>Ga0209344_10000413_pt1 | contig 77788 bp, 70 predicted proteins | sample Cruoilmetagenom6_FD_187293 | JGI IMG/M metagenome (GOLD analysis project Ga0209344, IMG submission 187293) | Oil polluted marine microbial communities from Coal Oil Point, Santa Barbara, California, USA - Santa Barbara Oil Seep Sample 6 (SPAdes)... | ecosystem: Environmental > Aquatic > Marine... | reverse complement strand
GGCTTCATAGAGAGCCTGATCGGCGCGACGCAAAAGACCGGCAGCATCGATGTCTTCAGCTTGCAAGCTGGCGATACCAATGGATGTTGTGACCGATACCGGCTTGCCCGTCGCCTTTACGCTGAAAGGCTCGGTCGCCACAGCCAGACGCAAGCGTTCTGCGACCTGAGCGGCAATTTCGGGCGTGGTATCGGGCATGACGACAACAAATTCTTCGCCGCCGTATCGGACTGCCAGATCGGCTCCGCGAACCGTACCGCGAACCCGGCTGGCAAAATCCTTGAGCACATCATCGCCGCCTTCATGGCCATGGGTATCGTTGATGGCTTTGAAGTGATCGATATCCGCGATGAGCACTGACAAAGGACGACCGCGCTGGTTGGAGCGGTTATACAGCGTTTGCAGATGCGTATCGAGATAGCGACGATTATTAAGTCCAGTCAGCGGATCGGTTACCGCCAACTCCACAGACATTGTCAGGCTATGGCGCAGCTGATCATTGTAACGCTTGCGCTTTATCTGGGTGGTGCAGCGCGCGATTAACTCATTGGGATCCAGTGGGCGGACCAAATAGTCATTTACGCCAAGTTCGAGTGCCCGCATGACCAGTTCGTCCTCACCGGGCTCCGCGAGAAGTAACACCGGCAAGAAACGCGTACGTTCCAGCGAACGGATTTGCGAGCAAAGCCGAAGCGGATCATATTCTTCCTGACCTGAAGCGATGATCACAAGCTCATAGGGCTTCTCGGCAGCTTCAAACAAAGCCGCCTGAGGATCAGAGAAAGCAGTGACGTCGGCGATTTCCGCGAGCGTACGGCTAATTCGTTCCTGGGCATTGGCGCGCGGCTCAACCAACAGCACAAGACCACTTTCCCCAATGCCATTGGAAGGTGCCATCATTTCATCGGCGCCAACCATGCGAGAAGTTTCGGCGCGCAGTCGCAATTCGTCAGTCAAAGTCTTGAACCGAATAAGACTTTTGACGCGTGCCATAAGCTGCATATCGTTGACCGGTTTGGTCAGAAAATCGTCGGCTCCTGCCTTAAGGCCACGAAGGCGATCCGACGGCTGATCAAGAGCCGTCACCATGACGATCGGAATATGGGCTGTCCGTGGATTTGATTTGAGACGTTGGCATACTTCGAATCCATCAATGCCCGGCATCATGATGTCGAGCAGAATGAGATCAACATGGGTCTGATCACAGATGGCCAGTGCGGCCATGCCATCGCCCGCGGTCAGAACTTCATAATACTCAGCTATCAGCCGCGCTTCCAGCAGCTTCACATTCGCAGGTATATCGTCAACTACCAGAATACGCGCTGTCATTTTACTTCCTTCACTCAGGCTCGCCGAGATAGGTCTTGATTGTCCGGATGAAGCTTGGAACCGAAATCGGTTTGGATATATAGGCTTCGCAGCCACCCTGCCGAATTCGTTCCTCGTCACCCTTCATGGCAAATGCAGTAACCGCGATGACCGGTATCTGATGAAGGTCATCATCTTCCTTCAACCATTTGGTCACTTCCAGGCCAGAAACTTCAGGCAACTGGATGTCCATCAAAATGAGATCCGGTTTGTGCTGACGTGCAAGATCCAGCGCTTCCATCCCGTTACGGGTCTCGATCGTACGAAAGCCGGAGGCTTCGATCAGGTCCCGGAAGAGTTTCATGTTGAGTTCGTTGTCCTCAACAATCATCACCTGCTTTGTCATCGTCTTTCCCGTCCTTCAGGCGCACTCTGCATTCGCATTCGTTTCCGACGCAATGTTTCGGTTCAACCGAAACTGTCCCCATCGGCGCCCCGTTCCGGAGTTCTCCCAACACATTGGAGGATGAGAAATCCAGCTATTGGAGTTCATGCTAGTTCCATTAGGTTGAAAAAATGGTAATCGGGACTTTCGAATTGTCAGTTTTGGTAGTTTTTGGAAAATCATGAGCAATAATGACCCGCAAGATATTGCGATTTCAGTGCTCGCCTGGCTGGCGGGAGAACCAGAACTGTTGGGGCGTTTTCTTGCCTTGTCCGGGCTCGAGGCGTCAGGTCTGCGGCAGGCCGCACAGGAACCCGGGTTCATGGCGGGCGTGTTGAATTTTCTGATGAGCCACGAGCCGACATTGATACAATTTTGCGAGGCAACAGATACAAGGCCTGAATACATTTCGCGCGCCTTCAGCATATTGTCCGGTGAAAACAGAGACTTGGCATGAATAATCAAGTTGCCGTACGATGCGATATCACGCTCAGGGATCGGCCACTTCTGGTGTGCGATGTTGACGAAGTTGTGCTGGAATTCGTCACACCCTTGATGCGCTTTCTGCAAACACGCGGATTCGAATTGCGGGCCAATTCTTTTCGGCTGTGGGGTAACATCTACTCGCTTGAAACAGGAAACGTGGCTGAAAAGAGCGAAGTCAGAGATTTCATGGCTGCGTTTTTCAATCAGCAAGAAAAATGGCAGACACCGGCGAAAAATGCTGCCGAAACCCTCACCAAGCTGTCCGATGACGCCGATATCGTGTTTTTGACCGCCATGCCGCCGCACCATCACGGCCTGCGCCGCGAGCTCTTGAACAAGGCTGGTATGCCCTATCCGATGATCGCGACAATGGACGCCAAAGGGCCTGAAGTCGCTGCACTTCACGGGGGCCGCGACCTGCCATTGGCGTTCATCGATGACATTTTCACAAACCTTCATTCGGTTCGCGACCATGCACCCGATACGCTGCTGGTCAACATGATGGCCAATGACCAGTTTCGAGCGCTGGCTCCGGATCCCGGTGACGGTGTGGCCAGAGCCGATGACTGGGTTCAGGCTGATGGTATTATCCGCAATCACTTCAGGCTTTCCGAAGCAAGCTGATCAAGAATGTGATGATTGGCTGCCGCTTTGGCCTGCCTCGATCGAGCGGTAAAAACCATCTTCCTGCTCCCGTCACAAACAAGCTTGTGAGTCGCAAGCTTATTGCGTAGTCTGCAAATGTTCAACTTTTGTTCTTATCATGACCGCATCCAGGCCCCTACCCGGTTTTTGTCGCGACTGCCTCGCTCCCACGCGCGGCGAAGAGAAACGTTGTCGGGCCTGTGGCAGCCCCCGCTTGGTGCGCCATGGTGAACTTGACACCCTGACACTGGCCCATGTGGACTGCGACGCCTTCTACGCCACAGTTGAAAAACGCGACAATCCGGAACTCATCGACAAGCCAGTGATCATCGGCGGCGGCACGCGCGGCGTCGTGTCAACTTGCTGTTACATTGCACGGATCAACGGCGTGCGCTCCGCCATGCCGATGTTCAAGGCGCTTGAAGCCTGCCCAGACGCAGTTGTGGTCAGGCCGAACATGGAAAAATACGCCCGGGTGGGCCGTGAGGTTCGTGCCATGATGGAAGAATTGACCCCGCTGGTTCAACCAATCTCAATCGACGAGGCTTTTCTGGACCTGTCTGGCACTCAACGGCTGCATCGCGATATTCCGGCGCGCACATTGGCGCGTTTTGCCGCCCGGATAGAAGCTGAAATCGGCATCACGCTATCAGTGGGGCTGAGTTACTGTAAATTCCTCGCCAAGGTAGCCTCGGATTTTCAAAAGCCACGCGGGTACTCGGTGATCGGCAAGGCAGAAGCCGTCAGTTTTCTCGCCCCTCAGCCGGTCTCGTTGATCTGGGGTGTTGGAAAGGCATTCAACGCACAATTGGCCCGCGACGGCATTCGAACCATCGGCCAGTTGCAGACCATGGAGCTGGACACCCTGATGCGGCGCTACGGCGTGATGGGCAAGCGGCTCTACGAGTTGGCGCGCGGAGATGATGAGCGCACGGTGCACCCCAATGAGGGGGCAAAGAGTGTGTCTTCAGAAACCACCTTCAACCATGACCTCTCCAGCGCGAAGGATTTGGTTCCGGTGCTGCGCGCATTGTCAGAGAAAGTTTCGGCACGGTTGAAAGATACCGGCATTGCAGGCCAGACAATTGTTCTCAAGTTGAAGACAAACGATTTCAAATCCCGCACGCGCAATTACAAACTTGATGCGCCAACCCAACTTGCAGACCGGATATTTCGGACCGGGCTGTTTTTGCTTGAGCGGGAACTTGATGGCACCCGGTTCCGATTGCTTGGAATTGGCGTTTCTGATCTGGCAGACACGACCCAAGCTGACCCGGCTGATCTGGTTGACCCACTGGCTGGCCGTCGCGCTGTGGCTGAAACCGCCATTGACAAAGTACGTGCCAAATTTGGCAGGACCGCGCTGGAGACCGGTTATACTTTTGGAAATGATCGCGCAAACAAGCGCCATCCCAAGACGCCGAGCGATCAGAAAAAATGATCGCCCCGGCAACGGCCCGACCGTTGATAAAGAGATTCAACGCGCTGATGATTTGATTCAGCTGATTTTCTCAAGCGGTTGTTTCAAAATCAAATTACGCAGCCGCCTGACGGCACGACATCGGATCTGTTCAACCGCTTAGATCGTTGGTCTTTTCATCGCGGTGGCGACGATTGCAGAAAAATGAATGCCGCAAAAACATTTGTGAATGGTGCAAAAGTTTCCCCCATTCGGCTCCATTTATTTTTTCTCTAGGTTGTTTTATATTTAAAATAGTACTTAAGGTTGTAATACGTTGTAACAGCTTAGGGGGATATTGTTCGTCATATTGCCTTTTTTCGCACGACAACGCATCGCGGTTTGGAGATTTTCAGGCTCATGGTCGAGTCCGAAGATATGGATCTTGATCGGCTGCTGCGCCAAAGTATCCACGGCACCGGAAATCTTGATATCATCGAGACCATTCCCGATCACTCGGAAGTTGACAATCAGATTGCGATCTTTGATTGCCGAAACCATTTTTCTGGGGCCATGGCTCCAAAGCTGCCGCAACTCAGCGCAAACTTTACCAATATCGCGCTGATTTATCCCGAACCCGCAAACCGCCGCAGCGCCTACTCGAACGGGTTTTCAGACTTTCTCAGTTGGCCTGTCATCCAGCCGGAACTGCAGGCGAGGCTGCTGGCCCAATCCCGGGCACATTCACTCAGGGATCCCAATTATCGCTACTCTCATATTACCCTGGTGGAGCGCTGCTGTGTCTATCTGGCTGACAGGATCGACCTCTCGGTCTCTGTGCGAACACTGGCACAGGTGCTCAATACAAATCACAACACACTGACAACTGTGTTCAAGCGCGAAATGGGCCTGCCCCCGTTGGCATGGCAGCGCAAATTGCGGCTGGAGAGCGCTGCACGCCAACTACGGCTTACCGACAGAGCAATCAGCATCATCGCGGCGGAATTTGGCTATGACCTGCCTGCCAATTTTGCAACCGCTTTCCGTCGGCATTTTGGAATGACGCCGCAGAGTTATCGAAAACATGAATTGCGCAAAAATTAGCGTGAACTGCGAAAAACCATTCAACTTCCGAAACCCATAAATTCACTTATAGGTTGTTTCTAATTACCTATTCAGCCCCAAAGAGAAAATTTCTCGCTGTTCCCTGACTGCGGATTGGAAGACGACCGTACGCAAGACAACGCAACAACATGAATGGACGACCCTCCATTTCGTGGGTCCGATCTGTCAAAACCATAAAGGATAATCACAATGCCAAATTATGAATTGGACATCACTTTTGATTCTGCCGGCCTTGATGCTTTAAGCGCATCTGGCCAAAGGGTGACAATCGTCAAACAGAGTTCCGGCGCCAAGCAGACCGCATGGATTACCTTCACGCCCCAATTGGCTAATGCCATCACCTGGACCGAACAATATTCGGTCTATTCGTCCACGACCAACGCCCAATCCGGCGCAAAGATCATTACCAGTTCTGAAGCCACGGCCATCGGCGGCAGCAGTTACACACTCAACACCTCCGGCTATTTCGATGCAGGCGTTGCCGGAAAAGCCGGCCCCACCCAGTATCAGATCATCAACGGTGATCCGGATCTCACGATCGGTACAACGGCGATGGTCACAGCCGGCCTGGTTCAGGGCGCAAGTGTGAACGGCACAACCGTTTCTTCGCCAATGTGTGCTGCGGGCGTTTTGTATAATCAGACAGCCTTGTTCACCCCGATCGAGACCATCATGGTCTACACGTCGAGCTATGCCGATAATGGCATCGTTATCTCACAGGTGGCAGGCAATGCGTTGACCGTTCAATACACGACCAACAACAAGGCCAGCATCGCCTACAACGATCAAAACAACCAATTCATTTTGGCCAGTTAACCCATTGCCGTTCCGGTTTTTTTGGCATCCGGAGCGGCATACGCACCACAATTTTCCAGAACATTTCAAACAAGGAGAGAAAGATGCCCAACCAGGCAGTTCCCCGTGGACACACAGCAAATATTGGTGCTCATGTCATCGCTGGCGATCTCTATGTCATTGGCGTCGCCACACCGTACACCATTTCAATCAACGGTGGTGCGGCTGCAGCGCATGTGGCCGCCGTCGGAGTGGTTGATACCTATAACATCAATGGCCAGACGGTGTCGGTGACAAACACCACCGCCAACCCCGGCCCTGACAATCTGACGATCAGCTGGTGATTCCAAAGGCCGGTTTTGCCAATCGTTTGCCCGGAAGCCATTGCTTTGCGATCCGGGCAAATGCCTGTGTCGGCAAAAGTTTCAACGCATTGGAGCAATCACCGCCCTCCCTCCATTTTTTGGTCGCCTCCATGACAGATTTTTCGCTGGAAATCCAAATCGACACCGCAGGGTTGCAAACCATTGCAAATGCCGGAATGTCAGTTGCCATACTGGTGCCGCAGGCGCAGGCCGCCTATCAGATTGTGGCACTTCAGACCTCAGCTTCCAGCACCATCCACATCGACTGGAGCGATGCCAACTCGATTTATGTGTCTGTTTACGACTTGCAGGCCTATGCAATTCCGATGATCAGCACCTCGCAGGCAGCTTTGCCCGGGCAGGTCTTTACCTATGATGGCGCTGCAATCAGCCAAACCGGATCAACAAGCTTACCGGGCACGCTTCAGCTTACCAACAGCTCCGGCGGCACGGTGACGTCAGGATTGTCACAAGTGTTTACCGTCAACGGACAAGCGCAACCCGAAGCAATAACCACCGCCTCATCGATACTGAACAATGGACTTGGCAGCTTTCAATTCAGCAATCAGATCTTGTTGACGCTGCTGGGTGGCGCGCAAACCGGCATGGCAGTTCCGAGCCAGGTCATTCCCGGCATTCAATCAAAACAAAAACGCAAGCGCAGCGTGCCGCAGATTTCCGTTCAACCGCCACTGATTCTCGATTTCACCTCGAGCAATGCCACACAAACGGTGCATTTCAATGACCTGAACAATCAATTTATCAACGGCGCACTGCCTTAACCTGGTTCAATACAAATTTAGAACTAAACCAGTTCGACATCAAGGACACCCGGTGCAGCCTTCAGCGCTGAAGCGATCTCAGCGGATATTCGGTAGCGATCTTGAAGTTCAACCTCGATTTCGCGTCGCCCATCATCCTTGATGACGATGAAGGAAACCTGGCCGTCACCCTTACCCTTCAGGTTGGCTGCCACGGACTTGATGGGTCGGCTGTCGCGCATGAACACACGCAACGTTTTTTGTCCGCGAACAGCCCGCATCTCGAGCGATTCTGCTGTTTGAATGCGCAGGCCTATGCCTTCGGGCCGCTGATCGGCGGTGACTGAAATGACCAGTGACTGACCGGGCTCCAGCAAATCGCGGTAAAGCGCCAATCCTTCGGAAAACAAAACCGCTTCGAACTGACCAGAAGCATCGGAAAAGGTGACAATACCCATTTTGTTGCCGGTTCTGGTTTTGCGTTCCTGTTTACCGGTGACTGTTCCAGCCAGCCTCCCGGCGGTCGCACCAGCTTTGACGGCGTTGGAGAAATCAGCCCAATTCTGGACCCGCATTTTCTCAAGCGTATCGGAATAGGCATCGAGAGGATGGGCGGAAAGGTAAAAGCCGAGTGCCTGATATTCACGTTGCAGCTTGTCTGCTGTCGTCCAATTTTCCGTAACCGGCAAATGAATGGTTTCTGGTCCGGTGGCTGCGCCCGCGCCAAACATATCCCTCTGGCCCGAAAGCCGGTTTTCCTGTGCGCGGACGCAATAGCCGACAATCCGGTCAATGCCTGCTGAAAGCGCCGAGCGATCAAAGCCGAAACAGTCAAAGGCGCCGGCGGCATTGAGGCTTTCGAGCACTCTGCGGTTGACCTGACGAGGGTCAATGCGCAGGCAAAAATCTTCAAGCGAGGCAAAAGGTGTGTCGCCGCGCACTTCAACGATGTGATCGACTGCTGCCTCACCGACGCCTTTGATGGCGGCCAACGCATAATAGATCGCGTTGTCGCCCGGCTCAAAATGACGATAGCTGGTTTGCACTGATGGCGGGACGATCTGAATACCGAGCCTGCGGGCATCCTGGCGGAAATCGTTGAGCTTGTCAGTATTGGCCATGTCGTAGGTCATGGACGCAGCGAGGAATTCAACCGGATGGTGCGCCTTGAGATAGGCGGTCTGATAGGAAACAATTCCATAAGCTGCAGCGTGCGACTTGTTGAAACCGTAATTGGCGAATTTGGCCAAAAGATCAAAGATCATGTCAGCCTGAGCCTTGGCGACACCCCGCTCCACGGCACCATCGACAAAGCGTACACGCTGTTTGTCCATTTCGGCCTGGATCTTCTTGCCCATCGCGCGGCGCAACAAATCCGCTTCGCCGAGCGAATAACCCGAAAGCACCTGGGCGATCTGCATCACCTGTTCCTGATAGACGATAACGCCTTGGGTCTCCTCGAGCAGATAATCGATCTTGGGATGGATGGAGGCCAGTTCTTCCTCACCATTCTTGCGCGCATTATAGACCGGGATGTTTTCCATCGGACCGGGACGGTAAAGCGCAACAAGTGCAATGATGTCCTCAATGCGGTCTGGCTTCATGCCGATGAGCGCCTTGCGCATACCGGCAGATTCCACCTGAAACACGCCCACAGTCTCACCGCGCGAAAGCATTTCATAGGTTGGCGGATCGGCGAGCGGGAGGGCCGCCAGATCAATTTGAGTTCCGCTCCGGGCTATGAAATCGACAGCGGTGTCAAGCACGGTCAACGTTTTGAGACCGAGAAAGTCAAACTTGACCAGGCCCGCCTGCTCCACCCATTTCATGTTGAACTGAGTGACAGGCATATCGGAGCGCTGGTCTCGATACATGGGCACCAACTGCGAGAGCGGTCTGTCGCCGATGACGATGCCGGCAGCATGGGTGGAGGCGTGGCGATAAAGCCCCTCCAGCCGCTGGGCAATATCGAGGAGTCGGGTAACCGCGGGTTCTTTCTCAGCTTCCTCGGCAAAGCGCGGCTCGTCGGCAATGGCTTGTTTCAGCGGCGTGGGTGCAGCCGGATTGTTGGGCACCAGTTTGCAGATACGATCGACCATGCCGTAGGGCATTTGCAAAACACGGCCGACATCGCGCAAGGCAGCGCGAGCCTGCAGCGAACCGAATGTAATGATCTGAGCCACCTGATCGCGACCATATTTGCCCTGAACATAGCGGATGACTTCATCACGCCGGTCCTGACAAAAATCGATGTCAAAATCGGGCATCGACACACGTTCAGGGTTGAGAAAGCGCTCAAACAACAGCGAGAACCGTAGCGGATCTACGTCGGTAATGGTCAAGGCGTAAGCGACCAAGGACCCAGCACCCGAACCACGACCAGGACCAACCGGGATATCGTTGCCTTTGGCCCATTTGATAAAGTCCGCAACGATGAGGAAGTAGCCGGGAAATTTCATGCCCTCGATGATGTCGAGTTCGACTTTCAGGCGCTCATCATAGTCCGCGCGGTCAAAGCCCTCTGCCATACCGAGTTTTTCAATGCGGTGCTCGAGACCTTCGATCGACTGGCGCCTCAGCTCCGATGCCTCTATCGCAAGTGCAGCGACTTCATCTTCATCCGCATCCCCGGCAGTAAATCGCGGCAGGATGGGGTCGCGTTGTTCGACAATGGCCGAACAACGGCGAGCGATCTCGAGCGTATTTTCGAGCGCTTCGGGTAGATCGGCAAAAAGTTTGATGATTTCACCCCGGCTTTTGAAGCAGTGATCGGGGGTCAAGCGACGGCGTTCATCTACCGCAATTACCGTGTTCTGAGCGACCGCCATCAAGGCATCATGGGCTTCATAGTCTTCAGGCGTCGGAAAAAACGCTTCGTTGGTGGCAACCAACGGCAGATCGTGTTCATAAGCCAGCTTTATCAGCCTAGCCTCAATGGCCTTGTCATAACCCTCCTGGCGCTGGAGCTCGATATAGAACCGGTCATCGAATAGCGCGGCCAATAATTTCAATCGCGCAATGGCGCGAGATGAATGACCACTGCGCAAAGACTGATCAACTGGTCCGCCCGAGCCGCCGGACAACGCGATGATGCCGTCGACACCCTCTTTGAGCCAAGAGAGTTTGACCATTGGGCGGTCATTCTCTGCGCCATCGAGATAAATCCGCGATACCAGCTCCACCAGACGGGAATAGCCCTGCTCAGTGGCAGAGATCAATACTATGGATTCTGGCCGTTGCTGGTAGTCGGCCTTGCCGCGGTTTTCGCCATCATCATCCTCCATGTCTATGTCGACCTGACAGGCAATGATGGGCTGGATACCCTCCTCCATCGCCTTTACGGAAAATTCCAGCGCGCCAAACAGATTGTTGGTATCGGAAATGGCCAATGCCGGTTGATCATCGGCAACAGCGATTTTCAACATTGTCTTGATGGGAAGCGCGCCTTCGAGCAGCGAATAGGCCGAATGGGTGCGCAAATGGATAAAGCCGGGCCACTCCAAGCCCTCAGGCATTTCCGATCGGTCGCCGCCTGCAGGCTTGCCGCGCGATCCCTCGCGCAACGCAGCCAACAGATCTGCCTTCTTCCTGCCAACAGCCATTGCGAACAACTTTCAACCGATTCCCGAAAGAATGATTGTCTCGATCGCACCAAGCATTGTCCAGCAAATAGCCCTGATGGCGTCTGTCAAATTGGTGGATGAACACACCCGGCAATACAACGACAAAAAGCAATGAAATAACCGGCGGGCCGCAAGACAGTCGGGGAAACGTCTATTGGACTACTGGGGGGCGACCAGGCAGTGCGCAAGGCGAACACTGCGGGGATCCATAACAGCCCGCCGGCTAAACCACGACCCGAGAAAATCCCCGAGCCAAAAAACAAATCAAAGAGCCAGCACCAAAACCCCAAAGCTGGCAATAAAAAGAGCCATTGAAACAAAGGCAGCAAGGTCACGGGCAAAACCGACTGGGGCAAACTCGAACATGATCAACTCCTGAATTCCTATTATGTTTTTATAATGTTCTAGTTTTGTTCTCATGTCAACTCAATGCGTAGCTTTTTCGCCAAGTTCCAAGTCGTCATGTGCAACCACTGAGAATCGGGGTTCGAGTTTCTAATGAAAAAGCGGAAAATCTGGTGCTTCCCGGCAATAATCGCCGTTACCATTAAAGTCGATTTGAAGTCTAAAGAGCGTTTCCGAATATTAGAGTGGTTCAATTTTGCTTCGAAGCGTTTCAGCGCGGTACTTCGCATCAATGACATCGCGGGATTGGTACGGCATCTGATTTTTCTGGGAGGGCTGGCTCGAACATGCCAACAAGCAGGCGTCAGCGGCCTAACCGCGAATGAGCCTGCAAATGAGCTCTCTCGCTGGTGGGCGGCGATCAGAACAAAAAAGCCCGGGCAAATGGCCCGGGCTTAAAATCTCGAATACTGTGCGCGAATTACGAGTTCACGGTGTCCTTGAGGCCCTTGCCCGCAGAAAACTTCGGCACGTTGCGCGCCGCGATTTGTACTTCGGCACCGGTCGACGGATTGCGCCCGACAGATGCTTCACGGTGTGAAACAGTAAAATTGCCAAAACCAACCAGGCGCACGTCGCCTCCGTTTTTCAGCTCACCGCTGATGGTTTCGAATACGGCTTCAACTGCTTTGGCAGCATCACCCTTGGCCAGGCCCGACTTGTCGGCAACGGCAGCGACGAGTTCATTCTTGTTCATCGTTTCTTCCCTTTCGGCATTTTTGACGACTCATTGTTTCATCGTAGGGGAGATTACGAATCCCACGGCATCACGCAAGTTGAAGGGCGCTTTTTCACGCTTTTTTCGCACTCATTCCGCATCCGGAACGAAAATCGGGCCCTCACGGACCCGATTTGCCGGCAAATGGTACCGGTTATGCACTGTTTTTTTCGATCAATGAGCGATTGGCGCGCCAGATTCGTCAGTTTTGTCAGCCAATGTGGCCTTGTTCTGCATCTCCGGGGTCCACTCAATGGCCTCAGGCATGCGGATCAAAGCGTGTTCAAGCACCTCACCCATACGTGAAACCGGGATGATATCGAGGCCTTCCTTAAGCTTGTCCGGAATCTCGGGCAGATCCTTGGCGTTATCTTCAGGGATCAGCACCGTCTTGATGCCACCCCGGAGCGCTGCCAGAAGCTTTTCCTTCAGTCCGCCAATCGGAAGCACACGACCGCGAAGGGTTATCTCACCCGTCATAGCCACGTCCTTGCGCACAGGAATGCCCGTCATCACTGAAACGATGGCCGTCACCATGCCCACCCCGGCTGAAGGACCGTCCTTGGGTGTTGCTCCCTCCGGAACGTGGACGTGGATATCAGTCTTGTCAAAGATCGGCGGTTCAATGCCGAAATCGACCGCCCGCGAGCGCACATAGGATGCGGCAGCGGAGATTGATTCCTTCATCACATCACGCAAATTGCCGGTAACGGTCATTCTGCCCTTACCGGGCATCATAACACCTTCGATGGTCAGCAATTCACCGCCCACTTCCGTCCAGGCCAGCCCTGTAACAACGCCAACCATGTCGTTGCTTTCAACTTCGCCGAAGCGGAAACGCGGAACACCGAGATAGGCGTCAATGTTATCGACCGTGACATTGACCGAACCCTCACCCGCCTTGACAATCTCAGTTACCGCCTTGCGCGCAAGTTTCATCAGTTCACGTTCAAAGCTGCGCACACCGGCTTCACGGGTATAAGTCCGCACGATTGCCAGAAGCGCATCATCATCAACCGAGAATTCTTCCGGCTTGAGCGCGTGGTTGAGAATGGCCTTTGGCAGAAGATGCCGCTTGGCAATCTCCACTTTTTCATCCTCGGTGTAGCCGGCAATGCGGATGATCTCCATCCGATCCATCAGCGGCGCAGGGATGTTCAGTGTGTTCGCGGTGGTGATGAACATGACATTCGACAGGTCATATTCCACTTCGAGATAGTGGTCCATGAAGGTCGAGTTCTGTTCCGGATCGAGCACCTCAAGCAGAGCCGAAGAAGGATCACCGCGGAAATCCTGCCCCATCTTGTCGATTTCATCGAACAGGAAGAGCGGGTTGGACTTCTTGGCTTTCTTCATCGACTGGATGACCTTGCCGGGCATCGAACCGATGTAAGTACGCCGGTGACCGCGAATTTCAGCTTCGTCACGCACGCCACCAAGAGCCATGCGGACATATTCACGTCCGGTTGCCTTGGCGATCGACTTGGCCAGCGAGGTCTTACCGACGCCGGGAGGGCCGACGAGGCAAAGGATTGGGCCTTTGATCTTGTTGGAGCGCGCCTGAACAGCAAGGTATTCGACTATGCGTTCCTTGACCTTTTCAAGACCGTAATGATCGTTCTCAAGAACCTGTTCGGCAGCATTGAGGTCGATCTTGACGCGTGATCGCTTGCCCCAAGGCAAACCAACCAGCCAGTCGAGATAGTTGCGCACAACAGTCGCTTCGGCAGACATCGGGCTCATCTGGCGCAATTTGCGCATTTCCGCATCAGCCTTTTCACGGGCTTCCTTGGAGAGCTTGGTCTTTTTGATACGGTCTTCCAGTTCGGCCATCTCGTCGCGGCCATCTTCGCCTTCGCCGAGTTCCTTCTGGATCGCTTTCATCTGTTCATTGAGGTAATATTCGCGCTGGGTTTTCTCCATCTGCCGCTTGACCCGTGAGCGGATGCGCTTTTCGACCTGAAGAACCGATATCTCGCCTTCCATAAAGCCAAGCGCACGTTCCAGACGTCCCTTGACCGAAATCGTGGAAAGCATGTCCTGCTTTTCCGGGATTTTGATCGAAAGGTGTGAAGCAACCGTGTCGGCGAGCTTGGAGTAATCGTCGATCTGGCTGGCAGCACCCACAACTTCAGGCGAAATCTTCTTGTTCAGCTTGACGTAATTTTCGAACTCGCTGACCACCGAACGGGCCAAGGCTTCGTTTTCGACGGGATCTTCCTCGGGCTCGACCAGTTCGGTTGCGCGCGCCTCATAAAAGTCACCACGATCTGAATAGCCCTGCACTTCAGCGCGCGCACGGCCCTCGACGAGAACCTTGACGGTGCCATCGGGGAGCTTGAGCAATTGCAGGACATTGGCGATGGTGCCGATGTCGTAAATGCCTTCCGCGCCCGGTTCGTCGTCGGATGCATTGATCTGCGCAGCAAGCAAAATCTGCTTATCAGAGCCCATGACTTCCTCGAGTGCGCGGATCGATTTTTCCCGGCCTACGAAAAGTGGAACGATCATGTGCGGAAAAACAACGATGTCACGCAGCGGCAAGACCGGATAAACCCCGGCGTCCTCAGAAGCGTGTTCTCTCGTATCGGTCATATTCTTTCCTTTTCAAGGCCTTTTCGGCCCTTTAGCAACGCGAACCCGGCCCCTTGCATAAAGGCAGCCAATTGCCGCGTCCATATCGCCGACGTCATGCGCCAGCATCTCGTTGCTATAAGTGGATAACCACTGCGCTCAATTCAAGACAAGGCAGCAGCCGAATGCCAGTTCTTTAGAATCGCCAACATAGCAAACTCCCGGCGCGATGGAACCGAAACTAAGTATGCAAAAGGCCAATTTATTGTGTTTTGCGCCAACTGAGCCACTCGAAACAGCGTCGCGATAGGTCAGCGGCGCCGCAAACGAGAAGCGGCCGACAAAATGCCGGCCGCAATCACTGGAGGTTGATCAAACCAATGCCGATAATCAGGCGGTGGCGTTGCCTTTTTCCTCGTCGCGCTCTTCGTAAATGTAGAGCGGACGAGCATTACCGGTGACGACATCATCGGAAATGACGACTTCGCGCACACCTTCAAGTTCGGGCAATTCAAACATGGTATCGAGCAGAATCTTCTCCATGATCGAACGCAGACCGCGCGCACCGGTCTTGCGAATAATGCCCAGAGCCGCGATCTCCTTGAGTGCCGCTTCGTGGAAGGTCAGTTCAACATCTTCCATTTCGAAGAGCCGCTGATACTGCTTGACCAAGGCGTTTTTCGGCTCGGTCAGAATCTGGATCAACGCATCGACATCGAGATCCTCAAGTGTGGCAATTACCGGCAAGCGGCCAATGAATTCCGGTATCAGGCCGAATTTGACCAGATCTTCAGGCTCAAGATCCTTGAGAACCTCGCCTACCCGACGCTCATCCTGGGCCACAACGCTGGCGCCAAAGCCGATGGAGGTCTTTTCACCGCGCGCCGAGATAACCTTGTCGAGGCCGGCAAAAGCGCCACCACAGATAAACAGGATGTTGGTCGTATCCACCTGCAGGAATTCCTGCTGGGGATGTTTGCGGCCTCCCTGTGGAGGAACGGAGGCAACTGTTCCTTCCATGATCTTGAGAAGCGCCTGCTGGACGCCCTCGCCCGAAACGTCCCGGGTGATGGAGGGGTTGTCAGATTTGCGCGAAATCTTGTCGACTTCATCGATATAGACGATACCGCGTTGCGCCCGCTCGACATTGTAGTCTGCGGACTGCAGCAGTTTGAGAATGATGTTTTCTACGTCTTCACCGACATAACCGGCTTCAGTCAAGGTAGTCGCATCGGCCATGGTGAACGGCACATCGATAATGCGCGCCAGTGTCTGGGCCAGATAGGTCTTGCCGCAACCGGTGGGACCAACGAGCAGGATGTTGGACTTGGCCAACTCGACATCCGAATCCTTGGTCGCGTGATTGAGCCGTTTGTAATGGTTGTGGACCGCCACAGAGAGGATCTTCTTGGCTCCATGCTGGCCAATCACATATTCATCTAGTGTTCCGATGATTTCCTGCGGTGTCGGCACACCTTCGCGAGACTTGACCATTGAGGTCTTGTTCTCTTCGCGAATGATGTCCATGCACAATTCGACGCATTCATCACATATGAAAACTGTAGGCCCTGCAATAAGTTTGCGAACCTCATGCTGGCTCTTTCCGCAGAAAGAGCAATATAGCGTATTTTTTGAATCGCCGCCGTTGCTACCGCTGACTTTGCTCATATCTCATTCCTTCCAGTCCGCCCCGCCTGTTGGCTGGGCTGCCCGATGTCACTAGCTTCTACGCCATTACCGCTTGCGACACTCGGGGGTGCGATCCCGTTTGCGAGACCATGTTGCCGCCATCCTCGATGACAACCTGTTCCCGGTAGTATTCCGATGCTAAACCCGATTGCTTCAATATAGGCTTAACAAGCATTATTAACGCGGACAATCCGCTATTCCAGCCCAAAAACCAACTTTCCTGTTGGTTCAAGGGCCAACCGCACGGGATCGATCATCCGCTTTCACATCCATCAACTCTTGCTTTCGTCTTCACCTTCAATGGATTCGCGTTTGTCGATCACCTTGTCGATCAACCCAAATTCAAGCGATTCATCTGATGTCATGAAGTGATCACGATCCAGTGTATTCTCAACAGTCTCGTAGTCCTGCCCGGTATGGGTGACATAAACTTCATTGAGCCGACGCTTCATCTTGATGATATCCTGGGCGTGGCGCTCGATATCCGATGCCTGCCCCTGAAAGCCGCCTGAAGGCTGATGAACCATAATGCGGGCGTTCGGCGTCGCAAAACGCATGCCTTTGGCACCGGCGCAAAGAAGCAGCGAGCCCATCGAAGCGGCCTGGCCGATGCAAAGAGTGGATACGGCAGGCCTGATGAACTGCATGGTATCATATATCGCCATGCCGGCAGTCACGACGCCACCAGGCGAGTTGATATAGAGCGCGATTTCCTTCTTGGGGTTTTCAGCCTCGAGGAAAAGCAGCTGCGCGCATACCAAAGTGGCCATCTGGTCCTCAATCGGACCGGTGATGAAAATAATGCGCTCTTTCAAAAGCCGGGAAAAGATGTCGTAGGAGCGTTCGCCGCGATTCGTCTGCTCGACAACCATCGGCACCAACGCCATTGCAGTATCGATTGTTCGTGTCATCCAATTCCCCTGTCTGGTCCCAGTAGCTCGGCACAACCGGGAATCAATTTCATCTTGTCGTCTCTAGATAGAGACTGACCACCCAGGGCTTCAAGACGCAAGCCCTGCAAAATCCCACTTTGAGTTCTCACGGCCAATGGTTAACACTGCCTTAACGGGCTTGATTATGTTTTAGCGAACCGGCCTTGCCCGAAGCTCAAGAGCTGTTGATCCGGCTGGTGGCGGCAATTTCGGATCAATTGCAGACAGGCGATTACAACCAGATCTGGTTTTTAATAAGGTCAGCTCATGACAATCAAACAAATGCCAACCGAGCCGGACAATCCAGCATTCAATGATCGGTCAATGCGGCTTTCACCGCGCGACGAGACATTTTACTGCGACCCTTATTCGGTCTATGCGCAATTGCACAAACGTGGCCGGGCCATTTACTGGGAAGACTACGGGCATTGGTGTTTTTACGGGTATGACCTGGTCAATCGGTTGCTTCGTGACAAACGTTTCGGCCGCCAGGTTCTTCATGTCACCACACGTCAGGCCCTCGGTTGGGATGACCAACCTCCACATCTGGCTGATTTCAACCGGATTGAAGCCCATTCCTTGCTGGAACTGGAACCACCGGCGCACAGCAGGCTGCGGATTCTGGTCAATCGCGCCTTTGTCTCACGACAGGTAGAAAAGTTGCGACCGGAAATCACCCAACTGGCAAATCAACTGATTGACGGTTTTGAACACGACGGATCTGTCGAACTGATCAGCCGATATGCTGAAATCATCCCGGTCATTGTGATTGCAAGAATGCTGGGAATTCCGGCCGAAATGAGCCGCCAGATCCTCGACTGGTCGCACCGGATGGTCCGGATGTACATGTTCGGCCGTAACCGGGCTGTTGAAGTGGACGCCAACACGGCAGCTGCCGAATTCGGTGTGTTCGTTGGCGAAATCGTTGCAAAACGCGATCGGGTGCCAGGTGACGACCTGATATCGCATATGCTGACTGCGCGGACAAAGGGCGACCGATTGAGCGTTGATGAAGTAATTTCAACCTCTATCCTGCTGCTGAATGCCGGGCATGAAGCAACGGTGCATCAGATCGGCAATGCAGTGAATACCATTCTGCAACTAAAGCTCGACCCGTCAGCGTTGTTTGCCAGCGACAAGGCCACCGTGGTGGCAATCGAAGAGCTGATGCGGTTTGATCCACCCTTGCACATGTTTACCCGGTATGCGCTGGAAGATTGCGAACCCCTGCCCGGCATTTCGGTCCGTCAGGGAGAAACAATCGGATTGATGCTGGGTGCGGCGGGACGCGATCCGAAAAAATTCGACAACCCCGAAACCTTCATCGCAAACCGCGATGATGGCCCGCATCTGGGATTTGGCGCAGGCATTCATTTTTGCATCGGCGCGCCGTTGGCGCGGTTGGAATTGCAAATTGCACTGCCGACATTGTTTGGACGGTTGCCGGGATTAAAACTGGCAAAAGCACCCAAATGGCGGGATGCGTTTCACTTTCGAGGTGTAGAGCGTCTTGATCTGAAATGGAAATGACCACCGCGTCGTTCGCTAAAGACGAACAACATAGTCTTTTCGTGTGGTCTCGATCACTTCCCATGTGCCGGTGAACCCAGGGCGCAGGACGAAGCTGTCACCAGTCTTGACGCGAACAGCCGCGCCGCCATCTTCCACGATCACTGATATGCCGGAAAGAATGTGACAATATTCCCATTCATCATAGGATATTCTCCACTTGCCCGGCGTTGATTCCCATATACCGCAATACAGTCCTTCGCGCTCTTCGATGCTCCAGGTGCGAAATTGCGGATCTCCAGAAATCAACCGATCCGGATCGGGGCCACCGGCTTCCGGTTCTGAGCCAAGTGGTTCAATGGCCTGAAAAAAGTCTGACATGGGTTCCCCGTCTCAACGTTACCGATGGCACATTTTGGCCAACCATCCTGCAAGCGATCCTATGCGTGTAACCGTTCAACCACCACAAGTTTCGATTCCGCGTGCCGTCCCACTTCTGCTTGGCGCATTTACCGAAAATCTGTCGCGACACCTTGGCAATTTTTCGTGATTTTGCCGGAAATGACTGGAAGAATATGGTTATTCCACCGGCTCGCTGATCAGCGTTTTAACACAGGAAGCTGGTGTCGGAGGACATGATCAGGTTGCTGCTTCAACGATCAGGCATTGGCAGCAGGCGCGGGTGAGGATGAAGTCACGGCATTCGGACCACTTGCCCAGACAATGCGCGCGACGCGGGAGGGAACCCCTCCACTGGCACTAGTAATCGCGTTCAAAAAAGATGCCGCCCTTTGTTTCGCCCTCGGATGAGGCTTCGCCACGCAGTTTCAGCCCGCGACCGATATTGAGATCGATAGTGGCTTTGCCGGAACCAGCGGTGGCGCCCTTTTCAATGCCCAGATATGTCCGGTCATTGAGGTATTTGCCCACCGAGACGGAGGTTTCGCCGGTGTCCTCATCCGTTTTCACATCGAGACTGTCGATACCTGTGGCCTTGCGCAAACGGTCGACCAGGCCATCGCCCGAAGTTATCCCGGTCAATTCGGCTGCTGCACTGGCCAATTGGGCAATCTGAAGCGGTGAAAGATTGGACAATGAGCGCCCGAAAATCAGCAAGGACAACACCTCGTCTTCAGGCAAGGCAGGAGTAGATGTGAAGCTGAATTCGGGCTTTGTTGCCGGACCGGTGACCAAGACTGTGGCTGTTGCCGTGCCCGCACTGGTGGAAGCGGCGAAATCAAGTGTCGGAATCATTGATCCGGCGAATGTGATTCGGCCAGTATCAAAATCCAAACGTTTGCCCAGGATATCGAGCTTACCGCGTACCAGTTCAAAGCCACCGCTGGCTCTAGGCACAGCGGTCGATCCGCGCAGTGTCAATGCGCCACCAAATTCAGCGTCAATACCGCGACCACGCACAAAAATCCGGTTTGGCGCATTGATCCTGAGATCGAGACCAAGCCCGCCTTTCGCACCATCACCACTGCTTTTGTTGAGCCGCTCCGCTTGGGCCTGAACATCAGAATCCGCATTGCGATGGGTGACATCGAGTTGTGAGATGGACCCGGGCAAAACGTCAGGAACCGTGATCGTGGTCTGATCGAGATCGAGACTGCCACCGAGCAACGGCTGACGCGTCAATGGCCCGGTGACCTTGAGTGCAGCATTAAAACGGGTTGCGACCAGATTGCCATCGGCGTACCGCCCATTGGCCACCTTGATATCGAGATCAGCCGGATAGCCTGCTTCGGCAGCCAGTCCGATGGTGCCGGACCCCGTCAATTCGCCGCCAGTTGAAAGCTGGCCGGAAAGCGAACGCACCTGCACTGACTGGCGGTTCAAGCTCAACTCTGTGGATAGATTCTTGATTGCTATTCCCGACGTCGTATCAAGGAAACGCGCACCGCTGGATCGGATTGTGCCGTTGTAATCCGGTGAAGCCAGTGTTCCGCCCACGTTCATATCGACAGTGGCTGCGCCGTCAAGCACCAGGCCCTGAGATGCAAGCGTTGCTGCCAGCAGGCTGAAGGGCGCAGTACCATTGGCCTTGACCGAGAGTGGCTTGGTGCCAGTCAAACCAACTTTGCCGTCGGCATTCAACGTGAGGCCTGAACCATCCTTCGCAGCGGCAGAAAAGCTGACAGCATCGCCGGAATAGTTACCACTTGCATTAACTGACAGGGGGTTTGAGGCGAATTGCGACAAGGCACTGGCACCCACGCCAGTGGCAGTCAGGTCATACCGCACCGCCGGTTGAGACGCCGGACCAGTTACCTTGACTGTACCGCTGACAGCACCGCGCAGACCTGTCCCCGGAGCCACTGCATCGACAGCAGTCAAGGGAACCGCGGCCAGTCGCACATCGAGATTGAGGTTTTGGCCCGCGGAACCCGACACCGAAACCGTTCCGTTGCCAGGTGAAACCGTCAATTGCTCGATCTGAGCCACGCCATCCTTGACATTCACGCGTGCTTGTTCAGCGAGCCGGACAGGCAAACCCCGATAGGTCACACGGGCCGTATCCAGCTCGATACTGGTGGTACCCTCCTGCTGCTGCAAGCGACCCGCCACGTTGACGGGTATGCCATCAGCTTCAGCCTTGCCATCGAAACGGGTCCAACCATCATCCAGGTCAATGTCGACCGAAATGTTGCGTATGGCGGTCTTGCCTGCGTTGACCGCATCGATGCTTACATCTCCCACCACCATTGGCGCCGCGAGATAATCGTCGATCGTTGCCCGGGCTTTGGCGCTCGACAGCGAAAATCCGTCGCCTGCCAATTCGGCGACGGCCAGTTGCGCGGCTAAAAGCGGTACATTGTTCTCAACCGAGAAGACCAGCTGCCCCTGCCCTTGACCGGCAATTTCCAGCCCTGCAAGCGCCATCAGAGAAGCAAGATCGGGCAGCACCAGATCAATGGTGCCGGTCGGTCGGTACGCATCATCAAGTTCCAAAGCACCGACAATCCGGTTATCCAGCACCTGTAACTGCAAGGGATTGATTTCGTTGCGACCATTGCGTTGGGCCAAACGTGCCTTGCCGATGATCGGCTGACCGAGATACCGGCCTGAAATCTCTACATCGGCACGCGGCGAGGCACCTTCGAACGCGCCATTCGCCGTGATTTTCAGATCATCCACCGGACGGCTTTGGATGGCGATGTCACTGCCGGTAAGGGTGGCGCCAAATTCCGGAGCAAAAACAGTGCCGGTGATATCAGCTGTAAGTGACAATGCACCTGTGGCCAACGGGTTGAGTGCAGCAATACTGTCCAGACCGGCAACTAACTTTACTGCTATATTGCGTTCCTCATCAATTGTCGCATTGCCGGTGATGGCAAGCTGATCTGCTTTGATTTCCAGATTATCGAGCGAAACAGCATTGGCCTCAGCAAGCGCAAAGTCACCGGCGAGCGCAATCTCACGGCCAATGGTTTTCGGCAAATCTGCCGCCAGAACGGCTGAGCTCAAACGCCCCTCCACCCTGCCATTGCCTGTGACCGACGTGATGTCAAATTCGCCAATGACCTGCAATCGGGTAGTTGCTGTCGTCAACATTGTATTTGTTGTTGTGACGGCATCGCCGTCAAAAGCCAGTTCACTTGCCAGTTTGAGTTCGCCGGCAAATGCACGCGCCAAAATCGGGTCAACAGCACCCACAGTATCCGCGCTCACATCAAGCCTGCCCGACCCACTGCGGGCAACCATATCAACGCCAACCAAATCTGCACTGACAGCGATGTTCTCAGCGCTCATTCCTGCGACATCAACACCAGTTAGACCCGCTTGCAACTGGATGCGGGCATCACTGGCGTTTCCGGTCACACTTGCAGTCAAATCGGCCAGCGCCAATACATTTCCATTTTGGAGTTGTCCACCGTTGGTTTTGTCACCGGCGCCGAAGTTCAACCGGACAGGACCATCATTACCGACTACTGATGCTTTGAAATTCGATGTGCCTTCACGTGCAAGCCTGCCCCGCCCCTGGGCCGACAAGCTCGACGAATTCAATGCAAATACATCGATCTGGATGCCCGCCGAATTGGGTTCGACCAACCCCGACGAGATGATTTCGCTGTCTCCGGCGAACAGGTCAGCAAGCAACGGCGGCATAAACCGTCCGAGAGCACCGTTGGCCAACACTTCGTAAGCATGACCGTTGTCACGTTGGCGCACAGCAACGTGGGCGTTGGCGACACGCTCTGCATTGATATCGCCCGCGATTTCGAGCGACCAATCAGACAACCGTCCTGCTGTCTTGGCAGTTATTGCCACCGCATCCGTTTTTGAAAGGCCCGCAAGATGGGCAAGCACACCACCGGCAGGCTCGGCAAAGTCTAAATCGAGATCAAACTGCTCCTCAGGAAGATCAATATCAGCCTTCAGGCTAACCTTGCCACCCACGCCGTCAATCCGCTCAATTGCCAGATCGCTGATAATTTCGGATAGATCGGAATTGGCCCGGAACGAGCCGGATGCTGCGAAGCGTCCGACAACTCCGGCTATATCTTCACCTACTAATATGTCAGGCAGTTCAAGCTGCTGGATCTGAATGTCGAGAGGCAACTTGAAGGCAGCCGCTATTTCATTTTCATCGGATTTGTCTGCTTCCGGCAGTCTGGCAAACTCGATATTGCCAACCCGTGCACGTTCGACATCCAGACCGAAAGTCAGAATCGCAGTTGGCGACCAGTCAATCTCAATCTCTTTGAGCAGAAGCCAAGGATCTCCGTCGGCATCATTGATCAGCAGATGACCGATCCGCGTGTTTCCGCCAAGCAGACCACCGACACTGTCAATTTCGATCGAACGGATTTCGCTGGAGCCCAACCGGTTGGCCAGCAATGCTATCAGTCGCGCACCCGGCGTGGTGGTCAGGATCACAATGATTACAGCTGTCAGTACCAGAAGAGACAACAGTAAACCGATAGCGATCCGGCGCAACAGCCCGCGCTTGCCCCTCGGTTTGCCCTCAATCATATCAGAATGCCTGACCTATTCCCGCGTAGATGCCATATTTGGGATCAGTTGGATCGCGATTCAACGGAACAGCCACGTCTACGCGCAGCGGCCCAAACGGTGTCGCATAACGCAAGCCGATACCGGCACCAGTGCGAATCCGGGCATTTTCGAAGGCCGAACCGGCGGAAACCGCCCCAGCATCGATGAATGGAACAATGCCAATTTTTTCTGTCACGTTGATGCGCAGTTCTGCTGAAGCTTCAAAATAGGATTTGCCGCCCGTCGGGTTGCCCGCAGCGTTTTTCGGGCCAACACCCTGATAGGAATAACCACGTACCGAGCCACCGCCACCCGCATAAAACCGCCGGTTCGCGGGAATCCCGCTCAATGGACTTCCGATTATCGAGCCACCTGCCAACCTGCCTGCAACCACAAAACGCTTGGCTTCATCCAGAGCCCGGTAAGCCGACGCCTCGCCACGAACAGTCACAAATGCATTGCCCTGATAGGCCTCATAGGCAGGTGCAACATGGGTAAGCAATCGAAACCCTGATTTCGGGTCAAGCTTGTCATCGCGGGCATCAAATACAAATTCCAATGGCAGCGCGGTCGTCAGCGTTTTTCTGTTGGCTGCGAAGCCATCAGTTATGCGGGCATATTCAACGTCAATACCTGCAGAAAATGTCTGACGTTTTGTCCGGTCGTAGGTCAAACCGGCTTTGCCTATAACCGAGAACCGGCGATAGGCGTCCAGATCTTCCTGGGCGATGGCCAATTGCGATTTGAATGTCGTGGCACGCCCGAGAACGCCGGGTTTTTCAAATAACAACGCGCCGCGATAAGTCAGGTCACCAAAGCGGGTTGTGTCGCCAAGACCCGCGACCGAACCTTCGACGCGCAATTTCTCAGCCCGGCCAAACAGGTTGCGATGGCCCCAATAGGCTTCAAGTCCGCCGCCTTCGGTTGACGAAAAGGTCGCCCCAAGCCCGATATAGCGGAACTTGCGTTCGACGACGCTGACTTGAACAGGAACGGCGCCGCTTTCATCCAGCTCATCTGCACCGCGAACGGTAACGCTGGAGAATGTTTCGAGAGATTTGAGCCGCCGTTCAGACGCTTCCAACTCGTCTGGATGATAAGTCTTGCCCGGCGAAATTCCCGCCATATATGCAACAAAACCGGAATCGACTTTGCTGGCACCTTCGACCGATGTGCCCCCGAATGCTGCAATCGGGCCCGGCGAAACGAACAACACCACATCCAACATACCGGCTGAATGGTTGGCCACAATGTCACGGTCCGAAACCTCCGCCAGGGGTCTGCCTTGCCTGCGTAACGTATCAACAATCTTGTTTTCAGCATCCAGAATGGTTGTAGAGCGAGCCGGAAACCCCTCAATCAAACCAAATGTGACCGGGTCGAGATCAGCGCCCTCTCCCCCCTCAAGCCGAACCGTACCAAATGTGAATTGCGGTCCCGGCACCACTGTAATTTCTACCGGAACCGGTTCAAAAGAGGTAAGGTCGGTATCCGGGGGCAAGTCCTCAAGCGGACGTCCGGCAACGCGAACACGGACCACACCGCCATAACGGGCATCCTCATAGAGCGCACCAAGAAGCTGCTCAAAATCGGAGTTGGAACGGGAAATCAGGCCAACCGAACCCGAAACCGGCTTTTCTTTCGATTGGATAAGCTCGGATGCGCCTTCGAGCCGGGTGCGCAAACCCTCATCGCCACCCTCACCCTCAATGTTCAGTGTGACGGTATAATTAAGTGGATCGACAACCGTGACACCCTCGTCGGCGGCTGGTTCAAACAGTTTTAATCCAAATATTTCAATGGCTTTTGCGGATGTTGGAGCGAAGATCGCGGTAGCAGTCGTTAATCCTGCGAGCACGATAAAAAGCGCAGCCTTCTGCAATCGCAGCCGAAACCAGCCGCGCACCTGAGCAAAACATGACGGCGCGTTCAACATTTGATCACTCTAGCAGATGCTCATGAACAGCATCTGAATCACTTCAAGCACAAGTTTGTGGCCTGATAAAGGGAAGCATTTGCGATTTTTAGCTGACAGGCTGCGACTGGATCGCCCAGTGCTCGCACTCAGAACTTACTCGGACCAACTTTGACCCTGTTCAGAGCGGCAATCAATTTGCCCGGATGACTGGATTTCCCTCTTTCGCAAGGGCTGCAAGGTCCGCAGGCTTGAGTTCAACAGACTCGCCGCATCCACAAGCAGAGGTTTGATTGGGGTTGTTGAAAACAAATCCGGAGCGCAACTTGGTGACTTCAAAATCCATTTGAGTCCCCAGCAGATAAAGCGTGGCCTCAGGTGCGATGAATACCACCGCGCCATCGTGTTCAACCCGGTCGTCTTTGCTCTGAGGCTCGGTGACCATGTCGACAGTATACTCCATACCGGCACAACCACCCTTCTTGATACCCACACGAATGCCTACAGCAGCAACATCTGAACTTGCGACCAACTTTTTGATGCGGTCGGCGGCGGCACTTGTGAGGGTTACAACTTCGAAGCCCATTTCATTCTCCTGTCGCAAACCGGGTTCAAGGCCCGGCGCTCAAGTTTCAAATCAGTATTCACACAGATTATTGAGAAAAAGATACCAAACTCAATACCAGCCGATGGCCACCTGTGCTTCTTCAGACATGCGGTCATGCGACCATGGTGGATCGAAAGTCATCTCGACCGTAACACCAGATACGCCTTCCACGGCACCAACCGCATTTTCCACCCAGCCGGGCATTTCGCCTGCAACCGGGCAACCCGGTGCAGTCAGCGTCATCAATATTTTTACCGACCGGTCATCTTCAATATCGATCTTGTAGATAAGACCAAGTTCATAGATATCGGCTGGAATTTCCGGATCATAGACGGTTTTGATCGCACTGACGATATCATCGGAAAGTCGAGCCAATTCGTCCAGCGGAATCGCGGATTTGCCAGTGGCCCCAACAGAGGCGGCGTTTTCCACTGGCTCATCAGGCGTCGTGTCTTGTGTCTCAACTCGGTCTGTCATTGTCATCTCCGCAGTGCTATCTGGCTGTCGCATCTTTTATTCAACTGAAAAAAGCCCGTGCCTTGTTGAGGGCTTCAGCCAACACATCCACTTCTTCTAGCGTATTATATAGACCAAAAGAGGCCCGACATGTAGAGGTCGCGCCAAATCGTTTGAGAAGTGGCTGCGCGCAATGGGTGCCTGCCCTAACAGCCACACCGGAACGGTCGATCAAGGTTGAGATATCGTGGGCATGAATTCCCTCGATCTCGAAAGAGAATATCGCCCCCTTGCCCGGCGCATTGCCAATAATCCGCAAAGCATTGATCTGCGAAAGCTTTTCATGTGCATAGGCGCCCAGTTTGGCCTCGTGCTCGGCGATGTTTTCGCGTCCCAAACCTTCCATATATTTCAGGGCCGCACCCAGGCCAATGGCCTGCACGATTGGTGGTGTGCCAGCCTCAAAACGATGGGGCGGGTCGTTATAGGTCACGTTGTCTTCAGTGACTTCTTCGATCATTTCGCCCCCCCCCATGAAGGGGCGCATCGATTTGAGCCGTTCGGTCTTGCCGTAGAGGACGCCTATGCCCGTCGGGCCGTAAAGCTTGTGTCCGGTCATCACGTACCAGTCGCAGTCAAGTTCCTGCACATCGACAGGCATGTGAACTGCGCCCTGACTGCCATCAACCAACACCGGAATGCCGCGCGCATGAGCGATACGGCAAACTTCCTTGATCGGAACCACGGTGCCCAGAACGTTGGACATGTGGGTGATGGCGACCAGTTTGGTGCGGTCGGTCAGACATTTCTCAAATGCTTCGAGATCAAATGCGCCCTCGTCATCAACAGGTGCCCAGACCAGCTTCGCACCCTGGCGTTCACGAATGAAATGCCATGGCACAATGTTGGAATGATGCTCCATGATGGAGATTACAATCTCATCGCCCTCACCGATATTCGGCATCGCATAGCCGTAAGCGACTGCGTTGATCGATTCTGTCGTCGATTTCGTGAACACTATATTGTCGACCGAAGGCGCGTTGAGGAACCCGCGCACAATGTCACGGGAGTTCTCATAGGCATCGGTCGCAGCATTGGAGAGAAAATGCAGTCCGCGATGAACATTGGCGTATTCGTTGGCATAGGCATGGCTGATGGCATCAATAACGGCCTGCGGTTTTTGAGCTGAAGCACCGCTGTCGAGATAGACAAGCGGTTTGCCATGAACCTGACGCGCAAGAATTGGGAAATCCTTGCGCACAGCATCAATATCAAAATCGCCAATTCGACTTGACTGCTCAGCCATGGCCATGATCCATCACCTCAAACATGTGTTTCCAACCAGCTCTCAATGCGCGTTTTCAGCGCATCAGAGATTGTTTCGTTCTCGAGTTCATCAACCAATTCATCAACAAAGCCATTGATCAACAATGAACGCGCGGACTTTTCGGTAATGCCGCGCGCCTTGAGATAAAACATGTGAACCGGATCCAGATCGATAACGGTTGCACCGTGGGCGCAGATCACGTCATCAGCAAAGATTTCCAGCTCCGGCTTGGCATCGAATTCGCCCTCATCGGACAGAAGCAAAGTATTGCAAGCCATTTGCGCGTCTGTCTTCTGCGCTTCGCGTGCGACCCGGATCTGCCCTTGAAACACACCACGAGCGCGGTCCAGCACCACATTGCGGATGATTTCCTGCGAGGTCGTGTTGGGCACCGTGTGACCGAGGGTCAATGTGATGTCGGTGTGGGATTGTCCTGCCAACAGGTTGATACCACGCAAATCGAAATGCGCACCCTCGCCTGCCGCCGCCACATCAACTTCCTGACGCACCAGTTTACCACCAGTGTTGACGATATAGAGCTTTAAAGTCGCCCCTGCACCAAGTTCGGCCCGGATTTGGCCCAGATGGGTATCGTCAGCGCCCTTTTCCTGAAGAACGATCCAGGTAATCTCTGCGTTATCAGCCAATTTGATGTTGGTGAGCGCGCTCGACAGACCCGGTTTATCGCCCGAACCCAATTGGCGATCGATAATGGTCGCCTTGGCACCTGCGCCGAAGTCGATAACAGAGCGGTCATGGATCTGACCACCTTCCTGAACCGACTGCAGCTCAATGATTTGGCCAACTTCCGTTTCAGGCGCGATCGATATGACATAACCGTCCATCACAAAAGCAGAATTCATCAAACCGATGATGTCATCGGCTGCTTTGGGTTTAAGCGTTTCGGCCGCACGGCCAGACATCAGTTCATCGCGGTAGGAAGAGACCGTCACACCGGAAATATTCTGCGGACTGACATAACGGCCATCAAGCAGCGGCAACACCAATGAGCCATCAATAAAAGGCCGGACCTGTCTGGCATTGGCAGCCTTTGACGGCGCAGGAATTTCGCGCAGAAGCGTGCGAAGATCGGTGTAATGCCAACTTTCGACACGGCGGGTCGGAAGGCCGTTGTCGGATAGAGCTCCGATCAACCGGTCACGTGCCGACACTACATCAGCATCGCCGGGGAGGTCTGAAAACACGGAAGCAAAGGTGTCTATCAACGCCTGTTCAGCCTGCGTCTTCTGGGGTTTAGCCTGAATATTCATCTCGGTATCCCTGATCAGCGGCTTTAGGCCGCGGCCTCGATGATGCCGGCATAGCCATCGGTTTCCAGCACAGTTGCAAGATCCTTGTCGCCGGATTTGATGACCTGACCCTTGTAGAGCACGTGAACTGTATCAGGCACGATATGCTCAAGCAGACGCTGGTAATGGGTGATGACGACAATCGCACGGTCTGGCGAACGAAGCGCGTTGACGCCATCGGCAACAATCTTCAACGCATCGATATCGAGGCCGGAATCAGTTTCATCAAGAACACAGAGTTGCGGCTCGAGCAATTTCATCTGCAGGATTTCGGCGCGCTTTTTCTCGCCACCGGAAAAGCCGACATTAACCGGACGCTTGAGCATGTCCGGCTCGATTTTCAACTCTGCGGAAGCCGCCTTGACCATGCGAATGAAATCAGGTGTTTTGAGTTCTTCTTCGCCGCGGGCCTTGCGCTGCTCGTTCAACGCAACCTTGAGAAACTGCATGGTGGCAACACCCGGAATTTCCACTGGATACTGGAAAGCAAGGAAAATTCCCTTGGCTGCCCGTTCAGACGGATCAAGCTCCAGAATGCTTTCACCGTTGTAGAGGATATCGCCTTCGGTGACTTCATAGTCCGAGCGACCGGCAAGAATATAGGAAAGCGTCGACTTGCCGGAACCATTTGGTCCCATGATTGCGGCTACTTCACCAGCCTGGACTGTGAGATTGAGGCCGCGAATGATTTCGGTGCCGTCTTCGGCGATGCGGGCGTGGAGATTTTTGATTTCTAGCATTGTATCTAGTCTTTCGTTTCAAAGCCGACGACTGGGTCGTCTGCGGTGTTTTTATTCAGACCGGAAGCTCCGGCGATTGCCAGCAGCCCGGCCATAATTCCGAGATTTTTAGTGAACAACTGAAACTGGATCGAAGCCATCTCGCCTTCCAAAAGCCAGAAAGCGTGAAGAAAATAATTGACGATGGCCACGTAAGCGATCAACCCGAGACAAGCCCAGACGACCATGCGACCAAAAAGAAGCGCCAACCCGGCTATTGCCTGAGCCATTGCTGCGACGACATACAATGCGAGCGGGTTGGCAAAACCCGCCGCGCGCATCATGTCCATCTCGTAACTTGCGGCGGTAAACTTCAGCACCGCCGAACCGAGAAAAAACAATCCGAATGCAATTCGCGCAACTATGAGCATAAAGGGCGCTCCACAATTCCTGTTTCTCCTTATTGATCCGTATTTTTACTTGCGTTTCGAAAGCAGCCCATGGACTGCAAAACTTGCTGCGGCAACGCCGCCAAGAATCCCGGCACTTGTGTAGGACGATCCGAACGGATTGACCCAATAACCCAGTGCGCAGGCCAACAAAATGGAACCTGCTCCGGCCAGACGCTCTGTGCCTGCCCGGTTGTCGTTTACCGCGCGCGCGTCTGCATCACGCGCCATGATCAGCCCACACTTCCTTCAAGCGAGATGCCAATCAGTTTTTGTGCTTCAACAGCAAATTCCATCGGCAACTGCTGGATGACATCCTTGACGAAGCCGTTGACGATCAGCGCAATGGCTTCTTCTTCCGGAATGCCGCGCGCCAGACAGTAGAACAACTGGTCCTCGGAGATTTTCGACGTTGTGGCCTCGTGCTCGAACTGGGCTGTCGAATTCTTCGCCTCGATATAGGGCACAGTATGAGCGCCACACTGGTCACCGATCAGCAGTGAATCGCACTGGGTGAAGTTTCGGGCATTTTCTGCCTTGCGGTGAGCTGAAACCTGCCCGCGGTAGGTGTTGTTGGAATTACCTGCCGAAATGCCCTTGGAGATGATGCGCGAGGACGTGTTCTTGCCCAGATGGAGCATCTTTGTGCCGGAATCGATCTGCTGATAGCCGTTGGAAACCGCGATCGAATAGAATTCGCCACGCGAATCATCTCCGCGCAGAATGCACGACGGATATTTCCACGTGATGGCAGACCCGGTTTCGACCTGCGTCCAGGAAATCTTGGAACGATCACCCCGGCAATCACCACGCTTTGTGACGAAATTGTAGATGCCGCCCTTGCCGTCCTTGTCACCGGGATACCAGTTCTGAACAGTCGAATATTTGATTTCGGCATCATCCAACGCGACGAGTTCGACAACAGCCGCATGGAGCTGGTTTTCGTCACGCTGGGGTGCCGTGCAGCCCTCAAGGTAGGAGACATAAGCCCCTTCTTCAGCGATGATCAGCGTGCGCTCAAACTGCCCGGTATTCTTTTCGTTGATTCGGAAATAGGTCGACAGCTCCATCGGGCAGCGAACGCCCTTTGGCACGTAAACGAATGACCCATCGGTAAAGACCGCACTATTGAGCGTGGCATAGTAATTGTCGCTCTGCGGTACCACGGTGCCGAGATATTTCCTGATCAGTTCGGGATGTTCGCGAACCGCCTCGGAAATCGACATGAAGAGGACGCCGGCCTTCTTCAGTTCTTCCTTGAAGGTGGTCACGACCGATACGGAATCAAAAACCGCATCAACGGCGATTTTGGAGGTCTGTACGCCAGCCAGAATTTCCTGCTCGCGCAGCGGAATCCCAAGCTTTTCGTAGGTTGCAAGCAGTTCAGGGTCAACATCATCAATCGACTTCGGGCCAGACGTGTTTTTTGGCGCCGCATAGTAATAGACATCCTGAAAATCGATGTTGGGATAGTCCACACGTGCCCAAGACGGCTCTTCCATGGTCAACCAGCGCTTATAAGCTTCAAGCCGCCATTCGAGCATCCATTCCGGCTCTTCCTTCTTGGCCGAAATAAAACGGATGATATCTTCAGACAGACCCTTGGGAGCCTTGTCGGACTCAATCATCGTCTCAAAGCCGTATTTGTACTGATCGACGTCGATCTGACGGACCTGTTCGATTGTTTCCTGCACTGCAGGCATGGCACTCTCCAAATTGTTCGGTTTGCTGGCGTTGCAAACCCGTTGGTAGCTATTTAGTTCGCCCGAGGCCGGGCTTCCACCCCAACCTCCAAAAAACCGGAGTTTTTTACTCTTGTTTTTTCACGCAGCCTTTTCCGCTGCAAGCCGGCTTAAACGCCGTTCATTGATTTTGGCAAAGGCGTTGAAAAACAATTCAACCTCTTCTGTCGAGGTTTGTGGTCCCAAGCTGGCGCGAATAGCGCCCAGCTCAGTATCCGCACCCATGGCGGCAAGAACATGACTCTGGCCAACTTTGCCCGATGAGCAGGCAGACCCGGCTGAAACAGCTATTCCTTCCATGTCAAAAGCAATCTGGGCTGTTTCTGCTTTCAGTCCCGGAAGCGCAAAATAGATGGTGTTAGGCAGCCGGTCAGCATCTCTGCCGTGAATGATCAGGTCGGGTGCACGTGTTGCCATTCGGGCTTCTAAAGCATTGCGCATTTTTCCCACCGAGACAAAAGCATCCGGGGTCGTCCGCGCATGCTCAGCAGCCGCGCCGAAACCTGCAATCGCAGCCACGTTTTCAGTTCCGCCGCGATGGCCTTTTTCCTGTCCACCACCGGCAACCAAGGAGACGGGCATGAAAGCTTCGCCTTTGGAAACCAGCGCGCCGGCACCTTTTGGTCCACCCATTTTATGGGCGGAGAGAATCAGGAAATCCGCACCAAGCTTGCCAATATCAAGCGGCAACCGGCCGGCGGCTTGCACCGCATCAACCACCAAAATACCGCCTGCGGCATGAACAATGTCAGCGGCTCTGCGAACGGGTTGAATGACACCGGTTTCGTTATTGGCCAGTTGAAGGGCCAGCATGAAGGAACCGGAATCTGCGGCGCGCTGTGCAAGTGTGCTTTCAAGTGCGGCAAGATCGATGATCCCGGTCGGATCAACACCAAGCTTGGTGATATCTGCGGCGGCAAACCGACCGCCTGCAATGATGCAGGGATGTTCGATCGCACCCATATAGAGATGGGATAGTCGAACCGGCGCACGACCCATCCTGAAATCAGGCGTCAATACATGGTTGGCAGCCTCGGTCGCACCAGAGGTAAAAATGACATCTGCAGGTTGAGCGGCGCAAAGATTGGCCACAAAACCGCGGGCCCGAGATACGATCTCACGCGCCTTGCGACCTTCAGCATGAACCGAAGAGGCATTGGCCGCCAGATCCAACGCGTCAACGACCGCCGCCCGTGCTACGGGCAAAAGCGGTGCATTCGCATTGTAATCAAAATAGGCGCGAAGCCGGTTCATTGCTGTTTTTCCTCGCAACGCGCTCGGCATTGGATACAGGAGCCGAAATAATGCGCATTTTTCTTGAATTTCCCCGGTGCCATGCCGTAAGACAACGACACCTTCGCGAAACCCTCAGTTTCGAATTATTCTAAACTAGGTTCTAAGGAGCGCCACCGCTGTCGTCAAGACCGCGAAACGACAGATACGGTCCCTTGAACCCCGCGGCCAGCAAGCCGCTGCAAATGGAGCACTGATGCCCGAAATTATTTTTAACGGACCTGCGGGTCGCCTTGAGGGCCGCTATCAGCCCGGCACCGACAAAAACGCCCCGATTGCCATCATTTTGCATCCGCATCCGCAATTTGGCGGGACCATGAACAACCAGATTGTCTATCAGTTGTTCTACATGTTTCAGCAACGCGGCTTTACCACGTTGCGCTTCAATTTCCGCTCAATTGGCCGAAGCCAGGGGGATTTTGACCACGGTTCCGGCGAACTTTCCGATGCGGCAGCGGCACTGGATTGGGTTCAGAGCCTGCACCCAGATTCGAAGAACTGCTGGGTTGCCGGTTATTCCTTCGGCGCATGGATCGGCATGCAACTGTTGATGCGACGGCCCGAGATCGAGGGCTTTATTTCGGTCGCACCACAGCCAAACACCTATGACTTCGCTTTTCTGGCACCCTGCCCGTCCTCCGGCCTGATCATCCACGGTGACAATGACCGGGTAGCCCCGGAAAAGGATGTCATTGGTTTGGTGGAAAAGTTGAAGCTGCAAAAAGGCATTCTGATTACTCAGGAAACCATTCCCGGTGCGAACCACTTCTTCACCGACAAGGTCGATATTTTGATGGAGCATTGCGCGGATTATCTTGATCGGCGGTTGGCTGGCGAACTGGTACCACCGGCAGCGCCCAAGAAAATACGCTAGACCAGAACTTCGAGATTTTTAAACAGGAAACAGGCGGGGAAACCCGCCTTTTTCTTTGCCCGGATTTACGATGTTTTTCGGGCAATCAACACGGAATGGCCTGCACAATCCGGATCATTGGCAACAAATTCAATAACCTCCATTCCACAACTCCGAAAGACAGCTCTATATTCATCAATTGCAAGGCTGGCATGGTAAATCTGTTGCCCACCGACAGTGCCAAGCACTTCTCCAGCCTCTGGCCCGACTGTGAGCATGGCAACACCTTCAAGCTTGAGATGGCGGGTTATCCGACCAATCACTGGGTATTGGTCTTCCGCCGACAAATGGAAGAATGAATCCCAGGCGATAATTCCGTCGAATGTCCGGGCCAGTTCCAATACCCGCATATCGACTTCGATCCATTCCTGCTGAGGAAAGCGTGACCGGGCCAGATTCAAAAGCGAAGTGGAAAAATCGGCGCCCGTCACATCAAAGCCTTGGTCCAGAAACCAACGTGCAATGGGTTCACCCGCACCGCAGCCGAGATCAAGCACGGTGCCACCTGGCGGTAGTCGTCTGGAAAATCGTTGCAGCCAGGCTTCTTCAAACAAACTTCGCCCGCGCAGTGCGTCCCAAACCTCTGCCTGGTTTTCATAGATGGAGCGGGTGCGCGCTTCGACTACGGCAAAATTCTCAGAGGACGGAGAAACGCTGCCCATAAGTCACCCCTAAGCCAGTTCAACCACTTTGCCGTCTTCCAGTGTCACGCGACGGTCCAGCAAGCTGGCAAGTTCGTGGTTATGGGTGGCAATGACCGCAGAAAGCCCGGATTGCCGCACAAGCGCATCAAGGGCTTCAAACACGTAGCCTGCGGTTTCGGGATCAAGATTGCCTGTCGGTTCATCTGCCAGCAATACGCTGGGTGCATTGGCCACTGCGCGGGCGATGGCTACGCGTTGCTGTTCGCCACCTGAGAGTTCTGATGGGCGATGGTCCCCGCGATGGCCGATGCGCATATATTCGAGCAGTTGGGTAGCGCGCTCTTTGGCGTCAACCCTGGAAAGTCCGGCGATGAGTTGCGGCATCATGATGTTTTCAAGTGCCGTAAACTCAGGCAGCAGATGATGGAACTGGTAGACAAAGCCGATCTCGGAGCGGCGCACAGCCGTTCGCATTGTATCATTGAGCGCACCACAATCGCGGCCATTGACCACGACATTGCCGCTGTTGGGCTTCTCCAGAAGCCCCGCGATCTGCAGCAATGTGGATTTGCCAGTGCCGGAAGGCGCCACAAGGGCCACCGTCTCGCCCGCATTGAGCGAAAAATCAGCGCCATCAAGGATTGTAAGCTGCCGCTCGCCCTGCACAAAGTAACGCGAGATATTGGTTATTTCGAGTACGGTCGTTCCCATCAGGCCCGGCCCCTATTCATATCTGAGTGCCTGAACCGGATCGAGCCGCGAGGCCCGCCAGGACGGTATAAGCGTGGCAATGAAGGATAGCCCCAGCGCCACAAACAACACCGTTATGGTCTCGCCGGTTTCCATGTCAGCGGGAAGCTGGCTGAGGAAATAGAGCTCCGGATCAAACAACACTGCGCCCGACAACCATGAGAAAAACTGACGTATGCTCTCGATGTTCAGGCAAACGATCACGCCGAGAAGGAAGCCTGCGAAAGTGCCTGTTACACCAATCGCCGCACCAGTCATGAAGAAAATCCGCATGATTGAGGACGAAGTTGCCCCCATGGTTCGCAGGATCGCGATGTCGCGGCCCTTGTCCTTGACCAGCATGATCAGCCCGGAAACGATGTTGAGTGCTGCCACAAGAATGATCAGCGTCAAAATAAGGAACATGACGTTGCGTTCCACCTGCAGCGCGTTAAAGAAGGTTCGATTTCGCTGCCGCCAGTCGGTAATGAATACCTGTCGTTCGGCCGCACGCTCGATTTCGCCGCGCATGGCGTCGACATTGTCAGGATCATCCAGCATGATCTCGATGGATTGCACCACGCCTTCGGAATTGAAGTAGAGCTGCGCTTCTTCCAGCGGCATGAAAATGATGGTCGCATCATATTCGCTCATGCCGACTTCGAAAATCGCGGCGACAGGATAGGCCTTGACGCGCGGCGTCACGCCAAAGGGCGTAACATCACCTTCCGGCGCGATGAGCGTGATGTTGTCACCGACCGACAAACCAAGCGCTTCAGCCATACGCAGGCCGATGGCGACACCATCGCCTGCCGCAAAACTAACCAGATCACCGGTCTGAATATTGCCCGAAACGGTTTCCATTTCGGTGAGATCTTCGGCGCGAATGCCGCGCACAAAGGCACCGGTCCCGACTCCCCCAACACCCGAGGCCAATGTTTGGCCTTCAACCAGTGGAATGGCGTCAGATACGCCGGTGACAGCCCGAATGCGTTCCGAGAGGGCTGAATAATCATCAAATGGCTGATCTATCGGCTGCACTATCATGTGGCCGTTGACCCCAAGAATGCGATCTATCAACTGAGTGCGAAACCCGTTCATAACGGCCATGACGATGATCAGCGTCGCCACACCAAGCATGATGCCTGCAAATGAAAATCCGGCTATCACCGAAATAAAGGCTTCCTTGCGGCGCGCGCGCAGATAACGCCAGGCGACCATCCGTTCAAAACCCGAAAAAGGTCGCGCTGGCGCACTGAGCGGTGTTCCCGCGCCGTCACCTTGGCTATCAATCGCGTCATTCGTCTCGGTCATGCGGGCTCCTTGCTCGCTCGCGCCTTTGGTCGTTTTGTGCGGCAATTGCGCCGCGTCGCCTTTCTGCCACCAAACGCTCCGGCACTTAAGCGTTCGCAGTAAACCTGTTAACTGCTGCATCCACACTCATGGTTTCGCGTTCGCCGGTCGCCCGGTTCTTGATTTCAACATTGCCGTCAGCAACAGAGCGCGGACCTGCAACAATCTGCCAAGGCAGGCCGATTAAATCAGCCGTGGCAAACTTGGCCCCCGCTCCGCCCGAGGTCTCATCATAGAGGAAGTCGACCTTGGCATTGACCAACGCTGTTTCCAGCGTTTCGCACGCATCATCGCAGGCCGCATCACCGGGTTTCATATTGATGATCCCGACCTTGAAGGGTGCAATGGATTCGGGCCAGATGATGCCTGCATCATCGTGGGAAGCCTCAATAATTGCAGCAACCACACGCGACGGTCCGATGCCGTAAGATCCCATATGAACGACATGCTCCTTGCCATCCGGGCCCTGGACTTTGGCCCCCATCGGCTCGGAGTATTTGGTGCCGAAATAGAAGATGTGGCCAACTTCGATCCCGCGCGCGGAAACCTGCTTGTCGGCATCAACCGCACTCCATGCAGCTTGGTCATGCATTTCGTCTGTTGCCGCATAGAGCGAAGTCCATTTATCGACGATGGTGGCCAGCCCGGCGCGATCATCAAAATCTGTATCGATGCCGGGAATTTCGAAATCAAGAAATTCCTTCTGGCAGAAAACTTCAGATTCGCCCGTATCCGCCAGAATGATGAACTCGTGACTGAGGTCGCCGCCAATTGGGCCAGTGTCGGCGCGCATTGGAATTGCCTTGAGGCCAAGCCGATCGAAGGTCCGCAAATAGGCGACAAACATGCGGTTATAGGCGTGAACAGCGGATTCCTTGTCTATATCGAAGGAGTAGGCATCCTTCATCAGGAACTCGCGAGACCGCATGGTCCCGAACCGGGGCCGGATCTCGTCGCGGAATTTCCACTGGATGTGATAGAGATTGAGCGGCAGGTTCTTGTAGGACTTCACATAGGAGCGGAAGATGTCTGTAACCATTTCCTCGTTGGTCGGCCCATACAGCATGGCCCTGTCCTGGCGGTCCTGAATGCGCAGCATCTCTTTGCCGTAATCGTTGTAACGTCCGCTTTCCATCCACAAATCCGCCGACTGAATGGTCGGCATCATGACTTCGAGCGCACCTGCACGGTTCTGTTCTTCACGAACGATCCGGCTGACATTGTCGAGCACCCGCTTGCCAAGCGGCAACCAGGAATAAATCCCGGCACCCTGCTGACGCACCATTCCGGCTCGCAGCATCAGTTGGTGCGAAATAATTTCCGCTTCACGCGGGCTTTCCTTGAGGATGGGCAAAAAGAAATTCGACAGACGCATTGGTGAGTTCTCTTGATGTCAGGTCAGGCGTGACGGTTAAATGGGGCAAAACGAGGGTTGGAGTGTGCCATCTTAAATGGCACTGCAAAAAAGAAGCATACATCTGGAAAACGGCATCACTGCAGCATCCTGTTAAAGTGCGCGAGTCACCGGTTCCACTCAATTGGCCTGCATTTCTATCCGCTTCGCCCCTTAAAGAAAACCCAGCATATTTCGAGTTTGCGGGCATCTGCTCACACAGGTGATCAGACGCTCATGATAGTGGGGCTGAAGCAGTCAAAAATTGTAATTTGTTACCATAAAAGAGGGTGACAAACAGTCGCAGATGCGCTAACCGTATGGCCATAATAGAGGCACTTTGAAAATGAAGTGCCCAATTCGCGGTCAAAAGTCTTGGGAGGATAGGATCTTAGGCGCGCTTGACGCAGCCCCCGAATAGGGAAATGGATCACGCGAAACTAGCAAACAAGGCGGAAACGCCTTGTTTTTTTTTGCTAAAAAGCAATCGCTTGAAGCTTAAGCCCGGCCGGAAGTTACTTGAAATCCGGGAACAGTCCGGTCACATCTGACAGGCTGTAGCCGCCATAAACAGTGACAAGCAGATACCCCGCAAAAACAATGGCCGAGACAATGGTGGTGCGCAGAACGACCAGGCCAAACCGGAAATTCGCAGGAGCGCTTTCCACTGTGCCGGGCGCAATATCCTGTTCATCTTCCTGCGAGCGATGGCCGAAGGGCAGCACGACAAAAAGCACCAACCACCAAATGATGAAAAAGATTGCAAATCCGGTTCCGAAGGCCATGGTGGTGCTCTTTCTAACGCGCGTACAATTTTGCCTGAGTAGTGACTTCAGCCAGCCTGTTCAAGCTCGACCAAAGTGCCATTGAAATCTTTCGGGTGGAGAAACAGTACCGGTTTGCCATGGGCACCGATTTTTGGTTCACCAGTTCCAAGGACCCGCGCGCCAGCTGCCTTCAGATGGTCGCGCGCTGCGAGGATGTCGTCCACCTCATAGCAAACGTGATGCATTCCACCCGAGGCATTCTTTTCAAGGAACGCTGCGATCGGCGAACCTTCGCCCAGGGGTTCCAGTAACTCAATCTTGGTGTTGGGCAGGTTGATAAACACCACAGTGACACCGTGTTCGGGCAATACCTGAGGTTGCGTTACCTCAGCACCCAGTGCCGAGCGATATTGCTCCGCGGCTGCGGCAAGATCCGGCACTGCGATGGCAACATGATTGAGACGTCCCAGCATCTAACTCTCCTCGATCAAACCCGGTTGACGAACACGGTCACGAGAGGCTTTTTGCCCCATACTTCATTTGCAGCAGCACGAACTGCACGACGAATGGATTCGCGAACCCCATCAATGTCCTTTCGACGACCACGGGGAATGCTCTCGACCGCGCCCAGCACGGCGTCATAAAGAATATCTTCCATGTCATCGTCCTGCCCGTCAGTTTCCGGCAGACCGATCGCCACCACATCCGGATCGCGGTTGATGTCATTGCGGCCATCCAGCAAGACATTGACCGAAACATGGCCGGCAAAAGACAACTTGCGGCGATTGGTAATACCAACTTCGGCAATGTCGCCGATCATATTGCCGTCTTTGTAAATTCGGCCGTGTTGAGCTTGGCCAATGACTTCGGGGGCGCCCGGCGCCAATCGCAAAATCGAACCATTGCGAACGCGCGGCACTTGGGGAATGCCATGGTCGAGTGCCAATTTGGCCTGGGCGGTCAAATGGGCAGCTTCGCCATGGACGGGAACCAGAATCTGCGGACGGACCCAGTCATACATCTGTACCAATTCATTGCGACGCGGATGGCCTGAAACATGAACCAGTGCATCAGTATCGGAGATAATCTTGATGCCGCGGTCGATCAGTGCGTTCTTGATTTCAAGAATGCCCTTTTCGTTCCCGGGAATGGTGCGCGAGGAAAATACGACCGTGTCACCATCGGTGAGTGCCACATGGCGCATTTCATCGCGCGAAATCTTGGCAAGGGCCGCACGGCTTTCGCCCTGACTGCCGGTCAGGATCACAACAACCTTTTCGCGCGGCAGGTAACCGTACTCATCTTCTTCGACCAGAGCGGGAAGGCCCTCCATCATGCCGAGGCTGTCGGCAACATTGACCACCCGCTTGAGAGAACTGCCCAACAGCAAGACTTCGCGGCCAGCATCACGGGCGGCTTCCATGATTGAACGGATACGGCCAACATTGGATGAGAACGTGGTAATGGCCACCCTGCCCTCAGCAGCTTCAATAACTTCGCGCAGACCTTGGGAAATTTCCTTTTCGGAAGGTGAAACGCCATCACGCATGGCGTTGGTGGAATCGCACATCATGGCCAACACGCCCTGATCGCCAATGGCGCGCAGGCGACCTTCATCGGTCAAGGGTCCAAGCGACGGCGTTGCATCGATCTTCCAGTCGCCAGTGTGAATAAGGCTGCCGAGGGGCGTACGGATATGAAGCGCAAAAGGCTCAGGGATTGAGTGATTGACCTCTACAGGCTCGATCTCGAAAGGGCCGACGGTAAATGTCTCGCCTGCCTTGAAAACCGTGACCGGCACCTCTGCACGGGTGCGCTCATAGCTACGCTTGGCTTCCAGCATTCCGGCGGTAAAGGCTGAGGCATGCACCGGCACCTTCAACTTGGGCCAGAGAGCAGCCAGCGCACCGTAATGGTCTTCATGGCTATGGGTGATGATTATGGCCTTCAGCCGCTTGCCAAGGCTAAGCGCAAAGGAAATATCAGGCAGCACGAGATCCGCGCCAGGCAAATCCGGTCCCGGAAAAGTCACGCCACAGTCGACCATGATATATTCACGTTTGGCTTCTGGACCGTATCCATAAAGCGCGAGGTTCATGCCGATTTCGCCGACTCCGCCCAGCGGTATGAAAACGAGATCGTTATTATCTGTCATTGCAGTTCCTGTCTGTGCGTGCGGGAGCCGAAAAAAACACGTCGCCCGCGGCAATGGTTTGGGTTTTGCCATCGCTCATGGCAAGTATCAATCGGCCTTCGGCGTCCACGCCTTCAAACAGACCATGAATTTCTTGATCGGGCAAACGAACCACGATCGCTTCCCCCACGCCGGTAGCCCGCTCAAGCCATGACGCGCGGGTTGCCGCAATCCCCTTACCGCCGTCCCATTGAGCAAGCGCTTCCTGCATGGAAACAAACAGACGCGCGAAAAGTTCCTGCGGCGAAACTGTCGCCCCCTGCTCTCTCAAGCAGGTCGATGAATAAAATCCGTCGGCGGGATGGTGAGCAACATTTATGCCGCACCCAATGACCACAGCCCGCCGTCCATCAGCCAAAATACTGCTCTCGAGCAGGATGCCCGATGTCTTGGCACCATCTATCAAAACATCATTGGGCCATTTGATATTAAGCCCCGACCTGTCCGGCAGAACGGCCGCCAATGCATCATGAACCGCTGTTGATACAGCAAGGGGCAGCGAACCAAGACGCGCCGGATCACCCGGATCGATCAACAGCAGCGAGGCATATAGGTTTCCGGGTTCCGAAGTCCATACCCGGCCACGCCGTCCACGACCTTGCAATTGCCTGTCAGCAGTAATCCAGAGACCACTCGCCTCGCCCTGCTCAGCGCGGACCAGCGCCTCAACATTGGTGGAGCCGACATCGCCCAACTGAAGATGCCGAAATTCCGGATAGTGTTCAGATTGCTTACTCACCCAGTTCAGAAAAAAGTCTTGGCGGCGATGTTGGCGGCCAAGCCCACTGGGCTAGCCACCAATACATAACCCAGAACAAACAGACCAGAGATGCCAAAGACCAACTTGAGTTCGCCTGCAACAGGAGCAAAATGGGGCGCTGGCTCATCAAACCACATGATCTTGATGATGCGCAGATAGTAATAGGCACCCACAACCGAGGCCAGAACGCCGATCACGGCAAGCCAGTAGAGTTCGGCTTCGATGGCAGCGGCAAAGACGACATACTTTCCGAAGAAACCGGCCAGTGGCGGAATTCCCGCCAGTGAGAACATCAGAATCGTCAGCATCGTGGCCATGAATGGATTGGTCGAGGACAGACCCGCAAGCTCATCAATGTTTTCAACATTGCCCTCTTCCTTGCGGCGCATGGCAAGAATGCAGGCGAAGGTGCCAAGGGTCATGACCATGTAGATGAGCATGTAAATAATGACGCCTCGCACGCCGTTCTGGGTGCCTGCTGCCAAGCCGACGAGTGCATAGCCCATGTGACTGATCGAGGAATAGGCCATCAACCGTTTGATGTTGCGCTGGCCAATGGCGGCAAAGGCACCGAGCACCATGGAGGCGATGGAGATGAAGACGACGATCTGCTGCCAGTCGAACCTGATCGGCTCAAATGCCTCGCTGACCAGCCGGATGAAAATAGCCATTGCGGCAATCTTGGGAGCTGCCGCGAGGAATGCTGTCACCGGGGTTGGTGCGCCTTCATAGACATCTGGCGTCCACATGTGGAACGGCACGGCGGAAATCTTGAAAGCGATGCCGGACATCAGGAATACCAGGCCGAAAATCAGGCCCAGTGGCCGGGTTTCCGAAGACAAAACAGCAGCGATCTCTTCAAACCCGGTATGGCCGGTATAGCCATAGATCAGCGACGCGCCATAAAGCAGCATGCCCGAGGACAAAGCGCCAAGAACAAAATATTTCAGACCGGCTTCTGTTGAACGCAAGGACTCGCGATTGATTGCGGCGACGACATAAAGTGAAAGCGACTGCAATTCGAGCGCGAGATAAAGCGAGATCAGGTCATTTGCCGAAATCATCAGCAACATGCCAAGCGTGGCAATGACCAACAACACCGGAAATTCAAAACGGTCGATGCGTTCGGCTTTGGTGTGACCAACGGCCATGACCATGGCTGTAATCGAACCGATGAGTGCCAGAACCTTCATGAAGCGTGCAAAAGGATCGGACAGGAATGCACCGCCATAGGCCTCACCGTCTCCAGTGAAAAGCACCAGCCAGAGGCCAGCGACGATCAACAGTGCAACAGCCAGTCCGGTGACCAGGGTTACCGAACGCTCGCCTGAAAAGACGCCGATCATCAACAGCACCATGGCGCCGACAGCCAGCATCAGCTCCGGAATGGAAAGGTGGAGGCTGGATATTAGGAGTTCTGCTGTCATGTGTCTGGTCCCCTCGCTTAATTCGCGAGCTGCGCGGCTTGTTGCGCAGCCTCAAGCGAAGCCGTGTAATTGTTGATCAAAGCATCCACAGAAACTGCGGTCGCATCCAAAATCGGAGCCGGATAGACACCGAAGAAGAGCACCAGCGCAATAAGTGGATAGAGGATAATTTTTTCCCTGTTCGACAAGTCGAGCATGGATTTGAGTTTTTCTTTTTCCAACGCACCGAAAATGACGCGGCGATAGAGCCACAGGGCATAGGCGGCGGACAGAATGACGCCGAATGTGGCAAAGAATGCCACCCAGGTATTGGCCTTGAAGGCACCGACGAGAATGAGAAACTCACCAACAAATCCGGATGTGCCCGGCAAGCCGACATTGGCCATGGTGAAGACCATGAAGACAACAGCATATTTGGGCATGACGTTGACCAAACCGCCATAGGCAGCGATGTCACGGGTATGAAGCCTGTCATAGACGACACCCACACACAGGAACAACGCACCCGAGATAAGACCATGGCTGATCATCTGGAAAATTGCGCCCTGCACGCCTTGCACATTGGCAGCGAAAATACCCATCGTCACAAAACCCATATGGGCAACCGAGGAATAGGCAATCAGCTTCTTGATGTCTTCCTGCATCAGCGCCACCAGCGATGTGTAAATGATGGCGACGGCAGACAGCGTGAAGATGAAGGGTGTGAAATCAGCAGAGGCGAGTGGAAACATCGGCAACGAAAACCGCAAGAAGCCGTAACCACCGAGTTTCAGCAAAATGCCCGCCAGAATGACCGAACCGGCTGTTGGCGCTTCAACGTGCGCATCGGGCAACCAGGTATGCACCGGCCACATCGGCATTTTCACCGCGAATGATGCAAAGAACGCCAGCCACAGCCACGTTTGCATCGAGGCCGGGAAATCATGAGTCAAAAGCTCGGCAATGTTGGTGGTGCCTGCATCCCAATACATCGCCATGATGGCCAGCAGCATCAGCACCGAGCCAAGCAGCGTGTAAAGGAAGAACTTGAACGAAGCATAGACGCGCCGCTTGCCGCCCCAGACGCCAATGATGATGAACATCGGGATCAGGCCGGCTTCAAAGAACACATAGAACAACACGATATCGAGCGCACAGAACACACCGATCATCATGGTTTCGAGGATCAGGAAGGCGACCATATAGTCGCGCACCCGGTTGTTGACCGATTTCCAACTGGCAAGAATACACAGCGGCATCAGGAATGTGGTCAGAATTATGAAGAGCACCGAAATGCCGTCCACACCCATGGCATAAGAAAAGCCGGAACCGGCAAGTTCAACGTTCTCGACCATCTGGAACGTGAAATCAGTGCTGTCGAACCCTGCCCAGATGAACAGCGACAGGCCGAAGGTGAACACGGTCCCCAAGAGCGCAACATTTCGAATGTTCCGGCGTCCGATTTCGGTGTCATCCTTGATTGGAAGGATGAAAAGAACCGTTACCAGCGGAATAAAGGTGACGATTGAAAGAATTGGCCAATCGATCATCAGAACGCACTCCCGAGCATCATCCAGGTGACGAGTGCAGCGACACCGATCAGCATGACAAACGCATAATGGTAGAGATAGCCGGTCTGCAGTTTGGTGATCCGGCCGGTGATGCCCTGAACGCGGGCGGCAAAACCATCAGGACCAAAATGGTCAATGGTTCCCATATCGCCCTTCTGCCACAGGAAGCGGCCGATCCATTTCGCCGGGCGAACAAAAAGAAAGTCGTAGAGCTCGTCGAAATACCACTTATTGAGAAGGAAATTATACAACAGGTGATGGTCCTTGGCGAGTTGCTTGGGTGTTTCCGGCGAGCGGATATAGAAGTACCAAGCGGTGGCAAGTCCGACCAACATGGCGATGAAAGGTGACAGAGCCACCAATGCGGGCACATGGTGGAACTCTTCCACGATCTTGTTTTCCGGCAGTGTGAAAAGCGCGCCCTTCCAGAACTCTACATATTCATGGCCAAAGAAGAACTCTTTGAACAGTACACCTGCAAACAATGCGCCAGCGGCCAGAACATAAAGCGGAATGGTCATCACCGGTGGCGATTCATGCACATGATGCATCACATCCGCTGACGCGCGTGGCTTGCCGTGGAATGTCATGAAAATCAGGCGCCATGAGTAAAAGCTGGTGAAGAGAGCCGCAATCACCAACATGCCGAACGCAAAACCCGACGCGCTGCTGTGGGCAGCAAATGCTGATTCGATAATTGCGTCCTTTGAGAAGAATCCGGCAGTGCCAATTGCCGTGAATGGAATGCCGACCCCAGTCAGCGCCACCGTGCCGATAATCATCATCCAATAGGTGGTTGGGATGTGCTTACGCAGACCACCCATACGGCGCATGTCCTGCTCGTCGGAGACCGCATGAATGACTGAACCCGCCCCGAGGAACAACAGCGCCTTGAAGAAAGCGTGAGTAAACAGGTGGAAGATCGCAGCACCATAAGCGCCGATACCAAGAGCCACAAACATGTAACCCAATTGCGAGCAGGTGGAATAGGCGATCACCCGCTTGATGTCGTTTTGAACCAAACCGACGGTGGCCGCAAAAAAGGCCGTGATGGCACCGATGATGGTGACAAACAACAAGGCATCCGGAGACAATTCAAAAACCGGCGACATGCGCGCAACCAAAAAGACACCGGCAGTCACCATGGTCGCCGCATGAATGAGCGCGGACACCGGCGTTGGCCCTTCCATCGCATCCGGCAACCAAGTGTGCAGCAGGAACTGGGCGGATTTGCCCATGGCACCCATGAACAACAACAGGCTGATAACCGTGAGTGCGCCAGCCTGATCGAGTTGCATGCCGAACATGGTTATAACGATTTTGCCCAGCGCTGCGGTATTCTCGCCTTCTGGTGCCATTGCCGAAGCCGCAGCAAAGATCGCATCAAAATTGATTGAGCCGAAAAGGACGAAGACCCCGAAAATTCCGAGCGAGAAACCGAAGTCGCCGACACGGTTGACGATGAAGGCCTTCATTGCCGCGGCATTGGCCGACGGTTTCTTGTACCAGAAGCCAATCAACAGATAAGACGCAAGACCCACGCCTTCCCAGCCGAAGAACATCTGCAAGAGGTTGTCGGAAGTCACCAGCATCAACATGGCGAAAGTGAAAAGTGACAGATAGGCAAAGAACCGCGGCCGATGCGGATCGTGATGCATGTAGCCAATCGAGTAGATGTGAACCAGAGAAGAGACCGTGTTGACAACAACCAACATGACGGCGGTCAATGTGTCGATGCGGAACGACCATTGGACATCAAGTGTGCCTGACTGGATCCACTGCAGCACAGGAACCCGGACCATTTCGCCATCGCCCAACGCGTGACCGAAGAACGCTACCCAGGAAAGGACCGCTGCGACAACCAGAAAAAGAGAGGTCAGATACTCAGACGCCTTGGCGCCGATCGACCGGCCAAAAAGACCCGCGACAAGCGCTCCGATGAGCGGGAGGAAAACGATTAAGTGGTACATTTTCGGCCTCAGCCCTTCATCATGTTGACGTCTTCAACGGCAATGGAGCCGCGATTACGGTAGAAGACAACGAGGATCGCCAATCCGATGGCAGCTTCTGCCGCAGCAACGGTGAGAATAAACAGTGCGAAGACCTGACCAACCATATCATTCAGGTGCATCGAAAACGCCACCATGTTGATGTTGACGGCCAACAGGATCAGCTCGATCGACATCAGGATGACGATAACGTTCTTGCGGTTCAGAAATATCCCGAAGATGCCAAGCGTAAACAGCATCGCCGAAACAGTGAGATAGTGGGAAAGTCCGATTTCCATGTGTGTGTCCCCTTACCTCAAATGCCCTGGCCCGGCTTGACCTTGACGATCTCAACGGCCGTCTCGGGCGAGCGGGCTACCTGGCGGGAAATATCCTGCCGTTTAATGTCAGTGCGGTGCTTGAGCGTAAGCACGATGGCACCAATCATGGCCACCAGAAGCACAAGCCCGGCGATCTGGAAGAAATAGATGTAGTCGGTGTAGAGAATGTCACCGAGCGCCTCGGTATTCGTGCGGTCGGAAAGTGCCGGGATCGGGCTTGCTCCGGTACCGGCTGCATCTGGCGTAATGGCGTTACCTGCCAGAACCAAAATCAATTCGCAGGCCAGTATGACGCCTACCAAAGCACCGACAGGCGCATATTCCAACGCACCGGCCCGCAATTCGGCAAAGTCGATATCCAGCATCATGACAACAAACAGGAACAAGACCGCAACCGCGCCGACATAGACAACGAGCAGGATCATGGCGAGGAACTCTGCACCGGTGAGCAGAAACAGGCCAGCCGCATTGAAGAAAGTCAGAATGAGGAACAACACCGAGTGCACAGGGTTGCGCGATGCAATCACCATGGTTGCAGATGCCACCGCCACAAAGGCGAAAAGATAGAAAAACAGAGCCTGAAGACCCATGGTCAGTGCCTTTTCGTTCTTCCCCCGGTCCGCCGGTCAATTCCCGGTTTTCCGTCGATCCGCAGCCACTCATTGCCGCCGAGGATCTATTCAGTCTGGCCGCCAGCAAATGCTATCGGCCGGTTTGTGCCACTATTTCTAGCGGTAAGGCGAGTCCAGCGCGATGTTGCGCGCCAGTTCGCGTTCCCAGCGATCGCCATTGGCGAGCAGCCGGTCCTTGTCGTAGTAGAGTTCTTCACGGGTTTCCGTTGCAAACTCGAAATTCGGTCCCTCAACGATGGCATCCACCGGGCAAGCTTCCTGACAGAAGCCGCAATAGATGCACTTGACCATGTCGATGTCGTAACGAACTGTCCGGCGGGTGCCGTCATTGCGGCGCGGACCTGCTTCGATGGTGATGGCCTGGGCGGGGCAGATCGCCTCGCACAATTTGCACGCGATGCAACGCTCTTCGCCATTGGGGTAGCGACGCAATGCGTGCTCGCCCCGAAAGCGCGGGCTGACAGGGCCCTTCTCGTAGGGATAGTTCACAGTCGATTTAGGCGCAAAGAAGTAGCGCATCGACATAAAGAACGCGCTGACGAACTCGGTCAAAAACAGTGATTTTGCGGCTTGGGCGAGACCCATCGTCAAACTCCCTTTCGCCAGATGGCACAGTGCCGGATGTCAAAAGCGGATTTCATCATGGTGCCGTCCCCGTCAGTTTGAGGAAGAAGGCAACGAAAACCAGCATGAACAGTGAAATCGGCAGGAAGACCTTCCAACCCAGACGCATCAACTGATCGTAGCGGTATCGCGGCACGAAGGCTTTGACCATGGCAAACATGAAGAACACCATCGAGGCCTTGAGAACAAACCAGAAGATGCCTGGAACCCAGTTCAGCACAGCAATATCTGCCGGCGGCAACCAGCCACCAAGGAACAAAATGGTGGTAAGCGCGCACATCAGGCAGATGGCTGCATATTCGCCCAGCATGAACATCATGTACGGCGTTGAGCCATATTCCACCATAAAGCCCGCAACCAGCTCGGATTCAGCTTCGGGAAGATCAAAAGGAGGCCGGTTGGTCTCTGCCAGAGCCGAGATGAAGAAAATCACGAACAGCGGGAACAACGAGAACCAATGCCAATCGAGGAAGGAATTGGGCAGACCCAGGCGCGTACCGATGCCGTCAGACTGTGCCATTACGATGTCTGTCAAGTTCAGCGAGCCGACACCCAGCAAAACAGTGACAATCACAAAACCGATCGAGACTTCGTAAGAGACCATCTGGGCAGCTGATCGCAATGCCCCGAGGAACGGATATTTGGAGTTGGAGGCCCAACCACCCATGATGATGCCATAAACCTCAAGCGAAGAAATGGCGAAAATATAAAGAATACCGACATTGATATCGGCAATTGCCCATCCGGCAGCCACCGGCACCACGGCCCACGTGGCAAGTGCAAGCGTCACTGAAACCAGTGGCGCCAACAAGAACACCATCTTGTCGGCGCCTGCAGGAATGACTGGCTCCTTGAAGACGAACTTCAGCAAATCAGCAAAAGACTGGAACAGGCCCCAGGGACCGACCACATTGGGTCCACGGCGCATTTGCACAGCAGCCCAGATCTTGCGGTCTGCCAAAAGCACATAGGCGATGAAGATCAGCAAAGCGACAAGCAGCAAGAGAGACTGCCCCACCATGATGAGTCCCGGCCAGATATAGGTTGTCAAAAAACCGTCCATGGTCCCTTCCCCGCCTTATTCCGCAGCAATCGGTGTGGCGTTCTTCGCCAGCGTCGAACATTCCGCCATAACCGCAGAAGCGCGGGCTATTGGGTTGGTCAAATAGAAGTCTTTGACCGGAGACGCAAACGCAGATTTGCCTAATCTGCCCAGTTTCGCCCCAAGTGCGGCAATTGCGGCACCTTCTGTCTCGGCAATTGTGTCGATTTCAGCGAAATGCGGATAATCGGCATAAAGGGCTGCGCGAAGTTCAGGCAGTGAGTCGAACGGTAGTTTATGACCCAGAGCATCAGAGAGAGCGCGCAAAATAGCCCAATCCTCTTTTGCGTCACCCGGCGCGAAACCAGCGCGGTTTGCCAATTGTACGCGGCCTTCGGTATTGACATATGTACCGGATTTTTCGGTGTAGGTGGCAGCAGGCAGAATGACATCGGCATGATGTGCACCGTTGTCGCCGTGGCTACCGATATAAACCGTAAAGCCAGCCGCATTTCTGGTGAAATCCAACTCATCCGCGCCCAGCAGGAACAACACGTCCATTTCGCTCAGCATCTTGGCAGCGGCAACACCGCCCTCGCCCGGCACCAGACCAAGATCAAGACCGCCGACGCGGGCCGCTGCGGTGTGAAGAATTCCAAAACCGTTCCAGTCTTTTGTCACTGCTTTCACGGTATCGGCCAGTTTGGCAGCGTGGGCCAACACCGATGCACCGTCGGCACGAGACAGAGCACCCTGACCAATAATGATCATCGGCTTTTTAGCGCGCTTGAGTTTGGCTGCGAATTTGTCGGTGCCATCAACAAGTGCCTTGAGTGTGTCAGGGCCAGCGCCGAGATATTCATAAGCATAGCGCAGGTCGACCTGTTCGCCGATAACCGCGATCGGCAATTCGCCCATCCGCCAGCGTTTGCGAATGCGGGCATTGAGTATGCTGGCCTCAACCCGCGGATTGGCGCCGATGATGAGAATGGCGTCTGCTTCTTCAATACCTTCGATGGTGGGGTTGAAGATGTAGCTCGCGCGCCCCTTTGCAGGATCAAGTGCTGCTCCATCCTGACGACAGTCGATGTTGGGCGACCCCAGCGAAGCCATCAGGGTTTTGAGTGCAAACATTTCCTCAACCGTTGCCAGATCACCGGCAATGGCACCAATCTTCTCGGGTGCTGTTTGTTTCACCGCGGCTGCAATGGTTGCAAAAGCCTCCTGCCAGCTTGCAGCCTCGAGCTTGCCGCCGCGTTTGATATAGGGTCGATCGAGACGCTGGGTGCGCAGACCATCCCAGATGAAGCGGGTCTTGTCTGAAATCCACTCTTCGTTGATCACCTCATTGATGCGCGGCATGATGCGCATGACTTCGCGACCACGGGTATCAACCCGGATCGCCGAACCGCAAGCGTCCATCACATCCACAGATTCGGTTTTACCGAGTTCCCACGGACGCGCCTGAAAGGCGTATGGGCGCGAGGTCAGAGCACCGACCGGGCAAAGGTCAATCACGTTGCCTTGCAATTCCGATGTCATGGCGTGTTCAAGATAGGTCGTGATCTCGGCGTCTTCGCCCCGACCAATAAGTCCAAGCTCGGAAATGCCCGCAACCTCAGTGGTAAAGCGAACGCATCGGGTGCAATGGATGCACCTGTTCATGATCGTCTTGACCAAGGGGCCGATATATTTGTCTTCGACGGCGCGCTTGTTTTCCTGAAAGCGCGAATTGTCCATGCCGAAGGCCATGGCCTGGTCCTGGAGATCGCACTCGCCGCCCTGATCGCAAATCGGGCAATCGAGCGGATGGTTAATGAGCAAAAACTCCATCACACCTTCGCGGGCCTTCTTGACCATTGGCGTATTGGTGAACACCTCCGGCGGCTGACCTTCCGGTCCGGGACGCAAATCGCGGACACCCATGGCACAGGACGCAGCAGGCTTTGGCGGTCCACCCTTGACCTCAACCAGGCACATCCGGCAGTTGCCCGCAATCGAAAGGCGCTCATGGAAACAGAACCGCGGCACTTCAGCGCCAGCTTCCTCGCAGGCCTGGAGCAGAGTGTAGTGATCGGGAACCTCGATCTCTTTTCCGTCGACTTTAATGTTGGCCATTACGAATAGACTTCCTTCTTGGGCGACTGTCCGCCACCTGCCCTCGGCGCCCTTTTAAGCGCCAGAGCCAGCAGCGGCAAGAACGTAAGACTTGGAGAAAGGGCCTTCACACCCATTTTTTTTGATAGCCAGTCAGCAAAGCTTTCAAATTTCGCGTTAAACGAGCATGGATCGCTGCAGCCGACTATATGATTGATCGTGAGGTCCACCATCATGCACACCCCTGGGTTTGCCAGCGTTGGACAAGAGGCAGATGCGACCAGCCAAAGGCATGATCGTAATTTCCATTGGCATCAAATTGACCCAAACGCGACTTGGCTTCGGCCACTGTTGGCCACGACCCTTCGTCGACCCACCACTTGACGAGACAATGTGATTTCACATGTCGAAACCACTTTTGCCTGCGTTGGTTGATTTTCCTGCAAACGATGTTCCAGCCGGAATGCTCCAACTGCTCAGGGCTCTGCCAAACGCGAAGAGTGTAAATGTTGTCATTGGGCCTTGGGGATATCACAGTCACCGGATCTCTCGTGTCATCCTTCGAACGCCCGATTAAACCGTCATTGTGTTCAGCCGAGGAGTTCACATGGTCCACATTGGCCACAAAATCACGCAATTGCGGGCTTTCAAGCGGCGCAAGCAATTTCGAGATGTTGAATTCGGCCAGATGCATAACCGGGTTCCGTCAGGTGTTGCCAATCCGTCCAAGGACGGAGTGATTTAAATTTTGCTGGCCCGCCCGAAGGCAGGCCGGTTGAGTTTCAACGCGGCTCCTTGCCGGAAACACGCAGATCTTCGTCACGCCCGCCAGCAACCAGAGCTGCGGCTTGTGCCATCCAGTTGTCCCGCTCGATACGACCCTTGAATTGCAGGTAGTCATCAACCCATGCAATTTCGTTAGGCGACCATTTTGACATCTGGTCGAAAGTCCAAATTCCCAGCGAATTGAGGACTTTTTCAAGCTTTGGACCAATTCCTGAAATCCGCTTGAGATCATCGGCCAGAATCGGCTTCTCGACTTCGGAAGGCCGATGGAAATCTTCTGGCTCCAATGCAGCGATCAGTTTTGAAAGTTCTGCATCGGCCTCCACAACGGAGGCTTTCGGCGGGGAACTGGTGGCTGCTTTTTCGACTGCCGGCACCTGTATTTTGGCGGTCGCCTTTTTGGTTTTTGCAACAGTGCTTTTTGCTCTTATGGCCTTTTTTGCGTTCTTGAGTGAGACGATATTCGAGGCAGTTTCGGCAGTTTGGACAACCTCACCGGCGGGTTCAGCCTTCGTGCGCAAATGCCGTTTTACCCGAGTGCCGGACGGGCCCTGCGCAGTCTTCATTGAAACGCTCATCATGCCTTCAAACATGCCCAGCATGGTGCCTGTCATTTGGCTGGCCATACCCAACCCGAAGCTACCAGCCACCACCGCCGCACCTGTCGACTGGGCAATGTATGGCACCAGATTATTGCGGTCCGCGCTCATCCAATCAGCCACTGCAACGAAGTTTTTCGTCATTTCATCCGGCCCCAGGTCGGTGGAAAGGGGAAATATAGACATGCTCATCTCCTTTTCATCCTTCATTTGACCCAACCTTTGGCCGTTTCCTCGTCTTGGGGCTTAAGTACCCCTTATTCTGCCGCTTCCAACCGCACATTGCGGCTTTGAACTGCATTATGTGTATAGGCATCGATCCGATTTTCGATTTCCGGGCGGAAATGGCGAATCAGGCCTTGAATTGGCCAAGCCGCTGCATCGCCGAGCGCGCAGATCGTGTGCCCCTCGATCTGTTTGGTCACATCGAGCAGCATGTCGATTTCCCGCTTTTGAGCATTGCCCTGCACCATGCGTTCCATGACCCGCATCATCCAACCGGTACCTTCGCGGCACGGCGTACACTGGCCACAGCTCTCATGCTTGTAAAAAGCTGAAAGACGCCAGATTGCTTTGACGATGTCGGTCGATTTGTCCATCACGATGACCGCAGCGGTTCCCAGTCCGGAGCGCAGATCGCGCAGACTATCGAAATCCATCGGTGCATCGAGAATTTCCGCCGCTGGAACCACCGGCACCGACGAACCGCCAGGGATGACCCCAAGCAGATTGTCCCAGCCGCCGCGAATACCGCCGCAATGGCGGTCTATCAGTTCGCGGAAAGGAACCGACATTGCTTCTTCAAAGGTTGCTGGTGCATTGATGTGACCGGAGACACAAAACAGCTTTGTGCCCTTGTTGTTTTCGCGACCAAATGAGGAAAACCAGTTGGCGCCACGACGAAGAATTGTCGGCGCAACAGCAATGGATTCCACATTGTTGACGGTGGTCGGACAGCCATAAAGACCGACATTGGCAGGGAATGGCGGCTTCAGGCGCGGCTGGCCTTTTTTCCCTTCAAGGCTTTCGAGAAGTGCTGTCTCCTCGCCACAGATATAGGCTCCCGCACCATGGTGGACATAGATTTCCATGTCCCATCCGCATTTGTTGTTCTTGCCCAGAAGGCCAGCGTCATAGCACTCGTCGATGGCGCGTTGCAGTGCTTCACGTTCACGCATGAATTCACCGCGCACGTAGATATAGGCAACATTTGCACCCATGGCGAACCCGGCAATCAGGCAGCCTTCGACAAGTGTATGAGGATCGTGTCGCAGGATTTCACGGTCTTTACAGGTCCCTGGTTCGGATTCATCTGCATTGACGACGAGATAATGTGGGCGACCATCACTTTCCTTGGGCATGAATGACCATTTCAGGCCAGTCGGGAAACCGGCACCACCGCGCCCACGAAGACCCGAGGCCTTCATTTCGTTGATGATCCAGTCGCGGCCCTTGGAGACAATACCCTTGGTACCGTCCCAATGGCCTCGAGACATGGCCCCTTTAAGGGACATGTCATGCTGACCATAGATATTGGTAAAAATCCTGTCCTTGTCTTCAAGCATCATCGTCATTCCACCTTACCGCGGTTCCTTGCCGAAGACGCGGACATATTCGTCACGTCCACCCTTAGCCAGTGCCTTGGCTTGCTTAATCCAATCGTCCCGGTCAATGCGCCCCTTGAATTTGAGGTAGCCATCGACCCATTCACGCTCAGCCTTTTTCCAGCTGGCAACCTGGGCAAACGTAAAGATGCCCAGCGAGTTGAGCGTGCCTTCCAGTTTCGGACCAACACCGGAGATCAATTTGAGGTCATCCGGCTTGGCAGGTTTTTTCATTGCTGCCGGACGGTTTTTGTCGTCCAGGGATGCAACAGCAGCCGATGCCGGTGCGGCATCGGACTTGGCCGTAGTTTTCGCTGAAACCGCCTTCGTAACAGGTTTGGCTGCAGATTTTGCGGCAGCTTTGACCGGTTTGTCGGCGGTTGCCTTTGATTTGGCGTCCGCTTTGTCAATCTTTGGATTGCCCTTGGCAACCGGACGTGAAGTGCCCAACGCGTCTTCTGCACCGGTTTCCGGTTTGCCGATCTGGGTCGCTGTCGGTCCAGCAGATTTGCTTTTGCTTTTACCAGCGACGGGCTTGGCTTTCCCGGCCTTGCCTTTTTGCGTATTCGGATCGGCCAAAAGCGTAACCTGACCGGTTATCGGAGCGGCAAAAGTACGACCAATCTGCGGACCGGGCTTGATTGTGTCACCCTTGCCAGCTTCAAAAGCATCAATGATTTCTTCAAGACGCTCCGTAGTCAGGTCTTCATAGGCATCCTTGAAAATCATCACCATTGGCGCGTTGACGCAAGCACCCTGACATTCCACTTCTTCCCAGGACATTGTGCCCGCTGCATTGGTCTTGAGTGGTTCGGGATGAATTTTCGCTTTGCAAAGGGCGATCAGCTCTTCCGAGCCGCGCAACATGCAAGGTGTGGTGCCGCAAACCTGAATATGGGCGTGGGTGCCAACAGGCTTGAGCTGGAACTGGGTATAGAAAGTGGCCACTTCGAGCGCCCGGATATAAGGCATGCCAAGCATATCAGCGATATGCTCGATGGAAGCCTTGGTAACCCAGCCTTCCTGTTCCTGGGCGAGCATCAAAAGCGGAATCACCGCGGATTGCTTCCGCTCCTTGGGATATTTCTTGACCCATACTTTTGCTTGCGCGGAAAAACCACGATTAAAGGCAAAAGCCTCGGGCTGGACGCTATCTTCAGCAAGTCGACGAACGGACATGTGCTTCTCTTATCTCAACTCTTAGGCCTCAAAGAACTCATCGGCCGAAAGGAACTCTCCAGAAGTGCCAGCGACCTGATCAGTCGCTACCACCCATAATCTCACTTTACTTCTCCGCATCGCGAGTTTGCGAGGGTGACAAATTCACAGGCAAAAGCCTTTTTGTCTTTCTGCAGAAAGACAACATATTTGCTGCCATTTGGAGCGGCAGCCTTGATCTCATAGCCATCTGCAATCAGTGCACCCATTGAGCTACCGCTGGCATTTCCCGATCCAGGCGACTTGAGCTGGGCTGATGCGGGTACGCCGCTCGCCAGCACAGGAGCCAAAACCACGAAAATTGCGGCAGCCAGTCGCATCAACGGTCGACCTCCCCGAACACGATGTCGAGTGAACCCAATACTGCTGAAACGTCTGCCAACTGATGACCACGGCTCAGGAAATCCATCGCTTGAAGATGGGCAAAACCAGGCGCACGGATCTTGCAACGGTATGGCTTGTTTGTGCCATCCGAAATCAGATAGACGCCGAATTCGCCTTTGGGGGCTTCCACAGCCACGTAAACTTCACCCTCAGGCACATGGAAGCCTTCGGTATAAAGCTTGAAGTGATGAATGATGGCTTCCATCGAACGCTTCATTTCACCGCGCTTGGGTGGCACCATTTTTCCATCAAGCGAAGAAACGGGGCCGAATTTCTGGGCGCCCAGCAGTTGTTCGACACACTGCTTCATGATCTTCACCGATTCACGCATTTCCTGCATGCGGATCAGGTAACGGTCATAATTGTCGCCGTTTTTGCCGATTGGAATATCAAAATCCAGTTCGGAATAACATTCGTAGGGTTGCGAGCGACGCAAATCCCAAGCGGCGCCCGAACCGCGTACCATGACACCGGAAAAGCCCCACGCGAAAGCATCTTCCAGCGTTACAAAGCCAATATCGACATTGCGCTGTTTGAAGATACGGTTGCCGGTCAGCAATCCTTCGATGTCATCACACACCTTGAGGAATGGATCGCACCAATTGCCAATGTCGGTTACCAGCTGCTCCGGCAGGTCCTGATGCACGCCACCGGGACGCACATAGGCCGAGTGCATGCGAGACCCTGATGCGCGTTCATAAAACACCATCAATTTCTCGCGCTCCTCAAATCCCCAGAGAGGAGGAGTCAGCGCACCAACGTCCAACGCCTGCGTGGTGACGTTGAGAAGATGCGACAAGATGCGCCCGATCTCCGAATAGAGAACCCGGATCAATTGTCCGCGCTTGGGCACTTCCACGCCAACCAGTTTTTCGACAGCCAGCGAATAGGCGTGTTCCTGGTTCATCGGCGCGACATAATCGAGACGATCGAAATAGGGTAGTGCTTGTAGATAAGTCTTTGTTTCGATCAGTTTTTCAGTGCCGCGGTGAAGCAATCCAATATGCGGATCGACGCGCTCGACGATCTCGCCATCAAGCTCGAGCACCAGACGCAACACGCCGTGGGCCGCCGGATGCTGCGGGCCAAAATTGATATTGAAGTTGCGGACGTTATGTTCAGTCATTGTTCGCACTCTTCTCCAGGTCGCCCGGCCAGCGCATGAAGGCCAGCATCCACCACAAAATCACGGCAACAAGCGGTAGAACACCAAACACAGCCACCCATTTGGAAACCCCAGCCCGTGGCAGAATTCGCCATAGTGGCACGACAAATATTGTCAGCGAGAAAAGTACTATCAGCCAATGCCAGATTGAAAAACTACCCATCATCATGCCTGATATCACCCGCTCTTCTTTTCATCGCCGGGCAACACGTAATCTGTGCCTTCCCAAGGCGAAAGAAATTCAAAATTGCGGAATTCCTGTTTGAGTTCAACAGGCTCATAAACGACCCGCTTGGCCTCGTCATCATAGCGAACTTCGACATAGCCGGTGGTCGGGAAATCCTTGCGCAGCGGATGACCTTCAAAGCCGTAATCAGTCAGGATACGGCGCAGATCCGGGTGGCCGGAGAACAGGATGCCGTAAAAATCGTAAGCTTCGCGCTCAAACCAGTCAGCACCGGGATATACCGATGTGGCTGAGGGTACAGTTCCGCCTTCGCCAACGGCAACCTTGACGCGGATGCGTTGGTTCTGGCGCGGAGAAAGCAAATGGTGGACGACATCAAAACGATTTACCCGCTCAGGCCAATCAACCCCGCAGCCATCGATATAGCAAACAAACTGACACTGGGCATCACTGCGCAGAAAAGTAAGAAGCTCGATCAGCTTTGAAGGCTCGGTTGTCACAGTAAGCTCGTCGTAAGCAATGGACGCGCTATCGATCAGATCGCCTTTGATCTCTTTGAGATACTCTGCGAGTTCGGACAAAGCCTGGTTCATGCGCCCTCCCCCCTAGCGTTCAATTGTGCCGGTACGGCGAATCTTCTTTTGCAGAAGAAGCACACCGTACAACAGCGCCTCAGCGGTTGGCGGACAACCGGGCACGTAGATATCGACAGGCACAATGCGGTCACAACCGCGCACCACCGAATAGGAATAATGGTAATAGCCGCCGCCATTGGCGCACGAGCCCATCGAAATGACATATCGTGGCTCAGGCATCTGGTCGTAGACCTTGCGCAAGGCCGGAGCCATCTTGTTGGTCAGCGTTCCCGCAACGATCATAACATCAGACTGGCGCGGAGAAGCGCGCGGAGCAAAGCCGAAACGCTCAGCGTCATAACGCGGCATCGACATTTGCATCATTTCAACCGCACAGCAGGCCAGACCGAATGTCATCCACATCAATGAACCGGTGCGCGACCAGTTGATCAACTCATCGGTTGAGGTAACCAGAAAACCCTTGTCAGCCAGTTCATTGTTGATCTCGCCAAAAAACGGATCATTGGCACCGACCGGCTCACCGGTTGCGGGATCAAGAATGCCTTTTGGCTGCGGGGCGACGAGGGTTGTGTCATTCACTCCCATTCGAGCGCTCCCTTCTTCCATTCATAAACAAAGCCGATTGTCAGCACACCAAGAAACGCCATCATCGACCAAAAACCGATCCAGCCGATGTCACCGAAGGAAACCGCCCATGGAAAGAGGAAGGCCACTTCCAGATCGAAGATGATGAAAAGAATCGATACCAGATAGAAGCGGATATCGAATTTCATGCGCGCATCATCAAAGGCATTGAAGCCACATTCGTAAGCGGAGAGCTTTTCCGAATCAGGCGCCTTGAAAGCGACGACAAAAGGAGCGACCAAAAGGGCCAGCCCTATAACGAGTGCTATGCCGATAAAAATTGCGATCGGCACATAATTGCCAAGAAGTTCAGTCATGGCGTCCATTTTCCGTGTCCCTGTCCGCTGATCCGGTCAGCCCTTCAGTGGGCCATCCGCCGAACGTGGGGTTGTTGCTGCCACGGGGCGTGGTTAGCGCAGCCGGGCTGCTGGCGCAAGTGTCCCCGAGTTGTTTTGGCCGGGAGAACCGGCGCTTGGCGCGACAATAGCCTGCATGCTCCGGCTTGGCGAGGGTCGAAAATAGAATATCCCTCACGAAAACCCGAGAAAAACTCGCTCAGGTCCGGGGCCATGAGAGCAAAAAGCCTGACAAAAAGCCGCAGCCAATTAACCTGATGGCGTGAACCGCAAGTTGGCACTGCGCCGGACGAATGGATATACGTACGGCATGATCGGATCAAGCGCCCTTGAATACAGGCTTGCGCTTTTCGACGAAGGCTGCAGCGGCTTCCTTATGGTCGGCTGTGAGCCAGGACAGAGTAAGATTGTGAGCCTCCAGATCGAGGCATTCGCTCAAATTGCCGCCAGCTTCAGCCTTGGCGATGTTCTGCTTGATCCGCCCCAAAGTCAGGGTCGGCCCATTGGCAAGCTGGACGGCGAGCGCCATTGCTTCGTCTACAACCGAGGCGGGCGAAACGGCACGGGTCATCAATCCCAACTGAGCGGCTTCCGATCCAGATAGCAGTGGCGAGAGCAGAAAAAGCTCACGCGCCTTGGCCGCACCCAGCATCTGGGTCACAAAAAACGTGCCGCCATAATCGCCCGACAGCCCAACTTTTGCGAAAGCGGTTGTAATCTTGGCATCTTCGGAGCAGATGCGAAGGTCACAGGCCAGCGCAATGGAAAAACCGGCACCAGCAGCTGATCCTTCAACGGCTGCGATTGTCGGCTTCGGCATATCATGGAGATATTTCGAAACGCTCATCCGGTCCCGCAGACCGTGCATGCGCTCGCCAGTTGACAGGTCTGCGTCCTGCCCCTCGTTCATCGCCTTGACATCACCGCCGACGCAAAAATGACCGCCGGAGCCCTTGAGCAGAACCGCGCGCACTGCCGGATCATACGTCGCTTTTACCAAGACGTCGCGCAGGGCATGGTTCATTTCGCGGTTAAGCGCATTGCGCCGCTCGGGCCGGTTCAACGTGATGACCAACAGGCCATCGTTGAGTTCGGTCAAAAGTGTCTCGGTCATATCATCTCCTCACATTATTCTTCGTCTTTGCGTGTCGTGGTGACGAACTACCCGGTATCAACAAAGGGCGCTTGTGGCTTGAATGCGGCGGACGCAGCGGTGTGGACCGGAAACCAACCAGCATCGATACACAGGTCTCAACCGGGTCGATAATCGCGTCGTTTTCCAATGCCGGGCAACCTTGATCGCTGTGTATAGTTCGTACATTTCGGCGACCAACCGTTCACAAGGCGTGCGATTTTCTTCCGGATCTTCCACTGCATCGAGTTTGCGGCAGTAGCCAAGCTGTACCGAACCCTCCAGCCCCATTGCGCCGAATGCGCCCATCGTCGAAAAAACCGTGACGAAGTTGTCATAGGCAATCCCGCCAAGCTTGGTCAGGGCGCCAATCATGATCAGGGCGCCAATCATGGCCATGGCGCCAAACCCGTGGCATTTGCGAAGCACCGTCAAAATGTTGGGAACTCTTGGTGATAAATCCGAATGTTTTGCCTTTGATACGGATCAAAGCTGTCAGCATGTCTATGCCGAAGTCGCCGCGACTGGCTATCAAAAGCTTGCCAATTATCGACAATCTCCGATTGGCAATGCCGATCTTGTCGTCCATTCAAAATATCCCCGGAGTGAAATGGAAATTCAACAATACAGAATGTAAATGCCAGCGTTGACAGTTTGAAGCGTGTTGATCACCCAGCGAATGGAACCTAGCCTGTTTTGAAACCCAGCACGTCAGAAGTTCTGCTCGCCCATACCCCTCACTTAGGTCCTCACCTGCATTGCGCTCAAGTCACCGCATTTACTGACAAATGTCAGGATATGGACCAGCGTTGAAGCGGTCAAGCAGAACGATTGAGGCATCCGGGCTTATACGAAGGCGAGGATTGGGCGTTGCCCGCAGCAATGATGCGAGCTAGTTTTTCCCATGAAATGCCGAATTCCGGCGATTGGGAGATCGAGCTATTGTCTGCGGGTATGAAACCGGATTCTCACCCGGAAAAGAGCGCCGAACTGCTGACAGAAGCCAAGACAACCGGCGTCCAGAACGAAGATTTGATACGCCTTCGCCGCGAGCAGATTTGCGATGCTGCACTCGAATTGTTTCTCGACAAAGGCTTTGCGGCAACCACAATTCGCGACATCTGTGCGTTGTCTGGCGTTAATCAGGCCAGCATCTACGACTACATCGCCAACAAGAATGACATCTTGCGGCGGTTGATGAACCAGCTCTGGTTTCGAACTGACGTTCCTTCCCTTCCCGATGTCCTTTCGGACCAGTCGCGTTCGCTTGAAGAAGCCTTCGAGGTCTATTTCCGCGAAACCTGGAGCGCCAAGCGCAAGAGCACGTTGCTGGTCTATCGCTCGGTCCCGCACATGCTGGAAGAAGACCGCAAAGCCATGCGCGCGCACGACTTGGCCTTGATCAAAAGCCTTTCACATCAGTTGCGCAAGCGTACAGGAAACAGCGACGATGATTCGCGCATAGAAATCATGGCAAACATGCTGATTTTCCTGTCTGCGTTTGCGCCCATGCGTGACTGGTTGACCCGCGATACTCCTGACGAGCTTGTTGTCCAAACGGTATCAGCCGGTGCTGCAGCGATGTTGCGGCACCTGATGGAAACGCCTGCAAGCTGAACCTTCCAGCCATGCTCCCGCCGGGCTATCGCCACGCCTTGAATAATGACCGCAGTCCCAAAACATGCAAATGCCAAAGTCACCTGCCAATTTGGAATTGCGTCGGCTCGTGACAGGCAAGACATTTGTGGGCCAGTTCAGCAATGGGATGTCCGAGTATCGACAATTCCCAATCCACCGCGCCAATGCGGTTTAGGCGAGCCGATGGACGGTACTAGTGTCAACCAACCTTGCCTTCCAATTCTTTCGCGAGCACGCCATCTGCATTGTGGAAGCATACGATCGATTCAATGAAATTGGGCGAAGGCGAGCCTGGTTCTTGTACCTGGCTCTTTATCGATCGGCAGTGCGTCGCCCGCCCAACACAGGGATCGCCGCAATAAGTTCGCGGGTATAGGCCTCTTGCGGATCAAGAAAAATCTGCTGCGCAGGACCTTTCTCAACAGGTTGGCCCTTCTGCATCACCAGTATCTGATCGGAGATAAGGCGCACAAGATTGAGATCGTGGCTGACGAATATGTAGGTCAGATCGAGTTGTGAGCGCAGCTCCATCAGTGTCTGGATCACATGCGCCTGCAGTGACGCATCTAGTGCTGATGTGGGCTCGTCAAGAATAAGCAGTTTCGGCTTGAGAACAATGGCCCGTGCGATATCAACGCGCGCACGCTGGCCGCCTGAAAGCTGATGGGGATAGCTCTCCAGAAGCCGGACAGGCAATCCCGACCGTTCGGCGGCTTCTTCGACAAGTTCGCGGACGCGCTGCCGTTCATCGGTTGTTCCGAGCTGTATAACCGGGTCGGCTATACTCTTGAATGCTCGCCAGCGTGGATTGAGGCTGGCCAAGGGATCCTGAAACACCATCTGGATATCGCGGCGCGCCGGCATTCGCGCAAACTTGCCGCCGCTGACGCCAGAAAGATCCTTTCCATCGAATACGACGGTTCCTTCTGACTGAGGCAATAGGCGCGCTATTATGCGGGCGAGCGTGGATTTTCCCGATCCGCTTTCGCCAACCAGACCCAAAACTTCACCCTTGGGAAGACTGAGTGACACATGATCAACAGCGCGCACAAAGCGCCCTCGCCCGAGTGAAAAGTCTTTTAGGATTGCGCCTACTTCCAGAAGATTATCTTTCATTGGGGAAATGGCACCTTACAAGATGTTTGTCACCGGCTTCGACCTTTGGAAGCGGTTGGCTCACGCAGATATCGGCTGACCGGGGGCAGCGTTCGGAAAAGCGACAGCGCGGCAATTCCATGCGCCGCAAATCAGGCAGACTTCCGCCCATTGGTTTGAGTGTCGAAACATCGTCTTTTCCGTAGGGAATCGTATCAAGCAACATCCGGGTATAGGGATGGGCGGGTGCTGCAAACACCGTTTCAGCCGGTCCATCTTCGAGAACCTGCCCCGCATGCATGACCACTAGCCGGTCGCAATAGGCGGAGGCCAGCGCAAGGTCGTGGGAGATGAAGATGACGGCCACTCCGCGGTCGCGGCAAGCCGACATCAAGAGATTCATCACCTTGATCTGGGTGGTTACGTCCAATGCGCTGGTCGGTTCGTCAGCGATGATCATTTCCGGTTCGCAGACGAGTGCGGCGGCGATCATGATCCTCTGGCACATACCGCCGGAAAGCTCGGCGGGATAGGCCTCCATCCGGTCTTCCGCCTGATCGATGCCAATCTGGATCAGCGTTTCCAGCACCTTGCCCCGAGCCTGCTTGCGGCTGATCTTCGGTTCAGCGTGGGCACAAAGGATGTCAGTCAGCGTATCGCCGACCCGGCGCAGAGGATTGAGACTGGATTTCGCGTTCTGGAAAATCATCGCAATCCGCTTGCCGCGCACCTTGCGAAAGGCCTTGTCGCTCAATGCCATCAGATCAATGCCATCGAGGGCGATACGGTCAACCGTAACGCGCGCACTGGCCCCGTTCAGGCGCATGACCGACATGCCTGTGATCGACTTGCCTGAACCACTTTCACCCACGAGTGCTACGCATTCACCGCGCTGCACGGACAGACTGACCTTATCGAGTGCATGAACCATTCCACCGGGCGTATCGAAGTTCAGGGTCAGGTTTTTGATCTCGAACATCGCGCTCATTGACTGCGCCTCCGCGGATCAATGATTTCGCGCAGACCGTCACCTACCAGGATGAAGCAGAAAACTGAGAGGACCAATGCCATGCCCGGAAAAGTCACAACCCACCATTCTCCAGACATCATCAGCGAAGAACCTTCCTGGATCATGATGCCCCATTCCGGCGTCGGTGGTGCCACGCCCAGGCCGACAAATGCGAGACCGGACGTATTGAGAATTGCCCAACCGAGATTGAGCGAAATCTGCACGATGACCGGCGGGAGCGAGTTGGGCAGCAAAAAGCGGAAAATGACATTGCGAGCTGAATTGCCATTGATGATCGCAGCCTCAACATAGCCAATTGAACGTCGTGAAGCCGCTTCGATACGGGCGAGCCGAAAATAGAAAGGAAAATTGATGATCGCGGTTGCAAGAACGACAGATTCGACTGAATTCCCAAAAACCGCCACCAGCGCCATGGCAGCCACAAACAGCGGAAATGCCATCATTACGTCAACGACGCGGCTTACAACCGAGTCGAAGAATCCGCGCAGGTAACCTGCAGTCGCTCCGACTGCGATACCGACTACTGCCGACACCGACACCGCAGAAATGGCAATGGCAAAATCGAGCCGGGTTGCGACGATAACGCGGCTGAAAATATCACGCCCGAGATGATCGGTTCCAAACCAATGACGCATGGACGGTGGCGTCAATATGTCGGCCATTGAAGTGGTCAATGGATCATAGGGCACAATGTAGGGCCCGATTATTGCCAGTATGATCAACACAACGATCAAACCAGAGGCGACCGCAGTGGTGACGTTTCTACGCAAATGATAAAGGACTGGAGACATCTGCATGACCTATCCGCCCAACGTGTAGCGCGGATCGATCGCCGCTGAGATAAGGTCGATTGTCAGCGTCAGGAACACAAACATGCAGGCAACGATGAGAACGAATGCCTGCACAGGCGCATAGTCGACACCCATTAAAGCATTGATTGAGTAGGATCCAATTCCCGGCCAGGCGAAGAGCTTTTCAATCATGATGTTGGCGCCCAGCATCGTCGAGAGCACCATGCTCATGGTCGCCAGAACCGGCAACATCGCATTCGGAAGCGCGTATTGCAGCAGCATCTTGCGTTCTGAGAGACCATAGGCCCGGGCTGCGCGAAGATAGTCACTGTCGAGCGCATCAATCATGCCGCTGCGCATCATCCGCATGAGCGGAGCAATGGCAAAGATCGCCATGGAAAGTGCCGGCAAGATCATCTTGCCCATAGCTTCCCAAAACAAGCCGACGTCTCCATCGATCAACGCATCTATCGTCATGAACCCGGTCACCACTGGTGGCGCGATAGACCAGCCGGAGAGCCTGCCTATGGGTTCGGATGCGATACCGAGCAAGAAATAGAAGACAAAAATCAATATGAGGCCGAAAAAGAAACCGGGCATGGCAGCCGATACCGAGGTCAGGATACGAGCGACCTGGTCAATCCAGCTGTCACGATAAACCGCAGACAACATTCCCACAGGCACAGCAACACCAAGCGAGATCACAAAGGCGAATACCGCAAGTTCGATCGTCGCAGGCAGGCGCTGAGCAAAATCATTGATGACCGGCTGGCCTGTCACCATGGAGTTGCCTAAATTCAAGTTTGCAAGATCGCTGAGATAGCGCAGAAACTGCTCAGGGATGCTCTTGTTGAGACCCATGGCTTCACGAACAGCCTCGATTTCGTCGGCACCGGTATTCGGGCCGGACGCGTAGATGACTGCCGGATCACCAGGCAAAGCCCGGATCAGGATGAAGGTCACCACGACAACACCGAAAAGAAGCGGCAATGACATGAGAAAACGCCATAAAACAAGGCGCAGAGTGCGATGCTTCATTTTCAACCCACTTCCGAAGGTGGATTTCAGGGGATGCGCAGCACGCGATTGCGCTGCGCATCATTTGAATTGTCGAGAAGCGTTTACGCTCAGGACTTGTGGAGCGGACGCAACTCAAACTGTCCATGGAACATATAGGTGTAGCCATGGATAGCATCGCTTAGAATTGTATCTTCGAATGGCGACCAAAGGGCGATCAATGGGACATCCTGCTTAGCAAGATCGATCATACGGATGACCTTGGCCTTGTAAACCTCGGGATCGGTTTCAAACCGGGTCTCATCAACCAGCTTGCCCATTTCTGCGTTCTGATAGTTGCCGTAGTTCCAGCGACGTTCGGAATTGTAGAAAATCCGGAAGAAGTAATCAGGGTTGGCAAGCCATGCAGATCCGCGTGCAAGGAACATGGCCAGTTTGCGCTCTGTCTGAGCTTCACCCATCTGAGCTGACGGGATCTTCTCAATTTTGACTTTGATCCCGATCTTGCCCAGTGATTCCTGCAAGAGCACAGCTATCGGATCAGCGATCACTGCAAGGGCTGTATCCACGGTAAAGACCGTCTCGAAGCCATCCGGAAAGCCAGCCTCAGCAAGCAGAGCCTTGGCCTTTTCAAGATCCTGCGTGTAGGGCAATGGCTGAGGATATTTTGCTTCCGTGGTCTCCGTGGATCCGCCGTAAAGAGGTGTCCCGCGACCATAGAGAACGCCTTCGAACATCTGCTGGTAAGGCACGGCAAAAGCGATTGCCTGACGAACCTTCTGGTTGTCGAATGGAGCCATTTCCGAGTTCAAAGCCAATGCGAACATTGTAGCCGGGTTTGAAACACCGAGAACACGACGCTCGTTGGCGTCAAGCAAGTCCTTGATGTCACGGCCTGGCAGTGCGCGAACCATATCGGCTTCGCCCTTTTCGGCGACCGCACGACGTGATGAAGCAACCGGCACGATCTGCGCCAGAATTCGGGCCTGGCTGGCTACTTCGCCGTTCTTCCAGTCTTCAAAGCGGTCCAGAACAAACTGCTGATCAGCAACAAAGCGCTCGAGCTTGAACGGGCCACCACCAGCGGTGTTGTTCTTCAACCATGCTTCAGCCCAAGGATCTTCTTCTGTTGCATTGGCCATGCAGACCCTCGAGTTGAAGATGGCCGGGAACAGGATGCAAAGGTTCGGCAAGCTGAAACGGTCTGCCTGCGGAAAATCTACCCGGAGCGTCATGTCATCGACAACAACGAACTGAGCCGGGTCGGTGAGAGAACCGGTTCCCAACTGGGCTTTGGATGTTTTGACGCTGACAGCTCTGTCGAGAGACCATTTGGCATCATGTGCGGTCACGGGGGAGCCGTCGTGGAAAGTAGCGCCTTCCCGCATATGAAAAATGATGGACTTGCCATCTTCGGCAAATTCATAGCTTTCAGCAGCCTGGCCGACGATGGTGTCGTAATCATAAATGAACGCATCTTCTTCGCCTTCAACCGGCTTAGAAGCGTAGGTGACAAGGCGGTCATAAATGTTCCAGGTGATGTTGGCGGATGTAGAGTTATAACCTGTGCCGGCAGGATCGAAAGTGTTTGGACTGTCTTCAAGCAAGATGCGGATCACATCATTCTGATCAGCCAATGCAGGAGTGGTGCCAAGCTTCAAGCCCAGCAGAGAGACGCCCCCAACGGCGCCAACTTTGAGTAAATCACGTCTTTTCATTTGTGTGTCCTCTGGTTTGGTTCAGTCACCATTTTTATTATTCTCCCGGAGCTTGTTAGATCGCTCCGTATCCGCCACCACCACTGGAGTTGACCGTAACAAGGTCACCCGAATTGATCGTGACGTTATGTTTGCCGGGCAGCTTGACGTGCTTGCCTTCTGTTGTTGCTAGCGTCACCTCAAAGAGGGCGCCATCTTCACCACCGTCCAACCCATAGGCTGGTACAGTGGCACGTTCGAACATGGTGGTCAGTGATATCTTGTCCGAGCGCATGCGATATGTGCGAGTAAGGCCATCGCCTCCCCGATGTTTGCCTTTGCCACCGGAACCCATGCGCAATTTCTGGCATTCAACGGTGATGGGATATTCCATCTCGATCACTTCTGCGGGCGTGCTCATGACATTGGCGAGATGCACACGCGTGACTGCCATGCCGTCACGGTCAATACGTGCACCTTCCCCGCCGCCATGAACTTCATAGAAAGTCGAGAAATTTCCGGCTTCGTCGCGGGCTCCGAAAATCAGCAAACCAGCGGTTGTTGGGCCGCCCGCTGACAATTTTTCCACCGCGATTGGCACGAAAGCCTTGAACACAGCATCCGCCACGCGCTGGCAAGTCTCGTGGTTGCCGCCAACCAGTGGCACATCCCTTTCGGGCTGCAAGATTGAACCCGGACGGGTGATGATGCTGAGTGGACGATAGCACCCCGCTGAGGGTTGGATCTCGGGACCGTACAACGCCTTCATGACATAAAAGACGCCCGCAGCGGCAATAAACGGGGTCGTATTGAGGGCACCAGAGACATAATCGGCAGAAGCAGAAAAGTCGAAAACCGCCGTATCGCCTGCTATGGTCACTTTAGCCCGGATTGGCACCGGCGGTCCGCCATGACCATCGTCATCCATGAAGTCTTCACCTTCATAGACGCCGTCCGGAATGAGCGAAATTGCTTCCCGCATCTGGCGTTCGGCGCGATCATGGATGGCTTCGAATGCCGCCACCAGAAAAGGCACACCATAGCGAAGGCGCAGTTCCTTCAATCGACGACCAGCTACCGTGGTCGCAGCAATCTGGGCCAGAATGTCGCCGCGCCGTTCTTCCCAGCCACGCACATTTGCCAGAATGATGCTCATTTTTTCTTCGTCAATCTCATCGCCTGCCACAAGGCGAAGCGGTGGAATGCGCAGACCTTCCTGCCAGCAATCGGTGGCCTGAGCGTAATAGCTGCCGGGCATCGCCCCGCCGATATCCGCCCAATGGGCCAAGCTGATGGAGAAGGCATAAAGTGTGCCCTCGTGAAAGATCGGTCGGATCAGTTTGACGTCAGGCAAATGATTGCCGCCAATCTCGGGAAGATTGACAATCCATACATCGCCCGGCGCGAGTTTCTCTATCCCAACCACACGAATGAACTCTTTTACGGTGAAGCTCAACACGCCGAGATGAACGGGAACATCACGACCTTGAGCAACGAGGTAGCCTTTCGAGTCGGTCAACGCAGATGAATGGTCGCCCGCTTCCCGCAGCAATGGCGAACGCGCTGCGCGCATGACCACGCTCGACATTTCTTCGGCGATCGCCGAGAGCCCATTGCGAACAACTTCGAGAGATACAGGATCGATTGCGACTGCATTGTCGGTCATTGCAAAACTTCCACTTCCATATGCAGATTTCCCGCCGCGTCGTGGCTAACTGTGTCGCCCGGAGGGACGATGACGGTCGACCATTCGTCCTCGATAATCAGCGGCCCTGCCATAACGACATCAACCGGCAAGCTGTCGCGTGAGAGAACCTTGACTTCGAATTCTTCGCCGCTTTCAAACGTCACGTGCCTTGATGCCGGATCGGCGTCCGCTTCACCACGGGCGAGAGGCTGGTCAGCTTCATCAGATCTTTCAGCGCCGGATACTTCAGTGCGGATTGTCACCAATTCCCATGCTTCACCTGTTGAATACCCGTAAAGCGCGCGGTGGGCTTCATCGAACTGTTCTCCGAGCACCTTTGGGTCATGCAATGCTGCATCAACGATTGGGGTTTCATAGCTCTGACCGGAATAACGGATGCCAGCGGTATGGGTTATGCGCAGCGTTTCACGTGGATGGCCAGCGTGCACCAACGCACCGGAAAGCTCCTCCACCTCAGCTTCAAGCATATCCCGGAGGCGCTCTTGGTCCCACGCTGACGACTTGATGTTTGCCGTAAACTGACGGGAATAATTCATCGTCGCATCAACGCATCCGAGCGCTGAAAATCCTGAAGAGAAAACCGGAATGATGATCTTTCGGATGCCGCATAGTCGCGCGACTTCTGCTGCATGCATGGGCCCGGCACCACCAAAAGCCACAAGCGCAAAGGAACGAATATCGACGCCGCGCTCAACAGTCGCTCTGCGCAGCGCCCGTGCCATGGTGGCATGGACAACGCGCGCAATGCCAACAGCGGCCTGCACCATCGTAAAGCCCATCTCGTCGGCAAGTCTGGAGATTGCTTCAGCGGCCTTTTCTGGCTGGAGCTTGACCGATCCACCCAATGTGCGATCTGGATTGAGGTAACCCAACACCAAGTCGGCGTCCGATACAGTCGGCAGGGTTCCACCCTTCCCGTAACAGGCCGGACCGGGATTGGCGCCAGCACTTTGAGGACCAACTTCAAGTGCACCTGACACCAGTCGCGCAATGGAACCGCCCCCGGCACCGATAGAATCAACTGCCACCATGGGCAGGCGAATACGCTGACCGCCAAGTTCACGGTTTGCGGCAATCTCAATGCGGCCATCGGCAATCAGACCGGTATCAGTGGTCGTACCGCCCATATCAAAAGTCAGCGCATTCTCGATGCCCAGTGTGCGCGCGGTGGATGCAGCGGCGGAAACACCTGCTGCCGGCCCGGACATGGCCAACATCAATGGCCGCTCGACAATGAGATCCGGGGCGGCCATGCCACTTGCCGAATGCATGAGATGCACACGGCTTTGCTTAGACTTCATCTCCTCGATCCGCCCGAGATGGCTACGAATTTTCGACATCATCATGGCGTTGAGAACGGTTGTGCTCATCCGCTCGAATTCACGCATTTCCGGGCTGATTTCGTGGCTGAGGCTGACATTCTCAAACACTTCGCGCAACCGAACCCCAAGACGCGTTTCATGTTCCGGATTGGAGAAAGAATGCAACAGACACACGGCAACAGTGTCGACACCAGTCGCTTGAATTTCTGTGATCACCCGCTCGATGTCTGCATCTGTGAGTGGACGATCAACATTTCCATCAGCAGTCAGACGTTCATCTACTTCGAAGCGGTGTTCCGCAGGAACGAGCGGACGCGCCTTCGGCTCGAGGTCAAGACGATAAAGGGACCGCCGGGAGGTGCGGCCAATTTCAATGGAGTCAGAGAAGCCTTTGGTCGCGATCAAAGCACACGGGCGAAACTTTTGCTCAACAATGTCATTGGTGACAATGGTAGTGCCGTGAACGATTTCTTCGACATCATCCCATGTCAGGCCTACGGATTCGATTGATTCCATAATGGCCCGAACCGGCTCAGAGGGCTTGCTCGGTACTTTTGCAGAGCGCTTGGTAGCGCGGCTGGCAGAAACCGCGATGACATCTGTGAACGTTCCACCAATATCGATACCCAAGCGCCATCTAGACAAGTTCGCGTTCCCCTAAATTTCGTTTTTCGAGATTTTTTCTCGTTTATCGAATATCAGGCCTTGTCGCTTTCCTGTCAACTAGAAACTTTGCCGACTCCTCAAAACAAAAGCATTTATCAAGTGGACGCATTTTATCTCACTTTTTCAATGAGATAATAGAACTCGACAAGCCTCAAGCGGAAAGCCGAGCGTCTTTCAACTGGTGAAAGATCGACTTTCCGTTTTCCGGAAAATTAATTCGGTGAGTGGATGGTCAGTGCCGCAGCGACAGACTGAGCTTACGCGAAGCGTTCAGAAGATGCGTCTCTACAGTCGCGAAGCTGGTTGAAGAGAAACGTTCGGCAAATCCGAACACCGCAAGGGCGTAGGTCAGCCGTGTGCGGTGATCATAGACTGCGGTAGCATAGCTGAGAATTCCCGGGTCAAATTCATTGTCGCAAACCGCAATATGACGACGTCGAACTTCAGCCAATTCCGCATAGATATCCTCAGCGTCGGTTTTTGTATTCGCCGTATAGGCCTTACGGGGAGATTTGAGATAATCCTCCACGAACTGGTCGTCTTTATGCGCCAGGAGTATTTTACCACTGGCGGCAGCATAAAGCGGCATTCCGCGCCCCGGCTGAGCATAGGATTGGCCAGTGGCGGTGGGATTACATGTTTCCATGATCTCCACATCGGTGCCAACCAATCGGGCGAGGAACGTGGTTTCGCCAAACTGGTCTGCCAGCTCCTTCAAAACGGTCACGGCAGGATGGGTGATGTCAGCACCATTGGTCATGCGGCTTGCCAATATCCACATGCGCTCACCAAGTCCGAATGACTTGGCGTTGAGTTTGCGAACAAGGCCGATGCCAATCAGTGTTGAGAGTTGACGATGCGTCGTTGCAACAACCAGATCGGTCGCTGCGGCTATTTCCGACAGCCCCAAACCCTCTGGATGAGCGGCCAGTGTTTCGACAATGCGCACAGCACGTCCAATTGGACTATCATCCGGTTTGCTCATGAAAATTCCTCACCTGGACCCAAGGCCCACATCCTCTGCATCCGCCGGAAACTGAAATGTCGCTTTACCGCCAGATAAATATGTCTCGCCAAGCGGTAGCCCGGGCAGAAAAGCGTTACCTTTACGAGTGCAGCATTGTCAACGCACCTTTGACTTGCTGCACGCCTACCGACGACAACCGACATGTGGAGTTCTCAGAAGGCGTCAGGCTTCTATGTGCCAGGCTTTAGCCACGATCCACCACCGATCGTTTTCCTTTAAAAACGTCAACTCATTGACGAAATGGCTTGGCATATAGACGTCTCGCACCCGCGCATGGGCCGTCGTCGGGCTTGCCACAGTCAAAGTGACAACCTCGTCCTTGCGCTCATCATCGCGGGACTGACCAGATGGACGCCCGGCAACACGGGCCATGTAAGGCTCGTAATCGAACGTCACCACTTTTCCGTCAGATACGGTAAAGAGCCTGCAGGCGGGATGAAACACTTCCCGGAACTTTGCCACGTTGCCTGCATAAAGAGCGTCGAAATAGTTCTGAATCAACTTTTCCACTGCAGCTTGGTCATTCATGTTTTATCTCCCTGAAAAATTATTAGGCAACCGAGCGTTCATAGGCTTGGTCGGCAACGTCAAGTGCATGATCCAATGCGTTAAGCAGCAGGTTGAGTTCGGCATCCGAAATAATCAAAGCGGGTGCGAGGAAGAGCGAAGTCTGTTCGCCGCTGGTACCGATCACCACACCTTCGGCCATGGCAGCAGCAACAACCTGTGAAGCGACAGGCGTTTCAGTGGTGGCTGCTGTCCAGTCCTGCCAATGCGGCCCATGAAACTCCACCGTCCAGTGCAGGCCACGACCGTCAACACGGGAAACGCTTGGGTGCCGCTCGGCAATCTCGACCAGCGACGATCCGATAACCGCCTCAAGTGCCTTGACACGTTCAAGCAGTTTGTCGCGCTTGATCACCCGCAGGTATGCCGAAACCCCCGCCATCGCCATCGGATGCCCGCGGTGGGTTGAATAGTTTTGCCAAGCAGCAGGTCCCATCCGCTCAGTCAGTTCTTTTGAAAGGATAACCGCACCGATCGGCCCGACGCCACCGGCGAGCGCCTTGGCCATGGTCACCATGTCGGGACGACTTTTGCCGCCTTGGAATGCAAACCAGCGACCTGAGCGACCAGCGCCTGTTACCACTTCGTCAGCAATCCAAAGTGCACCTGCACGTTTGGCCGCCGCAGCGACCTGATCCTGGTAGGCCGCATCGTGGTAGATACCGCCTTGGGTATAATCGACAATGACCGAAGAGACATCTGACAGGGTATCTGACATCTGGTCTTCGGACATGGCAGCATGCTGAACCACCCGTTTGCCAAACAACGCCCCTTCTGGAGCGGAAATAACCCGAACCGGGCAATTGGCGGCAGCGGGGTTTACAGTCCCGTTACCAAAAGACAGACCGCCATGCCACTGGGGCTGGGTGGTCACTTCACGCGAAAGCCCTGTCAGCCCGTGATAGGCACGTTCACGCGCGCCAATCGCATTTCGACCGGTCAACGCCTGTCCCAGTGACAACGCCATATCGTTGATTTCAGATCCAGAAAGACCGAAGCGGACGGAACCAACCCAGTCATGCTCGCCTTCAAATGCAATGTCGATTAGGTCTTCCGCTGCCTGACTGCGACCTTTCCAAGCCCAGCCTTCTGAGACCACGGGAAATTCAGCCGACTTGCGGATCGTCTCAACCATATCGGGATGGCAATGACCAAGCGCACCTGCAGAATTTGACCCGTCGAGAACCCGCCGCCCATCTGAGAGGTGGTACCAGCAGCCCTCGCCGCCGACTACGCTCACTGGATCGCCCTCATTCGTTGTCAGGCTTGTGTTTAAAAGTCGCGACATGGCAGTCACCCTCCTCTTGAGTTCTATCGTGTGTCGAGATCGTATTGGCGAGCGGCATCGAGTACCGCTTGCAGTTCGTTCGTCGTGTTGAATGGCAAAGCAAAACGGGCACCATGGCGTGAAGCCAGTTTCTGGCTGCGGATTAGAAACGCCGCGGCGCCTTCTGACTCAATCAGCCGAAGGGGACCGCCAGTCCAACCGGGGAAACCTATGGCCCGAACGGCGCCTGTATTGACCTCGGCAGCGGAACGGATGACCCCCTCGGAAAGACAGCGCAAAACGTCACAACATTGCGCCGTCAAATATCGCTCAGAGATTTCACTCAGCGTTAGGGGGGCTGTTTTCGGGCCCAGTTCATCAAGGCCGGGCCAAAGCGTTTTACCTTCAGGTCCATAGTCATAAAAACCACCACCGGCACGCCTACCTTGACGTTGATGGTCGTTGACCAGCGCTTTGATGATTTTTTCGCCGGGATGGTTTTCAGGTGGCAAACCTCTGGACGCAGCAACCGCTGCTGCCCCGTCAATTATACGAACCGACAGCGTCAGTGAAGTGTCATCAATCAGGGCCAACGGCCCAGCCGGATAACCAGCCTGAAGTGCTGCGTTTTCAATCATCGCAGCCGGAACGCCCTCGCCTACAAGCGCAGCGGCTTCGTAAATGAGTTTTTGGAAGACACGACTGGCGAAAAATCCGTTGCTATCAGCAACCGTTATCGGCAGTTTTTTCAGGGCCCGCACGTAATCATGGGCATAGGCAAGAGTGGTGTCAGAAGTTTTTGCCCCTACGACGATTTCCACCAGATGCATGCGGTCGACCGGCGAAAAGAAATGCAAGCCAACGAAGCGGTCTGGATTTGCCAGTCCGGTGCCAATATCGCTAATTGAAAGTGCTGATGTGTTTGATGCTATCACGCCACCGGGTGCCACCAGCTTTTCGAGCGTGTTGATCACATCTTTTTTGAGCGCCATATCTTCAAACACTGCTTCGACCAGGAGATCACAACCGGCAAGGTCATCAGGTGTTTTGACGACTTCGACTCGTGCCAATACTGCGTCACGCGTTGCGCTGTCATACTCACCACGACGCACGGCGCGCTCAGCGTCTGCAGTAATCTGCCCCATTGATTTCAGTGCGGCTTCATGGCTGACATCGGCTATCTTTACCGAGATGCCAACCCGCGCGTTGGCGTAGGCAATCCCCGCGCCCATCATGCCCGCGCCGATAACACCGACGGTTCGCGGCAATGTGGTAGGTGCAATGTCCCTCGGACGGGATGGCGCGCGTCTGAGAACCGACTTGTCCTTGAGATTGAGGCCAATGCGGGCAGTCGCTTCATGGCTGATCGCCTGCTTGGCAAAGGTCCTGCTTTCCAGGATTTCGCCATCAGAAAGACCGGCGGAGGCCACTTCGCAGAGCGTACCAAGTGCAGCCACCTCGGCCAACTGGCGACCATGGCCACTCTTGTTGGCGGCTGCCACCTGACCCTGCATTTTCAGATAGCGACTGGGGACCGCGAAAAGACCACCGCCGGGCACCTTGTGGCGTTTTTCATCCCAAGGCTTTTTGACTTTTGGGTTGGCAAGTATCCAATTTGCAGCAAGCGCAAGTAGCGCTGCGCGGTTCGGACCCAAGCCGTCAACCAGGCCAAGTTTTGCGGCCTCAGCGGGAGCGATCAACTTTGCCTCGGCAACAAGCGGAATGGCTGCGTCAAGTCCAATCATATGCACACTGCGCACGAGACCTCCCGCACCGGGAATGAGACCGATCGAAGTTTCCGGGAAACCAAGTCTTATGCGGTCGTCATCAAGCGCAAAGCGAGCATGACAGGCCAATGCGAGTTCGAAACTCCCGCCGACGGCCATGCCTTCGATGACCGCAACGACGGGAAACCCAAGCGTTTCGATGCGGCGAAAAAGTGTTTTGATGCGCTGTGAATCGTCAAAGCAATACTTCACGCCCTGAGCAGCAAGTTCGGCAATCTGGTCGACATCGCCGCCAACACCAAAGTCCTGCTTGGCTGACAGCAATATAACGCCGGCCACCGGTTTGGCAGCCAGGGTGTCCAACAATGTTGAAAGCTCGGTTTTGAACTGATCCGTCGTGCGATTGGTTGAACCGGATGGGTCGTTCATGGTGGCAGTCATGATACCGTTGGAGGCATCAAACTTGCTTGTGATATATGGGGTCATGTCAGCTTTCATCAAACGCGCTCAATCACAGTGGCAGCACCCATGCCTGCACCAATGCACATGGTGACAAGTCCACGACGCCCGCCGGTGCGTTCCAGCGCATCAAGAAGTGTGCCGATCAGCATTGCGCCAGTGGCACCCAGCGGATGGCCCATGGAAATCGCACCCCCATCAATATTGATCTTCTCCAAAGCCACACCGGTTTCAGCCATGAAGTGCAGTGGAACGGCTGCAAAAGCCTCATTGACTTCAAACAGATCAACATCTTCGAAATCCAGCCCGGCAAGTTTCAGCGCTTTTCGCGACGCCGGAACCGGACCGGTGAGCATGATGGTTGGCTCGGATGCACAAACGGCGACCGACAAAATGCGTGCGCGTGGCCGCAAGCTCGCCTTCTTGGCCATGTCGGCAGAAGCAAGCAGGACCACTGCTGCGCCATCGACAATCGCTGAGGAATTTCCGGCTGTGTGATTGTGATGAATTGACTGAACTTGCGGGTAGCGCCCGAGGGCGACGTTGTCATACCCGTTACGACCAATGCCATCGAATACCGGTTTAAGCGCACCCAGACTTTCAACGGTCGCGTTGCCACGTATGTTTTCGTCTCGAGTGAGCAACGGTTCTCCGAACTCATCCACGATCGACATGACCGATTGATCGAAATGACCTGCGGCCCATGCCGCGGCGGCATTTTGGTGTGAGCGGGCTGAGAACTCGTCGAGTGCCGCACGGTCAAAGCCACCCAGAGTGGCGATTAAATCCGCGCTGATACCTTGAGGAACATATCCCGTCGCAGTGCTGACTTCGGGATCGAATTGCCAAGCCCCGCCGTCAGAAAACATCGGCACACGCGACATCGATTCAACGCCGCCTGCGATGACCAGATTTTCCCAACCGGAACGGATTTTCTGCGCCCCGATGTTAATGGCGTCCAGTCCCGAGGAGCAGAATCGGTTGACCTGCATGCCAGGGCCCGCCGTATCCCAACCATTCAGAAGCGCTGCGGTACGACCAATAGGGCCGCCCTGTTCACCGACAGGCGAGATC
>Ga0209344_10000411_pt1 | contig 78053 bp, 61 predicted proteins | sample Cruoilmetagenom6_FD_187293 | JGI IMG/M metagenome (GOLD analysis project Ga0209344, IMG submission 187293) | Oil polluted marine microbial communities from Coal Oil Point, Santa Barbara, California, USA - Santa Barbara Oil Seep Sample 6 (SPAdes)... | ecosystem: Environmental > Aquatic > Marine... | reverse complement strand
GGGGATAATCACGTTTCCTGTGTATCTTGTTCCCACATTTACCGGGCTGGAGTAGTACTCGCGGTTGTCAGCGGCGTAGAACGCGTTGAGGGTTGCGATGTTCCGCATGGTGGACTTGCACACGAGGCTCTGGGCACTGGCACGAGCCGATCCGAGGGCGGGCAAGAGAACGCCGATCAGCAGAGCGATGATCGCGATCACCACAAGCAGTTCGATGAGGGTAAAGGCCTTTGATTGGCGTTTCATATTGATCTCCACTAGGGCTACTAGGTCGTTTTCTATTTTTTAATCACAACAACAATAGGTTTTGAATCCATCACATTGACACGCAAACCTGAACGAAGGACATCGGAGTCTTTCCGTAATTGATCTGTAATGCTTCCGGCTGAGCGAGGATGGAGTTCCCATGTCTCTGACCCGTCTTCTTGGGTCACAGGATAGAGTGTCCTATCACCTGTTTCTGGGTTTTTTACGGGATACATGATCCCCTTCGCTTTGCCCTTCTGAACCATGTACAGCTGTCCCGTCATGATGTCTACGGTCATATGGCCATCGGGACCTGCGACCACACCGCTGCCCATCATTCTCCATCCGGAGAATGCCAGCACGGCTATGGCCACGATGATCAGTCCTATCTGCCACGGTTTGATGTCACTCATGCATCCTGCCTCGTTTTACATCGCTGGGCTTCGCAATCGATGCTTCACCCGTTGTTCGTTCAAATACCAACCTGATGGGGCCGGTCACTATTCTACGCTCAGTTCACTGAGTCTCCAATTCCCATCCCGTAAGTGTATCAGAGATTGCCTGTTTGAGTTGCGGGATATAGGAATTCCTCGAAATTGAATCAGTTTGCCAGATCTACGCTGACGGGGTAATGGTCTGCCGCGTATCCCTCGAAGGTCTTTAGATCTCTCCAACTGGTGCCTTCTGGGCGTGCGGTGGTGCCATAGACGAAGGCGGTGTCGGTGTTCATTCGATCGATAGCGGATTTATTTCCGAGTAGGAAGTCAATTCTTCTTCCGGACTCGTGGGTCACGATTTCAGGGCCTTTGGGGCTATTTTCGAAGATATCCACAAAGCCTGCGTTGATATAGGTTTGGATCGAGTCCGCATCGGATTCCGCATTGAAATCTCCAAGGAGAACGATCGGGCGATCCGGATGATCATTGATGACCTGATTAACCAGTTTGAGTGTGCCTTGGGCTTCGGCGTCTCGCCAGTAGGTGTTGAATCGGCCTGATTTGTGGTGCATGACAAAGAGGGTGAGCGTCCAGGTTGAGTCATCTGCGGCTGGGATTTCGATATCAACCATGAGCGGGGAGCGGCGGAATGCGATGGGTTCGCCGGCGTACCAGTTTTTGCTGGTGCCGTATTTTTCGGGGTGGATACCGCCGAGTTCTTTGTTTGGCCAGTTTTTGTAGCTGCTGATTGGGTATCTAGAAAGGACTGCGTTCTCGATGCCACGGGAGTTTCCTGCATCGATCGAGACGACATGGTCGTAGCCCATATCGGAGAGGTAGTTGTCGCGGTATTCGAGGATCGCCTGCTCGGATTCGATCTCTTGGAAGCAAATGATATCGGCATCGATCGCGTGGATCGCCATCGCGGTGGCGACAAGCTCGTGCTCTGGTTTGGTGCCATCGGCGTCGTCATCACGGCCTGTAAGGGATGGGTCGTCGTTGGCATCAAAGAGGTTTTCGATGTTGTAGGTCGTGAGACGGAAGGAGCCTTTGTGTGTAGCGGGAGCGGACTCTGAGCCGAACTTCCGCATGTGGCCTCTTGTGTCTTCGTATTTTTCGATGAGGGCCTGATCAGCAAATGGTTCGGCTGAGGTTTCGGCGGCTGCTGGATCTGTAGTAGTCGTTGCTGCTTGAGCGATGCCAGCGATAACGAGCGTCGTAAGTGTCCAGAACTGAAGCTGCTTGATACTCATCTTTGATCTCCTAAAGCTATGAGGGCCCCGGCAAGTGTAGGTCGTGTTTGGCTTAGGGGGGGCTACCATTGAAGCTGTAGGTCCTTGAAAGTGGAAGGTTGCGTGTGAAGATTGTGTTAGTCAATCCGAGGGGGTTCTGTGCCGGGGTCCGGATGGCGATTGATGTTGTTGATCAGGTGCTTGAGCTCATCCCGGGCGAGGCTCTTTATGTGTACCACGAAATTGTGCATAACCGGCACATCGTGGAGCGGTTTATTGGTCGCGGAGTCCGATTCGTTGAATCTCTTGATGAGGTTCCATCGGGGAGTATTGTGATTTTTAGTGCTCACGGGATTCCGCCGTCTTTGCGAGAAGAAGCAGTCCAAAGAAATCTTACTGCCATCGATGCGACCTGCCCGCTGGTGACCAAGGTGCATTCGCGGGCGGTTCGTTATGCAAGGCAGGGGTATCAGATCCTTCTGATCGGGCACAAGAACCATCAAGAGGTCATCGGGACAATGGGGGAAGCACCTGGGCAAACGCAGGTTGTTGAATCCCCAGGATGCATCGAGCATCTGCATATCGACGATCCTGACAAGCTGGTGTATCTCACGCAAACGACGCTTTCAACGGATGACGCGGGGGTCATTATTGATGCGCTCAAAGCCGCGTTCCCGAATATCAAATCGCCGCCGACTGAAGATATTTGTTATGCGACGACCAATCGGCAGGAAGCTGTGCGGGACGTGGCCCCAATGTGCGACTTGATGATTGTGGTCGGATCGAGAAACTCATCGAACTCTGTTCGGCTCATGGAAATCGGTGAGAATGTCGGCACACGGAGTGTGCTTATTGATGATGTTTCAGAACTCGATCCATCCTGGTATCCGAACGGGAATGAAACCATCATGCTCACCGCGGGGGCGAGTGCGCCCGAGGATTTGGTTTCGGAGATTTGCAAACACTTTGTTGAACAGCACGATGCATCGCTGCACCTGGCTGATATATCTGAAGAATCAGTCGAGTTTGGGCTCCCGCTCACACTCAAACGGCTGATGGAAAAGCACGGGGTTGATCACAAGGACCGTAGGATTATGGTGGAGCCCCCCACTATAACCGCTGAGCACTATGGCAGCACACCTGTTCCTCTGACTATCTCGGGTTCCAACTCATGAAACATCCAGAACATCATTTCTTTTCGATGACCCCCGAGACACTCACCGACTGGTGTCTTGAACGCGGACTCCCGAAGTTTCGCGCGAAGCAGATCCTTGAGTGGGTGTACCTCAAAGGCGTGATCGATCCGATGGAGATGAGCAATCTATCGAATCTTGATCGGAAGATGCTGCAGTCGGACATGACATTCCTCAGCGGCCCCACTGTTGCACACCAGCTCGCTACCGATGGGACACAAAAGCTGCTTGTTGAGTGGAGCGACGGCTCTGTTGATGCACGCGAGGCGGGGGTGGACCATGAATCCCGGTTGCCGATTCTTGGGCAGGAGATGCCGTACTCGGACACGACTCGACAGACCGAATGTGTGATGATCCCGGCTCCGGATTCTGACCGACGGACCGCATGCATTTCCTCGCAGGTCGGGTGCCCCGTGGGATGCACCTTCTGCGCGACCGGGATCGGGGGACTCGACGGGAACTTGTCTGCAGGTCGGATCGTCGAGCAGGTGTGGCGGCTCAATCAGCTCGAAGGGGTTGGGCGGATTTCAAATGTGGTGTTTATGGGGATGGGCGAGCCTCTGGCGAACTTTCGGCCTGTGGTTGAAGCGGTCAAGATCATCGCGGCCCCGTGGGGTATGGGGATCAGTGCACGGAAAATTACGATTTCTACCGTTGGCATGCACAAGGCGATCGAGAAACTGGCTGAGGAACTGGACTTGCCTGTGACATTGGCATTGTCGCTGCATGCTCCAAATGACGAACTCCGGCGGGAGTTGATCCCTTGGGCTGAGTTCACTTCGATTATCGATCTCAAACACGCGTGCAAAAAATGGTTCGCCAAGACCGGGCGGGAGATCACGCTCGAATACATACTGCTGGGCGGGGTCAACGATCAGTCCGAACACGCGATGGAGCTGGCAAGAGTCTGCAATGACCTGCGGGCCAACGTGAACCTGATCCGGTACAACGAGGTCAAAGGGCTCAATTTCAGACGCCCGAACACCGAGGATGTGCACCGTTTCCAGTATCTGCTGCGTGAGGGCGGCGTGAACTGTCATATCCGCGCGAGCCGAGGGCGGGATATTGCGGCGGCGTGCGGGCAGCTGAGGCATGAACACGCCGGCTCTTGAATACAAGAATCTGTTATAATGAGTCCGATGCTGCTGCAAATCCAATCCACAACCGGTCCGTACAGTTGGGCTCAAGAGTTCCGCGCTGGGACATGGCAGCACTGGACAGTCCTAGGCGTCTGCGGGCTACTGATGGTGATCTGGTGTGCAAACGGTCGGCGGTGGCTTAACCGGGACACCGATGATGGTCGCAGGAAAGAACGGAAGCTCCGGCACTGGATCGGCTGGTTCATTATCGTTTCGCAGAGCTTTATCTTTATTCGGCGGTTTACGCCTGGACAGTGGGATCTTCAAGAGTCGCTGCCGCTGCATATGTGCCGGTGGGATGTGTGGATTGTGGCGTGGGCGATGCTGACGCTGAACCGCAAGGCGCGGGCATTGACATTATTTTGGGGATTGGGTTTGAGTACCCAGGTATTCTTTACACCGTTCTTGAAGGAGGGGCATGGGTCGCTGGCTTTCTGGATCTACTGGCTGAATCATCTTCAGATCGTGGGCGTGGCCGTGTACGATGTCGCCGCGCTGGGGTTCAGGCCGAAGTTCAAGGATCTGTGCTTTGGGGTTGCGACCGGTGTTGGGTTTGCGGTCTTGGTGTTTATTCTCAATATTGTGCTGGGCACGAACTATGCGTATCTGGGGTCTGGCGATCATGAGGCGGCGTCGATTATTGATGTACTGGGGCCGTACCCGTGGCGAGCAGTATGGATGGTCGTAGGTGCGGCAGGCGTAATGGTTGCTCTGTACCTGTTCTCGGCTGGAGCGATGCGGATACGCACCAAGGTATTCAAGAAATCGATGCCTCGCTTCGTTGAGTCTGACCCCCCAAAGGAAGACGATTCATGATTCGAATCGCTACACTCAAATCATGGTGATGCTCCTAATCATCCTTTGCGGCGGTGCGTGCTTGATCTCATTAATCGGGACATGGATCGCACTGCGCCTGAGCAATCGGCTCGGAGCGATGGACTCGCCCCCGATCCCAGGACAGGTCAAGAACGAAACACGCCCCATCCCAAATACCGGCGGGATCGGGATTGTGCTTGCGTTGTGGCTCCCGATGCTGATCGGGCTTCTCGCTGTGACATTCTTGGATGCCGAATCATTTACAGGGATGCTCGAACCGGTTCAGTCGGTGTGGGCGGATCTACAGGAACGGGTGGCTCTCGGGTGGGGGTTGCTTGGGTGTATTGTCGGGTTGCATCTGCTTGGATTGATTGACGACCGTCGCCCGATGGGCGCGAGATCGAAGCTGCTCATCATGCTGGTACCTGCGGTGATCTTTGCGGTGTTCTTTGATACGCGATTGCTGACGATGCTCGATGGGTACGCGGGGGGCGCGTGGCTGAGTATTGTGCTGACGGTGGTGTGGATCGTGGCGATCACCAACGCGATGAACTTTATTGACAACATGGATGGGCTCAGCGGCGGGATCGGCGCGATCGCGGGCGGGCTCTTTCTGGTCGCGGCGATTCTCAATGCCCAATGGTTTATCGGGGTGATCTTGGCATTGCTTGTTGGGGGATGCCTTGGATTCTTGGTGTTCAACTTCCCGCCAGCCAAGATCTTTATGGGCGATGGCGGATCGCTGGTAATCGGGTTTGTGCTGGCGATCACAACGGTGCGGACGACTTATATTCCAGATGATAGCAGCGGGCCAAACGCGGGGGCTTGGTATGGGCTGTTGATGCCGATCGCAGTATTGGCGGTTCCTTTATATGACTTTGTGACGGTGACCACTATCCGGATATACCAGGGCAAAAGCCCTTTTGTTGGGGATTTGCAGCATTTTTCGCATCGGCTTCGGGACCGTGGTTTAGGAAATCGGGGGACGATTCTGGTGATCTACGCGTTGACCGCTTGCTCTGGGATTGCCGGTATTCTTCTTACTCGGGCGTCGGCGTGGGAGGCGGGGATGCTTGGGGCGCAGGTGATGATGATCTTGGGGGCTCTGGCATTGTTTGAATACCGGTCGCCTCTGAAACGGGGAAATCATGACTGAACTGGCCGAGCGACATAAACCCGGCCGTCGCGAGTTCATTGCGGTTGGTTCGATGTGCTTGCTTGCGGTGCTGGTATTGATCCGGTCAATGAGCACGCACGAGCCGTTTCCGGTTTGGGATTCGGATCCATATCTGTTTAGCTCGCCTTTAACGGGGATCACGGGCGGGTTCGGGATTTTGCTCAACGCGGGTGTGATGTTGCTGAGTGTGGTGATACTGATGTGTTCGCCGGGCTCGGGTCGCGCCGACTCTTGGATGAGATCTTTGCTCGGGGTTGGGTGCATTGGGCTTGGTTTGCATCTGGTGCTAGATCCGGCCAATATGATCAATGGGTCGACACTGGGCGCGATGATGGCGGTGATGACCGCTTCTCGTGCGTTCATGATGGCGCATCCGAAATGGACCAGCGTCTTTGTGCCAATCGTGCTTGGAGCGGGCGTGTTTCTTGGTCTCTATGGGTTTCATCAGGTCTTTATTCAGCACCCGCTAACTGTTTCGATGTACGACCAAAACAAAGATGCGTTCCTCAATGCTCGCGGCTGGAATGATGGCTCGTTCGAGGTGATGAGTTATGAACGCCGGCTGCGGCAACCCGAGCCAACCGGGTGGTTTGGACTGGCCAATGTGTATGCGAGCTTTATGGCAGCTTTCGGGATCGCGATGGTCATGGTCACGCTGTGCTCGATCCGCAAAGCATGGTGGATGCTCAGCGGATTGGTCGCGGGATTGCTGCTGATGATTTTGTTGATTTCAAAATCCAAGGGCGGGATTGGGGCGGCGGTGCTTGGGTTTGGTGTGATTCAATACGCGATGGCACGGCATCGCGGGCGGCTGAGCCGGGTTGGTACCAGTACGCTGTGTGCTTGTATTCTTGTCATGGGAGGCGTGGTCGGAGGGGCGATGATGCACCAGCTTTCTTTGCTGTTCCGTGGGCAGTACATGGTCGGGGCGCTGCGGATCTTTGCGGAGAATCCGGTCATCGGGGTTGGGCCTAGGAAGTTCCAGGATGCGTACATGGTGCATAAGCCATCGACAAGCCCGGAAGATGTGACCAGTGCGCACAATCTGATATTTGATCTGATCGCCCAGATGGGGCTGGCGGGGATCGCGTGGGTCGGGGTGCTGGTAATTCTGATCTGGTCGGCGAAGTTGCCCAAGCGGGATGAAGTTGAATCGGATGCCGTTTCTAAGGGCGTGCTTATTCGGATGATCCCGATGATGGTGCTGGTTGCGGGAGTCGGGGTGATCCGGCTGCAGACCAACGCGATGGATCTGGAGCTCATGCTCTTGTTGCTCGCTGGAGTCGGATTGTGGATGGCGGCGAGTGTGTTTTTAGGTGTATTTAGCTCATTGCGAACGCTACAAATCGCGGCGATGAGTGCAGCTGTAGTACTGATGATTCATTCGATGCTTGATCTGACACCTGTGTGGGTGGTGAGCGGGCCGCTCTTTGGGTTGTGTGTGGGACTGGGGTTCAGAGGGGTTCCTACGAAAGTCGAGGCAAAACTGTTGCGGCTTCCGAATCTGGTTGCTGTTGTTGGGCTGGGGTTTGCCGTTGTGATGTCCGGGGTTGGGGCCGGCAAAGTAATCGCGAGAGATCAACGGCTCATCGAGCTTGGTCAGACAGCCCAAGAGATAGCCGAACTCAGATCCTCGCTCGACACAAATGGTCCAACGCAGACTTTGGCCGATCGTGTTTCATTGCTTGTCGGGATCGCGATTCCACCCAATGGGCAGGCCATAGATACGGCGCTAAAAAAATCCGAGCTAGATGATCGTTTCACGAGTTCGCTCGGCCTGCTTCGTCTGGCTGATATGAGTCGTGATCCAAAATCGGCTATTTCGGCACTTGAGCAGGCGTTAAGAATCGGAGTAATCTTTGACGAAGCAAAAATCGGAGCCGGCCCACTCTGGGCAGAAATAAACTGGAATGCTATCGAACTCGGCGAAGAAGGCGAAACCTTCCGGGAACTCCATTGGGCTGGAGTTGCATATCAAGTAATGGCACAAAGAGACAACTTGCCCAGCACAAATGTGACGGAGTTAAAACTAGATGCACGGGATATCTGGATTCGTGCGGATGCTTTGAATCCACATGATCCCAAACATGCGGTGCGGCTTATGGAGTTGGCACTAGAGATGGGGAACGCAGAAGAAGCCAGCGTTTGGGCCGCCAAAGCAATCGAACGATCCGAGCGGATGCGGCTTGATCCGCTCAAGCAGCTCAATCCAGAGGTTCTCAGGCGGGCCCGCGCAGTCGCCAATCGTGATTAATGGAGACAAATTGGGCTTTCGATGGTCCGAGAATCATGATTCTGGGGCCATATTTGCTTGAAAAACGATCCGAGGTCGCTAGGATTACACACTTTCGCGTCCGGAGCCCGATTGGGTCTCTCGTCGTGATGTGTTCAATAGTGTTTGGCGGCGTGTGAATGCTGCCTAGGTATGTGCCGGAGTTCAAGTTATGGATGAGTCATCAGACCCAGATCCCGACCGAGGTGGATCTCGCAAAGCGGATGCAAGCATTGCATTCATCGCGTGATCCATCCAAAAGTACTTGAAACACATTCTTCGAACCAGAACACTTAATCAGTACCACAATCAATAGCGTTATCCGGGATCAGCCGACTGATCCCTTAGTATGCCCGCCCAATCGTTTGAGATGGTCGAGCACCAGAGTTCACCACATTTGACCAAACGAAGGTCATACCAAACGACAGTTCATCAGAGCGTCCACAAGAAGGATTACCACAATGGCAAGCGACCTTTCATACATCCGCAACATCGGCGTTTGTGCCCACATTGATGCGGGCAAGACCACCGTTACCGAACGCATCTTGTTCTACACAGGCAAGAGCTACAAGATCGGTGAGGTCCACGAGGGCACCGCGACCATGGACTTCCTTCAGGAAGAACAAGAGCGCGGGATCACTATCCAGTCAGCAGCGACCACCTGTCCTTGGGAGCACGAAGGCAAAGAGTACAAGATTAACCTGATTGATACCCCAGGCCACGTGGACTTCACCATTGAAGTCGAGCGTTCACTCCGTGTGCTCGACGGCGCCATCGCTGTCTTCGATGGCAAGGAAGGCGTTGAAGCCCAGTCAGAGACTGTTTGGCGTCAGGCCGATCGTTACAATGTTCCCCGCATGTGCTTTGTCAACAAGATGGACAAGCTCGGTGCAAACTTTGAGTACTCATTTGAGACCATCAAGAAGCGCCTCGGCGCGAACCCGATCGCGATGCAGCTCCCATGGGGCGAAGGCGACGATCTTGTCGGCATTATCGACCTCCTAGAAATGAAGGCCTACCACTTCGATCCGGACTCACAGGGCGCGATTGTCACTCAGAAGGACATCCCAGAAGATCTGCTCGAGAATGCCCAGAAATGGCGTCACGATCTGATCGAAGCCGGTGCATCACTCGATGACGCTCTGATGGAGCAATACCTCGAAGACGAGAACTCAATCACTGTGGAGCAGATCAAAACTGCGATCCGCAAGGGCACCATCGCTCTGGAATGCAACCCGATCTTCTGTGGCTCTGCACTCAAGAACATCGGTGTTCAGCGTCTGATTGACGCGACCATTGATTACCTCCCGAACCCTGAGGAAGTCCCCGATACCAAGGGCACGAATCCAAAGGACAAGACTGAGGAAATGACGCGCAAGAATAACGGGTCTGATCCGTTCTCCGCGCTCGTGTTCAAGGTTGTCTCCGATACCCATGGCGACCTGACCTACATGCGGATTTATTCCGGCAAGCTCGTCAAGGGCAGCCGGACGCTCAACCCGTCGAACAACAAGCGTGAAATCGCGTCACGTATTTTCGAGATGCACGCGAAGGATCGTCTGGCCCTCGACGAGGCTCAGGCGGGCAACATTGTTGCGGTTGTTGGTATCAAGAACTCGATTACTGGTGACACGCTATGTGATCCGGACAACCCGATTGTCCTCGAACGCATGGAGTTCCCACCACCGGTTATCTCGATGTCCATCGAGCCTAAGACCGCCGACGACAAGCGGAAGCTTTCTGAGGCACTCGTCGTTATCCGTCGTGAAGATCCGTCATTCCGCTCGGAATACAACGAAGAGACCGGCCAGACCATCATCGCAGGCATGGGCGAGCTTCATCTTGAGATCATCAAGAACAAGCTCCTCCGTGATATGAAGATCGGTGTCGAGGTTGGCAAGCCACGCGTTTCGTACCGCGAAGCGATTAAAAGTTCGGCAAATGGTTGCCGCGGTCTGTTCAAGAAGCAGTCCGGTGGCCGAGGTCAGTTTGGCGACTGTACCATCAATATCGAGCCATACACCGCTGAGCAGGCAGAAGAGGACGGCATCAACTTCAAGGACAATGTCGCATTCGTCAACGGCATCGTTGGTGGTTCGATTCCTAAGGAGTTCATCCCATCAGTCGAAGTCGGTGTACGCAATACCGCTAAGAGCGGCGTTTCGGCCCCGTTCCCACTGATCAACATCAAGGTCACCGTTACCGATGGTAAGTACCACGATGTTGACTCTTCCCAGATCGCATTTGAGCAGGCGGGTCGTTTGGCACTGCGTGAAGCGGTTTCCAAGGCTGGCTCGATCTTGCTTGAGCCGATCATGAAGGTGGTCGTTGTGACCCCTGAGGATTACTTGGGTAATGTCACCGGCGATATCTCATCGCGTCGCGGGATGATCCTGGACACCGAGGACAAGGGCATTATCAAGGAGATCACCGCTGATGTCCCACTGAGCGAGATGTTCGGGTACACGACCGATCTCCGTGGTATGTCCCAGGGCCGTGCAGCCAACTCCATGGAGTTCAAGGAGTACCGCGAGATGCCTCGAAATCTTCAGCTTGAAGTGATCGAAGCCGGGGCTTAAGAGGTCTCCGGTCGCCCAAGTGCGATTGATCAATATTTGCCGCATTTTCAATATTATCCGGGCGTACCAAACAGGTACGCCCGGCTTTCTTTTTCTTTGTCCCGGCGGCTCTTGATCAACCACCAAATCAAGAATGCCGACCTATTGTTAAGACCCGCCGGAGGATGGCGGGCATATCGGACCTCTTCAGCTGGCTACAGGAGTCGAGCCAATGTCAGAACGGTATCAAGCTATATTGCTCTTCGGGGCACCCGGAGCGGGCAAGGGAACCCAAGGGCTGTTGCTCGGGAACATTCCCGGCTTCTTCCATATGTCCACTGGTGACATGTTCCGCACTCTGGATCATCATTCCGAGATCGGACAGCTGTTTGATGAGTATTCCAGCCGCGGCGAGCTGGTTCCCGATGAAGTCACAATCAAAATGTGGCGTGAATATGTGCATGCACAAACAGTCCTGAGTTTGTACAAGTCTCACGAAGACCTGCTCTGCCTTGACGGGATCCCCCGGACGGTCGCCCAGACGCACACGATGAAAGAGTACATTGATGTGCGGGGGATTATTCATCTCGTTGCAACGAACCCTGAAGAGATGGTCACTCGTTTGCAAAAACGTGCCATCGAGCAGAAACGCGTCGACGATGCAAAGATTGAGGTCATCCGTAATCGGCTTGATATCTACGAACGCGAAACGCGCCCGGTGCTCGACCAGTTCGACCCGAGTTTGATCCACGAAGTCAACGCGATCGGCACACCCGCCGAGGTTCTTGGCGGGATCCTGCGAGTGCTTGCTCCGATTCAGGCAGTCGCTCACTCAACAGTTTCAAGCTGAGCCTCGACCCGGATTTGTACAGTTTTTTTATGGCTTACGCTTTGGCTTGTAGTCATCGATTGTTTGTGGTGTATTCATCACATCAATTGACAGGAACTGTGACACACTGCTCCCGATGTCAGGAGTGGTTTTGATGCCGTAGAGCGAGGGGTAGCCGTAGGCTTTGTAGTTGACTGGCGGATGGAAGTAGTACGCGATCGGGATCATGTCATGGAGCCGATCGTGGGAACCGAAGTATTCCCACCGCTGCTCATAGACGTTTGAGCGTCTTCCGTTGTCTCGTAGACGGATCGGATCAACCGGGATCCAGAGGGTCTGGTCGTTCGCTTCGTCATACATCGCAAACTCTACGATGGCAGTGATCATCTTGTCCTGGTCGTGTTTGTTTGTATTGTCGAAACAAATTACTGTTCGAGCTGGTACTCCTGCTTGGCGTAGAACTGCGGTGAGCAGCATCGTGAGATCCAGTTCTGACCCAGATGGTTCGATCGCGACGATATCAGCTGATCGTACATTGAATCCAGACCATGTTGATGTTGGAACAGGCCAAGGATTCAGCAACGGATCAGTACCGTCATTGAGAACTCGGTTTCGATCACTGACTCGGACAGTCTGGCTTAAGCGGGTTCTCCCACGCTCAACTCGGACATACTCGATCACTTTACCTGTGAGGAACTTGGCCAGTGTGAACTGGTCGATGGACTTTGGATCTTTACCCTGAGTCCACTCTTGCACTAGATCTGCGATTCTGTCCAAACCGGCTTGCTCGATCGGTTTTGTGACGCGGTCTGCGATTGGTGTCAAGAACCGAGAAGCGTCCTCGGGCCAAGCCGTTGGCCATGGGATCCGCTTTGCGAGTTCCTCGTCGAAGATCGTATCGGCACTGACAATGTGGGAGACCTGTGAAAAATACAACTCATCGGTATCTTTGTCCCGCTGATTGGATTTCCACCAGGCGTACCCGGCATGAGAGTCTAGAGTCCGTAGCACTTCCGCTTCTGGAGTAAACCTGATCCCATCGATCCGTAGGTGGGATTCGATATCCTCATTTGGCGACCAGTAAAATCCACCGGCTCTCACGACCGGAAAGATAAACTCAAAGTCGGGGAGATTCCAACTCGAAGACACCAAGTTTCGACGCCTGTTATCTTGATAGACCCTGTCTGCATCTCTCCCGTACATGTCTGAGTTGATTCCAGAACTGAGAATTAACTGCGAGTTGATATCCCACCTCCAAGGATTGGTGTGACGAAGATACGGATTGGGCTTCAATGGCGTCACGGAATCCGGATGGGACGGGGATTGGGCGATCGCTTGCCGCACACCCGCAGAACTCCAGAGAACAATCAATATGAGGATGAAACGCGAGATTATGATTCGTGGCATGGGGGTCCCTTCGGTCAATAGAATAATACGGACTCAAATGGCATCGGTTTCCAAGCCTTTCATTGGGCAAGTATTCGTCTATTGATCTATGATCCACAGAAGCAAATACACAAGGAGCTTTCAGTTGACTACCGCACCCGCAGGCACCGAGATGACACGCGTCGAAAAAGATTCTATGGGCGAGATGACCGTTCCCGCTGATGTGCTCTACGGAGCCTCTACGCAGCGTGCGGTGCTCAACTTCCCGGTTTCGGGACGGCCAGTGCCTGAGACGGTGATCCGGGCGTTTGCGATTCTCAAAACAGCCGGTGCCAATGCCAATACAAAGCTTGGAAAGCTCCCCGAATCCAAGAGGGAGCGGATCGTTGGAGCGTGCGATCAGATCCTCGACGGGCTTGATGAGCACGGCGGGATTGAACGCCATTTTCCGATCGACATATTCCAGACAGGTTCGGGCACATCGACCAATATGAATGTCAACGAGGTCGTCGCTAATCTGGTGTGTATCGCCAATGGTGTTGCGATCGGCTCGAGTAAAGATGCTGAGTACCTCAATGACGATGCCGCGATTCATCCAAATGACCATGTTAATATGGGGCAATCGAGCAACGACACCTTCCCCACCGCGATGCACATCGCGGCGGCGATCGGGATCAAGGACCGTCTTCTTCCAGCAGTCCAATCACTCGCCAAAGCCCTTGAAAACAAGGCCAAAGAGTGGGACGATGTCGTTAAAATTGGACGAACACACCTGCAAGACGCAACGCCGATCCGGCTCGGGCAGGAGTTCAGCGGGTACGCATCGCAGATGCGTCACGCTGAGGACCGGCTCAATCGAGCACTGGGGACACTTGCAGAGCTTGCGATTGGTGGAACCGCTGTGGGGACCGGGATCAATACTCATCCTGAGTTCAGCGGATTGATTGCCCAGGAGTTGACCGCACGGTGCGGGATCGAGTTCCGCGAGGCCGATAACCACTTCGAGGCTCAGCACGCCAAGGACGGGTATGTCGAGGTTTCGGGGATGCTGCGGACAATCGCGGTGAGCATGAGCAAGATCGCCAACGACATCCGCTGGCTGGGGTCCGGGCCTCGGTGCGGGATTGGGGAACTCAAGTTGCCTGCTGTGCAGCCTGGATCGAGCATCATGCCTGGAAAAGTAAATCCGGTGATCTGCGAAGCTGTGATGATGGCGAGCTGTCAGGTCATGGGGAATGATGTTGCGGTCACCGCTGGCGGGTTTGGTGGTGTTGGATCATTGTTGGATTTAAATGTCGCGATGCCGATGATGGCGGCGAATCTGCTTGACTCAATCCAGTTGTTGACCGGGTCGTGCTCAATGTTTGAAGAGAAACTCATCAAGGACCTTGAGCCTGACCGCGAACGGTGCGGTGAGTTAATTGAGGGCTCGCTCGCCATGTGCACAAGCCTTGTGCCTGTCATTGGTTATGACGCTTCCGCCAAACTTGCTTATGCAGCTTATGAACAGGGTAAAACCGTGCGAGAAATGGCATTGGAGCAGGGTGATCTTGATGCCGATCGCCTGAATGAGTTGCTTGATCCCGGATCCATGACCCACCCAGCCCCCTAACTTGTCAAAATTACTGCTTGCCTAGATTTCCATTTTCAAATGCGGAACCAGAGTCCAATAGGCAACGAATAGAAAGCAGCCGCGTGGAGTTCTCCCCTGTACTCAAGAACGCTGGCCGATTGTGGCCTACTCGCAGAGTAGATGGATCCACAATTCGAACAAGAGAATCACGCAATAATTCGCCTACTAGGCTAATTATGCGATATGATGGTGTCAACAAATAAACCCGCACACACGACGAACCGTGACTGTAAAAATTGGAGCATTCCATGCGATCTGAAAAGAGTCGATCCACCCTTTCCCGTCCTATAGCGACCGCGATGATCCTCTTGGCGAGTGGCATGGCGTGTTCGCTGGCGATGGCCGAGCCTGCTGCTCAAGCCGGGCATTTCGAAGGCGTGCAGATCAAAGGGCGTGCTGTTCAATCTGTAATGGTTGACGATCTTCAGGCGGCTTCTTCCAATGGCACTGTAACCAGTATCTACGGCGTGGCGACTCCATACTTCTTCAATAAAGATGTCATCGTCCAAGCAACCGATTGGTCTGCTGTTCAAGCTGTAATCAGCGGAATGCCGGGAGTTCAACTTGGTCAAGCGTTGGGCAACCGCGGCCGCTTCCATGTGGTCGAGACTCCGAGTGTTGGTGTAGCCTTTGAGGTGCAGAAAGTACTTGCCGGGATGGACGGGGTGTTGAGCGTTGAAGTTGATGCTGGTAAAGTCATTGAACAGGCCGGAACGCTTCAAAGAAGAGACCCCCAAAACCCACTCTTTAGTTTACGGGCCGCCGAAGCATCTGCCATAGAATCGCGTACGAATGCAAAAACAAATATTGGGGTCATCCCCTTCGATGCTGGTTCTGATCCTGCGAGTATCCCCGCCAACCAATGGCATTTTTCCAATGGGCTCTTCCTGGGAAGCGATAATAATATTCTGGAATCCATTTACAGCACGGATGAGTTGACTGGCGCGGGTGTGACCATTGGATTTGCATCGTTCTCAAATCGAGCTCACTTGGATGTTGACCACACCGAGTTGATCAACGACCTTGGACGGACCGGCGGCTATCGGCATGACCTTTCGCAGCCCTTTGATCCAATCCTTGATAACGACAATACATTCTTAACCGGACATGCCGGGATCATGGTTGCAGAGCGGGACAACCCCGTGACTGCCAATGACCTCCAGGGAGTTGCTCCTGGTGCCAGTTTGGCCACTCTGGCTCGTGGACCGACCGAGTTATTTGAATCACAGGGCTATGAATGGAACATGGACACGATTGATATTAAGGTCCACGAATTCTTTAATGAGTTTGATTTCCCTGGAGCGGGATACAACGAGAACCGGCAGGATGAATTTGTCTCAGATTCATTTAAAAACTCCGTCCGTCTTGGACGCGGACGCAAGGGCACTATCCATGTCTTTAGCACGGGGTCGGCATTCTTTAACGGTATCCCTACCAACTTGCTCGCCGATCCGTATTTTTTCACATCTGAGCCTTGGGATGTCTTCGGTGCCACATCAAATTTTCTCGGCGTATCCCTCACCAACGGCTTTCTCAGCGGCCTTCCTTTCTATGTGGGCGGGCAGACTCACCAGTTCCCGCCGGCCAATGACCGTACTTCTTTGATTATGAATGCGGTAGCCGAAGACGGCAACATCGATACCTTTGGTGCCGTTGGCCCGGGCGTATTTGCTTCGGTCTATGCGGGCACCGGAAATGCATTTTGGAGTGGTAGCGATGCCATATCAGGGCGTGGTATTGCCAGCATCATTGCTGGTACACAACCTCCGGGGTCGGTCACGGGCGAAGGGCCTACTGGTGCCATTCCCCCAGTCAATAGCGCGCTTCTAGGAAACACCACGGGTGCTTCGATTACTGGCGGGATTATCGCACTGATGCTTGAAGCCAATCCGAGTCTGAAAATCCGCGATATCCAGCATATCTTTTTAGAATCGATTCAAGAAAGCATGAAGGCCCCTTCCGAAAAATGGCCGAACTTCGATAGCAACCGGTTTTACTACTTCCCCGGCGCTGGCCAATCTGGGAGTTCTTCTTTCTGGCAAGTCAACACTGGCCTCTACAACAATCCAACCCCTCCGCTGACGGTTCCACCAACCGATGCGGTTGTCAATCAAGCGATTCGGCACTCAGATCAGTACGGCTTTGGCGTTGTAGACGCGAATCTCGCCATTCAGAAAGCTAAATCCTGGGGCGGAACATCGCAACTCATGCTCTTGGACACCGGCATCGTCGGCGATGTAAATGTTGACGATGACACCCCGGATGAAAATGAAGCACGCGTCCCCGTCGAAATTGAGGACGCAACATTCTCAGACGCGGCACCCGAAGCGAATGGCAGTGTGCCGGTGATCACCGGGTTAGCAGGCTTGATCCCAGGCCCATTCACTGGCTTCACATTCTGCATTCGTCAGAATCTCAAAATTGAAAGCATTGTTGTTGAACTCACCATTGAAGGCATGGGCAGCAATGACCTGTATATCGATCTTCAGAGCCCAACAGGAACCCGTTCGATTCTTGCACTTCCTACCACAAGAAATCTTTCGGGTATGTCCACCGAGGCATTGAATGATGACGAGTTAGATCTTCCATTCGGCTCCGGCATCTTCAATGGGAATGAATATGCATACTACCAGCACCCCTTCTTGACCCACAAGCATTGGGGCGAACTCTCGGGTGGTACTTGGCAGGTGAACTTCGCCGACTTTGGACCAGACACCGCGAACCCAGAGGGTGCCGAACCGGGTGCTGATCTACTGACCGAGCCTGGTGCGGATCTCGTGATTGACCTTGGTGAACTCGGTATTCCTGGCAGCACCGTAAGAGGCCCGAAAACTGTGACCGCATTCCGTATCAAGGTATATGGAACCGAGATTGGAGCCGAGCCGTTCTTGGGTTGTGCTCCTGGTGCAACATCATGCCCTGGTGATCTGAATGGTGACGGACGGATCGATCTCACCGACCTTCACTTGTTCCTCTCGTGGTACCAGAGTGGTGATATGAGAGCGGATCTGTCTGGGAACGGAAGTATCGACTTCGGTGATATCCAAGCATTCCTTGGCATCTTCCAACCCGGGTTCTGCACAACAGCTGATTCACCGTTTACCGGCGGACGCCCAATCCCTGGGAGCCAAGATCCTTCGGACAACAACCCTCCAACCCGTCCAATCTAATCTGGTTGGATAGCAAGAAACTTCCTCAAACAGCGTGCTGAAACGGCACGCTGTTTTTTAATGTCTAGTTCAACACTCCTCTCTACCTACGGGCCCTTGCTTAAGCATCTAGGCTACAGAGCAGTCTGTGTGGCGTTCCGTCGCAGCCATTCATGCTCAGGCCATTCCAGGTTTCCGATTGGATTGGTATCCGCCTCCTTCTCCAGTCTGCCCTTATGCCTGCCCCATGCAGCTCACGCCCCTGTTCGTTGATGTGGGTACAAGCTTGCCTTCAGCTAAGCTATGCACTGCACTGTGCATTCATTGGCAGCCTGGGGTATTGATAGATTGCTTCTGCACTTTCAGTCACCGTCTACTTGAGAAAACCAGCGTACAAAATAAAAAGCGGCTCCAATGCTACTTCATTGGAGCCGCTGGGATTGTGTCTGGATCATGTGGCTAAACACAGATCATTAACCAACTGATTACATTCACTCAGGGGTTTATGGACATCCCGCTGAGAATGCTGAGAGGAATGCTGAGATGTCGAAGAAATCAAAGACCATGTCACCATTCATGTCGGCTGCTGGATCTTGTGAACTGAATGCCGTGAGGAATCCTGAGATGTCGAAGAAGTCGAGTTCGCCGAATGGAGCCGCGAAATCTGCTGCTCCGCAGGTCGAACCGGAGACTTCGCCGGTCAGGTGGACGATCAGGTCGTCCCCTGAGGTGGCTGTACCAAAGAGTGATTCGTCATTGACTGCCTTGAAGGTATAGGTCGCTGCGAATGCCCCGATAGCTGCGTCTGAGAGCGTTGCCTCGATAGTCTGGCTCGATTGGGCTGGGATTGATGTGACCGATGAGAAGTCAGTGGTCAGTTCGGCGGTGTCTCCGGTAGCGGAAACGAACTGAACATCCATCGGGGCACCGCCACCGGGTTCTGAGATATTGAAGAACTCGATGTTCTGCACGGCGTCCCCAGTTCCAAGAGCGATCAGACCGAGGTCAATGTTGATCTCATGGAGATCACTGCCAGTGGACAGGGAGCCGTTTGAATGGCTGAAGACGTTGATTTCGACGGTGATGATGTCGTCGCCGTCGTTGTTACCGTTGCCGGCCCCGCCTTGGGTGGTGACATCGAGGTTATCGATGACGACCTGCTCAACGGCGGTATGTGAGGAATCGGTCGCCCCAGCGGGCAATGAGATCGAGAACTGGCTCGAATCGTTGGGGGTGTTCATTGGGAACGCGTTTGGGTTGCCCCAGACAGAGGCCTCGATGCCTGCTGATGGCGTCACGGTGTAGTAGGTGCCGTCACTGCCGTTCTTGTTGATGATGACGGGGACTGAGGCAAGTGAGTCACCCTCGATGGCGTTGAACACGACTGTCATCGCTGAAGAGCCGTCGGCGTTTGGCGCCCCGCCGAGCCAGAGGGTGGAATCGTTGCTCTGGTCAACATAAATGGACCAGACATACTCAGGATGATCTATAAACGCGTTCCGGTTGTTGGTGAAGAAGAATGGGTTGTAGGCCACATCTGACACCGCATGGTTGCGGCGGCGTTCAAAGGTATCAGGGGCATCGAGGTAGTGCCATTCGAGGAGGGCGTTCAGATCACCCATCTGGTTACCTGAGGGCACCCCGTTAACCAACGAAAGCCCGAGTGAGGACCAGCGGGTGTCGGAATAGAAGAGGCTGCGAGCGATGTCGCCCTTGTCTACATCGCCTGGGAAGTAGTAAGTCCCGAGGCTTCCAAAGCCCCCGCTCGAAGAAGCCAATCCGAAAGGCTTGTTGCCGCGTGAGGAGTTGATTGATGGGTTACAGGGGCGGAGAGCGTGCGGATCGCCCAGATTGCCGCGTGCCGAGTTTGAGGCACTGCCCGGCTGGCGGGACTGTGGCCATACATGCTCGCGGTTCCAGGTGGAGCCCGAGTCCCAGATTGCGGAAACCGAGGCACCGTTGTAGACCAAGAGGATATTACCGAGGACATTGGGATCCTCATCGATGGATCTGGACATCACGCGGAAATCGCCGTAGGTCCGTTGGATATGGCCTGCAGACATCGCGCTGGTAAGCTGCGATTTGAGGGTTGATCCGGTACCTGTAGCACCGTTGTAGTAGCTTACAGGCGGATCGTATTGATCGGCCGCGATCGCTGTGCCCGCTGTTGCGAGCAACAGGAGCATGGTGTAAGAGACTGGGTTATTACCGGTGATTTTGGACGGCTTCATACGAACAACTCTCCGCAGCACATATCGGATGGATCCGTTTGTGGTGTTCTGGTCTATGGGTTGAAAGCGAATAGGCAAATGCCAATTGTCGTTTAGGATACGACTGACCGAACCAGCATACACGACAAATGACTTTCTTCATCGAATTTTGTATGGTTTTCTGCCGATTTTCGGCGTTATCGGGATGTGTCAGGATTGGACTGTTTGTCAAGTAATTCTCTTGCGAACAGTGATTTGAATATTTCATTTTTGATGAATTTTGTATCGGTGTCCTATGCCCAACAATCCCCTACTATGGTGATCATGAATAGCGAGTGCACACGATATTTTTTGGGATGGGATCAACCCGCACTCGACAGCGCGGCTCAATGGATTCTTGATCGTTTCCTCCAGAACTTGGAACTGGATTTGAGCGAAATCCATTTTGTGCTCCCAGGCCGGAGAGGCGCCCGCGCATTGCTGGGGAATCTTGTTGATCTGTGCGAGCTCAAGGGCATCGTATTGATTCCGCCGATAACAATGACCCCGCTTGAAATTCCAGCGGCGACCATTGGTCAATCAGGAGAGGTTGAAGGCTCGGCGGGGCTGGGTCAACACGCCTCCAAACTCTCCCGAAAGCTTGCTTGGATCCAAGCATTGCAGGCCCACGACCCTGGCATGCTTGAATCAGTTCTCCCAAACCCACCCGAAACCCAGGATCTTGGGCATTGGATCGGAATCGGCGGATGGATAGCGGGGATCGCCGACGAGTTATGTGATGCCGGCTTACGTATGAGCGAAACTGCGGCTCTAGGTGCCCAGGTTCTTGATGAATCAGAGTCGGATCGCTGGTCGGTACTTGGCGAAGTCCAGGAGGCATACGAAGAGATACTTACAGGGCTTGGTATCGTCGATGACCGCTTGGTCACGCTGGATCATGTATTCGGTGATGACACTTCGACCCTCTGCAGCCGCCGATTCATATGTATCGGTCTGCCCGAGCTTGGTTCAACTGCTCGAGGTGCCATCGAGCGAGCAGGGTGCGAAATAGATTCTTTGATATTTGCTCCTAAATCATTGGCAACACGGTTTGATGAGTTTGGGTGCGTGCTGACTGATCAGTGGACCCAAGCGGGCCTGGACATTGACGAAAGCTGCATCGTCTTTGAAGAAAATCCCAAGACCATGTGCGAACAAGCGATGACACGGCTAGCCCTGCACGGGGAACAACAAGGAGGTATTGCTGTAGACACTTCTTCTTGTATCATCGGAATGGCCGACGAATCGTTGATCGGACCGCTCCGGCAAACCGCCAGCATGGCGGGGCCCAAGCACGGTATCGAGCTCCACGCGCCTATTGGAAAGAATGCTTCAAGCACACCACCCGGGCAGCTCATCGAGTTGATCCAGGCATATCTCAGCAACCCAGCATTTGATTCACTCGCGGCGCTTACCCGTCATCCTGACATGGAACACGCCCTTGAGACTTGCCATACGAAGTCTGATCCTGATTCGCGACGGCCCAGAGCATGGTGGCTTAAATCGCTCGACCTGATCCGTCAAGATCACGTACTAACGAGTACCACTGCAATCCCCGCCGGGGCTCGCGCATCGCTGGCAAAAGACGCGGGCTTTGTTGTTCAATCGGTCACCGAGTTGCTGTGGCTGCTGCTTGAAGCCCCTGATGCTAAACTCCCACTGAACGATTGGGCAGACAAGCTGTTGAGAACGCTCGAAAGGATTTACCTAGATATTGAGCTGGATGCACAGTCTGAGTATGACCGTACAACAATTGAAGGGCTTGGGTCAATCCGCGCGGTTGTCGATGAGATCAATGATGCGGAATTACTTGGGCAGCACATGCCTTTGACTTCTGCACACACCGCGGTCGCACTGATTCTGGACAGCCTGAGCGAAAGCATGCTTGCTGAGCCGCTCAATCGTGATGCGATTGAGACCTTGGGTTGGCTCGAACTCCCGCTTGACCCTTCGCCATTTTGCGTGGTTGTTGGGATGAGCGAATCGTGTGTCCCGGGCTCGGTGACCCATGATTCGCTTCTTCCCGGCTCGTTACGAAACGAACTCGGGATGCCCACCAACGAGGATCGTTTGGCACGAGACACTTTCTTGATAGCAGCGATTCATGCCTCGAGAGATACGATCTTTATGTGTGCCCGAAACGGTGACATGAACGACCCTATCACACCCAGCCGTCTGCTTTTACGGGCTTCTGGCGAACCCCTAGCTGCTCGCGTGGGACGGTTTGTAGACCCTTTATTGGATCAGCCGTTCCGCCATTCTCTAGCTATGAACTCTCAGCCCGGCAAAGCAGACCGATTCAAAGAAAGGCTCCGCGTCGGCGAGGACTTTGTTGCACCGGATTCAATGCGGGTAACCGATTTTGACGCCTATCTACGATCACCGGCGCAGTGGTACCTTGAACGCAGCCTTGGTCTGAGCGAGATTGATACCGAGATTCGTGAACTTTCGCCCGCTCATTTGGGATCGCTCATCCATTCGATACTCGAATCGTTTGGCAAAGATCCATCAATGAAGGACCTCGATGATCCCGATGCAATCAACGCCGCTCTTCTCCATTTGCTCGATCAAGAAAGCGTTTCCCAGTTTGGTTTAAAGCCCGCGGCTGCGGTTGTGGTCCAAACACAACTCCTTCACTATCGGCTTGGGTGGTATGCATCCCAGCAAGCAGAACGACGACGCCAGGGCTGGTCAATAGCCTACACGGAATGGTCGCCTGACAAAGACGCTCGCCCTTCGATTCTGGTCGATGGCACCCCAATGGAGCTGCGTGGAAAGATCGACCGTATCGACAAGCATGAAGACGGCCAGATTGCGGTTATCGACTATAAAACAGGCAGAATCGTCGATACCCGCAAGGCTCACCAGAGTAAAGATGTCTGGACCAAACTACAGCTCCCACTCTATCGATTTCTAGTTCAACAAATCGCAGGTGATCAAGAACCCATTCTTGGGTACGCCGGTCTTCCCGCGAGTCTTGGCGAGGATGTTTGGAAGTTTGCTGACTGGGATCAGGACGAACTTTGTAGTGCTGATGAAGCCGCTCGTGATGTTGTCCGGAATATCCGAAAGATGTCACCTGGGGACATCATCGAGTTGGGAGACTCCCCTCCTGATCAAGGGATACTCGGGTTTCTTTCTGGCCAGCGGTTTGATACCGGCGGCAATCAATGGGCTCCCGAAGAAGAACCCACAGAAGCCGAGGCCGGCTCATGAATCAGTCACAGCCAAAATCCAAGCACACCATCGTGCGCGCATCTGCGGGGTCTGGCAAGACCTACGAGCTGACCAGCTCGTATATTGCACGCCTCATTGATGGAGAAGACCCGTCTGGGATGCTTGCGACTACCTTTACAAAGGCCGCAGCGGGTGAAATTTTGCACCGGGTTCTCGAACGGCTCAGCGCTGGGGTTCTCGACGCTTCATCATTAACCGAGCTCCGCATCGCGGTCAATAATCCGACTCTCTCGCATGAACGGTGCGCTCAAGTCCTTACCAATCTCGTTCAGCAGCTCCATCGGATGTCGATCATGACGATCGACTCGTTTTTCTCTCGGATGGCCAGCTCGTTTAGCTTTGAACTCGGGCTTCCGATGAAATACCGATTACTCGAAGAGGACGAGGACGAATCGCTGCGTGAAAGCAGTGTCGACCAAGCTCTTCATGAATGTTCAAGCAGTGAGATGGTCGAACTGCTTCGTTCTTTGCAGGGTGATCGGGTACAGCTGCAGACCCATAGCGCGATCATGAAAGCTGTTGGGACAGGATATTCGATGTACCTCGCGACCAACGCGGAAGCTCCGGTATGGGACACGATCGAGCCAGTTGGATGCAAGATGAGTGCTGCGGATTTAAATGTGGCCATCGCGAATCTTGAACTTACGCCAGTGCCGGTAAGCAAGACCGGGAAGCCCAATGGCAACTGGGTAAAGGCTCACACTAAATGTGTCGCTGCAATCCGAGCCAACGATTGGGCAAACATGCTCAAGGGCGGGCTTGGAGGGAGTATCCTCGAAGGCATAAGAACTGACGAAACACCAACCTACCGCAAACTTGAGATCCCAGTTGACTTGATTGAAGCACTCACTCCGATCGTGGAGCACGCCCGAAATGCATTGATTATAGAACACATCCAGCGGACGCTTGCTGTATTCAAGCTCATGGAGCGATTCGATCATGCGTACCGAGGGGCCAAGATGTCCAGCGGGCAACTGAGCTTTGATGACCCGCCTCGCTTGCTTAATGAAGCGGGTGTCACCGGAGAGCTTGAGCACTTGTACTACCGGCTTGATGCATCGATCCGTCATGTGATGCTTGATGAGTTCCAAGACACCTCGATGCCGCAGTTTAACCTGATTGAGCCGATCATTGATGAACTGCTCAGCCAAGACGAGGAAGGCCGCTCGGTCTTTGTAGTCGGAGATATTAAGCAATCGCTCTACTCATGGCGGCAGGCCGAGCCGATGCTGCTTGGTGCGATGACTGATCGCTGGGAGAACTTCGGTGAACGACAACTCTCTAAATCTTGGCGTTCATCACCGGTGGTTCTAGATGCAGTGAATGCAATCTTCGGCGATCTACCGGACAACGACGCGATGCGTTCCAAGGAGGTCGGCGCCAAAGCCGCAGCGAACTGGAACGCACAGTACGACTCACACAAAGCGGCTAAAGAGGAACTGCCCGGATATGTCAGTTTGACTGTTGCCGAGAGTGATGCAGAGAATGACAAGCAAGCCACCGAAGAGGTCCTTTGGTCGTGTGCCAATCGGGTCGCTGATGCCAGGGCACAATCACCAGACGCGACCATCGCGGTCCTTGTTCGCCAGGGCAAGCATATCTATCCGCTTCTCGATAAACTAAACAAACTCGGTGTTGACGCGTGCGAGGATCGGGGGAATCCGCTTGTGGATGCGCCGTGTGTAGCCGCTGCGGTCTCTATGCTCGAACTGATCGATCACCCATCCAACTCTGCCGCACTCTATCATGTCCGATCGACCCCACTTGGAAATGTAGTTGGCTTGCAGGATTCCAACCGGCTCAGCACCGTGACATCCGATCTCCGTCGCCGAATTTCACTAGACGGTTGCGTGCCGATACTAACCCAGTGGCTTAAAGAGTCCGCCGGTTCTATGGATGCACGGGGATTTGTTCGATTTAACCAACTCATCGAACTGGCAGGCAAGTTGGAAAGCGATGGACGCGGGGGGGCGGCTACCCTCGCGATGGTTGCCCAGACACGGAAGATCGACGAACCTGGGCATGCCCCGGTCAGGGTGATCACGATTCATCGTTCCAAAGGACTCGAGTTTGATGTAGTTGTGTTGCCGCTGCTTGGGCAAGCTTGGGGCATCAGACCAGACACGCTGCTTTCAAAGCGGGACATCCCTCTGGGCCCGATCACACAAGTCACAAGATACCCCAGCGAAGTAATGCGAGCTGTCCACCCGGATCTACAGTCTATCCACGATCAATCGATGCTCGGGCAAGTTAACGAGGAACTGTGTTGTTTGTATGTCGCGATGACGCGAGCCAAACTTTCGATCCAGATGATTGTCCCGGCGGACAAGGATGGCCGATCAGATAACCCAATAAGCAGGTTCTCGCTCAATCCATCACACCTTCTCAGGGCAGCGTTGGCTCCCGATTCCCCCGCTACTCCCGGGTCGGTCCTATATGAAACGAGTAGCGAGCTTGAATGGTCCCGCGGGATAGGACCCCAATCTGTGCAAGCTGCCTCTGCTCAACGGACACCGATCGCGCTTCGGATCCGTCCTCCTCAACGACTCCGCGCCAGTCAACTCATGTCTGCGGCTCCTTCGTCCGGGCATGAGTCCTCCAAGCTTCAGGCAAGCTCACTGCTCCAGAGCAACGAGTTTGGCCGTTACGCTCGCGACTATGGCGAATGTATTCACGCCGCGTTTGAGCGGATTGATTGGTTGGAAGCCAAACCTGATGACGACACCCTCTCTGAAACACTCACTCGGATGGGGCATGAAAGCAAAACGATTGCAACAGCCATCAAAGAACTCAACGCGACCCTGAAATGCGAACCTATCCAGCAACTCCTCGATCAGAACCTTTGGCTTTCAGATCATCCGCTTTCAAACTCATCGGAGCCCAGTGTCCATCATGAACGCCCGTTTGCCGTCCGCATGGGTAAATCTGGGCAGGAACGATTGGTTCAGGGCCGATTTGATCGACTTGTGCTCGGACGCGATGGCGATCGCGTAACCAACGCTCAAATTATTGACTATAAAACAGACCGTGGTGCGAAGGGGCTCGATGCGAGCAAACTCGCTGAGTTTGCTGCGAAACATCAATCTCAGATGAATGCGTATCGAACTGCGGCCGCTTCGATGTATGGGCTCGATGAAACCGCGATTGAAGTCGTGCTGATCTTCACGGCCGCCCCCGGCGTGGTTTTTCTCTGATCTACCGAAGGAACTCTTATGCGTGCACATCTCGTCCAACTCGATATCCAATGGGAATCACCCGACGCAAACTTTGAACGGGTCCGTTCTCTTATCGGTTCTGCAAACATACACCCCGGCGATCTGATCGCGCTTCCGGAGCTCTTTGATTCTGGCTTTACACTCAACACACAACACTCGTGTGATTCCAGCGGCCGGACCGTCGCATACCTTGCCCAGCTCGCCAAAGACACCGGGTGCATTGTCCACGGATCCAGGGCCATCATGCCTGCAAACTCAGACCACGCGCTCAACTGCGCGACCGTGACAGGACCGGAATCGCCCGATCCGGTTTGTGAGTACTTCAAAATTCATCCCTTCTCTATCGGGAAGGAACTTGAAGCATACCAAGGGGGCAGCGAACTTTTCGAGTACACATTGGGATCCGGCAAAAGCAAGATCCGGGTTTGCCCGGCGATTTGCTACGACCTCCGTTTCCCGGAACTATTCCGCAAGGGTGTCGTAGACGGGGCCGAGATGTTTGTGTTGGGCGCGAACTGGCCGGTCGCTCGCCAACACCATTGGCGTACGCTGCTGATTGCACGGGCTATCGAGAATCAGGTGTTCGTGCTGGGGATCAATCGGTGCGGAAACGATCCGAGTCTGCATTATGCGGGGGGAACGATCGCGATCGGTCCCAAGGGCGAAATCCTCGGTGAACTCGGCGATCAACAAGGTGTGCTGAGTGTCGAGATTGATCCATCGCTTGTTCACCAATGGCGAGCAAAATTCCCCGTGATCAATGATATCAAAATCAGATCATTCTAAGAGTACAAAAAACACCCGTCATGGACGGGTGTTTGAATCGATCTTGAAATCGCTTACTTGTTCACGACTGACATGCCTTCGACATGCTTCATGCCGCGGCGGCGATCGCGGAGGCGACGGGACTTACCAACGCGGTCACGCAGGAAATACAGCTTCGCTCGGCGGGCATCGGCACGACGGATCACTTCAAACTTAGCGATCATCGGTGAATTCATTGGCCAGGTACGCTCGACACCGACTTCGCCGACGATGCGGCGAACGGTGATCATCTCGTTAATGCCAGTGCCCTTGCGGGAGATCAGCGTTCCAGAAAAGACCTGGACGCGTTCTTTTTGGCCTTCAACAATCCGCACATGGACATTGATGTTATCGCCAACATCGAAACGGGGAATATCCGTTTTGATTGCCTCGGCGTTTACGGATTCGATGATTTTCTGAGTGTCCATAAGTCAATCCTCTGGTGCGCATGCACTTGCAAGCGGGACCGCAAGGGTAGGCCTGTGTCGATCCAGAGTCGAGCCTGAATCCCCTTTAAGCCGCCCCAAACACCTCTCTCGGCCAATTTTTAGCCCTAAACTCCATCATGAGAGCCATCATAGTCGAAAAACAAGCCAGTCCAGTCGCCCCGAACATCTCCCTCAAGTCTGATTGGCCTGATCCAGCCGATCCTGGCGCGGGCCAGGTGGTCATCAAAACACTCTGCTCTGCGTTCAATCATATGGATCTCTGGGTAGGCCGAGGAGTACCCGGGCTCAAGCTCGACTATCCCCGCGTTTCCGGGTGCGACGGCTGCGGCGAGGTTCTCAGGGTCGGACCCGGTGTCGATGATTCTTGGATCGGAAAGAGGGTCATCTACAACGCAGCGATCATTGTGCCGGATTCAAGCCGCCCGCATGACCCGCCCTCATCGACCATGTGCCCCAACTACGAGCTCATCGGGGAGCATCACTTCGGCGCCCACGCCGAAATGTTTTCTTGCCCTGTTGAGAATCTCGCAGCACTCTCGGACAATTCGGATCCTGCAGAGGCTGCGGCATTCGGGCTCTGCGCATTGACCGCGTATTCGATGATGATCACCAAAGCGAACCTGCGCCCCGGCCAGTCGGTGCTGATCACCGGCATCGGGGGCGGGGTCGCGACATCCTCGCTCGCGATTGCAAAGCACATGGGTTGCCCGGTCGCCGTCACATCGCGGCACCAATGGAAACTGGATAAGGCAATCGAACTGGGCGCCGACCACACTATTCTTGATGAAGGTCAGGACTGGTCGCGTGATCTCCGTAGTTGGACTAACAAGCGGGGTGTGGATATGGCGGTGGATTCGGTAGGCAAAGCCGCACACCTGAACTGCATTAAATCGCTCGCTCGCGGGGGCGCGTATGTCACCCCAGGTTGCACTACAGGCCCAGACGCGACGACCGATCTGGCACGGATATTCTGGAACCAGCTCCGGATTCTGGGATCAACAATGGGCACCAACGATGAGTTCAAGGAGGTCGCTTCTCTATTCAACAGCGGCTCACTCAAACCAGTTGTGGATCAGGTTTTTTCGCCAGACGATTGCAGGAAAGCCTACGAGCGACTCGAGGCGGGTGAACAGTTCGGAAAGATTGTTGTCGACTGGCGATGAGATCTAGTTTGGTCCATCGATGGTATATTCAATGGTTACCGACCATACCCGCATGGTGCTGTCTCCAGGCCAAGACGAGCTGAACACACGGATGTAGTACCCGGTCGTAAAGGTATCAACGATCTTCGAACCTTTCGCGATCTCCGTTGAAGCAATGGACTGAATACCTACAACGGGAGTAAGACCAGCGGTGTCCACAGCCGCGATTGCAATGAGTGTTCCATCACTCAGAGCGCCAGTGAGTGTGATTGCTAAATCAGCCGCCGGGACATTGTCCTCGAGTCGTCCAACAAGCCTGGTAATCTCCGCCCCATGCGGCAAGAAAATCGGCGCCACCATGGGATCGCTGTCGCCTGGCGTAGTGAGATAGGCCCCGCCCCCAAAGAAGGACGCGATAAACGGGGTCCCCAGTGCGCTGTGGAATACATCGCCAGCAACCGTCACTGCCCCAGTCTTGGGAGTTGGGTACAGGTACTGAGGCGAAGCAACCCCCGCTGAAGTTGCCTCCAAAGCAACGGATCCTCCAACATCAAGCGCCCAGGTCCTCGTTTCAACCGTCTTTTTCTTGACAACTTTCTCGACCACTGCAAATGAATGGGTTGCACCGACCACCCCGCCAACAGCATATGAAATCGATGGAATACCAAAGGCGTCCTCATTTGAAACGGTGATCCCTCCAGTTAATGCACTAGTCACATGCACGCCAAAGTATTCGTCGGCGGTCAACGCATCAGGCCTATTGATAATGGCACGGTCATCGCCCTCCCCAAACTGAAGCAATCCGCCCTCGAACGCAGAAACCCCATCGTCGCTCCAGTTCGTACCAGTTAAATTACTGGCCAGCACCGAATATGTCGCGCTAATGGCAGTGGGCGTGGGAAGAACTTGCTGGCGAGGCAAAAGTACATCATACAAATCAATGCTCACACCGGGGCGCAGCGATATCTCAAAGAACATACTTGCAGCATCAAACTCGTATTCAAAGTCCAACTCAACACTGAACAGCCCCCCATTGATCAATAAATCATCAATCCCAACCGTCTGCCCGAGTTGAACACCATCAATAGCAGCATCGAACACCCGGCATTCAATATCGTATAAGCCTTCCGCCGGTACGCCGCCATCAAGTAGATGGCCTTGGTAAGAGATAGGCTGGGCACCCGCAGCCCCTGCCATCGCAAACACGATACCGAGACAACCCAATAACTTTGATTTCAACATGCCATCCACCTCCATGTGGTTTCGAAAGAATATTGTTCACTACTTTCCCAGCCTACCACACAACTGACACCGCGTGGGATCTAGGCATAAAAAAACGCCCGTCGAAACGGGCATTTCATTGATTCAATAAACTGACCGAGCTTACTCGGCGGCTTACTCGGCGGCTTCTTCAGCGGCCGGCTCTGGGGCCGGTGCAGGCTTGGCGGCTTCGGCTTTGGACATCGCGTCCTTAGCGGCGGCGAGGCACTTGGCGGCCTCATCGTCCTTGGCGAGCGACATGGTGTTATTTACCATGTTGAGAGCCTTCTTTGAGCTGTTGACAAACGGGGTCAGATCAGCTTCGGAGTCGCCGGCCATCTTTTCGAGTGAAGCAACGATGCCCTCGATTTCCTTGCGAGCCTTCTTGCACTCGCCACGCTTCATGTTGACAGCGCGATCTGCGATCCACTTGGCTTTCATTGAGCCTTCGAGGATGTCGGCCTTGCCGAGCATGTCGCGGACGGTATCGGATGGCTGAGCACCCTTCGAGAGCCAGACTTTGATCTCTTCGATCTTGAGCACTATCTGCTTGTCCTCGTCCTTGCACATCGGGTCATAGTGACCGAGGTTCTCAAGGACACGACCATTGCGTCGGGTCTGTTGATCGATCGCATTAATGCGGTAGAACGGGCGGTGAGTGCGGCCAAATCGCTGCATACGGAGACGAACCATGGTGGTTATCCTTTCAAAGCCCGCTCAAAATGCGGGAGGTAAACCCAGCGGTACCGATCCCAAACCATTGTCTGGTACCGGTTTAATCCCTCGACTGCGCCAACCGTTGGTGCTGTCTGCGTCCGCTGGGAAGAGAATGGTTGGCCCTCCACCCCATGAAGTCCACTCGTTAAGTCCACCTGTTTGGGCATCTTCCGATCTTTTCTGAGCTCCCCCACTATCATTGCCAATGCGGATCGATGTATTGACAACCTTTCCTGAGATGTTCGACAACAAATCGCCCGGTGCGATGGGGGTCTCTATCCCCGGCAGAGCCCAAAAAATGGGTCTTCTGGAGCTCCACGCGACCAATATCCGTGATTACACCACCGACAAACACCACAAAACCGACGATCGCCCTTACGGTGGCGGTCCGGGCATGGTCATGATGTGCCAGCCAGTCTGGGACGCGGTTACCGCTGTAGAAGCTATTGATCCACGACCGGCGACCCGGATCTACCTCACCCCGCAAGGGAAGCCACTCACACAGGGACTCGTCGAATCGCTGGCTGCCAAGCCTCGGCTGCTGATGATCGCGGGTCATTATGAGGGGATTGACGAGCGAGTCATCGAGCGTCTGGACCCTATAGAAATCTCCATCGGGGACTACATTCTCTCCGGGGGAGAGCTGGCGGCAATGGTTTTGATTGATTCTGTAACAAGAACTTTATCAGGAGTATTGGGACACAAGAACTCAGCATCTGAGGATTCATTTTCTGTCGCCAATACCACCAACCCAGACGGCTCTGTGATCGATCCTAAGGCTCTCAAAGGCCTCGATATTCCCACCGGCACAAAGCTACTCGACTGCCCTCACTACACCCGCCCAAAGGTCTGGGAGGGGATGGAGATACCCGAGGTACTCACAAGCGGGGATCACAACGCTGTCGCACGCTGGCGGCTCGACCAACGGCTCGCACGAACCCAAAATCGACGGCCAGAATTAATGACACCCAAATCTCATTTTAATCTTGACTCATAGGACTAAATGAGCGATTATTACTGACCCCGCGCGTACGCAGACTGCTTGCGCAGTCCAGGGGATCCGTTCACTCAAACCAAGATTTAAACTGGAGAATTACCAAAATGAACAACACTATCAAAGCCATTCTCGGTGCCGCACTTCTTACTGTCGTAATGACCGGTTGCGAAACCATGGCTGAGCGTGCTGCAAACTGCCCAGACGGCAAGGTCTGCGACACCGCTAAATGCGATGACAACGCCAACTGCGACCCAAGCAAGTGCGAAAAGAAAGACTGCCCAAAGAAAGCAGCATGTGCAGATGGTGCCAAAGCATGCCCTGACGGCAAAGCTGGTTCATGCAAAGAAGGATGCACCAAGCCATGCTGTGCTGACAAGCAGGCATGTAGCCATCCTAACTCCACCTTCTCGTGCCCAAACTGCACAGACGACAAGTACTGCTGTGCTGGCTGTGCCGCTAAAGACGCCGCTGCATGCCCTGATTGCAATGGCTAATAGACTTCAGGGCTCTTAAACCCTGTTTCAAACGAAACTCATAACCCGCACTCTTGACCAAAAGAGTGCGGGTTTTTTCTTGCATGTGGTCTACCCTTATAGACGCCTATGGAAGCACTCCTGACCACACTCGCCGATTGGAAACCATTCAACGCAATCGTTGTTGGCGATTTCATGCTCGACCAGCAGCTGTACGGAATCGCCAATCGGCTCTCCCCGGACGCACCCGTCCCGGTCCTTCATGTCACCAAACAAGAGAACCAACCTGGCGGGGCGGCCAACCTCTGTCTGGACCTCCACGCGATGCATGGCAAGGTCACCGCGATCGGCGTCGTCGGACAAGACCAAGATTCAACGATTCTCACCGACGCCCTCAACGACCAGGGCGTCGATGCCGACTCGATCATCGGTGACCCCTCCCGGCCAACAACCGTCAAACGGAACCTGATTGGTCTCGCCCAAGGCCGGCACGCTCAAAAAATGTTTCGTGTTGATTTCGAATCTTCTGAGCCCATCGACGAATCAATCGTCAATCAACTACTCCAGCAGTTCGATGCCCATCTGGCGGATGCCGACTTTGTGTGCATCGAAGATTACAACAAGGGCGTCTGCACTCCTGAGCTTTGTCAAGCGATTATCAACCGCGCCAAAGCTGCGGGCAAACCGGTGTATGTTGACCCGGCGCCGATTAAAGACTACAGCAAATATGCAGGCGCGACCGCGATCACGCCAAACCGGACCGAGGGCGAGCTTGCAAGTACACTCGATAAGAAAGACGACGACCGAGCCCTTGCCCATAATCTCCGCACTCAAAACAACTTCGATACGGTTGTCCTGACACTGGATAAACACGGCGCACTGCTTGAACGCGGGGACCTTGACCACCCGGTATCAATACCGACACAAGCGCGGGCCGTGTACGATGTGACGGGAGCCGGGGACATGATGCTCGCGGGACTAGCCGCCGCTCGGTCCAATGGGCTGGGATGGATTGATTCGGTCAAGCTGGCCAACGCGGCAGCGGGATTGGAAGTCGAGATCTTTGGTGTTGCCCCGATCCCCATCGAGAAAATCCACCATGAACTCCTGATGCTGAACGCCGGCTCCAGAGGCAAACTCCGCACGCTTGATGAAGCGATCGTGATGACCAAGGCCTCAAAGAACAGCGGGCAATCCGTTGTCTTTACCAATGGGTGCTTTGATATCATCCACGCGGGGCACATCTCACTCCTCCAGCGGGCAGCCGCCCTTGGCGATGTACTGATTGTCGCGATGAACGACGACCACTCCGTCCGAGGGCTCAAAGGCCCGTCCCGCCCGGTCAACGACCAAGAGAACCGAGCCCGCGTGCTGGGGGCTCTTGAGTGCGTCGATGCTGTGGTTCTCTTTAACGATGAAACCCCCATCAAACTCATCGAGGGGATTGCTCCCGATGTCCTCGTAAAAGGCGGAGACTACAGTGTCGAAACCGTTGTCGGCGCAGACTTTGTGATCACCACCGGCGGACGGGTTGAGCTTCTCGACCTCGTTGATGGGCTTTCGAGCACCTCAACCATCGAGAAGATGAAGCACTCCTGAGGCTTATCAGGGTTTTGACCACAAAGGCGAGTTGTTTTAAAACATACAAACGCAAGCCAAAGATCAGAACGGAATCGTCCGATATACGGACTATGCCATCTACGCCAACAACGCATTTGATGATCGTCCACCCTCGCTACATCGCCCCGCTCCTGAGCGGGACCAAATCGCTTGAGTCTCGGCTTGGGCAAGACCGGCGAGCCCCCTTCGGGAAGGTCAGCCCGGGAGATATCATCTACATCAAACCAACGGGCAAACGCGTCATCGCCAAAGCAGTTGTTCGCAGCGTCGAAGAATACGAAGACCTCACTCCAGAGGACATCCTCAATCTCCGCGACTCCTATGACGACCGCATCATGGGCGGCGATCACTACTGGCAATCCAAAGCAAACTCGAAGTTCGCGACACTTATTAGCTTCAAAAAAGTAACCATGCTCAACGACGATTCCACTGTCCCAGCTGAACTCCTTGTCGCTGATCGCAATGCATGGCGGATCGCCAAACCCAACGAATCAAGCCAGCGGGCCGCGTAAAAGTGATCAGCTCAGATAGAACGAGCCCACCCGCTCGATCACTCGGCTCAGCGGCAATCCGACAATTGAAGATTCGTCACCCGTGAAAGTGATCGGCCATCCGGCCGCGAGCCGTTCTGTAATGTTGTACGCCCCGGCTTTGCCCCGCCAGAGTTCTGAGTCCAGATACGCCTCGATCTCAGCTGCGGGGATGCATCCAACGGTCACGATTGACCGATCGACAAACAGGTCTCGCTTGCCTGTTCGTGGATCCAGGATCGCGACACCGGTGAGTACTTCATGAGTTGAGCCGCTCATGTGGTTGATGATTTCCCTCGCGTGGTCACGATCGTCCGGTTGTCCGATGATCTGACCGTCTTGAACACAGACCGTGTCGGCACCGATGATCACGATTTGCCCTTGAAGATCCGAATCTTCGATGGTCCGTGAACTGGAGATCGCTTTGAGATACGCCAGAGACACCACCCACTGGTCAGCGTTGGTCGCGTGCCCAGGGACCAACTCGCCGTCGTCGATCGCTGCAGGGTGGACCCGATGCGTAACTCCAGCCTGCGTAAGCATCTCCCGCCTTCTCGGAGACGAACTGGCGAGTACAACGATCGGGAGTTCATTGTAAATATCAGGATGATCTTGTGCAGCGTTCATGTGGTCTCTTAATGTATACCACATCGGACCAACGCGGTTCCGTTGAATAGTTACAACTCACAAGATCTACATATCTTTGTGATAGACCTGCCAATCAAAGGTCTCGATCAACGCGTCAATAGTCTCATGCGTCGGGACGGGGACTCCCAATGCTTTGGCCCGATCAACGATCTGCCGATTGAGCTGACCGACTTCTGATGGCCGTCCCTGCTGGATATCAAACACCATTGAGGGCAGGTGATGCGTCGATTTGGATGCGAGTTCCAGTGCTCGTTCGCAAAAATTTTCACCCAAATCAATCCCCTCGGCCCGCGCCACCGCCTCACCCTCGTCAAGCATCCGTACGACCAACTCACGCGATGGGGAATCGAACACCGATCCGATATCCGCGTTGACCAAAGCACACACTGGATTGATAGCCGCATTGATGATTCCCTTTGCCCAAACTGGAGTTTGTATCCGCTCGAGATACTGAGTCCCAAACCCTACTTGGGTGAAGTTCTCAGCGAGATACTCACAGTCCGACCGGATCGATTCATCCAGACATCCAATAAAGTGCGGCGGATCATGCATGATGATGTCTACCGTCCCCTGATCGTCACGAATCACAGCTCCGTACCGCAGCACCATCCGCATGACCTTGGTTGTCCCCAGCATGTCCATAATGGCTTTGCCAGGATCAATGCCGTTCTGGTAGGAGATCAACTTGACCTCGGGACGCCCGGCTTGGCGAATCTTCTCTCGGAGCGGAGCGAGCTCCTCGCAGACATCCTGAAGCGATGTCGTCTTTACCGCAATAAACAAATATTGAACACCACCAATCTCACCAAGCTCTGCAGCGTCTCGGACAATCACCGGCCGAGCGGTTGCTTCGAGTGCACCGGTGCATCGGACGCCATGCTCGAAGATCTGAGCCGCCCGCTCGGGTTCCCTGCAGACGATCGCTGTCGGCGCGAACCGAGAGGTGATGGCCGCGAGCGATGAACCCATCGCTCCGGCACCAATAATCCCGATTCTGGGTTGCTCAGTCATGGCGTATTGTATTCGGACATGTTTGTATTAAATGGACCGCCGTTGAAATACCATCAAGTTTGGGATGAAAAAACACCCCGCCGAAACGGGGTGCTGAGTGGTCATAAGACCGGAACGAAAGAATCAAACTGTTTGAAAGCCGAAGGGCTTATTCGTACAGATTGGTTGCTTCGGTTTCGATAACTGGGCTTGTCAAGTTGTCCGAGGTCATTTCAAGACCGAAACGGACATCGCCGCTGCCATCAGCACGGACAGTGATCCGCCATGATGCCTGAGCGCCAACAGCCAGAGTACCTACTGGACTGAAGGTGATCGTCTGCCCGCTGATGGTGCCAGCGGTTGTACCGGTCGAACCGACATAGCCCTGTTCAACAGGAAGCGTCGCAACGATTCGGACGTTGGTGTCAGGAGCAGAGCCCTGGTTGGTAACGGTGATGACATATGTAGTCGAGCCGCCAACTTCAACCGGGTCGGTGATGTCAACCACTTCGAGGAGCACAGCAGGGATGCCCTTCACGCCTGAAGTACAGGTATCGCTGACTGAGTCAGCACATGAAGCGTTTGCGGTTGCTGATGATGTGTAGCTGCCAGCTTCGGAAGCCTTCACTGTGATTGAGAAATCACGGTCAGCACCCGATGCGAGTGTACCAAAGTCCCAGACAACATTGTTGCCCTGAACTCTGCCGCCTTCTGAAGCACGAACAAGAGTTGAACCAGCAGGGATCGAGGCTGATGCGGTCGTTGAGGCCGCCTCGCCCTTACCTGAGTTTTCGATGTTAAAGCCGAAAGTCATGTTGCGGCCGAGGAACTGTGTCTCGCTGCATTCTGAGGAGATTGCAAGCTCAGGAGCCACAACGACAGTAGTTGTTGCATCCGCGCTGGCCTCGAGCCCGTTGTCAGCAGATGCCGACGCGGCGCTCTTGAAAGTACCGGATGAGGAAGCGTTTGCCTTTACCTCGTAGGTCTTTGATTCGCCTGAAGCCAGTGTCCCGACTGGGATGCTGACATTGCGGCTGCCGTTTGTCATCGCGAGACCGCTTGGAAGGGTATCGCTGATGGTTATGCCATCGGCTGAGCCTGTTCCTGTATTGGTGACGACATAGCGGATTACGATCTCATCACACTGTAGTGAACGCTCTGTAGCGGTTTTAGTCAGCGCGAGGGCTGGTTCAACCACATTGAGTGTTGCGCAGAGGTAGTTGTTGTATGAAACAGTGATGCAATCCGAAGCCAGTCCAACCTCATCGGCCGATGCGGTCATGTGGATGATTTTGGTTTCCTTGGGAGCAAAGTCACCAAGTGCCCAGACCATGTCATCGCCGCCGGTGTTGGCGCGTGGATCGGAACTGGAGATGTCCAGGTTGCTCAATGAGTTGAGCGATACGAGTACATTTTGGAGATCGTTGTCGGTCAGGTTGGTGACATGGTATGAGAAACCAAAGTCAGCACCGCGGACAACTTCATTCGGCATGACTTGGTGTAGTAGAACCGCGCTGGTGCGGATCTCGCCGGTCGGGAAAGCCATGCGTGCCATGGATTCGCCATCTTCGAGTGATGGCGAATATACACCCCATGAACTTGTGGATCTGGTCTTTGGTGCAGTATCAGATCCGCCATCAGCACCGCCTAAATTAAGAGAGCCGTGGTTTCTGTGTTCGGTCCGAGTTGTGGTCGAATCGCAACCAACTAAGGTTGCAGCGAGACCCATTCCCATCGCAATTAAAATTGTTGTTTTTAGTTTGGTTTGTTGCTTCATTGTCCTCGTGCTCCAGTTGCTAAACGGATAAAATATCCGCTGCGGAAATCCCTCCGCGAGGGTTGCGAGTAGTACTTATCAGTACTCTAGGCCCGATTCACCCGACAAATGCACCCCAAACTCATATCCAACGCACGCAATTCCAGCAATATCCACTTAGTGCGATATTTGGGAAACTTCAGACCAGTTCTCTAGGGATTGCACAGGTTTTGATCCTGCTCTCCAACTCGCTCTGTCCGCTCCGGAACCCGATGGAAAGAGAGGGAACCAAGATCAAAAGCCCCTGTTCTAAGGCACTTTCCGGAAGGGTCAATTCGAGCTTAGTCCAGTCCTTCCGAGTCGTCAGAATGGCAACCGCCCCGAGTTCTTTGGACTGCTGAATAAACTCCTGAAGAATCTCATTGGGAAAATTATCGTGATCTGGTCGATCGCACCGGTAAACGATCGACGCCCCCGCTTGCTCCGCCATGGATACGAACGCGTCAGGATGACCGATCGCAGAGATCACCGCGATAGCGAGGCCATCGAGATGCTCCAGAGGCAGTTCGCTTGGCGTTTCTGAGTCATGAGAATACTGACTCAGCCCCCCCCATTCATGTTCCACAACTGCCACGGCTGTTCCCGATTCCACATGCCTATCAACCCACCGCCGAACCTCACCGAGTTGATCCTGTTCGACCATCTCCGCATGCGAAATTACTACTACATCTGCCCGCATCAATGACTCGCATGATTCTCGCAAAAACCCCAGCGGCAACAACGCATCCGAGTACGGCGGCCTTGAGGCGTCGATCAATACGATCTCCAAATCCCGAGCAATCTTGCGATGCTGGAACCCGTCATCGAGAACGATGCAATCAATAGGTGAGCCTTCGTCCTTTGCAAACAACGCCTCTAATCCAGCGATCCTGTTGGGCTGGGCAACAATTGAGACTCCGGGTAGTGCGTCCATGTGTTCGCGTTGTTCGTCGCTAAGCAGGCCTGGAAGTGCTTTGTACCCCCGCATCGCGATCGCCGGCTGGTGCTTCGCTTCGATCAGCGTCCGAACCACATGCTGAACCAACGGAGTCTTGCCGGTGCCTCCCGTCGAGAGATTCCCGATCGAGATCACCGGACGATCGAGCGCCGTCACACCGACGCCCTTGTCATACTGGCGATTTCGGTGGTTGATTCCGATCGAGTAGATCTTTGAGAATGCAGACGCCAAGAACACAGGCAGCCGGGTCGGGCGGTGTTCTGGAATCATCCGTCATGCTCCGGCTGCTGGGTGAGAAGTGCTCGGAGTTCCTGATGGATCTCCCTGCTCTGTACTCTAGCAAGCCGGATTGAGTTCAGTGCATCAACGCACGCCATTAGGATAACCGCCCCAAGCAATCCAACAATCGCGAGCCACGCGGTCAAAAACTCTTGTTCTTTGGTCGGTGAGACGATCCCGAAGCCATAAGCGATGAGGGGGATGGTGAACATCATGACCCACCCGGTCACCATGCGGATCTGGCGCCGGGACTCTGGCATCTTGCCGATCGCGTGCTCCCGTAGGACGATCAGATGAGCCGCCACCACCACCAGCGCGGCCATCGCCAGCGGTAAGACAATCCAAGATGGAGCCAATGGCCCGTATTCCATGACGGAATCATACAACGAATGTGGGAAGTCTGCCCCTAAAAACCCCATTTGTTGACCCAAGAGCTACACTCTCGGACCATGATCGACCTCAAAGCACTCCGTGACAACCCACAACGATTCAAAGACGGCTGCGCCAAGAAAAACTATGCTGTCGATATCGACCGATTACTCGCCCTCGATGAGCAACGCCGGTCCCTCCTGGCTCAGCAAGAAGCCCTCAGAGCGGAGCAAAAGAAGCTCTCCAAAGAGACCGGCCCAAAGATCGGTCAACTCTCAGGACAGCTCAAATCCGCCAGTGACGCCGACAAGCCGGGCATCCAATCGCAGATCGACGAGATCAAAGCGGCCCCTGCCAAACTCAAAGAACAGATCACGGCTTTCGATGAGCAGAACGCCGCCATTGAGCCCGAGCTTACCGAACTCCTCATGGCAATCCCGCTCCCGCCAGACGACGATGTTCCCGTCGGCAAAACCGGCGACGACAATGTCGAAATCTCAAAGTGGGCACCCGATGGCTGGGACTTCGACAAATCCTTCGAAGCCAACAAAGGGTTCGCGGCCAAATCCCACACCGAACTCTGCGAGATGCACAACCTTGTCGATTTCCCCCGAGGCGTCAAGATCGCGGGATCACGCTCCTATGTGCTCATCGGCGACGGCGCCCGCCTGCACCAAGCGATCCTCCGCTTCGCGATCGACACGATGATCAACGAAAACGGGTTCACCCCGATGAGCGTCCCTGTCCTGGTCCGCGAGCAAGCAATGATCGGCACCGGGTTCTTCCCCGGCGGCAAAGACCAGTCCTACCAAGTCAACGAGGAATCAAGAGGCGGCGGACAAGACCTCTACCTCACCGGCACCGGCGAGGTCGGGCTCATGGGGCTCCACCAGGACGAAATCCTCGATGAATCCAAGCTCCCGCTCAAATATGTGACCGTTTCGACCTGCTTCCGCAGAGAAGCCGGGGCGGCGGGCAAAGACACGGCTGGGCTCTACCGCATCCACCAGTTCGATAAGGTCGAGCAGGTGGTGATTGATGTCGCCGATGAAGCTACATCTCGCAAGCACCATCAGGAGATGATGGGATTCGTGGTAGGCCTGCTCAAATCCATCGGGCTCCCCCACCGCTTGCTCCAGTGCTGCACGGGCGATCTGGGTGTCAAGAACGCCGACATGATCGACATCGAATGCTGGATGCCCTCCCGCGGCGATGTTGACGATGCCGGTGTAGCCAGCGGCGAGTTCGGAGAAACCCACTCGGCGAGCCGGTTGTATGATTTCCAGTGCCGTCGCCTCAACATGCGGTACCGTCAGGGCGGAGAAGGCGGCAAGGGGGCAACGACCTTCTGTCATTCGCTCAACAACACCGTCGCGGCTTCGCCACGCATCCTGATCCCGATCCTCGAAATGTTCCAGAACGCAGACGGGACGATCACGATCCCCGAAGCGCTGCGGCCGTACATGAACGGGCAATCGACGATCGGATAATCCGAAAACCTTTCTCGATTCTGGAATAAATTTTATAATATAGTATTGACATTTGTGCAGAGTATGCTAAAACCATGCCTGCAGTTCTGCGCACGGTGCGCGGATCGCTTTGGAGTCCCCACGATGATGTTGTTTGAACAACTGAGAAAACAGAGTTTCAATGCTGCTGCGGATATCCGCTGGCACCGCTATGAAACACCTGATCGCGCGGGTTGACGACGGAGCTGGGCTCGTCGGCCCACGCTCACCATGAACACAATCAATCCCGGCTGAGGCGATCTTATCAGATCAACACGCTTGTCGCGTGCTGAATTATGAATGATCGTTTGGTATTCGTTTTACGCTCAAAAATCGTGCGTGTGGTTATCACATGCGCTGGAGAATAGCTATGGTCAAGGTATCGACAAATGTTGAAAGCTCATTGGCACGGGTGTTGGCTCCCGAGGACATCATGCACGGGCAGTTTGTTATGGTGCTCAACGAGCAACACCAGTATCCCTGCGGGCGGTGTAATGACACCGGCGACCCAGAGTATGTGGTCGTGGAGGTGGTCATGCGGCCTGACGAATCATCAATGCCCCGGCTCGTGGTTGCGGTGTGCTTGCCATACTTGGTTGTCGAGACCCTCAGCGGCGGGAAGGAGGTGCTCGATGTCCGGAGTAAGCGTTTGGCGTTGGTCTCGGATTCGTTCGTGTATGCCGCACTCTAATGCTGGCTCTCGCGTTTTGATCTCGTGCATCTTGTTTTTCCCTTGTTTTTTATTCCCCTTTTCCCCGCCCGTCGCATGAGATTGCGTCGGGCGGGTATTCTTTTGTCATGACAGCACTCATCGAACGCACTATCCAAACCTCCCTTTGCCCGCTCCGGGCGGCGACCACAGACAAAGGGATCTGCCTACTAGAAATGGGGTCGCCCGAGCGGGCCGTTCGCGAACAGAATGAACTCGAAGCGGCCTTTGGATGCGCGATGGCCGAGGGAAGTCACCCGCTGCTCGATCTCCTCGAATCCGAGCTTGATGGCTATTTTTCTGGACAACTCACCGAGTTCACAGTCCCGCTCGATTGCCCAGGATCAGAATGGCAACACAAAGTCTGGGATGCCCTCATCAAAATCCCCTACGGCCAAACACTCTCCTATGGCCAGCTCGCATCCCGCCTTAATAATCCGGGCGGGGCTCGAGCCGTTGGGCTTGCAAACGGTCAGAATCGGGTCAGCATCATCATCCCTTGCCACCGCGTCATTGCGTCCGATGGTACCCTCCACGGCTACGGCGGCGGGCTCGATCGCAAACGCTGGCTTCTTGATCACGAAACCACCAACAGCGGCAGTGGGCTCTTCGCACAGCACGCGTAAATCAGAGCCCGATGCGTGACAACTCAATGGTATCTTGGACCTCAACCGTCTGCGGACTGCCGTTCTCGCGTAGATACTGAATAACCGCCAAGAACTCATCCCGGATCGGCGCCACGAACTTCATGGGTTCTTCCGAGATCGGGTGCGAGAACTCCAAGAGGGCCGCGTGCAACGCTTGTCGCTCGATCATCGGCTCATTGCCTGCGCCCATGAAAGGACGCCCGCCGTACATATCGTCGCCAACGATTGAAAAACCTTGGTGGGCGAGATGAACGCGGATCTGGTGGGTGCGGCCGGTTTTGAGATCGAGCTCGACGAGCGAATACCGCTGCGCCTGCAGGTGATGGCGGGCAGGGGGAATCTCGTAACGCTCACGGACGCTGCAAATGGTCACCGAGGGCTTGCCGAGTTCATCGTGGCGAACAACCCGTTTTTCGCGGGCCCCCTTCGCTTTGGATTGGTGAGGCCCGAGCGGGTAATCAATAACCTGATGATCCGGCTCCACCCAGCCATGCACGAGGGCGAAGTACCGCTTATTCACCTTGCGGTCTTGGAACTGCGTCCCGAGCTTCCAGTGCGCCTGATCGGACTTTGCAAAGACTATACAGCCAGATGTATTCCGATCCAAACGATGCACAACACCGGGACGCGCGAAGTCTTTTCCGACGCTCGACAGACCCCCACCGGTGACATGGGCAAAGTGCCACGCGAGCGCATTAACCATGGTGCCGCGATTTTCGGAGCGGGCTGGATGAACGATGATGTCAGGATCTTTGTTGAGCACAAGGAGATGATCATCCTCGAACAACACGCTGAGCGGGATATCGTCGGGCTGGATCTCGCTCGATGGAGGCTTTGGGATAACAAGCTCGATCCGGTCGCCCTCTTTAAGCTTGGTCGAGGGCTTGGCGATCTTGCCGTTGACCGATGCTCCGCCATCGCTCATCAGTGTCTGAAGCTGGTTGCGGCTCATGAAAGTTACACGCGTCGTCAGGTATTTATCGAGACGCGTGCTCAACGAGGCACGGGAAATTTCAAAGCAAACGCGGACAATAAAGTCGTCATCGCCAATTTCACTTGCATGGAGATACGCTGCTCTGACCGCGTCAGGATCGACCTTCCCGCCTGGTTGGATCAGGTCTGGAAGGCTAGATTCGGGCGATTGGTTTTCGCCCGATTCACTCACGGCTGGTCGGTTTCAGGTTGATCGGCTTCTGGCTGATCTGATGTTGTCTCATCAGAATCTACTGCTGGAGCATCTTCGGTTTCAGGGATCACAGGTAGCTCTGGAAGTTCGGGAATCTCTTCGCCGGGGAGCGCAACCAGATCGTTCTTGCTCGGGAGCGTCATGTCTTGGTTGAATGTATCAAGTGCGTCGATCCGCATTTGGCCGAAGGCGCCGAGCGACGGCATCTGGATTGTGTCCGACAATGAGATCACGCGGGTGTAGTAACCTTTAGCACCTTCGAAGTCGCGTTTGCACTCAGCGACTGCACCTGCGCGGATTAAGCCATGCATGGTCAGTAGTGCCTTGCCATCGTCCGATTCTGACAATGCAATGACTTCTAGAGCGAGTGAGCCCGCTTGATCAAGATAGAGCTGGCGTTGGTCGTCATCGAGCTTGTCGGCTTCGTTTACCGGCTCGCCGGTGAACTGATCCATCTGAGCACCGGGCTGAACTCCCTGCAAAAATGCGGAGAGGTAGAGGTCCGTGGTGGTCAGTTTGGCGATCTCGGGGACCGCACGGATACCAGCATATTCCTCGGCCAGTGCGTTGAGCGTTGCTGGCGATGGATTTCCCCCCATCGTCGCGGCTTGGAGTTCGCCGAATGCTTGATCGAGTTTTTCGATCTTCTTCTGCTCCATCCAGCGAAGCCCCGCCCAAACGAGTGCTGCAACAGCAATCACCATTATCACAGGTGAGCTCCACTTGTTCAAGAAGTCAATAAACTCCTTGTTGATCCGGGAGTCTTCGAGCCCTGCGCCGGCTTTGATATCTGTTTGACGATCGTCCATGAAACTACCTACTGAGGGGGTTTTGGAATGCAGAAATGTGGATAACCTGTACTCAGATCGACCACATTCCCAATCTGGGGTTGGGGGGTGATCTTAGCTCGCTCGAGACCTCAAAGCCGACTCAGGGTCAGGAATCCCAGAACCGCCACGGGCGGGGATCGTCGAAGGCCTGAGGGGGGATTAATCGGTGATTGATCATCGTCGCGAGTGATTCGATGCCCTCGCCAGTGCGGCTGCTGCAGGAGCACTCTACAGACGATACAACCGGCCCTAGATCGGACCGGACTCCCACTTGCAAAACTGGGGTTGATGGCCCTACGAGCGCCGCAAGCCGAGGGTCTAGGTCTCCAACTGGATCCTTGTGATCGACCGCGTGGACGATGAGATCGGCAGCCTTGATCACAGGCCCGACAAGATCAAGTTCCTCCCCGACGACAACCTGCTCCTCGATGCCGGGCGTATCAACCCACCGTACGGCCAAGCCTGACAGATCAAGCATCACCCCGACATGATCACGGGTCGTCCCCGCGAGATCCGAAACCATCGCAATAGAAGTCCCCGCAAGCGCATTGGCCAGAGAAGACTTCCCGATATTGGCCCGCCCCACAGCGACAACTAGAGGAGGATTGAGCAGCCTATTGAGTACCGATGCATCTGCAAGAGAATCAGCATCTGGTGCAGACCGCCACCGGGAAGGTTGATCGAGCAGGAGATCAACTGCCATGGGACTCGGGGCAATTGCTAGAGCCTGGAGCATGCGAGCCTCGTGGATATCCTCAGCCTCTGGATAGATAGATTGGGGATCGCTAGGTTGGGCGAGATTTATACCAAGCCCGGTCAACGCTTGAGAAATAGCCCGGGTGATCCCGATTCCTCCATGAGGCATCAAGATTAGCGAATCATGGTCAAATCGTGCGATCAACGCATCATCAAGACCGAGCACTGAGGCCAATCGGATCTGCCCGACCGCGATTGATTGCAGGTTTAAAGCTGTAAACACAAGGTCCAGATCATCAGCGACCACCCTGAGAATCGACACCGCCCCCACCGCATTTGTGGGGGTTTCGATTGCATGGGTGGCTTCCATCAATCTTCGCTGTCGTCTTCGAGCAGACGGGCACAGGCAACACGGATGCCTTGGAGTTGAAGATCTGGAACGAAGGAATCGATGAGTTCGTCGTCCTCGAGAATCCCGAGGTCCCCTCCGGTGACGATAGTTTGGGGGTACCCCTGGTAGTGCTCTGCGTAGCGCTCGGTCAGTGAACGAACCGCACCCCTGACGGCGTAAGTCACCCCAAGGATTATCGCGTCATCAGTCTGCTTGGCGGGTTCATTGGAGCCGCTTTCGAGCTTCCGGTAGGTAATCTTTGGCAGATTCGCGGCTGTTTCATGGAGCGATGCAAGCATCATGGATACACCCGGGAGGATGGCTCCGCCGTGGAAGACTCCTGTGCCGTCAACAAAGTCGACGGTCACGGCGGTGCCGATATCAATGACAACGCACGCCTGCTTGAGAATTTCAAAGGCTCCCAGTGCACAGAGCAGCCGGTCTTGACCGACGGTCATCTCGCCGGCGTCGGTGAGGGTGTGTTGGATGGGGATCTGAAAATCTCGCCCAAATCTGTAGATCGTTTGGCTTGTCGCTTTGCGGACGGCGCGTTCAATTTCATCGGCACTGGTGGGCCGAACACCGGCGATCACAATCGTTGGGTCTTCGAGTTGGCTGTCATCTCCAGAGTCCAAGATCTCCTTAACCCGCGCTGCGATCGAATCGGTGTCTGAGGAATCAAAGGACTGTGGATTAAGGCACTCTTGATCGGTAAATGAGCCTACGCGTGTGCGGGTATTACCGACCGCTACAGCAATGAGTGTCCCCAATGTGGGGAGCGAAGATCCGGAGAGGTCAATTGGTGTTTCCTGAGTCATGGGTAAAGGGTATACGCCGGCGTTGGATTGATCCAAAACACGAGCTCTTTCTGCACCATTGTTCTAGAGCGACTACCCTTGGGAATGCCGAACATGATTTCCGGAGCCCAATGCTGATGACACGCTGCAAGTCTGATGAATCCATACCCCGACGAACCGTAAAGGACTTCGATTTTCCGCTTGGTGTCTACCCTGTGGAAAGCATGACCCCGTTAGAAGGGTACAGCTCTCAATACGAGCCTGCCGACGGGGACGACGGGATTGATGAGGTCGAGGCTTGGCCCGATCGGTATGTGTTCGACATCGTGATTAGTTCTACAAGACTCGAAGCACTATGGGTACAAATCTTTGCGATGATGCCCGGACGGGTATACCCGATCCTGGATTACATCGGGCATGATTGCTATCGAGAGATTGATCCATACATCGCATATGAACCTTTAGGGCAAGAACGGATGACAAGTCTGCTTCAGAGGTATCACGATTATTTCTTCGAAGATGGCATGGTTGGTTTCGGTGCCGTGAGCGAAGAGCCATTCTTCTATGCCTTTGTAGATGAACATAAAATTCTGACATTACGGGTCGAACCAGAAATGCGGCCCAAGATCGAGCAACTGCTTGCATCGTTTGAACTCGAATCAGTCCAAGAACCCGCTGGTGCAGATGCGGCGGCCCATGAGCACCGATCGGTGCTCATCACACCCAGCGAGAGCCCTGAACTCCTCAATGCTGACGAAATTGTGGAAATAGCACGGGAACGTTGGGGGCTTGTTCTCAATGTAGACCCGGAGACTAATCTTGATGATGACGGTCTGGAACTCGGGATCACACCCTTCCGATGCTTGCTCAGATACGAATCCGATCAAAACCCTACCCATAAGTACGCTGAAGTCATTTGCACGGCGAGTTGTCTTGTTCAAGCAGAAGCACTCGCCCTAGAGGCGATCGACGGGCTCATCGAACAAATCGAGGGTGAGCCGGAATCTTCAGATCTATTTTTGTTAAGCGCCGACCGAGTTCAACTCAAAGACATTGGAGCTAAAAACGGCGAGATCAAAATCCCTAAAATCAGCCCAGGCAAACACTTGCAACGCACCGAAGTGCTGAGTGCAAGATGGCTTATTGCTGAATCCGATTCAAACTAAGCCGACGAACGAGTCCGCGATCTGGCTAATTTTGGCCTTTTGTCAGATTTGTAGCGGACTGATTTTATCGGCTGTGCTCTGAAATTAGAAGACTTTCAATCAGTTTGAGAACTTGGGAAACCACCCGAGCGATCTTGCGGATAGGTATCTCATCACAGGTCAAGCGCGGCCCCGCTTTCGTGCTCAATGGCTTGATGGTGCGGGACAACACCTATCCAGCAATGGATGATACTGAACGATTCTGAATGAAAATGATGAGTTCGTGAGACGAACCCAGTTGTGGTACTGGTGAATTAGGGGATCAAATTCATGCGAACAATTTGCGAATTGAGCCCGATGCCGGTATTGTCCTCCCCTACGGTTCGCCGGCGTCGTTTGGCGCGCATGAGGACCGTTACACGGGTACGATGATAGTGACCGCTCACTATTTGTTAAGCCATTAAGTAGAACCATTGCAGTTCAGCCCATGTGCTGACTCAATCAACCTTGAACGGAGTGATTCCGGATGTCACCCAGCAGACAACGATTCGTGACCTTGCTTATTGCCACTACAGGAGCCGCGGCTTCATTCGCTCATGCGAATGCTGAACCCGCGATGCCTGTAAACGCTCTGTCGAAAACGGCAAGCGTCAATGCAAGCAGCGTTCTTGACCACGCAACGGCCTTGGTTTCAGATGGCCAAGTCATCCGGGCTCGAGCCATGATCTTGGCTTTGCAAGACTCACCCGCAGGACTCTCGTTCAGCGACGAGCAAGACCAGCGTGTCTGGAAGTTGCTCGCCCAAGTTGAGCGGACCATTCAACGCACAGACCGTCACGACATAGCACTCCAAAAAGCTCAGCACGCGCTGGGCTTTGACCGATTGGTCGACGCCGAGCGTCAGACTCAAACGGTGCTGAACTCTTCAAAATCAACAAATGATCAGGTTGAACGCGCTAACGCGATTACAAGTCAGATCCAGATTCGTCGCGACCAAGCACAGCCGATGGTACCAGCGACACTGCGTTCAGCAATCGATTCATTTAATCAAGGCGACTACACACGAGCCAAGACGATCATCAACCGGATCGGCACACTCGGGCTTGATCTTGATTCAGGGACTCGCCGCAAACTCACGATTTACCGCTCACGGATCGCCGACCTGGAACAAACCAGAGGCGAAACATTCGGCAGCCCTGCTCCGTCGATGGGCATGCTTGCACCAGAATCTGGAGCGAGCTCCGAATGGCTAACCACCAACGCTCAGGAAATGCTTGGTCAACCTGCTGATGAGCCCGTAGTAGAAATCGTTGACTTTGACGAGACTGACACCCAGTCCGAGCCTGATGTTGACTTGGTCGAGACCGCCCGCAAGTTTGAGGCTCAGACCCTGCTTGCCAATGCCAACATCGCTTACGAGGAACGCCGACTCAACGACGCACTCAACAGCTACAACAATGTGATGAGTAACTTTGCCTCCTACATCTCAGATGAAGATCGGGCCCTTGCCGGCCAGCGTCTCAACGAGATTGAAGTTGCTCTCGGTGTCCAAGGCGGCCCTTCCGATGGCGGGCTTGATGCCCCAATCGAAGAACGCAGCATCATCATGCAGCGTCTTACTGCGACATATGACAACCTGACCAATCAGGCTGATGAAGCCTTGCAATCAGGCGATACAACAGTCGCGACCGGGCTCATTGCTCAGGCAAGACTTGAAGTCCAACGTGCACGCGATGTGATGCCCGAAGCGACCTACGAGAACTACATCACAGATCTCGATAACATGGCGTCCAATATTGCCCAGCGTGAAGAGCAGCTCCGCCAGTCTCGTCTCGAGCGGGAAGCCATGGATCGCGAGCAGCGGACACTCGAACTGGAAACACAGCGGCTCAACGAACGCGACGAGCGTGTGCTTGCATCGCTCCAGCGTGTGCGTGCATTGCAGTCCGAACTCAAGTACGAGGAAGCACTCGAGATCGTCGAGAACATCTTGTTCCTTGACCCCGCGAATCCTTCTGGCTTGTTACTTAAAGAAATTATCGAAGACATTATTGTCTACCGCGGGTTCTACGCGATCCAGCGCGACAAGAACTTGAGCTATGCCCATGAGTCACTGGACAATCAGGAGGCCATGATTCTTCCTGATTTCTTGATGGACTACCCGGACGACTGGCCACAGATCAGTTTCCGTCGTGGTGCCACACTCGAATACGCCGAGTCGGAATCGAACCGTGCTGTACTGACACAACTCCGCGAAACCCGGATGCCTGTTGATTTCGATGACAACTCATTCGAGGATGTCCTCGCGTTCATCGGTTCAACTGCAGATCTTGACATCGATACCGACTGGGAATCACTGGCTGATATTGGTGTTGACCCTGATAGCCCTGTGACACTCCGTTTGAACAATGTCACTCTTGAAGTGTTGCTCGACCGTGTCCTTGCCAAAGCATCAGACCCTGTCCTCCCAGCAAGCTGGGCGGTCCAAGATGGCATCCTGACCATCTCGTCAGACGATGTACTCCGCCAGAATACAGTGCTTGAAATCTACGATGTACGCGACCTGCTCTTTGATGTCCCCGAGTTTGACAATGCTCCAGACTTCAATATCTCCAGCGGTGGCGGCGGCGGCGGTGGCGGATCGAGCCCGTTCTCTGGTAGCTCCGGCGACCCAGATTTGGCTTCTCCTGAAGAACGAGTCGGCGCGATCTCGGATCTGATCCGGTCGAGCGTAGACCCTGGCCAGTGGGCTACAGATGGCGGCACAACCAGCTCGCTCACTTCACTCAACGGCAACTTCATCATTACCACGACCCCACGCTATCACCGTGAAGTCATCGGGCTGCTCAACAAGCTCCGCTCGCAGCGGGCTGTTCAGATTAGTGTCGAAGCACGCTACATGTCGGTCGACCAGAACTTCTTCGAGCAGATTGGCTTCGACCTCGATGTCTATCTGAACGCGGACAATACCGAGTTCCGAACCGCCAGCGCGATCGACCCTTCACTCCTCCCATCAGACTTCTTTGATGCGGATGGTTCACTGGTGCGTTCAGTCCAGGCCAATGTTGATATCAATGGCGACGGCGTCATTGACGGTGCTGACCAGCTCTTTGTGTTCGGCCCGGGTAACAACGGCGGCGTACTCCCTGACGGGACCGTAGTTGGTGATGACCAGTTCTCCATTATCCGTGCGGCTCAGAACTCATTCGGGCTCACCGAAACCCTAGCGGGTGCGAGCGGTTTCGCTGCAGACATTCTTGCAGCGAACCCGGCACTCGGGATCACCGCTCGATTCCTTGATGATGTCCAGGTGGACTTCATGGTCGAGGCGACTCAAGCCGACCAACGCTCGGTCACACTCACCGCTCCTCGCTTAACATTCACCAACGGCCAGCGAGCAAACATCGTTGTTTCAACCCAGTCAACTTATGTATCTGGTCTCAACGCGATTGTGGGATCGAGCTCCGGTGCGTTTAACCCGGTTATCTCGACACTCAATGATGGTGTCCTTCTTGATATCACAGGCGTCGCTTCTGCGGACCGTCGTTATGTCACCATGACCGTGATCACCTCCCTAGCTGACAATGACCTCACTTCCTCAGCCACTACTGTGGTTTCTGGTGCGGTTGGCGGTGCCACAACGGGCGGTACGGGCGGTACGGGAAACACATCTGCGTTCGTAGGCACGATCCAGTTGCCTGTCCAGAACTCGACCCAGATCAACACCACGGTCACTGTGCCGGATCAGGGCACTATCATGCTTGGCGGGCAGCGTCTTGTCGATGAGGTTCAGGTTGAAACAGGCGTGCCAGTTCTTTCCAAGATCCCCATTCTTTCACGCTTCTTCTCCAACCGTATCGATGCGAAGGAAGAGAAAACCCTCTTGGTGATGATCAAACCAACGATCCTCATCCAGAATGAAGAGGAAGAACGCCACTTCCCAGGACTCCTTGACCAACTCGGCGGATAATACGAAATCCCAATATCATCCAGACTCGGAGCTTGTCATTCAGGCTCCGAGTTTTTTTATGTCACTCCCCTATTGCATGGAAGAAAGGAAAGACACTCGCTAATCGAGTCGCAATGCTCTATAGTGTGGTCGCCAAAGCCGGCAGATTTATAAACGGGAGACGACGGATGAGCGAGTCCAGACTCAGAGTATCGAAGATCGACGACATCACTCAGATCGAGTTTATCGATCGGAATATCCTAGATGAAGCCAATATCCAAGCGATCAGCGACGAGATCAGCGGGATTATCGAGCAAGCTTCAAATCCTCACCTGCTCATCAACTTCGCAAATGTTGACCACCTCTCGTCTGCAGCATTGGGCGCGTTGATTACCATCAATAACAAAGCCAACGAAAAAAGCGGCAAGCTCCGTCTGGCCAACATCGATCCGCAGATCTATGAAGTCTTTGTGATCACCAGACTCAATAAACTCTTCAGCATTCATGAAACACTCAACGACGCTATGGAGCACTTTAATAAGGCAACTAGCTGAGCATTCTGAACTATGGGCGATCCACAGACATGCATCCGGGGTTCTGAAACAGTCGAGCTGCTCAACGATCGCCAAGCGATCAATGAGTTGATCGAGCGCATTCTTGCGTTGGCTATCACTACAGGCTTAAAGGACGCCGCGATCTTTGCCGTTCGCCTCGCAATCGAAGAAGCGATCACCAACGCGTTTGTACACGGGCATCAAAACCTTCCAGGTGACGTGCCTGTACTTGTTGAGTTCAAAGTTTCTCAAGGCGAGATTCAGATCGCGATCGAAGATCGTGGTCCCGGTTTTACTCCAGATACGCTTCCTGATCCCACACTCATTGAAAATCTCTCCAAACCGTTCGGGCGAGGCGTCATGCTGATGAAGGCTTATATGACCGAGGTCCTCTACAACCCACAAGGCAATCGGGTCAAGATGCGCTACATCACGCCCTAGACACACTATAAATATGGGCCTTCGGTTTCCTATTTTCTTGTTGCGGATGTATTGGTGATTGCTCAATTCATGATTATGGACTATACTTACTCTAGCATAGAATGATTCTAAGACTCAGGACTTCCGGACATGCATATCCGCAGTTCGTGAGCTTCAACGAGGATTAACCAATGGGTGTGACTCTCCCGATGTATCTTGACCATGCCGCGACGACCCCATGCGACCCACGCGTAGTCGAAGCCATGATGCCGTATTTCACCGAGATTTTCGGCAACCCCGGATCTCGCAATCACAGCTTTGGTTGGGCCGCCGAGAAGGGTGTGAAGATCGCCCGCCAGCAGATCGCTGATCTAATCGGCGCGGACTCCAAGGAAATCATCTTCACCTCGGGCTCCACCGAGTCCAACAACATCGCGATCAAGGGCGCTGCGAACATGTACGCCAAGAAGCCCGCAGGTGAATCTGGGCGTGGCCATATTATCACCGCTATCCATGAGCATAAGGCTGTGCTCGATCCGTGCAAACGGATGGAGAAGGATGGGTTTGATGTCACCTACCTAGCTCCAGGCCCGGACGGACTCATCACCCGTGCGATGATCGAAGACGCACTCCGCGAGGACACAATCCTCGTCACGATCATGTGGGCCAACAACGAACTGGGGACGATCAATGAGATCCCCGAGATCGGCGAACTTTGTCACGAGAAGAAGATCGTCTTCCATACCGACGCGACCCAGTGGGTTGGCAAAATGCCCACCAATGTCAAGACCGACAACATCGATCTGCTGTCACTGTCTGGGCACAAGATTTATGGTCCAAAGGGAGTCGGCGCGTTGTATGTCCGTCGCCGCAAGCCCCGCATCCGCCTGACCGCGCTCCAAGAGGGCGGAGGCCAAGAACGCGGCTTCCGCTCGGGCACACTCAATGTCACCGGGATCGTCGGGCTCGGGAAGGCCTGCGAGCTCTGCGCACAGACCATGGACAACGAATGCGAACGCCTGCTCGTTCTCCGCAATGAGCTGGAAACAAAGATCGAAAGCGCTCTCGATGTCACCCAGGTCAACGGGGCCCGCGATCGGCGGCTCGCCAATATCACCAACATCTCATTCGGATTCGTCGAAGGCGAATCGCTCATGATGGCGATCAAAGAGATTGCTGTCAGTTCAGGATCTGCGTGCACCAGCGCGTCGCTCGAACCCAGCTATGTACTCAAGGCATTGGGAATCGGCGACGATCTCGCTCACTCCTCGCTCCGAATCTCGATGGGACGCTGGACAACCAAAGAGCAGATTGATTACGCGGGCGACAAGATTATCGAAGCGGTCCAGAAACTCCGAGTGCTCTCGCCGCTCTACGACATGCACAACGAGGGCATCGATATCACCAAGATCGAATGGGCAGCCCACTAATTTGAGTTGGCCCCCTCCGGGGCCAAGACAGACTGACACAACCACCTGAGAGGTGCACCATGGCATACGGCGAAAAAGTAATCGACCACTATGAAAACCCACGCAATGTCGGGACCTTCGGCACGCAGAAGGAAATCAAAGAGGCAGCTGAGATTGGGGTCGGGCTTGTCGGCGCTCCTGAGTGCGGCGATGTCATGCAACTCCAGATCAAAGTCAATGACGACACTGGTGTCATCGAAGACGCCAAGTTCAAATGCTTCGGGTGCGGCTCAGCGATCGCCAGCTCATCGCTGGCAACCGAATGGCTCAAGGGCAAATCGCTCGATGAAGGCCTCGATATCAAGAATACCGAGATCGTCGAAGAGTTGAGCCTCCCTCCAGTCAAGATTCACTGTTCGGTACTTGCCGAGGACGCAATCAAAGCGGCGATTTCTGATTATAAATCCAAACGATCGGACTGAGCGAAAGCACAGTTGAATGACCTAGAATCCTGACCAAAGCATCCATTTCTCAAACCACCTGAGGCATCATGAGCACCGAAACGACAACTTCAACCGAGCAAGATTCAGTCATCATTACCGAACTGGCCGCCAATGAGATCCGTGGCATTATCGCCAAACAAGAACTCGATCCTGCCAAGGTCCGTCTCCGCGTCGGTGTTAAGGGCGGCGGATGTTCAGGATTCAGCTACCTCCTCGACCTTACTGAGACTCAGAAGGACTCCGACGAGCTCTTCGAGCAGCATGGTATCAAGGTCATCGTGGATCCGAAGAGCCTGCTCTACCTGAGCGGTGTCACGGTGGATTTCAAGGACGAGATCATGGGCCGAGGGTTTGTATTTAACAACCCCAACGCAACCAGCAGCTGCGGCTGCGGCTCGAGCTTCTCAGCCTAAATCTATAGGTCAAATAATCCACCTGATTGTGTAGAAACTCACTTTCTTTGCTCTCTTTGCATCTCTTGGGTTGCGAAAGTAGTTGTTGTATGGTTCAATCAGCATTGCACCTAATGCCACTCGAGCCGGAGATGTGACCAACTATGAGCGAAGCCGGATGCCCACTGGAAACAACCTCCTGTTTCTCTGCCCCCACGATGGTCCAGTTCAGTGTGTTTTTGCCCAATAAAGTCGGCAAAATGCTCGATCTCGTCGAAAATTTTGATGAGGCCTCTCAGTGCCAGATCTGCGCGATCTCCGTCCACGAAGCCTCAGACCACGCTGTGGTGCGTCTGATCACCAACCACGCCCATGTCGCCCGTCGGATCCTCAAGGACGACGGGCTCGCCTTTGCTGAGCACGAAGTCCTTGTGGTCGAGCTCTCTCAAGGGCACACCCTCAGCAAGCTCTGTCTGTACCTGCTCGGCGTTGAAATGAATATCGCTTTCGCCTATGCCCTGATGCTTGAGCCGAATGGGGTCCCCACCATCGCAATCGCTGTCGATGACCAGACCTTAGCGGGGCAGATCCTGCGTCAAAAAGGCTTCCGGCTCATCGGGGAAGCCGATTTGCCCAAATAGGGCTCGAATCCTCTATAATCGAATCGCCAGCAACCCCACCATGGGCGGCTGGTAATGTATTTCAGGTATCAATATCACCAACCGATCCGCCACAGCCTCGTGGCTCATCCTATAGAGCGGATCCCATCACCGGAGCACTCATGAAACACACCACGACTCTCATCGCCGCCCTGAGCGGGCTCACACTCCTCTCCGGGCTCCCAAGTTCGGCATTGGCAGGACCAGACCACAACCACGACCATGCAAATGCTACCCACAAAGAGACTCTCGAAGACCTCATCCCAGGTCTGGAGAAGCCTGAGCTCTGGATCGGGTCCACTGCTCCTGAGCTTTCCATCGCAAAGTTCGTCAAGGGCGATTCGGTAGACGGGTTTGAGAGCGGGCAGGTTTACGTAGTCGAGTTCTGGGCGACCTGGTGCGGACCTTGTATTAAGGCCTTCCCACACCTGTCTGAGATGCAAGAAAGCTATGGCGACGATGTCCGCTTTATCGGTGTCAATGTCTGGGAACGGCAGAAGGGCCAGGAACGGATGGACCTCGTCGAAGAGTTTGTAGCCAAACAGGGCGAACGGATGAGCTACACCGTCGCCGTCGAGGACGGCAGCTCGATGTCCGACAACTGGATGAAACCTGCAGGGCAGAACGGTATCCCAGCGGCGTTCATTGTTGATGGCGAATCCAAGATTGCTTGGGTTGGACATCCCGGTGAAATTGACAAGCCTCTCGAAGCGGTTGTTGCTGGGGAGTTTGATAGCAAAGCTGCAGGCGAAGAAGCATGGAAACAGCAGGTTCTCTCTGCGGCATTCCAGACCTTTGCCCGCTCGTTGCAATCCGGTGAGGATCTTGATGTTGCACGCAAGATCGGCGGCATCCTGATTAACGACCACTTCGGTGACGAACCAAGCGGGCTCAACGCGGTTGCGTGGATGCTGCTCAACTCCGAGGCTGATGGAGTTGGCATGCGTGATTACCAGATTGCACTCAAGGCGTCAGCAGTTGCCTGTGACAAAACCGAGTGGAAAGACTGGGGAATCCTTGACACCTACGCGCTAGCAATGCATAAAACCGGCGACACCGTCTCGGCGATCAAGTGGCAACAGAAAGCTATTGATCTCGCGAAGGTCGATGACGAACAGGGCGGCAAAGATGCTGTCGCTGAGCTCGAAGCGCGGCTCGCCGAGTTCAAAGAATAATCACTGGAGTGATTCATTACATTCAAAAGAAGGCACCCGTCAAGGGTGCCTTCTTTAATTGAGTTCAATCAGATCGAGTTTTAGATCAAGTCTTTGGACGCGAGCCAGTGTTCTGCGTCGAGTGCAGCCGCGCAGCCCATGCCCGAGGCGGTAATCGCCTGACGGTAGGTCGAATCGGCAACATCGCCTGCAGCAAACACACCCTCGAGATTGGTCTTGCTTGAGCGGTCTTTGAGGTCGATGTAGCCGGCATCGTCAAACTCGAGGCCTGAGCCTTCGAGAAACTTGGTAGCAGGTTTGTGCCCGATCGCAACAAAGAGGCCTTTGATTGCCAGTTCGGATTCTTCGCCCGTTACGGTGTCCTTGAGTTTTACTGCATGGATTTTTTCGTTACCAAAGGAATCTGGCGTTGACAAGCAATCAATCACTCCAGAGTTCCAGATGACCTCTGCGTTGTCCTTGGCTAGGAAACGCTCCTGCATAACCTTACTGGCGCGGAGCGCGTCTCGGCGGTGGATGACGGAAACTTTGGAAGCAAACTTCGTTAGGAATGTGGCCTCTTCCATTGCAGAATCACCGCCGCCAACTACTGCGACATGCTGGTCGCGGAACATGGGGAGAGCTCCGTCGCAGACCGCACAGGCGCTGACGCCGCCGCCGCCCATAGCAAGTTTCATTTCTGAGTCGAGCCCGATCCAGTTTGCTGTTGCCCCGGTAGAAATAATCACAGCGTGGGCTTGGATTGTTTCGCCGTCTGAGGTGTGGAGCGTGTGGGGCGAGCCGTCATTGGAGAACTCGCATTTGGTGATGTCTTGACCGACGACATTGGTCCCGAATCGCCGGGCTTGTTCTTCGAACTTCATCATCATTTCAGGGCCGGCGATCCCTTCAGGAAACCCGGGGTAGTTTTCGACATCGGTCGTCAGCATGAGCTGCCCGCCGGGGAGGACCGGTCCTGGGTCTTGCTTGGCGACACCGACATACACGACGGGGTCGAGATTGGCCCGTGCTGCGTAGATGGCTGCGGTCCAACCTGAGGGGCCTGAACCGATGATGACGACCTTGTGTACTGATGGTTGGGCTGATGATTCGTTGGCCAAGCTGTTTCTCCGATCGTTCGTGATTCCTGCTATACCTGCCGGGTCTCCCAATAATGCTGGAAGACCTGGGAGTATTCCGCCCCGATTGCTCTGTAAAGGTAAATCGGTGTCAATGGTAGCCGATTCAGTGCGAAAAAAGAAAGAGGCCGATCCTTGATGGATCGGCCTCTGGGTTTGATTCAGACTGGACCGGATGTCTTACCCGGCGGCTGTTGTCGATCCCTCTTCAGCAAAGAAGCGGCGTTCTTCGGTCGGGGCCGATTTGTCAAGGTTCTCGAACGCGTCTGGGCGACGGTAGAACTGGCTGGGCTTATCATCGCTGATCCGTTCCTGGAGACGCGAGAGCGACTCCTCGATGATCTGGCGGACACGCTCACGAGAAATCCCGATATCAGCAGCGATCTCTTTGAGTGTCAATGGCTCTGCACCATCGAGCCCAAACCGCAAACGAAGAATCTGGGCTTCTCGCTCGTCGATGGTTTCCATCAACTTGCGGAGAATTCCGAGTTCTTCGGATTCGAGTGATTGTTCTTCAGCCGTGCCGTGACGGTAATCAGCGATCATTTCTCCAAGGCCAACCATGTCACCGTCGATCCCTGCCGGTGCCTGATTCGGGGCACTAAAGGCCTTGACTGCACGCTTGATGATCATGATCTTCTTTACAGGAAGATCCATTGCTGCCGCGAGCTCTTCGATACTTGGTACATGCCCTGTTTCTGACTGGATCCGTCTTGAGTGCATCTTCCACTTGGCGATCAACTCGACCATGTAAGCCGGGATGTGGATCGGCTGGTTCGCGTTGATCAGAGCACGCTTGATGCCTTGCTTGATCCACCAGCTCGCGTAGGTGCTGAACCGGGCTCCTTGAGCCGGATCAAACCCCTCGACGGCACGCATCAGACCGATGTTGCCTTCTTCGACAAGATCGTTGAGCGGCAATCCGCGGTTGTTATAGTTTTTGGCGATCGAAACAACGAGGCGAAGGTTCGAACGGATCATCGTTTCACGAGCAACCGGACATTGCTCGTTGATGATTTTCCATCCGAGTTCTTTCTCTTGTTCCGCTGTTAGCAGGGGGTGGCGGTTGATGTCGTGCAGATAGACCTGCAGCGGAGATTTCACGCCTGAATTGGACGAACGCATTTTTGTACTCACTTTCCTACCCATCCTTTCCGCGGCGAGTGCCGCCGGAAACGAGATGAATTCTCACTCATCTCACTGTTCGTCATCCTACACGATTAGTTCCATCGGACAAAAGGGTTTTCCCCTGAACTTGGGGATTTTCTATCAATTCTTCTGTCCTCAAATCACGATGGATTGCACCGTTTGGGCGGATTACAGAGTATTTTGCAAATGTGATCGGTCTTTCTAGATTTTTATTGGCATCTCCCGATAATGGGTCCATAGTCTTTAATTCGCCCTATTGCAGTCAGGAATTTTTGTGGAAAGAGATATTTCAAATCTACTCGATGAATGGCCCTTCGTTCCCGGACAAATCTCCGTTCGGCTTATCGAAGGAAGGGATCATGAGCCCCGGGTCCAGGTCCGGCTCGATCTCGGTTTCCTTCAGATGCGGCTCGACGGAAGGCCTGACGGGCAAAGACCCCATGAGTGCGATTCTTATTTGGAATACCACGAGGCCCAGCTGACCCAAATGCTTGGTCAGGGAGCCGCCCCGGACCCAAGCGATGAAGAACCCGAGTTTGATCTCACTGAAAGTGACGATTCAGAGGAACCGGACCGGTTTTTGAACTCTGAGGAATGCCGTCAACTCCGCGAGGAGGCTCAGCAGTATTACCACCGCTATATAGCACTTCTGGTCCTTGAGGACTTTGAGAGTGTTGCCAGGGACACCTCACGGAACTTGCGGGTGCTGGATCTGTTCCGGGATTACGCGATCGACGAGGAGGACCGTGGAGCGATGGAAGGGCATCGCCCATATGTGATGATGATGCGGGCGCGGGCATTGGCGAGTCATGCGCTTCAGAATGAAGAAAACAAGGTTGCAATCTACGCAATTGACGAGGGGATCGAGGCCCTCAAGCTGTATTACCATTCAACCGGCCAAGAAGATCAGTTCGAGGAAGCTGGGGAAGTTGACATGCTTCGCGAGATGCGTGACGGGCTCATCCCCAAGCTGCCTGTGAGCCAAAGAGCTGAGCTCAGGCAGCGGCTTGAGGCAGCGATTGTGTCTGAAAACTTTGAACTCGCAGCGATCCTGCGTGACGAACTCAGAATGATGGGCAGCTGATCACTGGGTTTGGATCGGATCAGATTCAAGGCGTGCGATCCGAGCCCGTTTGACAAGAACGCTAAGCAGTGTTAGATCTGCGGGGGTTACACCCTCTAGCCGAGATGCTTGCCCGAATGTCGTCGGGCGATATTTGCCCAAGGCACCACGGGCCTCATTTCGGAGCGAATCCATCGACTCGTACTCAATCCACTCCGGGATCGGCTTGTGCTCCATCTCATCGTGACGGCGGATTTCGATCATCTGGCGTTTCACATAGGGTTCATAACGACGATGAGCGTGGAGGGTCTGGTAAATCCCGGGATCTACATCCCCCATCGCATCAGTCAACGCGTGCCCAATCGCGTTCTGGAGATCGTTTACGCTGTAGTCGGGCTCAAGGATTCGATCGAGTACTTTTTTCTCGCCGTCGGTGGTGGACTCTATCAGCGAACGCCCGTGCTCGATGACCCTCATTCGATGAGCAAAGTTTGCCTTGCGTTGTGTTCCGAGATCGTGATGGTCCAGCAGCCCGAGCTCAATTGCAAGCGGAGTCAATCGGTCTGGGGCGTTGTCTGATCTGAGCAAGAGTCGGTACTCGGCTCGGCTTGTAAACATCCGGTACGGTTCGCGGGGGGTTTTGGTGACTAGGTCGTCCATCAGCACGCCGATATAGCACTGGGAGCGATCCAGAGAGAACTGCCCAGCATTTTGAGAATGCATCGCCGCGTTGATCCCGGCGACCAGCCCTTGCGCGGCTGCCTCTTCGTAACCACTGGTACCGTTGATCTGACCCGCTAGAAAGAACCCGCTCACCCGGCGTGTTTGTGTGGTGACATAGATCTGGTGCGGTCGCACCATGTCGTATTCAACTGCGTAGCCATACATTAAAAACTTTGCGTTCTCGCACCCAGGCATTGACCGCACGATGGCCTCTTGAACATCCTCAGGCAAACTCGTCGCGATCCCGTTGCAGTAAACCCAATCAGATTCATGGGATTCGGGTTCAAGGTAAACGCCATGCTGTTCACGCTCGGCAAAGCGCACGACCTTATCTTCGATACTTGGGCAGTACCTTGGACCGGCAGATTCAATCTGACCGGTGAACATCGGAGCACGATCAAGGTTTGCTCGTATCGCATCGTGAGAGGCCTTGCCTGTGTGTGTTTGACGACAGGAGATTTGTTCGATCAGCGGGAACTGATTGCATTCCACTTCTCCGACGCTCCATCCCTCCCGCGAGAGCTCTGAGAAGGGCGTGGGAGATTCGTCGCCGTCTTGGATGGGAAGCGAATCCCAGTTGATTGTGCGTCTGTCGAGTCTTGGCGGGGTTCCGGTCTTGAGTCTGCCGAGTTCTAAGCCCAGATCGGTTAGTGCTGCGGAGATTGGATTGGCCGCGGCTTCGCCTTCGCGCCCGCCGGGGGTTGTGCTGGCTCCACGGTGCATGATCGCCCGCATGAATGTCCCAGTGGTCAGGACAACGGAAGGGGCCCTGAGCTCGATCTGCTCGCCCTGAGGCGTTGAGATGACTACTCCCCGGACTGATTGGTCATCTGACGCACCTTCTGTCAGGAGGCTCTCTACGCCCCCCTCGACGATATCAATCTCCGGGCGGGCATTGATGAATGCTTGAACTGTTCGGGAATAGGCGTGCTTGTCGGCTTGGCATCGTGGCCCGTGGACAGCCGCCCCTTTGGAGGTGTTGAGAAGCTTGAACTGGATGCCGGCAGCATCGGCCACAAGGCCCATCAGCCCCCCCATCGCGTCGATCTCACGGACCAACTGACCCTTGGCAAGCCCCCCGATCGCGGGGTTGCAGCTCATCACACCGATTTTGGATGTATCGAGTGATACAAGAGCCACCGAGTTCGGGACTCCTAACCGGTTTGCTGCGGCCCATGCCGCCTCAACCCCGGCGTGTCCGCCTCCAACTACGATGACTTTGTATTCGTGTTTCACGGGATTACTGTAGACTGTCTCTGCAGATTGCAGAGAACGGGTCAGATTCCTCCATCGTTTTAATTGCGTGATCAATAAAAAGCCCCCGCTACATGAGCGGGGGCTTGTGGTTTCAGAATCTTGAAACGCTCTTTATCCGAAGCGGATTGAGTCGGGCGAATATGCCCTAATAGAGATTACTGTGAACAGTTTGGACTAATCAGTACTGGATTACCACGGGTACCGACATCCTTGCCGCCAAAGTCGATACCTTGGAGGCCCCAGCGGGTCCAGCGGTAGCGTTGGCAGTACGTATCCTGATCACCGAGTCCACCCTTAGGCAATGGGAAGGTGTCCAGTGGAACATAGGTCTGGAGCCAAGGCTGATTCTTTTGGTCTGGGTTCCAGCCTGGATTCGCATCACCTGTCTGCTCCTGACGGACCGAGCCATCAAAGAACGCGAGGTTACAGCGTGATTCAGGGTAGGCAAAGTACAGTCCCTTTGGATCCGAGAAGCGATCAAACTCTTCGAACATCATGACCTTCGCAGAAGGATGCGCAACTTGAGTCATTTTCCGGCGACCCAGCTTTGGATCTTCGTCAATGCTGCTGAAGAGGTGAGGCGTGCCTGGGACCGGATGGTACGTGTTGGTGTTGATACCGTCGGTATTCCAAGCGGCAGGGACCATCTGGTACGTTGAAGCGAATGGCCACAGCATGGTGATGAACTCTGAGTCCCAGTTAGGATCAGTATCATAACCGGCTTCTTCTGGATCCCCATTCCCGTATGGGAGTGAGTTTGAATCTTCGCGGTACTCGAGTGGGAACTCTTGCCAATCGATCAGGTTCTTGTCAAACGGTGATGCCGCAATAGGTTCAGGCTGACGATCTGTCAGGTAATCGAGCAATACAAGGTGCGAGTAGCGACGATGCATCAACCGTTGTGCAGGGTTACCGATTCGAGCATCACCATTGATCCGACCGGTAGCACGCTGAAGGATGTTCTGAGCCTGCCGTGAAGCAGCACCCTGATCATCTGGCATGACCTTGGGCTTGCCATTGTGAAGCATGGTGTAGATTTCACCACCACGCCATGTGAAGCTAAAGATCCGGTCATCCGAGTCACCAGCGTAGTTGGCTGCACCCGTGTTGAGTGAGCGAACATTTGCCTGAGCAACCACGTTCTGTGCTGATCGGCGAGCCTGACCCAAAGCGGGCAGGAGGATACCAATCAGAAGAGCGATGATGGCGATAACCACCAGAAGTTCGATAAGCGTAAATGCCTTGTTTTGAGCTGTGTTTCGTCTTGCCACGACGACCTCCATCTGTTCGAAGATCTACGGACCAGTCTTCATACTGGCCGAGAATCTTGGGTGTTTCTTTCACGCCGGTTGGCGCGGTGTGTCACTTGACTTGTCTTTCTGTTCGCAATCTAGGGCGGAATGTTCCGCTCGCGGTGAGAAATCCAACATTATTAAGTGACTTACACGGCTAATTTCGAACGGTTCCACACGAACCGCTTCGATGTCCTTGGTACCTTTATACAGATTTCACACGAACTTCGCAACCCTAGACCCCTCAGATTGGTACAAATTTCGAGAGTAATCCGCTTTGTTTGGGTTTAGTACGCATTTTTATGAACGAACCCCCTGATGATTGTCATCATGAGAATTCTCAAATCAAACAAAATCGACCAATGACGAATGTAAAAGAGGTCGTATTGGAGCCTCTTCCTCAAACTCGTGTTTCCACGTAATCCATTCACCTGGGCCCACCCGGTCATCCCCGCTTTGACATGCTGACGGATCATGTAGCCTCGCCAGTCATCGCGGAAGCGATCGATGAGTTCTGGGCGTTCTGGTCTTGGTCCTACGAGCGACATGTCCCCCCTGAGCACATTGAGCAGTTGAGGAATCTCGTCAAGGCTTGTCCGCCTTAGCCAACTTCCGACACTTGTGACTCTGGGGTCATCTTGCGCGGTCCAAGTAGCATCCGCCCCTTGCGGCTGATTAGTCATGGAACGGAACTTATAAATCCAGAAGGTGTCTCCGGCCAAACTCACCCTTCGCTGGCGGAAGATTACTGGTCCCGAAGATGTGCATTTCACGAGTGCCGCGATGCCCAAAAACACTGGCAAAAACACTGTGAGCCCAACGAGCGACCCGATGATGTCGATTGCTCGCTTGAGCACGCCGCCGAACCCGGAGAGCGGGCTTTCGCGGTAACTCAGGATCGGCATGCCTTCGAGTGCTGAAACCGCCATGGATTGTGGAAGATATTTGAGACGAACATCGGGGATAAGTCTTACATCAACCGCGAAGCGTTCGAGTCGCTGGAGAATTTGAGGCAACTGAGGAGACATGGCGTTTGGGATTGCGAGGTAGATGGCATCAACCGGATATTTTTCGAGGATGAGTTCGAGCTCTTTTGTGCCACCCTTAATCGATTTCTGGATGCACTCCGTGCGATTGGTCTGCTCGTGATGGCTGATAAAGTAAGCCACTCTGATTCCGGTCCAAGCATTCCTCTCGAGTGTTCTTGCGGTGATCTGTCCAAGCCGGCCAATGCCTAGGACAGCAACATGCCTGGTGTTGCGGCCTCTACGGCGCATCTCTCTGAGCGACAATCGCACGGCCAGTCTTTGGATTGAGATCGCGCTGGGCAATAACAATGCGAGTACAAAGATTTGATACCGAAATGGCCCGGTAAAGACTGCATTTGGGAGTACGGGTCCGACAGCTTGTTCAACAGGGAGCCTTTGCCCGCCTGATACCCAAACGAGCACAATGATCAGGACCATCGCGACAAGAGCTGCCTTGACAACTTGAATGACTTCACCGAATAGGGCTTGGTCTCTACGAGGCCTGTAGAGCCCCATACCAAACATGGCAATCGCCAATATTGGAATCACCAAGACGGTCATCGAATCTTGTAGATAAGTTTCAAGTCCGAACTCAAACCCGCCAAACTGCGATCTGCGAATCCACCACGCTAGAGCGCAAGCACCCGCCGCAGACACAGCATCTGTGCAGGCAAAGAGTGTCACAAAGAGTTGATGGCGTTGCTTGAGCATATATCCCCATGATAAAGCGGTATAGGGAAGCGCGGTTACACTTGAATCATATCAGAACCGTGGCCTGTATGATTTTCAGTCATCGGCGTGGTCATGCCCCTCGTGACTGTCTACTTCGGCAGGTATCTGGATTGCCTTTTCCGCTGCTGGTTCTGCTCGATCGAAATGAACAAGATGAACATTAAAGATCAGGATAGAGTCTCCTGGGATATTGGCGCGTGGATTGCCGCCTGGGCCGTAGGCCAGATCACTTGGGATAACGAGTTTCCTGTGCATTCCCTTTGAAAGCCCGTCCATGCCGATGCCCCAACCGGTGATCGCTCTATTTCCTGGTGGGTATGCGAACACAAACGGGGCATTCCGTGTATAGCTTGAATCAAACATTGTGCCGTCGGTCAGATACCCAGAGTAATGCACATGCATCTCGTCGCCTTCGGCAACGATCTCATCTGTTTTGGAAGCGGGGTAGTCAATGATGACAATGCCATCGTCGCGTAACAGCGCGACGGCGTACGGGTCAACCTGCTCGAAGGTGTACGAAGAATCTTCGCTCGCACCCCAGACGATGTTGCCCTCTGCGTCGTAACCACGATCCGTTGTTGTCAGCGTGGTGCCATCGAAGGTGACAGAACTGGTCATCTCAACGGCCCCAAGCACACCCGTCGGGTATGGATAAGGGGTCGAACCGCTAAATCCAGCGCCCGAAACATCGAGCTCTACATCCAGTGTTGCGATGAGTTGGTCTTTGTTGATGTTCTGAAAGTATGATGGAGCAGCATTTAACCCGATATATACACCAAGAGTCTCTGCACTCATCGCCATGGTGTAAGTCCGCAGGCGAACTTTCCCTTTGTACTCATAAAGCTGGAATATAGCTTGGCGGAATGGGGTCCAAGGGGTGTCTGAGAGTGAGCTCTCGACATACAGCGTGTTGTCCATGCCTTCGATTGTGATGGGCGATACGCCCATAGCCATGAAAACATCGTTCATCGTGCCATCGTCAGACTTGACGGATTTGTAAGGTGAAGTCGTCATCCAGGTGCCTGAGAGCTGGTCCGTAATCTTATCAATCGGCGACGCAATACTGATGGCGGTCTCTGAATTGGCTGTTACCTCCAGAGCATGAACCCCTGAAACTGCTCCAAGCAGAGCCACTGCTGTGACGGCAACGATTTGGTGATTTTTGAACATCTGTAGATTTCCTCATATGGTGTAAGTTGGCCAATTTAGTGCCAATGGTGGTCATTCTCATTCATTCCCTTGGAGTATAGCCAATATCCTGCGGAGACTCTGAATCGAACTCCTCTCATAGTTGGAGCTTGCCTTACCAGCAAAGTTGCATCGAAACTCCGAGTAAAGAACTACCAATACAACTCTGAATACTCAATTGCCGGTGCAGAGTTCAAGCCGTATTATTCGTCAAAAATGGAGTGGTTGATATCCCTTAACCGATTTTTGATTATAGAATAGGAATCATATTATTTATTACTCGTGATTTTCGAGTGGGGTTTATTGAATGAAAGACCATGAACGTCCCAATCGCAGGGAACTAATGCCCGATGTCGATCCGGAGTTGCTCCAAGCCGCATTGCGTCCTCTTGAGCCTGAACCGGACCTCGAGTTTGACCCGGACGATCCGGGCGCGGCTTGGCTGCTTGGGGATGACCCTGAGGCCAACATCACACGCACCGCAGACCACCGCAATGCGATCAAACGCCAGATCAAGAGCGAGGGCGCCCAGTTTGTCTATGGGATACTGATCCTTGCCGCATCGCTGGGATCAATCGCATTAGCTGCAACCATCCGTACTGTGCCGTTCTATATAGCAGCTGGGATTATCTGCCCAATCGGATTTTGGATGTTTAGATCGCGTTGGAAACGATGGCTCGGATCTGCTCCATATTGCTACCAGCTCCTGACTTCGCTTGGTGAAGATGCGGAAAACATGCGCTTGAATCACGAAGACAAGCAACGGCAGAAGTATGTGAATAAAATCGGTGATCTCTACGAGCATTCACGCCCTGGCGAAAATGACGATTAAAATCTATTCCTATATCTAATAAAAAACCCGCTGCACGCGGGTCTTTTTTATTAGATTGAGATGGATACCTTAGGCGAGTTCTGGGAAGCGTTCTTTGACGACCTTGACCAAATCCTCGACATGCGAAGCCGATTCGTCGAAAAGTTTTTGTTCTTCGTCGGTAAGTTTGAACTCGACAATCTTCTCGACGCCGTCTTTGCCCAAGAGGGCAGGAACACCAACGAATAAGCCCTTGTGGCCGAACTGGCCATCTAGGTAGGCGGCCGATGGGATGATCCGCTTCTTGTCTTTGATGATCGCCTCGGCCATCTGGATGGTGCCCAGGGCTGGTGCGTAGAAAGCGCTGGTGCCCATAAGCTTGACGATCTCTCCACCGCCAACTTTGGCCCTTGCGACGCAGGCATCGATCTTGTCTTGGGACATGAGATCTGTGACAGGGATGCCATGGACTGATGTCAGGCGTGGGAACGGAACCATGTCGTCGCCATGCCCGCCTAAGAGAACGGCTTGGACATCTTCGACACTGACACCGAGTTCCCAAGCGATAAACGCACGGTATCGGGCACAATCGAGGGCACCGGCTTGGCCAACGATGCGATTTGCAGGGAATCCGGTCGCTTTCCACGCGGTGTAGACCATCGCGTCGAGTGGATTGGAGACGAGGATCACAATCGAGTCCGGGGCGTGCACTTTGATATTCTCAGAGACGGACTTGACGATCTTGACATTGGTCTCGATGAGGTCATCACGGCTCATGCCCGGCTTGCGGGGGATGCCCGCGGTGACGATGACGACATCGGATCCGGCGATGTCTTTGTAGTCGAAAGTGCCGGTGAGGTTGGAATCGAATCCCTCGATTGGTGCACAGCAGCCCAGGTCGATCATCTTTCCCTTTGGCATGTGCTGATCTGGAGCGTCAGCGCGAGGGATGTCGAGGAGAACGATATCGCCGAGTTCTTTTTGGGCGGCCCAGTGGGCGCAGGTTGCGCCGACATTGCCCGCGCCGATGATGGAGATCTTTGCTCGTTTGGTTGCCATTGAACGGTGTCCTTTCCGTGTGCCAATGCACTGTTATTTGTATCGAAAATCCGTATTTTCATCCTAGACCTTGGCTCGTCAGGTTCTACCTTTTTGAGTCCTCGGCCTGCACAGTTGCCCACTTTACCGGGAGCGGGTCAAGGGGCTTGCCGGATTTGGGGGGTAGTGAAACTGAGCAAATCTCCCCCCCCACCACTACGGGCACCAATAGGGGCTGCCCTGCTGGAAGATCTCCGGTGACGGGGCTTACAAGGTCATGGGTAGGTCCACCGGCCATGAAATCCATCTGGCGGTAGACCTGATGGAGTGGACGCATGATTTCTGGGCGTTCAATCTCCCCGGTGCAGGTCTGGAGGAACCCGTCGACGAACTCGACGATCTGCTCATCGGGCATCCCCCCTGATTGGTCCCGGCACCACGCGACTGGGGCATCCTCGAACATCTCGATCCCGGGGGCTGAAACAAATACCTCACCCATAAATCCGGCTTCTCGCATCGCCAGCCCGATCTCGCCGGGATGGCGGGTAGTGAATCGCTCGGATTTACATCGCCAGACGACGCCCTCGTTGAGCGAGTCTTCCCACGCAAGTTTCGCGTCTTCCATAAGTTCGATCAGTGAATCTGGCATCGGCTCGGCGGCCCAGGCGGCGTTTATCGCAGTTGCGTGTTCTTTGATGCCCATCTCGGCCTTGTCAATCGCGAGGGGACGCTCAGCGGGATCGAGCTTGTGGAGTTCGGGTAATGCCATGGCGAGGGCGTGGAGACCAATCGCCGGGGCGATTGAATCTCGCCAGCGGTTGCCTTCTTCATCTTTGGGCAAGGCCACGGCGGATTGTGCGAACTGCACCCAGCCGGCGAGGAGCGAGGCCCATGTTGTTGTGTCGTGTTTATTCATTGAGGGATCCTAGACCAGCCTTCAAAAGTGGATGACGAAAAAATAAAGAACCCCCGGGCTGTGGTGGGCTTGCCCGGGGGTAGATGCTGAGTCCGGACTGGAGGCAGGGTCGCCCGGTCTCAGCGTAGCTTTCCCCCACCCCCCAAAATAGAAAGGAAAGAGGGAATATGTCACGATTCACGACCCGCGGCGGGCATTGTGCCCGATGGTCGTCAGCTCTGATCCGGCTTCAACTACTCCGTGGCTCAGGTGAGCCGACCGTCTGCCGGGGTTCGAAACCCGATCTGTCCGTGATCGGTTCTCGCAGCGCTCATTCCGTTCGATTGCTGACCGTCTAATTCTGAAATGCGACCGGCCGTCCTGACCGCCGCGTGTTGTGAATCGTTTCTACTAATCAGCTGCAGCCCATCGAGGCGCCACAGTTCAAACATTTGTAACAGGTCCCGCTCCGGACGGTGATGGTGCCGCACACATCACACGGCGGGGCATCACCCGCGGCATCAAGAGCCATCGAGAGTGTCGCGCTCCGAGCATCGATCTGAGTCCCGTCGCTCGTGCGGGCGGTGATCTTTGTCTCGGTCAGTTTCGTTTCAATCACATGGCGTTCTGGCTTGGTCTCGATCGCCTTTGTCTCGATATCAACGACCGGGATCCGGCGAACAATCGGATCGGGCTTGTCTGCCTGCTCTACAGGTTCCGGTGTCGAGCGTGCAGGTGCGTTGGCTTCGCGGTACCCGTCGATGAACTCGATCCCGAGCCAACGGAAGATGTAATCGACAAGCGACTTGGCGAACGGGATATCCCGGTTGGTCGTCATGCCTGCTGGTTCAAAGCGTTGGTGGGTGAACTTGCGGACCAGCGATTCGAGTGGCACGCCGTATTGGAGCGCCACTGATGTTGAGGTTCCGAGCGAATCCATCAAGCCGCCAATTGTTGAGCCTTCTTTGGCCATGGTGATGAAGAGTTCGCCGGGTTTGCCGTCCTCGTAACAGCCGACGGTGAGGTAGCCCTCGTGACCGGCGACATTGAACTTGTGGGTCAATGAATGGCGGGTTTCGGGAAGACGACGACGCATCGGGCGATGCACAATCTCGACTTCCTTCTGGATGACGATCCGAACATTCTCATCGCCCACAGCACCGGCGAGTTCCGCAACATCAGAAGCGACCTCGTCGAGGGCTAACGAGTGATCGAGATCATCGATGATTGTGTCATCGGCGAGTTCCGTGTCGGTATCGCTCTTGGAGTTGAGCGGCTGGCTGAGTTTGCAACCGTCGCGGTAGAGGGCGTTGGCCTTGAGGCCAAGTTCCCAGCTATGGCGATACGAATCTTTAATATCCTCAAGAGTCGCGTCGTGCGGGAGGTTGATGGTCTTGGAGATTGCCCCGGAGATAAACGGTTGGGCCGCCCCCATCATTCGGATATGGCCGCCGGCGGAGATCAAACGCGTTCCGGTGTTGCCGCAGGTGCTGGCACAATCAAAGACGGCGAGGTGTTCGTCCTTGAGGTGCGGGGCTCCTTCGATGGTTTGCGTGCCGCAGACAAGTTCGTTGAGCTGTGCGACCTGGAGACCGTTCAAACCGAGGAAACGCAGTGCGTTGAAACTCGGGTCGCTTTTTGCGTTCTCGGGATCGGCACCGATGCGGGTCAGGGTTTCGTCTCCGAGTCCCCATGCGCTGAAGGCCATGCCGAGCTCAAAGGCGCCGGGGAGCCCGTCGGTGATCTTCTGGAGATCATCGTCGTTCATGCCTTGGTCGATCAACCACGCCGCGAGCGAGACGCCGACGGAGTCTTCGACATCCGTTGGCATGGGAACATGAAGATTCAGCGTGCCGAGGATGTACTGGATCATCTCTCGGCGTTGCTCGTTGTCATACCCAAGTGCGTTGAGTGCTGGATCAATCGACGCGTTGGCAATTTTGAAGAACCCGCCGCCGGCAAGTTTCTTGAACTTAACGAGCGCGAAGTCGGGCTCGACACCGGTGGTGTCGCAGTCCATGAGCAGGCCGATCGTGCCGGTGGGCGCGATGACGGTGGTCTGGGCATTGCGGTATCCATAGAGCTCGCCCATGTCGAGGGCGTCGTCCCAAGCGGTGGTCGCGTGATGGAGCAGGTCCATTGCGTTTCCCAGGGGGACGCCGTGATCGCGGATGAGGTCGTGGTCGATGGGGACGGGTGCGATGCGGAGGTCTTCGTATTCGCCGCTGTCACGAGCGACGCCCATGGCTGCACGCCTGTGATTGCGAATGACGCGGAGCATGCTCTCGCGTTCGGGTTCGTAGCCCGGGAACGCACCGTGCTCGCCCGCCATCATTGCGGACATTCTGTATGAACGCCCGGTCATGATCGCGCTCAAGCAGCCGCAGATCGCGTTGCCCGGTTCTGAATCATAAGGGATACCAGCCTGCATCAGCATTGCACCAAGGTTGGCGTAGCCGAGACCGATGGTGCGATAGTTGTAGCTGAGTTCGGCGATTTCTTTGGACGGGAACGCGGCCATAAGAACCGAGATTTCAAGGACAATCGTCCAGATGTCCACGCCATGCTCGAAGCCTTTGATATCGAACTCGCGGGTCTCGCTGTTGTAGAACTTGAGGACATTGAGCGATGCCAGATTGCACGCGGTGTTGTCGAGGAACATGTACTCGCTGCACGGGTTCGATGCGTTGATCGGGCCGGCTCCAGGACAGGTGTGCCAAGCATTGATGGTCGTGTCGTATTGCACACCCGGATCGGCACACCGCCATGCTGCATAGGCGACATCGTTCCACAACTCGCCGGCATCAACGGTACTGGCAACCTCGCCGGTCGTGCGGAACTTGGTTTCCCACTCGCCGCCAGCATCGACAGCATCAAAGAACGCGTCGGGGATGCGTACAGAGTTGTTGGAGTTCTGGCCTGCGACGGTGCCGTAGGCCTCGCCGTTGAAATCATAATCGAGCTTCAAACCAAGCCGATCGGCGGTCTGACCGACAGTCTCGGTGTCCGCTTCGGAGGTCTTGTTGTTCTGGATCGCTTTGAGCCCTTCGACCAACGCGGCAACCTTGATTTCCTCGCGGACCTTCCAGTTGACGAACTCGCTGATATCCGGGTGGTCCATATCAAGGCAGACCATTTTGGCAGCCCGGCGGGTGGTGCCGCCGGATTTGATCGCGCCGGCGGCGCGGTCGCCGATCTTGAGCCATGACATCAGGCCTGAGGAGTTGCCGCCGCCTGAGAGGAGCTCGTTGGCGGCGCGGAGATTGGAGAAGTTGGTGCCGGTGCCGGAGCCATACTTAAACAAGCGGGCTTCGCGCTGCCAGAGGTCCATGATCCCGCCCTCGTTGACGAGGGAATCGCCGACGGACTGGATAAAGCACGCGTGAGGTTGCGGGTGCGAGTACGCATCGTCGGCGAGTTCCGGCTGACCGGATTCTGGATTGACGATCCAGTGACCCTGGGCAGGACCACTAATGCCATACGCCCAGTTCAAACCAGTATTGAACCACTGCGGTGAGTTGGGCGCGCACATCTGGTGGACCAGCATGTAGACCAGCTCGTCATAAAACGCGGTCGCGTCTTCCGGGGAATCGAAGTAGTCGTGGGTCTCGCCCCAGTGCTTCCAGCAGCCGGCGAGTCGATGGATCACCTGGCGGGCGGAGCGTTCTGGGCCGGTCTTGGTTGAGCCGTCGTCGTTGGTGAGCTGGTCAGAATCATTCGGCAGGGCGAATTTTTCGGCAAGCTGAGGCACACCCGCCTTGCGGAAATATTTACTGACCATGATGTCGGTCGCGAGCTGCGAGAACCCAACGGGGACCTCCGCATCCGGCATCTCAAAGACAACCGAACCGTCCGGGTTCGTGATTCGACTCGATCGCGTGGTCCATTTGGTGGATGCGAACGGGTCTGTACCTTCCGTGGTGAATCTGCGAGTGATTTTCATATTGCTATAACTTTCCAGTACAAAATTGTTAAAAACCGCCAATACTGATCGAGTCGCTCCGAACAGTGACGCCTACCGGCATATTGCTAAAAATATTCTGACTCAAAACCATTCCGCGAAGCGCAAGCGGTTCATCATTTCCGATTGATCGAACATCGATTGAATCGTGGCAACGCAAAAATGTGCCTTGATGGGTGAAGAGCTCAGCCTCCAAATTTAAGGCTGCAGCTTCATTTCTACTTATTTCAAACAAGGTTTTTCCATCAAGCTCCGCAACTGTTCTTTTATCGGGATATCGAATAACCAAATTTGATTTTTCGCCATCCGAAGTTTTGTATAACTGATTTCCTTTTGCAACTGCAATTCTAACGCCATCTTGGTTATACAAATTAAATTGTGCTGTATACCCTGCGTCAACTATTGAAACGGTTTCGATTAAAGGCTCGTCTTCGTACTGCAGGATGATCGGCACATTGATAAATGTGTTCGTTGCAAAAACAACTTTATTTGTTGGAACATAAACCAGATTTTCTCGTTCGGCATCGCTCATCAAAGTCTCCTAGTCAACCTTCGGCAGTGTCAAGCCGTCCTGGTCTTGGTACTTGCCGGCCTTGTCCGCGTAGCTCTGAGCGCACACCTCATCACCCTTCAAGAAGATGAACTGGGCGATGCCTTCGTTGGCGTAGATCTTGGCGGGGAGCGGGGTCGTGTTGCTGATTTCGAGTGTGACCTTGCCGCGCCATTCGGGTTCGAGTGGGGTGACATTGACGATCAACCCGCAGCGGGCGTAGGTCGATTTACCGACGCACAGGACGAGGATGTCGCGGGGGATGTCGAACCATTCGACGGTCTCGCAGAGGGCGAAACTGTTTGGGGGGATGATCACATGGTCGGTGCCTTGGACGGCGGTGTCGACGGTGACCATGAAATCATCGGTGAAGTTTTTGGGATCGACGACCGCGATCCCGCCGCTTGGGGGGGTCGGTGTGAAGATTTTGAACTCCGTGCCGACGCGTACGTCGTAGCCGTAGGAGGACACGCCGTAGGAGATGGTGCCGTCGCGTTTGATGGCTTTCTCGAATGGCTTGATGTCCACTTGAGATTCGATTTGTGTGTCACATAGAACTGGCATGACTCGCTGCTCCGTCTCGATTATCCGATCAGGTTGTGATCGGTGGGGACTTCCGTTGTCCCCGGCCTCCGTTGTTGCCGTCTAGTGGGGTGTCCACACACCACCGGGCGGCTGAATTACGACACAACTACCCCGCCGGCTGGGGCGATATCCCGGCCGTCTGCACGCGGTCGCTGCTTTTTGGTGCCCCAAACAAATGGGGACGCCTCACTAATTGAGCCGGGGTGCCCCTGGTTGCCCACCGGGACGGTTCCGCCTCCTGCGTGTTTCTGCTGGATGCTCGAATCCGATGATTCAAACACCGTTATAAACACAAACCTATCAATTCCCTTACTTTCGCTGATGAACTCGCGAACCTGTCATGAACTTGGACAACGGCTGGATACCACTGTGATTTATCGCTTGTGGATATCTTGTCGGTTGATTCCAAGTCCTCTACAGTTCTCGACTTCCCACGATGGAAATCTTCAGTTTTATCCTGCCGACCCCAATATATCGGGCCTGCAGGGCCTCGATCATAGCCTGACACAAGGTATTGTGGGGCCGCTTTAGTCGATATTGTCGCATTTTTCGCGTATTCAATGATTCCACCTAATTGTCGCTCGTAGCTGGATTGTCGCTAAGTGAGGGCTGGGATATCGGGAAGGTGATGGAGAACAACTGTTTATCTCACGGTAGGCTTTTTATGATGTGGTTTCCAGTTCTCGTACATATCCCGAACTTGATTATTTCGTGAATCTCAGGCTTCAATCACTTTTCCACAAAGCTACCACCAATCGAGACCCAAATGTTGCATTTGTGAAGCTCTGTTCAATTTCAGACCGGTGCATACACTCACTGCTCGGGTGCGTATGGACACACACCGATGAACAATTGCCGACGAATCGCCGGCCCCACCGCGTTGCTATGAAAGCTCCAAGTCTTCAGTTTGCAACGCTCTAGCACATTCGAGGGACACCCGTTGAGCCAGACTAAGCCCATTTCTATTTCACGCTTGGATATCCGCCTAAGCGTTTTGATTTCTTTCCTAGTGACGCTGTTGGTCTTGTCAAGCATGGCCATGCCCGGTTGTCGATTAATGAAAAAGAAAAAGCCGGTGCCCAAGGCACGGATTACGACCCCCACTGTGGTGCGTGATCTGCCGTCGCAGTTGCGAGGGACGATCGGCGCCGAGTCCAGGATTGTCGGCAATACACCAACGATGGTTTCGGGGATCGGCTTTGTAGTCGGACTTGACGGCACAGGCGGGCTCACGCTCCCTGAGCAGTACGCTGGACACCTCGAGCGGGAGATGGGACTCAATGGGGTGAATGTGTCCAATGACAACCCCCAGTCGCCGATGTTTGGCAAAAGCCCGAGACAGCTGCTCCGCGATCGGAATACCGCAGCGGTGATTGTGCAAGCAGCCATTCCACCAGGATCTAGCCCAGGCGACAGCTACGATGTGTATGTCCGTGCGATCAATGCGTCGAGTCTTGAGGGAGGGAAACTCTGGACGACCGAGCTCCGGATAGGCCCCCCATCTACTTATAATGACAAACAGGCTCACATCATCGGGAAAGCCCGTGGGCCTTTGTTCCTGAACCCGTTTGCTGAACCCGGCGTTGAAACGAGCGGGATATCTCGGAATATCGGCCGGATTCTCGACGGAGGGTTTGTGACGACGGGGACCGAGATCCAGATTATTCTGGACAACCCGTCACATCAGCGTGTCAGACAGATGGTAAGTGCGATTAACGCCGCGTTCCCGGCAAGAGCACTTGACCGCAGCCCCACTGCAAGAGGCGTGGACGAATCGGTCCTTTTCATAACGATCCCACAAAAATTTAACGATCGGCGTGATGATTTCCTTGAGCTGGTCTCGCACCTGACGATCGACCAATCATACCCAGAGGTGTACGCGCAAAGGTATGCGCAGACTCTCGAGTCAAACGCCTATCTTGCCAACGACATGTCGTGGTGTCTCGAGGCACTGGGCGAACGAGCTATTCCTCAGCTCCGTCCACTGTATGATCATCCTGAGTCGGCTCCTCGATTGGCCGCTTTGCGAGCTGGTGCGGGACTCGGCGACCCAAAGTGTGTCGATGGGCTCTCTCAAATTGCAAACAACGGGCCTGAGAGCCTGCGGACCGACGCGATTGCACTTCTTGCTCGGATCGAGGATTCTCTGGTTCCAGATAAGATTCTTCGCGGATTGCTTGAATCAGACCAACTCAACATCCGCGTTGAGGCGTATGAGGGATTGATGCAACGTGCGATCAATGCCCGGAAGCGACTACTCGCAAAGAACATCGGGGGCGTTGGATCGGTGAATCGTGCTGCGGTCAACTCCGGAGCGATGGATCAGCAGATCGATGTGCTTGCTCGCGTCCAGCTGCCAGCTGATCCGGTGCGTGGTGTCTCTAGGCAGTTGATCGCGGGCAAATTCTTTTTGGACATCGTGCCCTATGGCAAGCCTTTGATTTACATTACTCAACACCATGAGCCACGGATCGTTCTCTTTGGAGACAACCAGTTTGTCAAGACTCCCATGCTTGCAAGCGCATGGTCTGACCGCCTGATGTTGGCTTCTGATGTAAAAGATGGACCTATCCGCCTTTACTATCGCGACGACAAGAAACGAAAGACATACTCGCACCCTGATGTGCCATCAGATCTGCCTTCGCTGGTCGAGTTTTTGGCGATCGAGCCAACACCGGGATCTGTCCATCGTGGGCTTGGACTGTCATACTCGCGAGTTGTGGGAGCGTTGTACGAAATCTATAACGATCTCGGAATCCAAGCGGGCTTTACCACGGAACAAGATCAACTGCTTGCCGACCTGCTTGCCTCTGTTGAACCTACGGACATTGAGATTCGTGCGGAAGGGCCTGAGGATTCGGTGACCATGATCCCGATCAACGACCCGCGGAACCAGGTTGTTGATCCCCAATCTGGTATGACAAAGAGACGGACGCTCTTGGTCCCGATAAATCCACCAAAGGAAGATCTTGAACCAGGCGCAGCAGAGCGGCCTGAGGGCCAACAGACTGATAGCCCTGAAATGCGGTCTGAATAAGTTGGTTTATGAAGAGTTCTCTTACAGAACTATGACCGCTTTCGGCACAGGCAATATTGAACCGGTGCCAGCGGACGCAATGGACCACCGCGAGAGATCGTGTCGAGCAGGTTCACCACAGGGCCGAGATGACATTTTTCCATCGCGCGAGGCGTATGAACATTTCCGCTCTTGCCGATCAGATCAAGACCCGCGTCTTCGATCATCTTCCGGACATCTGATGGTCTCTCCCAGATGGAATAGACATCCTGGCCGACGGCTCTTGAACTCTTGTTGATTTTGTTACCCGCAGCCCAGAAGTAGCTGTTCAGGTTCGCGAAGTTAAAGAGCAGGGTTGACCCGGGCTTGGTTACCCGAGCAAGCTCTTTGATAGCGGTGCCCGCATGTTCGAGGTGGTTGAGCACATTGAATGTAAAGGCGTGATCAAAGCTGTTGTTCTCGAAGGGCAGTTCATAGACCGAGCCTTCAATGGCGGCCTCGAGATTCTCATCAACCCCGGCTTCTTTGAGATTGTCCTGAGCGACGGTGAGCATGCCTGGAGAAATATCCAAGATAGTCACCTTGCAACCCATGCGGCATAAAGGGATCGTAAAGCGAGCGGTACCAGGACCGATCTCCAGAACTTTTGAGTCGCCCCACCCCTTGGTCAGGTCAGCGAGAATACCTTGCTGAACGCGATTCACCCGTGCGCCGGCCTTGGATGTCCAACGCTGGTTATCGTAGATGGTGCTGTCGGCGTCATAGAACGGGGAGTTGGTGCTGTCCTTGCTCAAATCAAGATCCTCGCTGTGCGTAGAGGTGAATGTGCGACGCCGCGACTTGGGCGGGGTCAAAGTGCTGCTCAGTATAGAATCGGG
>Ga0209344_10000410_pt1 | contig 78294 bp, 72 predicted proteins | sample Cruoilmetagenom6_FD_187293 | JGI IMG/M metagenome (GOLD analysis project Ga0209344, IMG submission 187293) | Oil polluted marine microbial communities from Coal Oil Point, Santa Barbara, California, USA - Santa Barbara Oil Seep Sample 6 (SPAdes)... | ecosystem: Environmental > Aquatic > Marine... | reverse complement strand
TGTCACGGATGCCAAGCGCAACAAGGCTCTCGGCCCGGCTTAGTTCGGCGTCACGGGAGGTCCCGTGTACGACGTAGCCTTGATCCAGCAGCAAATGTGACAGATAGGCCCCATCCTGCCCGGTGGCGCCAATTATGAGAGCTTTTCGGGACATGTCAGAGCGGAACCTGATTGATCGCGAAAGTCAGAGGGTTTCGCCACAAATGCCTGCGCGAGATGATTTCCTCGCGCGACAAAATAAGACTGTCGAACAGGGCGAGCCATTCCCAGGTCATTTTCTCTGCAGTATGCGGGTAGGCTCTAACTTGCCTTGCTAGACCGTCATATTCAATCATTAGCCTATCAAGGGCACCTTCAAGGTCTTGCGGGCCGTCAATTGCAAGTCCGTATCCCTCACAATATTCCGGCATGCACCCGCTTTGGCGATAGATCAGGGGCAGTCCGCATAGGGCACCTTCATTCTGATGGTTGCCACCCGGCTCATTAATGGACCCGGTAATATAGGCATGATGTGTGCGCAATTCGTCAGCTAGAGGCTTGCCATCCAATGGCTTTACATACCGGACATTGTTGAAGGCAAACCCGGCTGGCAAATTACCCACATAGGTGAAGGCCAAACGATCACGCCACCTCTCCTGCCCGATCAGGTCATCCAGGTGCCGGTAGACGTCGAAACCTTTCTTGGGATGAAATCCCCAGTGATGAGTCACAAGTTTCAGGGGGCCGTTCCTGCTCCAGGGTTCAAAACCGTCGGTGTGGAAAATGCGGGTATCAGCACCGTTCAGGATTGTAGACCAAGGGTCGCGCAAGTTCCGCCGCCAGATTGGCAGCTCGCTGAGCCATGTGCCCACAAATACGGTGGCATCTGCTGCGTAATTGGCACGGGCCAGGCGCGCATTCATGAATTTGGTGTCTTTGCGTTCGTCGCATTCATTGATGCGGTGAATGACGATCGCGTTGGGATTGCGCAGGGTCAGATGGCGCAGGATCGCGCCGGCACCAAAGCTGACATTTGGCGAGCGGACACGTGGATCCGTCAACAGAATGATATCTAGGCCATCATGGTCCAGGTCGTTTACAACATCATGCCCGGTGGCCCCGAGAGCCTCGGTAAGCGCGGCAATAAACCGGTTGCCGCCGCCCCAGGGGCCATCATATGCGCGTGAACCGAGAGCTATTTTCATAAAGGTTTTCTCGCCACCATGGTCTGCGTGGAGAATGCCCGGAAACCCTTTGTGGTTTCGAAGAAATTGTATCCGAGCCGCGCCATGATATTCATCCCAAGCCGAAAGATCCTGCCCGCAATCGGCCGGGGGGACGCATAGAATTCAGCAAGTGCAATCGGGTGGGAGACATCGACGGCCACCGGAACGCCAAGAGTGGTCGAACACATGTGTTCGAACTCGGCCGGGAACCACTCCTGAACATGCATGCGATCAAGCGGTGCCTCAGTATAGCGTATCGGCGTGGTTACAACCAGAATGCCCCCCGGGGCGAGTACGCGCCACATCTCTTTGAGCATGGCTTCGGGATGCTGCACATGCTCGATCACATCCGAACAAACGATACCTGCCACGGCCGCGTCATCATAAGGATAAGTGTAGCCATCAATAAGGCTGAACTTTCCCTTGAGATTCCGCTTGGCGAATTGTTCTCTGGCGAGATCTATGGATAGCTTTTCGGTATCGATCCCTTCAACCGCCATGCCCAGGCGCATGGCAATGAGGCCGCTGAGCGCAGCATCGCCGCAGCCGACGTCAAGAAGGCGATCCTCAGATCTGACGTTGGCGGATTTCAATGCCTGCAATACCTTGGCATACCGGCCCATCGTGTAGGCGTTCAGGCGGTGTATGGGGCCAAAGCATTCTGTCCAGTGGTATGCCCCTTTTATGGCATATTTGTCGAAGGTAATCTCAGTCATCAACTAGCCAGCTTTTCAATCTGCGATGCCATTGCCTTGGCGGAAATATTCTTGTCAAGCAAGGCCCGGCGCGCAGCACGTCCCTGCTTTTCCGCCGCATCGGTATTCATCAGCAGGCTTGCAACGGCATCTGAGAGCATACCGGCGTCACCCGGCGGAACAAGCCTGCAAATGCCACTATACATAAGTGCCGGATCCCATAGGCCCTTGTTTGCACTCATGATCACCGGTCGACCGCAGGCCATGGCCTGCAGGGTAGCGCTTTGGCCTGAGGGCTGGATTGTTTCGCGCACCGGCGTCACAATTAATCGTGCCTGTCTAAATCTTTCACGGAGATCGACATCACTGATGGAGGCGCCCCGCCAGTCACCCCGTTCTATAACGACATTCGGCTTGTCGCTTGAAATCGATAGTGAGGTAATAATGGTCAGGCGAGGAAATTCCGGACGCCAGGCAGAAAGCAGGGTTTCATAGTCGCGCGCCCTGTCGTTACCGATGCTGAGAACTTCATCTGACAAAACAGTCCTGGGCGCTGGCGACCAGAAATCGAGGTCGACGCCGAAGGTGAAGTCAATGACATCGATCCCCTGGCCGCACCAGGTTCGGATAAGTTCACCTTCGGGCTTGGAAAGTGCAGCAAGCGTGGTCCGGCGCAAGGCAAGGCGATGCAGCGCCTGACGCCAATTTGATGCGTCAGGTTCGAGCAGACCCATCGTCATGAGAATAACACATTTGTCATGAAAGCCGGCTGCGCCCAGCGCGGCAAGAGCCATGCCGATAGATTGCGTTGTCGCGACAAGGACCTCAAACTCTGCCAGCGGCCCTCGCAAGGCTTTGAGGAAACGTATTGCCAGCCGTGGGCTCACCCCGGCTAGGCCGGCTATACGTGCTGAGGCGGCTTCAAGGAGACGCGGCCATTTGTTGCCGGTCCCGAGGTCTGCTTCCTCAAACATTGCAACCGGCCGCCCGGTGCGCTCCAGCTCGGCAAAGCCGTAAAGAAACTCCGTAGGACCATTTTCCAAAAGCCGCGCCCGACGGCCGGAGCTGAAAAGAAAAGCAGTTGGGCGCATCATTTTGTGGACCATACGGCAATCGGAAAGGTTGAAATCAAGACTGGGGAATCGCGTGCAGGTCTGCCGAGATCGTGAATCGTAGCGGGCAAAAATAGGTCGCTGCGAATTTTACTGGCAATGTGGCACATCAGTTAAAAGCCCTTCATTACGTAAGTATGCGCCAATAGCCTCCGCCGCAATTTTTACCCCAAATGGCTTCCAGTGAGAATCAGTAGTGAAAAACAAACCATGTGTCGATTTTTGTGCTTGAAATAGGCGCTTTAGATCGACCGTCCGGATGCCTAAATCTGTAAGGCGGGACATGATTATGTCATTCAAGGCGAGAGTGAGTGGCTGGGGCTCAATGTGATCATCCACTCCATAAATAGCCTGTTTGCTTGGGATAAGAATAAATAGGTATTCATAACCTTTTGATTTTAAGTGCGCCGCGTGCTGTTGAATGCCCTCGATCGTTTTCTCTATTAGAGAATCTGATGTCGCCCATTCCTCGTATAGGTACTCGGGCACTGAGCCCCCATGCGATTTTATGAATTGAAGATCATTCCAAATCCGTTGAATAAAACGACGGGCCTTAAACCAAGGGTGCCAGCGCTCAGGATTTGCTATCCCCAATCCGTTCGGAACGTCCGCATCCAGTTTGATAGGCCCGTGAAAGGAGCTAATTTCCAACGGATTTGCAAATAGTTTGGCATTTGCAGTACTGCGATCAACCCGCATTTCAATGACAATTTTTACGTCTGACAAATGAGGTGCCGCTAGCGTTTCTCCTAACCAGCCCCCCGAGCCATTGTAGGTAGGTACGTTTATAGTTTTGCTTAATTGCCAAGGAAACGTTTCGGAATCGCTGAGTGCCGCGCCTTTGACATAAGAATCTCCCCATATGATGATTTGTGGTAATGGCGAGCAGGTGGGAACGCTGCGAAATCCAAACCTGTCAAAGCTGACCTCAGTCGGCCAACTGTTCTGATAGAGAAATGCAAAATCCCGGCTCAGATCGCCCTTTTCTTTGCCACTCCACGCTTCGTCCCGGCAGCCATAACTATTGCAAAATTCATATGACCGGAAGAAGAATAGTTCCGGGTGCAGTTGATATACTATATATGTCAACCACGTCGAAAATATAAATATAGCTGCTATTGCTAGCCATATTTTATTGAATAGTTTTATAGATTTACTTTTTCTAAAACTGGAAATAGAGAAACTCCGTAGGCGATCCATTAATTTGGAAGGTTGTATAAATCAACAGAACGATAACAAACGCTGCATATGGCAGTGTTGGGCGCCATCTTTGGATTTTACTCAAATGGCGTAGTAGAACCCCCTCATTACGTACATATTTGGCGCACCATTCAGCAGGGTGAGGTAGTGTAAGAACTGCCACAGTAAGTACAGCGATCCAAATGGCTGAATGCGGGTTCCAGAGCTTAAATTCTGCGAGAGGTTTTGCTTGGATGCCGAGTTGAGCGAGTATTCCGGGAATTGGCCCTAGAAGTGCCAGCAACCGGTCGGGCAATTGAATGCCGTTAAACCCGAGCATGGCGCGATATATTTCTTGAGCAACCTGAAGAGATTGTGCTCTGAAAAGTACCCACGCAAAAACCACAACGGTGAATGTCACAAGCCAGGCAGCTACGCGATAACTGAGCGTGTTAAACGCCAAGCTCCACTCATAGCGTTTGAGAAAAGCTCTCCACAGGTGGTTTATAACGAGAAAAAGTCCGTGTAGGCCACCCCAGAGAATGAAGGTTACACCGGCACCATGCCATAAACCACCGAGTATCATTACAATCATTAGATTTATCTGACGCCGAACCATTCCTACCCGACCGCCGCCGAGCGGGATGTAAAGAAAATCCCGTAGGAATCGTGAGAGTGTGATATGCCATCTTCGCCAAAAATCTATTATATTCAGAGCCTTATAGGGTGAATTGAAGTTTAGTGGCAAATGAATGCCAAATAGCCGGGCTAGACCAACTGCCATGTCAGAATATCCAGAAAAATCGAAGTATAGCTGGAAGGTGAAAGAAAGTGCACCGGTCCATGCAGCGAGAAACGTTATCTCGTTCCCCATGGCTGCCCCATCGAAAACCGGTGTAGCAAAGGTGGCCATGGTATCGGCAATCACGACCTTCTTAAATAGGCCTAGCGAGAATATCGTAATCCCAACCGCTATATCTATTCCGCGTGGACGCAGGGCATTATGTTTTTTAAGTTGGGGTAGGATTTCCGCTTGGCTAACAATAGGGCCAGCAATTAGCTGCGGAAAGAACACAACGAACAGAGTATATTCCAGCAACGAATGATTTATGGCCTTGTCAACATACACGTCGTATAGGTAAGCGATTTGCTGAAAAGTAAAAAATGATATTGCTAACGGAAGTACGGTGTTTGCTATCGAGAATGAGGATGCGCTTGAAATTCCCAAGAAAAAATTTGCATATTTATAATAGAAAAGAAGAGATATATTACTTATAATTGCAAATATAAGTATATATATTGATTTTCTATTGGTAATTATTACTTTTGCCCCATAGTTGAATATAACTGATCCACATAGCAAAATAATATATGGTGGGTTCCACCAGCCATAAAAGAATAGAGAACAAAGAACTAGCCAGCCGGACGCATAACTCACGCCCAGCCGCCGAGTTGCAGTAAATCCAAGAGCCGTTATAGGCAGGAAAAACCAAAGAAATTCGTAGGAGTTAAACAGCAAGAGCTCGCGCCTTTGCATGTAAAACGTTCAATGGGTAAACGTATTTCAATGACACAGGGAGCCGCGCTATGACAAGCGCTTTACAAGACGGCGTGTCAGGTATGGAAAGTCCAGGACGTCAAAATGTTTGTCTTCAAAAAAAGCATCGATGGCAGGCTTCGCATCGGGCCACTTCTCGAGGTCTTTTGGACTATCATATTCATCGAAAATGATAACACCTCCGATTGCAAGATGCTCCCAGAACCCATTTAGAACATCCGTATATGATTTCCCCAGATCTACATCCAAGTGCAAGATTGCAATGGGGCCGCCGACATATGATGCTACTGTGTCACTAAAATAGCCTTCAACGAACCGGATTTCTGTAGAGTCCACGCCGGCAAAAGCTAGGCCATCTTTTACGTGGTCCAAAAGAGAAACCCCGACATCCGGTGTCTTTACCCCTCCCGGCACATATTCTGGCGGAAAGCTACGAAAGCTGTCAAAGGCAAATACTTCCCGGGATGGGCATTGAACTTGCTTAAGAAGAGAAAGTATTGCTAGTGAAAGTCCGCTCCCTACACCGGCTTCAACTATCGCCCCTTCGATGTCGGTTGTCTCTTTTATCGCTGTTGCGAAATTGGGTAGCCGTGAAAGCGCACCATCAAATTGGAGGCGGCGCTGTACCAGCTTTTCCTCAAGCTTTGAGGAAGATATCTTCCCGCGTTTCTTACCAAGCAGGTTATCTAACCTCATACAATATGCTCCATCATCTCATGTTTTGGTCTATAAAATCCCGCGCGTCAGTCGATGCGCAGAACGCTTTTCCGAAGTTCGTCTACGCCAAATTTGCGCCGAATATCAGGATAATGCTGCATCCTAAGGTCGCGCAGCGGGTTCTTTGGAAGCTCGGTATAGTTCGCAAACACGGCGTAGTGAAACATAAACACTATTCTAGGGTTTTCTTCACAGCGGCTGCCGTAGTGGAGACATCGGGAGGCATCAACGAATGCTCCGCTTGAGGGCGCGCCCGTTAGGGATATGCGATATTCTTTTTCATAGGACGCCAGCTTTTGTGCATCCTCTAGTCCAGCTGACTTGAGTGGTCCGCCGTTGTCGTTCCTCAACTCATCCGTTTTGTCTGCTGGGATAAATGTAAGAGGCCCATCTTTGGGGCCGACGTCAGTGAGGTTGATAAAGCATTTCACATGATGTGGATCGGTGCCATCCAAGTGAAAATTTTGACTGCCCGAAGCCCCGTCTTCTGATACTTTTGAATAATAAAGTCCTATAGAACAAAGCCGTGGCACCATCCCATAATAAGGTATCAACGCAGACAGAACTTCATCACTTGTGGCAAATTCCATAAGCTCCGGATACTGGAAAATATCTTCCTCTTCCAGTATGTTGTAAAAGTACGATTTTGATTTTGCATTTTTGGCGCGCGTTTCATGCCAAGTGGCGAGATTATCTCTTCCTTTGGCATCTAATATTTTGCCACATATTTTTGTGATCTTGTTTACACTAGCTAATTTTCCAGGTCCGAATAGAAAATAACCAGTTTCTTTGGATATATCTATGGCATTCTGGTTAGTACCAATAGGATGTTTTGCCCAATCCTGACGCCTACGATATTCAAAAGGCTTCATCCATAAGCGCAGATTTGTAACCATTACGCCCGCCAAGTTTGGTCTGCCCATCGTGTTGGCAATTGACTTTGCCAGTCGCAGTCCCAAACCTGCGCGAAAAGGACTCGCGAGTCTGTTTTGAACCTTTTGTATAACTGCCATCAGATATCCAATCACGTCTCAAAGCGTAAGGGTATAAACGAATAGATTGTTATATGGCCATCTAAATATCGGTGTCTGTGGATACAGAGGGTGAGGCTGCCGGTTTTGCGGGGGGGGAGATTAGCGCGCCATTCCTAATTTCATAGGTAACATCAGCACCGTCAACGAGTGCCGAGTCATGGGTAATTATCACCACCACCTTGCCCATTTTAGCCAAGCTGCGGAAGGTGCTGTGCAAAACGTCGCGCGACTTCGAATCGAGTGCGCTTGTGGGTTCATCAAATACATAAAAATCCGGATTCCTGAGTAGTGCGCGCGCAATAGTAATTCGGTGCGCCTGCCCACCTGAAATTTCTCCGCCCGCCTCTCCGACAGAGGTTTGGTAGCCATTTTCGAACGCTTCAATAAAATCGTGGGCATAAGCTTGTCGCGCGGCCTTCTCTATTTCCTCAAAGGATGCATCGGGGCGGCCAAGTCGGATATTATCAAGGATAGTGCCGTTAAACAAAAATGGTCGTTGAGATACGTACGCACAACGTTGGCGCCACGAGCGCATATCATATGTTTGTAAGCCTCTGCCATTTACCATTACGGATCCTGCCCGAGGAGTTCTAAGTCCAAACAACAGATCAGCGATAGTCGATTTTCCGGATCCCGAGGGCCCTGATATTGTCGTCACAACTCCGCGATCAAACGAGAGGCTAAGGTTGTTTAATATCGGGGTGCCACTCTCATACTGGAAGGATACATTTTTAAGCTGGATATCGCTCTTTAGATTATCAAACGGCAATGTTCCGGTCACAACTCTATGTGAAGCAAGAGTGTTTAGGGTTTTTGTGATCATCAAAAGGGAAGGATATTGAGTGCGCATATTCATCCAGTTGCTAACAACTGATGCCGCGTGATTACTAAGCCGTTGCCCCACCAATACGAAAAGCGCAGCCGTGGGTAAAAGCTCCTGCGTCGCCCCCGCCGGAGCTATCGCATAATATATTATTCCACCCAGGGTTAGAAATGCCACTAACAAGTTTCCGGCCGCCCATGGAAGCCTAAGTATTATTTTCTGCCGAACATTTAATGTTGTTTGCTGAGCACTCAAGCGTGCAATGTCGGATACTACTGATGATTCTTGTGATAACACCTTAATTTCACGAAAACCTGCAAGCGATTCGCTCACAGTCGCGCTCACATTGAGTGCGACGGTCACGGCTTTGCGGCCAAGCCGTCCGGAATGCCTCCTAGCAGGAAGATATGTCGCCATAGTGAGCCCGCCAAAAGAGAGAATAACTATCAGCGTGACAAACCAAGACACAGATATCATGATGCCAAACATCACAACAACAAATACAAAATTAATGAGCATCTGCAGCACAAACTGGACAAATTTTCCAGAATTGTGTGTCTGGTTTATAAGTATGTCTAGTAATGCACCACGCCGGTCCTCACTAAGGGCACCCTCCTCTGCCTCGAAAATTGCGCTGCTCAATATTTGACGCCAATGATTGCGGAGATTCATACCAAAGCGCGCAGTAAAATATTCGCGCCACAGGACGAATCCTTCTTTCAAAACCATACTGATAACAAATAAGACCGCACTGCCTATAAGAAGCGTCTTGGTATCAATATCGCCAAATAGTGCTGCTATTTGACTGCCAAACGCGCTTTTTTCCTGTCCATGCAAAATTGTGTCGAGAATCGGGACAATCATCGACAATCCAAGGCCGTCGAGTAACGCAGCAACCAAGCTGATGGCAATAAATATAGCTGCTTGGCGTCGAAATTTACCCAACGCTTCCCAAAAATACTTCAGATAAAATAGGGTTCGCCTCATATCATACTGCCCTATTTTGAAACCAAAACAAAATTCGCCAGCATCAGGTCCCATTCGGTATCGATGCTGATTTCTGCTGTCTCGACAATATGCGCCCCGGTGCGCCTGCCCATTATTGTCTTTTGCTCCATAAGGCATTCGCGAGTAATCGCATAGGCAACACCGTTGCGATGATAGAGCTGATCAAGTTGCTGTCTGGCTATGATCTTGGAACCCGCAAGATCATAATAGCCCAGGGCTTTGCCGGGGCCGTATACCGTCAATTGTTTTAGCGGGTGCGCTTTTGAATCCGTGGGCGAGACGGTCCAGACCGCATCCCAGTCTTCATTCACCACCTTTTGGATTGTTGCTTCGACATCCTTGGCCTGCCTTAGCGGCGAGGTGGGTTGCAACATGAGGACGATGTCGTAGGTCACACCATCAATGGCCTCGGTCTGCAATAATGCATCCGTGAGCACCTCCAAGTCGCCGATTCTATCGCCGGACAACTCAGGGGGGCGTCTGAATGGGGCAGCGATCCCGGCCCCTTCGGCCACACGGGCGATGTCGTCATTGTCGGTTGAGACGACGGCACGGTCAACAAAAGGCAAAGCCTGAAGGACGATACCAACCCGAGCAACCAGCGGGATCCCGCCGACTTCGCGCAAGTTCTTCAGTTTTATACCCTTGCTGCCGCCGCGTGCAGGCACGACGGCGAGTATGCGTTTGTTTTTGATCATGTCACACATCAGCCTTTTGCGGGTGCAGCAGGTTTGGAAGAACGCTCAGGTCCGAAATGGCACCTTCGTGATTCCCCACCGCGATAAACCGGCATCCGAATAGGCTCGCGGCTTCCTTGTCATCGGGACCGTTGCCAACCATGACTATTTGGTCCGGTGTAAGTTTCTCGGATTTGGCAATCACAACTAGGTTGTCATGTTTGGACCGGCCCGAGCCATATACGCCGCTGAAATAGGCATCTATCCGGCGTAACCCTACCAGTTCTGTTAGCGGAACATCTGGAGTGGCGGAATTGACGTAGAGCGCATAGCCATCTTCCGTAAGTTTTTTCAAAGCAGCTTCCGCACCCGTTATTTCCGCAGCTTTGGCGATCATTTCCCGGCAATATTGTGTATATGCAGCAACAAGTTCGGCGAGCACAGCCCCCACCGAACCTGATTGTTGAGCGATAGCGATAAAGCTCTCGAAGACACGCCATCTGTCGCCAGGTTTTCTAGCGAGAACCCCGCGCATAATCTCGCTGTCAGGATCAAGTTCGCGCGTTACTGCAAAGAAGCCGTCGTGCTTGATCTGGTCCGAGTCGACCAGAGTGCCGTCGAAATCGAAAACGATACAGCGTATCACGCGTCTTTTTCTTTCCCGCCAAGGGATTCGACCAGCTCAAAGCGTCCCCAATGGTCCACTTTGGTCTTGCGTTCGGAACGTTCCATGCGATTGATTTTCTTGTCGGCATAGAAGGAGTCGTCATTGTAGTGCGAAGTGGAAATCTCTTCGAATACGCACCCTGTCTCGGTTTTGAAACTATGCCAAACGCCGGGTTGCACGAGTAATGTTTCGCCCGCTTCAAGCGTCCTGACCAGTCCGCCGACATTGACCTTGAGCTGCCCATAAAGAACCTGAAAGGTTTCCTCTTTGCGCTTGTGGAAATGGGGTGGGTGTTTTTGTCCTGGGAGTTGAACCAGGATCTTCTTGCAATATTCCCTGTTGACGCAGTTGATGAGAACGGCACCGCACTCCCGGAAATTTTGAATACCATAATGGTGTGAGTATTCGACGTCGAAGGAGCTGTTCAGCACAACGCCGGCTTCATTCAACAGCGCCTTTACGTCGTGTATGGCAGACTTTAGCACCACATAATCGGGATTTGGGGGAACATCCACGTCTTGGGCCAGTAGCGGCATGTCTGCTTTTATTTCTGTGGCGGCCACAATGCCTGCTTTCCACTCGCCGCTGGCCAATGAACCTTCGGCTTTGGGCATGGCGAAATAGACCTGGTCCCGGGTAAGGACCGTACCTCTCTTGACCGTTTTTCTGACGTAAATGCCTCGAGCCAAAAGTTCTATCGCCTCACGTTCGGCGTCTGCGACCTCGCGAACGGTGTCGCTGCCACAGATAGTTTGAGCGTGGCGGTAAGCAGCCATCCATTGGTCGAGTTGTTCGGGTGTGGATGAATAGGCGTTGAGTTTGATCGTGTCGGTCTCAAGGCCAACATGGCGCTCAAACATGCGCGCGCCCTTTGCTACTGCAATCTGTATTTGCGCGATATCGTTGGGGTCCTCATGAGTGGACCAGCCTATGGTCACGCCCGGATAGCGCCGACGCATGATATCGACCATGTTGAGATTGCTGGCACCTGGCGGGGTCGGGTAGATGGACACGCAATACATGAGGGCAAACTGCACGCCACGATGCTCAAAGAAGCTGACCAGATCATCTATCTGGCCAAGTTCGAGCCCGCCGGTGGAACAAACGATCGGCAGGCCGGCATCCGCTGCCGCCTCCAGCAGGGGCCAGTCCGTTGCTGAGCAGCTCGCAATCTTGAGGATATCAAAGCCCATGTCGCAGATAACATCGACGGATGCCTCATCAAACGGCGTGCACATCGCCAGCAGGTTCTGCGCGCGCACTTCATCGAGAAGCGCTTGGAAATCCGATCGTTTGAGCTCAGTGGTCAGAAAACGAGCGACATGCTTGTTGTCACTTTGCTTGCGGTGTGCGGGGTGGATAAAGCTGTCCAGTTGGCGAAACTGGAATTTCATCGCAGCGCGAACGCCGTGTTTGCGCATAGCCTCTGCTGCACCACGGATTACGGCCTTGCCATGCTCAACGCTGCTTTGATGGTTGTTGGCGAGATCGAGAACGATCAAGTCGTCAAAATTGAAGTCGGTGTCGATAATCACGGTCTGCGTAACCTCTAGTTTCTTTTAAGGATCATGAACAATGTATCGGAGCGGCCGGTTGTCTCTAAGTATGACTTCCAAAAGCCGTCGGCGAGTGCGTCGATTCCATCCATTCTCGCGTTGCCTTTAGGGGTGCGATCACGAAGCCATAGCAGCATGTTGGCCATCCCATATCGATGCACATGCCGGGTTTCTTCAACGACGAAACCTGCTTTTTCCGCGCACTGCGTCAAAGAACTGGCGTCAAAATACCATCGATGGACGACGCGGTAGAAGAAACTGGGGAAGGTATCCTGCAACAAATCTAGAAGAATATCCTTTCGGTTGGGCGTGCTCAGAATGAGACGCCCCCCAGGCTTCAACAGATCACGAACTTCTGATAGGAAAACGAGGGGATCGCGCACGTGCTCAATGACTTGAAGGCTAATTGCTACATCGGCGACAGAACCTAGTGCATTTGTTGCATCGGAAGCATACGCATATGCTTCGTAGCTGCGCTCCTTTAGCGCCCGCCGAAAGCCATCAGCGGGTTCAATTGCTATTGTGCGTTGGGCAAGCCCACTTATGTGATCAAGAAAGCTGCCACCACCCGCCCCGACATCAACGACCGTAAGATTGCGTAGCGTATGTGCTTTAATTACATTTAGAGCATGTATTTGAACATGATCATGGCTGGCGTAGTGCGAGGTAAGGTCATCGCTTTGACCAAGCCGCTTTCTGTACGCATTATTCTCATATTCTTCTTCGCCAAGGCAGTGCTCTTCATCTAGCCGATGAATGCCACATCCTTTGCACTTGGCCACCACAGCGGCATCGCGCATCGCGCCAAAAACACCGTCGCGTATAGCCCCTTGATAAATGGGTTCCCAGTTCCGGACGCCGCAAATTTCACATGCTTCAAATTTACCCAATGCATTACTCATTTTTATGTCCTGCACCCTGATGGGTGGGTATCGAGGTTTTTGCAAGGTAGGCCGCTTGTTCAAGCAAACGGAGTGATACGTTTCCGTCTGCTTTGGCGAAGTACGATTCCCGCATTGCCTTGCGTGCCGATTTTTGCCGCAGGCTAAGGGATGGTGGCGTATCGCTCGTTATCACCAATTCGAGTGCCGCATAAAGTTTTTCTCGCGTTTCGGCATAGGTTAAGCCAGCGCAATTATGAAGAGGAAGTAGCGTATCTTTAATATCTTCAAATAATTCGCCCCATGCCCCATAAATTATTGGAACATCCAAGAACATCGCCTCTATCATTCCGGAAGTCTGAAACCCAAAAACAGTGTCGGCGTTATTCAATAAATCAAACGAACTGAAGGTTCCATCAAGCTCTATATAGTTTCTATCGTTAATATATGGAGAGGCTTCTTTTATGAATACTTCGTACCCGGGAAACTGATCACGAAGCGGCTTCCCTCCAGATTTATAGACAATCTGAATGCGGTCGCCATGATGCGCCAGAAGTTCGACAAGTACTTTGTGAAAATCCGCGCCGAGGGAGGCCCAGTTTCTGGGTTCTTCTCCATAGTAGAAGTTCAAATATGTACGGGGACCAAAAGAAAAGAAAACTATCAGGAAGCGATCATCTTCCAACTTGGGGTGGATTTCCTTTCTCGTTTTCCACAAGTCAGGGCGGCTCCAGTAATCTGATTGAGGGGCACCGTTTACTATAATATTTTCAGCGGGCAGCCCGGATCGTACAAATAGTTCTTTATGTATTTCATTGTGGACGCATAGGCAGTCGAATTTTACGTCTAATAGTTCTCGTAAACGCGGTGGGACCACACTTAGCCGCTGAGGGGTAATTGCACCTTCCCTGTCATCTATGATCACCGGCAGCCCGAGCGATTTCGCGCAATTTATGAAATCTATGGTCCAGTCATCATTAATTTTCGGCATGATCAGGACATCAATTGAAAATGCCCTGACAACTTCGCCAATGGCATGGGTGCAATATGTTCGGAAAGCTTCGCGCGCATCTGCGAAACGTGGCTGATAGTAGCGGTCAAGTGCATATTCACCAAGATGCAACACATTTCGAGACGCCGTTAGGTAGTCGTTGAGCCAGTAGGCCCATGCAGGAGAGACAATCGCCCTAGGCAGGTGGACTAGCTCCAAATCCAGGTTTTTGTTTGCATGATCCAGCCACGCAAAACGTCCTGCACCCTCCCAAATTGTCGCCGCTCTGATAATGCCGGATGGCTTGTCGGCCGAAATATCGGGGTTGAACTCGCGCACAGTATTGAGAACAAATTCCCGCCGTTTGGCAGGATTGGTGACAAGTTGCGCCTGCCGCCTTCTCTCAAGATGATTGATGAACGGTAGATTGCGGACCCGGCGCGCGGCCTGCTCCACGTCGATGCCCAATGCGTTCAGCGTGGATTTTGCGACCGACTTGATCATGCCGTCTTCTTGGCTACGACCAGAGCGTCGTTGGTGTAACCCTTTGTATAATCAATGTGTATTGTCTGCTTCTCCTGTACCGCCCGATGTGCGGCGGCCACAACAAGCATGGTATCGAGACCACGTTTCAGCGAAATAGGAGAGTGCGAGGCGTCGGAGGCGGTCGCTTGTTCGATATGCCGCAACTCCTGAACGAAATCGTCCGGACGGGTCTTGTGAAACCGCTCGATTGTTGTCTCCGGTGCTGTGCCGCCCAGAATGACCGCATCGCAACCTGGTTCATATCCGCAGTGCCATTCTACAAAACCACTTTGTCCTTGTATGCGTGCCATTTTGCGTGGTGGCTTGGTTACTACATCCTGCACAACGCGTCCGATGACGCCATTCTCCGTGGTGAGCGTTAGAAAACACAAGCTGTCATAATCAACTTTGCCGTCTTGCACGAAGGACATGTCTGCATTCACCTCCACAACACGCCCCGCACCCGCCAGGTGAGCAAAATGCTGCCACAGGTTTGCCGCGTGCGAATGTTCTCCACTGGCTCCGCCTCCGCGCTTCCAATAACCAAGGTAACTGTCGGCAGGCCCAGTCAGCCAGAAATGGGCCGCAAATATGCCACCCCAGTGCTCGCGGAACTCTACATCCAATGTGCTGATCGCGCCGAGGCTCCCTGATTTGATTGCGGCCTCGACATTGACACTAGCTACGCCGACAACATGGTCATATCCAACGAAGACCGGAATATTCTCGGCATTTGAACGTTCCCATAGGGTTTGCGCGCCAGCGAGATCTGGCGTGCAAACGGGCTTCTCGACCAGAATTGCCTTTGGTTTTTCGTCAAGCGCACTCAATGCTGCGGCCATGTGAGTGTCAGGAGGTGTGCCAATGAAAATATAGTCAAATCCGCCTTTTGGGGCATCTTTCACCAGAGAAAGGGTGATGTTCTCGTCCCACGCGCCATACCGCTCCGGGTACAGGCTTGTTTTGGTGCGCTCCAGTGCGGCAGGATCCAGATCGACAAGCGTCACATCCCATCCCAGCTTCCGTGCGGCATTTGACAAATGATTGCCGATAGAGCCGGCACCGATAACTTTGACTTTGGTCATTGGGTGAAATTCTCCGTTGGATGTGCTTTGTGAGCACTGGCATTTTTTTGCGTAATTATCTCTCCGGCGAGCTGACACAGCCGATCCCCATAGGGGGTTTCAAAGCGCGCGACAAAAAACTCACAAGTCTTCGCGATTCTGGTCTCGAATGTGGTGTCGCTGCAGCTTTCCAGCAAAGTATTCAGTTTTGCCGTGAGCTCACCTTTGCCTCTCGCCACCAGGATGTTCGGATCAATTAGCAAATCCTGGAAATGCGGAAGATCGTGAACTGCCTGGAAGTGCTCGGCGTTTAAATCCTCGAGAGGCAAAAAGCACATCACCGGCTTTCGGTGAAGGGCAGCCTCAATAATGATTGTGGATAGCGGCGAAACCACGCAGTCAACAGACGACAACACGTCATGAGTGTCCCGATAGTCGGGGAAGGTCATATGATAACCGCGGTCTCTCAGGGCCTCCAGATAACTGCGCATAGTAGATTCGATGCGGATATGGTGCCAGCCGTGGGCGATGATCTGTTCGCCGGCATTTCCCCCCCCGCCCCAAGGGTGCGGACGATAGACGACCGTCAGATTTGGAAAGGTTCCGTCCTCAATCTGTCGTTCAATATGCTGCAAATGCTCGTATTCGTTTGTTCCTAGACTTCCGCCCGCATAAAGCAGGATTTTGTGTTCCGGATTAATATTGTGGCGTTCGCAAAACGTCTGCCGATCCATACGCGGAGGCGTGTTATACACTTCAAACTGGGCGGCTCCCAAGGAGATGACTCGTTCGGCCGGCATGCCCAGAAAATGCGTTGCATGATTGGCGGTTTGCGTACCCCAAGCGGCATAGAAGTCCGGAAACCCGGCGGGCAAGAATGCGAGGCTTGGATTATCCCAGGAATTCATAATATGAATGAAGGGTATCTCGCGGCAGCGCGTTTCAAGTGTCAGATCTTCGATGTATACGCCAAGCGGAACCCCTGGATTTATAACCAGATCGAAATGTCCGGCATCGAGAAGTTTCTTGAGAGCGGTGTTCTCGGTCTTGTTTAGGCGCTTGAATGCCCAAATCCTGAAAAGCTGATAAATGCCGGGCAAGCCAAGGACCGTATATAGTACAGCGGCCCGCCAGTTCATTGTCCGGCGCCAAATGCGGCGTGTGTAACGGGTATGACGTGTCAAAGGTGGTCGCATCGCCGAAACCTGAATCAGGCGTGACCACAGCGAACGTCGGTCCGCAGGAACTTCGAGATGCTCGATCTTGGCATGTTTTGCGTATTCCGTGATGTCGCTCGTTAGCCGCCGGCTTCCTTCGGGCGGCAACACCAACGATACATCATGCTGGCGCATAAGTTCGTCAAAGGCGCCACTTTTGAGGAAGTGTCGAACCATAATGTCATGGTCAACAAATACGGCAATTTTATACTTCTTCACGGGCTAATATCCGGTGTGTTGTTCGGCAGGAGCGCCGTTTTTAAGCTTGCCGTCGGCTGTGGCTTGCAGATTGTTTTGGTGTTTGATTTTCCCATAAACCGAGTAGCTGTCGGTGCCGGACGCCAACCATTCTGAAATCAGAGCCGTTTCCCGATCACAGGCTGCGGAATTGGCCTTCAAGTGCTCGACAATGTCCTGATAAAGCGGCGTGCCGGTAGAATCACATCTTAGGGTGAGCATGCCCATATCCGAGGGATGCGGTGCGCCCGAAAGATAGGCGAACGCAGCGGCGGCGGCGCGCACTTCTGGTGTAGGTGCCCGCAGATCGGCGGCATTGCTCAATAGTGTCAGGTAATGTTCGCGGCTCCGGGCTTGATGAACAAATGGCCAATCACTGTAATAGCTTTTGTCGGCGCTGATCACCGGGATTCCGTGCGCGGCCGCTTCAAAACCGGCTGTCCCATGCACCGTGACCCCGAGGTCAGCCGCACGTGTTGCAGTCAGACTGTCCGTTTTTTCCGGCAGTATGCGTATATTATCAGGCATATTTGTTGCCATGTCAGCCAATCGGAAAGTGCCATACCAGCTTTCCAGCGGATGCGGTTTTAGCAACCACAGAACATTCCTGTTTTGCTGAATGGCCTCCAGTGTCACAGTCATCCAGTCCCGGAAATCGGTAAAGTTCCCCAAGCCGAAAATATGCGGAAAATCATACCATGCATGCGCATAGATCAGCCCGACACGGGCTTCAGTTGGTATGCCGAGGGCTTGCCGGGCCGCCTCCCGGTCGCTTGGCCGACTATCGGACACATAGGCACTACGACCATTGATGTCGGAGGTTGCACCGGTGGCACGGTCATTCAGATTGGTCCAGCCTTTGGCGATGAACGCTTCACGTGTTTCTTCTGGCATGGCGCAGAAATCGGCAAAGCTCAGGCCTTCTTTGGGGCATGCATAATCGGTGGCGTCGGCAATGCGGCGTATGCGCAGGGTCTCATAATAGGCGGTGATATGGTAGGCGGGCACATTGCGGCGTATTGCCGTCCAGACTGCCGCTGCATATTCGTTTTTCCACCCGTGGCTGAAGGCTACGGCACGAATATCGTACCGGTCGAACAGGTCTGCATAAATGGCCATATTCCGGAGGAGTTCGGCGAGGTGATATTCCCAGGCCGGATGATCCAGCGCGGGTTGGGGATGCCGAAGAACCTTGAGGACTGTGTCATAAAAAACGTAAGCGGGGATATCCTCTGGCAGGTCTAGGTCCAGCAGATCGGCGTGGCTTTTCACCCCGGCCAGCAGGGCCCTGGCTTGCGGCCGGAACGTGTCGAGCTGGTGCGGGGTCTCTTCGAGATTGAGGAATGTATTGAACCCCAAGGACTCAAGAGTTCCTTTGGCGTCTGTTTCACGGCTGGTGCGTAAAATCCCCATCCGCTGCATGTCGGTTTGGCCACACAGCGCGTCGAGAAACAACTTCATGCGAAAGAAGTGATTGGGGTTGTCATACATGCCGTCGGCAATCACATAAGGCGTGCCCGGGGGCGCCGCCTTTTGGGATGTGTTGCGATAAAGCACTTCGACGGATTTACGTGCGCGACGTGTTTGCAATTGGTTTAAACGCCAGCGAATCCCGCCGGGAATCCGGCGCAGATCAAGCCAGCGCAGGGGCGATCTGTGCCCGGGACGATATGGAATATCGCTATTCATGATCACCCAAAGACGAGTTGATGTCAGCCGCGCTCAATGGCGTCCCGCGGGTCAGGTCATGTCCTGCCCGCCGGTTGATAACCTTAGGAAAATGTTTCGGCGCAAGACCATAGCCGGGACGAATGGAACGGACATTGTCGTGCGTAAACAGCTCCCCGGCCTTGATGTCCTTGACGACATAGATAGATCGCCTGAACATGGCATTGCCCTGCTCGCTTTGCTTGCGTTCATACCCAGCGCTTCCCAGGGCCTTCCATGCATCGGTGCAATTGCGGACCAGTTCGGCGAGCTCATTCGGCTCGAGTGAAAATTCAGCGTCCGGCCCACCGTCAGCCCGAGCAAGTGTGAAGTGTTTTTCAATTATGCAGGCACCAAGGGCGATGCTTGTAACCGATACTGCTGTGCCAAGGGTGTGGTCGGACAGTCCCACAATGCAGCCGAACCGGTTTGCAATATCAGTAATGGTGCGAAGATTGGAATCCTCGGGCGGCGTCGGGTAGCCGCTCACGCAATGGAGCAATACCAGCTCTTTACAGCCGGCATTTCGGGCTGCAGCCACGGCCTGTTCAATCTCTGCGACATCGGCCATGCCCGTGGATATGATCAGCGGCTTGCCTGTTGCAGCGGCCCGTTCGATCAGGGGCAGATCCACGATCTCAAAAGAAGCGATTTTGTAAGCAGGCGCGTTCAGTGTTTCGAGAAAGGTGATGGCGCTTTCGTCAAAGGGAGAGCTAAATATAGCAATCCCAAGCTCACGCGCCTTGGCAAATAATTGCGCATGCCACTCCCATGGCGTGTGGGCTTCCTCATAGAGTTCATAAAGGGAACGTCCCTGCCATAGGCCGCTCTCAATCTGGAACCCAGGACCGGCATGATCGATGGTCATGGTGTCGGCTGTATAAGTTTGAAGCTTGACGGCATCGGCACCCGCTTCCTTCGCAGCCTCGATCAACGCGATTGCACGATTGATGTCACCGTTATGGTTCCCGGACATTTCTGCAATAATATAGGGGAGGTGATCCGGACCGACCAAACGTTCAGCGATCTTGATGTGCATATTAGATACTTTCACTGCAGTGAGGACGGCTCAGATAATGGGTGTCATCCAGGGATTGATAACCGGCGCGGCGAAACATTTTGTGCGATGCTTCATTCCCGGGCAGCACCTCGGCAAGAAGGTCTTTACCGGGAAATAGCTGTCGTCCGAGATGGAGCGCTGCCTGACCGATTCCAAGACCGTATTTTTCGGGTGCGACGAGAATGGAAACCTCCAATGTCTCGTCTCCCGCGGCGAGGTCAAACCTGAGTACCCCGGCCGCTTTGCCATCATGCAATATCATGCAAATCGTGCAGTCGGGATTCTGCGTGGTCTGCCGCACCCAGGCGAAATGTTCGTCGCGTGTGGGAACGCCTGCTACTCGGGCATATTGCCGGGTTCGGGGGTCGCATTGCCAATGGTATATTGTCTCGGCGTTGTCCAAGGCTGCAATATCCAAGGTTACCGCTTTTGTGTCCTTTGCCTGCCCGGGTGCCAGTAGCAGACACCATAGACGCTGGGCACCCCACCCATCACAAATGCTGGCGGCGGCATCGCTCATATCCCGCAACACTGATTGGTCGTTCCAGAAACTGCGAAGGTTCTTGGCGGTCGTTTCGGCGGTTATAGTGCTGACATCACCCAAGACCGTAACGGCACCCGCGACGGCAAGGGTCTCAGCAACCTCTCGCTGGTTTTCGGCAATGGTCACCAAAAGCGTCGGAAGTCCCAAACAGCAGCGTTCCCAGGATGTCGTGCCGCCAGCGCCAATGGCCAGATCCGCGCGGCTCATAAGACCTGCCATGTCCTGAACGTTGACATAAAAAGTGACATCCTGCGGCATGCTGCGGGCAAAATCCCGGAGTGTTCCGATAGCATTGTTGCCTGCACCGATCACCACGTCGATGTCGGCGTTAATATCCGAAAGCGCAATGCCTTCCAGAGCAATACGGGTCATGTTGTCGGGATCGCTCGCGCCAAGATTGACCAATAGGCGTGCCGGTCCGGTGTTGTGTTGCCGCCGGCTCAGGGCATCCTCTCTCGCCAATGCAAACTGGCTCCGCAATAATGCGTATCTTGGACCGGCCATCACCCTGCAGTCTGCGGGCACGTATGTCGCATAGTCGTCATGGCTGCGGCCAAGCGTCTGATCCAGCAGTAGGTCGCAATCGTGCTGGCGGTTAGCCAAATCATCGATCACTAAAATCCGTTTTGCCCAAGGCCGGCATGCCTTCTCAAAATCGGCATCCAGCCCGTAATGATCGACCACAAGCAGAGCACAGCCCTGGGGCCAATGCGTCTGCAAGAAAGAGGGATCGATTATGGTGTCGTCGTCAAAGGTTATGACTTCAAGACCGTCCGGCTGTGTGCTTTCAAAAAAAGCCTGGCCGCCTGCATTCATGACAAAGCAGCATTTGAACCCGCCGCGCGTGAGCGCCTTTGCCAATGTTACGCAACGCATAATATGCCCACCCCCGATGCTTCGGGAAGCATCCGCTCGAAATATGACCAAGGGTCTATTCATCGTGCCCGTTCGATGCATATCCGGCGGACTTGTCGGCTGCCAATGACTTCCGAAGGCCTTCATGCCGGTCCTGCCCCGCATTCATTGCCGCCAGTGCCGGATCGGCCTCTACAATGTCGAGGGTAGTCCGCCAATTCCAAGCGCTGTGATCGTCGGGCAGACGGGCAAACAATTTCTGGAGGAATTCGTAGTCTGCCTGTGTGTCCAGCGTCCATCTGTGTGCTGCCAAGGAGCCACCAGGTCCGGACAGCATCACCTTCTTGGCCTCGGGATGGTTGCGAATATAAGGCGTCACATGTTCACGTTCGGACGGCCGATGTGCCTGTGATGCGGCGCGTTGCAGCCAGTCCGCCGAGAAGGCTTCACAATCGAGTCCATGGGGCCATTGGGGTGGCATATTATTGCAGGCATAGTCGGCACCGGTTTCATCCAGAAGCGAGATAACCGCGCCGCAAATCTCGGGGTCGATTAATGGACAATCACTCGTAACCCGCAAAATCACATCGGCGCTCATGTCTTTCGCGGCCCTGTTGTAGCGGTCGAGGACGTCGCTTTCCGACCCCCTGAATACGCTCACACCACACCGCCGGGATTCGGATACAATAGCCATATCTTCCGGGTTCAGGGTTGTCGCGCAGCACACGGCGTCAACCCCCGCTATGGATTGGCAGCGTTCGAGCACCTGCGACAATACAGATCGGCCCGCCAAAGGCATCAAAACCTTTCCTGGCAAACGGGAAGATCCCATGCGGGCCTGTACAATCACAACCGTCTTGGTCATGCATCGGTCTCGTTGAGAATTCCGGACAAAGCACTGACCACTCTTTCAACGTCCGTATTTTCCATAGTGGGGAACAACGGCAAGGAAAGGCACCTGTCATAGTAGGACTGGGCACCTGTGAAACTTGATTGCCCATACCGCTCTTGATAATAGGGCTGGAGATGAACGGGCAGATAGTGCACCTGTGTCCCGATTCCCATTTCCGTAAGCTTGCGCATGAACGAACCCCTCTCCATCCCCAAGGCGGCAAAGTCGATATGAACAACATAGAGATGGAGCGCCGCCGACGTCTCGGGCACGCGCGGAACCGGCTTGATCAGGGGGGCGAGCGAGGTTAGCGCTCCGTCATATAAGGCGGCCAGCTCTTGCCGGCGCTCAATAAAGAAGTCCAGTTTTGCCAGCTGACTAAGGCCGAGCGCACAATTGATCTCACTGGCGCGGTAATTATACCCCGGCTCGGGCATTTCATAATACCAAGGGTTGGGCTCGCCATTGCTGCCAAATGCAAGCGTCTCATTCTTGAAGGCCTCAGACGCACGGACCATGCCATGCGTCCGAAAGCGCGACATGCGCTCATACATCTCAGGATCATTGGTGGTGACCATTCCCCCCTCCCCCATGGTGATGGTCTTCACCGGATGCAGAGAATAGACGGCTATGTCGGAATGCTGGCAGCTCCCCACCTGTATATTTACGCCATTACTTTTGTAGCTGGTGCCGAGCGCGTGGCAGGCATCTTCTACGACCGCCATCCCGTATTCGGCCGCTATCTGCGCGATCATCGGCATGTCCACACATTGCCCATTCAGATGTACCGGCAGAATAGCCTTTGCCCGGCCCCCACTACGCAGAATTGCGCTGCGAAGGCTCTCTTCATCCATCAGGCCGGTTTCGGCATTCACATCGGCGAACTCAACTTCGGCCCCCACATAGCGTGCCGCATTTGCAGTCGCCAGAAATGTCATCGTTGGAACAATGGCGACGTCGCCCGGCCCCAGTCCCAGAGCCATCATGGCGATATGTAAACCAGCTGTGCCACTGTTGCAGGCAACGGCATATTTAGCGCCGACTTTTTCGGCAAAGGCCATTTCAAAGGTATCGACGACAGGGCCTGTCGTCAGCCAGTCACTTCTGAGCACCGAGACAACCGCTGCGATATCATCATCATCAATATGCTGGCGGCCATAGGGCAAAAACGGCATGGCAGTCATCTCAGTTCGCCCAGCAGTAAATGAAATAGGTTTGGTTCATTTGGCTTTTGACGTGATCATTTCGTTAAGTCCGGCTGCATCAAGCCATTCCGGATTGCGGTCGGAGGAATACCGGAAATTATCCTCTACAGTTTTGGCCCCTATGGCATCGAGGTGGTCGCTTTTCCATGCCGGCAAAGTCGGGCAAATAACGAAGCGGTCATCCAGTTCCACAGTCATGCGGGCATCATCTTCAGTGATCATCACTTCATGCAGTTTTTCGCCGGGGCGGATGCCAACGATCTCATGCGGCATGTCTGGCGCCATGACCCGTGCAAGATCAGCGATATTCATGGATGGGATCTTGGGGATAAAGATTTCCCCGCCCTGCATCAGGCCGAGCGATGACAATACAAACCCGACCCCTTGCTCCAGCGTGATCCAGAACCGTGTCATTCTGGGGTCCGTAATCGGGAGAGTTGTCGCGCCGCCTTGCAGAAGCTCCTCAAACAAAGGCACTACGGATCCGCGTGAACCAATGACATTCCCGTACCGTACAACTGCGAACCGCGTGGCTTTGTCCCCCGAAAGGTTATTGGCCGCGACCATGATTTTGTCTGCCGCTAACTTGGAAGCACCATAGAGATTAATCGGATTGGCGGCCTTGTCTGTTGATAGCGCAATGACTCTATCCACCCCGACTCTAAGAGCGGCCTTCACTACGTTCTCTGCGCCATAGACATTGGTGAGGATACATTCGAAGGGATTGTATTCTGCAACCGGAACAATCTTCAACGCGGCAGCGTGAACGACGACTTGTATGTCCCGCATGGCCAGCTCAAGCCGCGACATGTCCCGCACATCACCAATAAAAAACCGCATCCGCTCGAAAATTTCGGGCGAATAACGTGCCCGCAATTCCCGCGCCATCGTGTCCTGCTTTTGCTCGTCCCGTGAAAAGACGACGAGACGGCGGGGGGGTGTTGGACCAGATAGAAGGCGGTTGACGAGCGCATTGCCAAACGAGCCGGTACCACCGGTGATCAGTATCGAGGCATTCGAAAGATCGATACCCGGTTGTTCAAAACTGCGATTTACAAAACTCGTCATTATATAAAGGACCATCCATGATGTCAGAAAGCGGGCAAGCTACCGCACTCCGGGTGAAACGCCTACCCCGGAGAGCGTAATGTTGTGACTGACAGCAGCCCTTGAATTTAGGCTGCTGTAATACTTTCGTCTGGAACCAGCGTCATAACTTCACGGCCCAGGAGTTGCAATAAAACGGCTACGCGGTACTTGTCCGCGTTGCGTTGAAAAGTGCCGACAGAATCCTCGAAAATACCATCAAGAATACGTATCTTTTCGCCCTTGTTGAAGGGCTTGGATTCAACCTCTACGTAACCCGCGGCATTTTCGCGCGCGCGGAGCTCAGTAATCAAATCTTGTGAAATCGCGCCCGGGCGTTCGCCGACCCAAACAAGCGACTGAACGCCAAACGTCGACTGAACACTGCGCCAGCGATCACGGCTCAAATCCATGCGGACAAACAGATATCGAGGGAAAAGTGGGCGCGCCACGGTTTCGGTTTTCCGCGCGTGCCGACGCGTTCGCAGGTGTTGGGGCATGTACACTGCGAAACCTTGCCGCCCCAAATTTTTCTGAGCCCGGAATTCGGCGTTCGGCTGCGTCTGTACGACGTACCATTCTTGCCCCTCAGTCATGATTAGCCTCGACCGTAACGGGGTTGGTCATTCGAATACGGAGTAGTTTTGGCGCATAAACGCGCCCATGCCCGAATATGGCTATGGCCGCAGCATAGGTTGCTTGCGGATCTTCTGTTGCAGTTATGATCGCACGGTCAAAGTCGAGGCCTTCAGTGGCAGTCGCGAGAATCCGTGAGTCATGGGTGGCAGGAAGAGTGGCTATGATTTCTGCCGCCGAGCGGGAAGCCACCAGCATGGCAACATCCGCAAGATCCCCATGTCCGAGCAATATGAAACGACCTTCTCGCCGTAGTATGCCCTGTTCAAACAACTCACTCATCTGCTCTCGGGCGCGCCGCAGGAATTCAAATGAGTTTGCAAGATACCTAGCAGTAAGCGTTGACTTTTCAGCGAATCCTTGTGGGGTCAGATAATAGGCATAACGTTTGGTGGGAACCTCGGAAACCTTGAGCAAGCCCTTGCGTACACAGCGTTTTAGATAAGAATTTACCAAGCCAAGGGCAATGCCCAGTTCTCGAGACAGGTCGCGTTGCGTCAGAGATGCGTTGTCCTCGACTGCATCAAGCAAACCGAGGATGATTGTATCTTCGGTGTGCTTGCGATGTTGCGAATTTTCCTCGGAATTTGCTACCAAAATGACCCCTGTCAGGGACTGTGTTCATCGCGTGAACAGCCCTATAGTGTCATAGCCAGTCTGAAACAGGCGGTCAAGCCAGCAGGCACCAGTCGGCGATATCGAAGTGCTGTGCGCGAAGCGACCCTGACATCATGGATGGCGTGCTAACCGCCAACATATGACACTTTAGGGTTCGGTTAAGCCATTTTGCGCGCCAGATCACATGCAAATTACCGCTATCAGGCGGCCTCGGGTTCCATCAGTGCTTCGTAAATTTTCATGTGGGCATCCACGATGACGGATATTTCGAAATGCTTTTCAGCGTGTCGACGGGCGTTATGGCCCATGCGTTTCCTGGTTTCAGTGTCATCAATCAGGATGGCCATGGCGTCGGCGAGTGCCTTCGCATTTTTAACGGGCACCAGCAGCCCGGTTTGACCAGGGACAATGGCATCCCGGCACCCCGGCACATCCGTTGTAATCACCGCGCGTCCACAGGCCGCTGCCTCGCAAAGTACGCGCGGTAATCCCTCGCGATAGGAGGGAAGGACAATGATGTTGGAGTGCGCGAAAAGCTCGGGGATGTCTTCCCGGAATCCTAGAATTTTTATATTCTTGTTACGGGCGAAATCATCCAGATCACTTTGCGATATGCTCGTCCGGTTGCCCGCATCCCGGTCGCCGATAATCTGGAACAGGGCCGTGTATCCGCGCTTTTTCAGGATTTCGGCGGCAGCGACAAATTCAAAAATGCCCTTGTCGCGCAATAGCCGCGCGGCAAATGAAATTACCATCCGGTCTTCCGGTTCCGGTTGGGCAATATAGGTTTGCAAATCCACGCCGGACCCGGGCAGCAGCCGGGTTTGAGATAGCTTCAAAAGCTCCTGATCGACGAAAAAAGCGCGGTCAGCCGGGTTTTGAAAAATTGTGGTAATGCGCCGATGCCCCAGGGAGATTTTATAAAGGGACATCACCAGCCATCGTAAAATACGCGCTTTGTATCCCGTCGATAAAAACACTGTTCCCAATCCGGAAACCGCACACACAAAGGCATCAATGCCCGTCAGGCGGGCGAGTATGCCGCCATAAAGCACGGGTTTTATTGTAATTGAGTGCAATAATTGCGGGCGAAGGGTCAAAAACAGCCAGAAAATCGAAATTATAAGTTTCAACTCCTGAAGCGGATTGGTGCCGCTTCGTCTTAAGGGGATCAGGTGATGCTTTATGCCTTCGTTCTCGATTTTCTCAATGTGTGCCCCTGGGCCCGAGGCAACATGCACCTCAAATCCTGCATTGCGCGCCGCAATGGCTATGGGCAACCGGAACGACACAAACATGCGCGGTTCGTTGACCAGAAATAGAAGGCGGTGTTTCATAGTTTAATACTGGGGACCGTGTTCATCGAATCTGCAGGCCGTTGCCGTTTAATTCCGCAAGCCTCGGGTTTGTATTAAGGTTGGTTCCTACCCGCAGGTAGGGTCGAACCCCCCTGGATAACGCAGAGCCACCGATATAGTTTCCCCGCACCGTAGAATCAGCTTCGGCAATCGGGGATGGAAAGACAATTGGGTATTGCCCTATGGCACTGGCCTTTATCCATTTTGTCCGATTTGGATAGAGCCTTGCAGCTAGAGCCGGAGATCTGACCCCGCTGCAGGGAGCACGTATTTGAGGTCATAAAGCACGTGTTTGCTCTTTCCCAAAGCACGGATGGCTTCCTCGCTCATCTCGCTGAAAATCTGATGGCCGACAGCGATTATGATGCCGTCATAAAGGCCAGGTTGAGGCGTCTCAACCATGTCAATGCCATAGGCCCGTCGCGCGTCTTCACTGTTTACCCACGGATCGTAAACATCCACCTGGACATTAAAATCTTTCAGCTCCGCGATGATGTCGACAATTCTTGTGTTGCGCAGGTCGGTGCAGTTTTCCTTGAAACTCAGTCCCATGATCAGCACTTTTGCGCCGCCCACCTGGATATGACGTTGGGTCAGGGATTTGATCATTTGCGAGGCCACATAGGGCCCCATGGAATCGTTCAGCCTGCGCCCCGCCAGAATGATTTCGGGATGATAGCCGATTTCCTGGGCCTTATGGGTCAGATAATAGGGATCCACGCCAATGCAGTGCCCGCCAACCAGACCCGGACGAAAGGGCAGGAAATTCCATTTTGTGCCGGCAGCCTGCAGCACTTCTTCGCTATCGATCCCCATCTTGCCAAAAATAATGGCCAGTTCATTGATCAATGCAATGTTCAGATCACGCTGTGTATTCTCGATGACTTTCGCCGCTTCCGCGACCCTTATGGATGAGGCCTTATGGGTGCCAGCGATAATGATATCCCCGTAAAGCTGGTCAATCAGTTCGGCGACTTCGGGCGTTGAGCCAGAGGTTATCTTGCAGATTGTGGGCAAGCGGTGGCTTTGGTCGCCGGGATTAATCCGCTCGGGCGAATACCCCACGAAGAAATCTGAATTGAACTTCAGCCCCGAATGCGCTTCGAGAACCGGCACGCAATCTTCCTCGGTGGCGCCTGGATAGACCGTCGATTCGTAAACAACGATATCTCCCGGTTTCAGCAGCTTGCCCACATATTCACTGGCACTGAGCAAGGGGCGGAGGTCAGGCCGGTTATGGCCATCAATCGGCGTTGGCACGGTGATGATGAAAAAGTCACAGTCCCGCAGATCGTCGATCCGGGTCGTGAAGCTCAGGTGTTGGGCCTCGTCGAGTTCCGCCTCTGTGACCTCACGCGTCCGGTCCTGTTTGCGCTGCAGTTCGTCAATCCGGATGGCATCGATGTCAAAGCCTTTGACCGCCCTCAATTTCCCAAATTCTACCGCCAGAGGCAGCCCGACATAGCCGAGGCCTACAATTGCGATCGAGCGGCCCGCACTCAGCTTGTTTAATTCGCGTAACACGATCTGATATCCATATTTCTTGCCGGCGATACCGAATTGATCAAGGCAGCGGCAACATGCTGGTGCTGCTGGTCCTCACATGCCCGTCTTGGACAGGCATGTCTATGGCGACTCTTCCCTTTTCGTTGTCATACGCGCCTCAGGGACAAAGCTGGAGGAGAAAGCCACAGCAAGAAGCAGGCCGACGGCCGGAATATGGTGCCGGATCGCGGTCCCCCATGCTCCCGTCCCCAAAGCCCAAAGGCCTTCCAGGCAGCAATAAGCCAAGAATATAAAAAGCAGTGATATCTGTTTTTGGCCATGACTCCGAAAAATACTCACCAGCGCAAGTATAATCAGCAATGCGCGTAATAAGTTCTCCGCCAGAACTACGATATCCAAAGTAGCATTTACATGCCAGGGAAAAGGCTCCAGCATATATTGAATGAGGCTTATGATGGCCCTTCCATATATATTTTCAAGAACAGGTGGCGTCGGGAAATCGGGATAAAGCGTGCGGCCGCCGCCGCGCTCGAGCGAATTCTGGCGCGAATCCGCTGTCGCAAACATTGAGGAAACCCCTTGTGAGAAGTCGATCAGGCCGCCGCCCTCCGCGCCGGGTGATGCCGTGATGTTTTTATCCGGGGCAAAGATCACCCGTCCATAAGAGTGATTTGCGAAAATGTAGGTGCTGAAACCGATCAGGGCCAATAACAGGAGAACCGACAGACCTTGCTGGGGGAGATGACGCCAGAAGGATGTTCTTCGTATTTTGTCCAGCAAAACCACGGCAGAAATAACAATGACGAAAATAATGAAGGCGCCATGCAAGAGTCCAAGAATGGCACCGGCCAGAACCATGATGACAGCATTTTTATTATCGATGCCCTTTATTGAATTGAGGGCACTCATAATAAAGACCATCATAAAAGCTAGTTCAAATGGTTCGCGCATTGTCACGCTGGTGTAGCAGATAGACGAAGGGATGAATGCAAATATCAGCATCGCCAGCGCAACAGAAACCGGGGGGGATTCCAGCATTCGGAGAAGTTTGAGCAGCAAAACGGAAGACCATAGCCACGCCAGGCAGGAAATTACACTGCCTATAAACACATGTGTCCCGGTTATTTTATAAATATACCCCAAGGCGAAGAAATATATATTTCCGATGTCAAAGTAAGGCTGGATGCTGCCATCAGCGACGCCTGCTGCCCGCTGGTGAAATTCCAGCGCGTCTATTTCCGCTCCAAGACTTGGTCCCCAGAACCCGTTCCAGGTCGCCACGATCAATCGCACAGCAAAGCCGGCGGCAATGATCCACCACACCAATTGGGCGTGGGAATAGGAGCCGAAACGGTATTGTTTGACGGCCTCTATTGGCTTTGCGGGCGCATTCATAGGTCAACCTCAAGCAGTTTCGTGACTATTTTGAGCTCTACACCGGAGCCATCCGCAACGGCCGGTGTCTGTGCATGGCAAAATTTTATGGCCGTTTTCATTCGCGTCTCAATAATGAATATGCCGATGCCTTGGCGTGCCCCAGAAAGCCGCCATGATAATGGGCGCGCCAGACGATGAGAACGAATAATAAGACAAAACTTATACAGGTGGAAAACGCGCATCCCATCAAACCTAGTCTGGGAATAAACACCAGATTGAGAACAAAGTTCATGCCGGTCCCCGAGATATATATCAAGGCGAGCTCTTTTGTCCGCATCAGCAATGTATGGACATAGGCGGCCATCGACGCCAGACCGGAGAACAGGGCTGCCGACATCACATAAGGAATAATGACGCGCCCGTCGGCATATTGCGCGTCTATGAGCAGGGCCAAAATCTGTTCCGGGAACCAGAGCATGGCCACCATGGCCGGCATGCTCAGCACCACAAACAACAGCATCGACCGCCAGATCATCTGATAGCTTTCCCCCGCATTGCCCCGTTCCCATTCGCGAAAGATGAGCGGGCCGACGGTGACAGCCATGACACTGGCCAGCGCATAAATAATTTTGTCCGCAACCACATAATTGGCGGCGTAAAGCCCAACCTGATGCAGATCGGTCATGGCCCGCAACATGAACTGGTCGAGATAGGTGTTGAGCTGAACGGCCACGTTCAACATGATGAGTGGCGCGCCATATTGCAGGAATTTTCGCGCCAGGTCCTTTGTGGCCTTCGAAAACCTTGGTCTTCTTAGGGACAGTGGCATGCCAAGGGCGATCAATGGCAGAATAAAAGACAAGGCCAGAAACAGCAGCGCCAGATCGACAGGGTCGGCGTTGATCAGGGGAATTGTGGCGGCCCCAACCGCGAACAGGGCAACCTGGGCCACAAGCAAAACGGAATATAGAATCCGTTTGCGGTTGGCATAGATATGGACACAAAATATCTGGAATGCTGACCCGGCCCCCGCAGCAATGGTCGCCGCGGCCCATGCGGGCAATGAAATTTGCACGAAGCCAAAGATCACAAGCGCGCCCAATATCACCGCTGTCGTACCTGTCGTCAGGATTGCGACAAGAACGGCGATCTCACTGGCCGCGAAATCGAAGCGCCGCTGCGTGCCGCCTTCCAGGGCGTTCGGCAGAAAGCGGATGATGGAATTCGTCAGGAACGAATTCATCACCGTCGTCAGGAAGGTGACAATCGCGAATGTGAGCGCATAGAGCGCATACTGATCAGGCACCATGGTGTGGGTCAGCAGGCGCAGCAGGACAAATGATGACAGGCCGACCAGGATTTTGGACGACGTGTAAATCATGAAGTCGCCGCTAAAATATCGCCACATAAGTTACTTTTGCCTCATATCCCGCGCGGGGGAAAGGATGGATCAGTCGGCTATCAGCGTGTCAAAATACGTGTTCCAGCTCCACAGCGCCAATCCGGAACGGTCAACGGCCGGGGGGGCAGCTATTATATCGGTTATGGCTTTGGCTATTGCGTGTTCCTCGGGCGTGACAATCACGAACCCGGCTGTCGCGCGTAATTCAGCTACGGCATCAAAATCGGTCGGGCAAAGCGTTGGCGTGCCAACCGCCAGGGCCTCGAGCGGCGATATGTCATAATCTCCCACATCCATGCTGACGAACAGGGCGGCATAATGCTTGAGGGGCAGCATCTCGTTCTCATCAACATATCCGGCAAATATGACCTGTGCTGCCACACCGGCATTTATGGCGCACTCACGCAGTCTGTCTTCATCCGGCCCTGTGCCGGCAAGGACCAGAATCTTGTCCGTGCCCGAGGCGGCGAACCCCCGGATAATGCTGTCGATGCGTTTTTTGCGATCAAGCCGTGAAAGGGAGAGGATGTAATTGCCCGGCTCCATTTGCAGCCGGGCGAGTACCTCGCGGGGAAAATCCTGCCGGCGGAGCAGGTCTAACGCAAAGGCACCGCTGGTGATGGTGGTCGTGCAGCCAAACAAGAGTTCGGTTTCCCACTGGATCTGCCGGCTGAACGAAAATCGCCGTTCCGCATGCCGCACGGCCAGAAAGCGCACAAAACAGATGAACTCGTTGGCCAGCCGGTGCGCCAGGGGTATTTTGGGCGGGTTGAGCGCTATGGTCTCTGCATAGCCTGGCCGCGATTTTACAATTTCCTTCAGATGCCGCCGGAAAATAAGTGCGTACTTCGCCTGATCATGCGGATATTGAAACGTTTGCCCGAAGATCAGGAAGCGATAGGGAATACCGGTCAGGAAAGTGGCAATATAGACGAGGGCAACATCGTATTCGCCTTGCACGAATACCTTGGATACATTGTGCTCTGCCAATGCCTGGCGCAGCTTGTTCAGCGTCTTCACGCGCGACAGCGCCCGCCCGATAATATTGCTGCGGGCGACCTCCTCGGTTTTGAGGACGATGATATCAAGGTTCTCGTAGGTGCCGCCAAACAGGGCGCGTTCATCAAAAAACCAGGTAAAAATCAGGACGCGATATCCCCGGTCCCGATAGTATTTAGCGCCCTCCAGCAGCAGCCGCTCGCCACCGCCGATAGCGTCGAGGCGGTTAATCACCCAGGCGATCGTTTGCGTCACGAAGCACTTCCCGGCAACCGCATGCCAAACAGCACGCTCCAGGTCCTGGTCGAGGGCGCAGCGCGGGTAAACCATTCAACGGCAAATTTTTGCTCAAAGCCGAATGGTGCGCAGATGTCGTTGATTTCGTCGCTGAAATAGCAGCGCATAGGGTGGGTTTCCGTAAAAGTCTCAATATTGTCATCGGCCTTGCGGCGCACAAACATCTCGTAATGCACGTCTATGCGGTTATGAATATGATCGAAATCCGCCGTGGCAATCCGCGTCAGGTCAATATGTTCATCCTCAAGCCGCCGCACGCGCGTTTCCGGCTTTTGCGTATAGACAGCGGGTCCATACCAGCAATCGAAAATCAGCAGACCGCCGGGTTTAAGGCATGCGGTGATATTGGTCAGGGCCGCCCGCAAATCGGCATAAGAGGTGAGGTAACTGACAACGTCAAACAGCGAGACAACCACATCATATTTTTCTGATGTTTTGAAATCGGTCAAATCACCTACGAGGAAATCCGGCTTGTGGCCGACCCGGGGCCAGTTTGCCTCCCGCTGCCGCGCGCGCTCAAGCATCGACGGGCTGCGATCGACGCCCGTGACCTGATAGCCCTTTTCGGCAAACTGCCAATCATGTGCCCCCGTCCCGCAACCTAGATCGAGAAGCTTTTTGCCGCCGCCCGCATGTTCGCGGATAAGCCCGTCTATATAACCGGCTTCCCCCGCATAATCCTTGTCGCGATACAGCAGGTCATAATAGGCGGAATAGGCATCAAAGCTCCTGGATGGCACGACGAACCGCCTCCCCGATCTGCGGAATTTCCGCCAAATCCAGACCCAGACCGCACGGTATGTAAAACCCCTTGCGGGCCAGATGTTCGGAAACAGGCAGGCTCATTTCCGCATAGTCAGGAAACATTTTGCGCAATATTGGCTGCTCATGCATCGGCCAGAAAAACGGCCGTGTCCCGACACCTTTTGCGCCGAGTGCGGCCATGGCTGCCTTGGCATTTGCCTCAAGGTTCTCATCGAGCACGATTGTATAGGCCCAATAGATGTTTTCGGCGTAATCGGTGCTTTCCAGCGGCAGCGTTGCTCTTTCGAGATCGCGCAGCACCTCGTTATATTTTCGCCCGATCTGCCGTTTGCGCTCAACGTTTCTGTCAAGCTGCTCCAGTTGGGCGACGCCCAACGCCGCCTGCATATTCGTCATGCGGTAATTCCAGCCCAGCTCTTCATGTACAAAGCGGCGCTCGGGCACAAACGCAAGATCGCGGAGCAAGGCCGCTCTTTCGTGGATGTCATTCTTGTCACATAACACCATGCCACCTTCACCCGTGGTCACGTGCTTGTTCGGGTAAAAACTGACAACGCTGACATCACCAAAGCTGCCACACGGACGGCCCTTGTAGGTTTGGCCTATGGCCTCGGCTGCATCTTCGATGACAAGCAGGTCGTGCTTGCGGGCCAGTTCGAGGACCGGATCCATATCCACCGGCAGTCCATAAATATGGACCACCATTATGGCGCGGGTTCTCGGCGTTATGGCGGCTTCGAAATGTGCAGCTTCCGCGTTCATTGTGTGCGGGTCGCAATCAACCGGAACCGGTTTCAGGCCGGCGCGAACAAGACATGATGCGCATGAGATAATGGTGAAGCTGGGGATGAGAACTTCATCCCCCGGGGCCAGGTCAAGCGCTTCCACGGCCAGTTGCAAGGCGGCGGTGCCATTGGCAACCGCGAGGCCGTGCTGGCGCCCCACGCGGGCGGCAAATTGTTGCTCAAACCGTTTTACAAACGGCCCCTCGGACGAGATCCATCCCGATTCAACGCATTCGGTCAGGTATTTTAGTTCATTGCCATCGAGCAACGGCTGGTTGACGGGGATCATAAAGACTAACTCTCGGTGGCGGGCAGATCGACGGCATATTTATCGATATCATGTCCGGAATAAGGCCCCTGCTTCAACTCAAAGAAGCGGGTATTGGGTCGGGTCGAAATGGCATGTCCGCCGCGCAGCTGCAAGAATGCCATCTGGGCCGTCAGACTGACCTCTCCGCGAGGCTCTGCCTGTTCGTCCAGAAAAACGACATCCATCACCCCCTGGAGAATGAATATAAATTCTGCCGTTCCCGCGATTGATCGTTCCAGCCCGGTATGGATATGCGGCTGATAGGTCTTGGCTTCATCATTGACGGCAAAACCAACCTGGAAATTGAAATCATCAGGTGTGACAAAACTGGTTTTTTCAAGATCCGCAAGGTCATAAATATGGACAAATATGCCTTTTCCATCTGAAATTGTCCGCGTTAACGGCATGTGGGGTTTTCTCGCTCTGGACTGATTGGGACGCGCGCGTCCGATCATTTTCTGAGCGCCACTGTAACGCGATTTTGCCCGATTTTGCCACAGCGCATCATTCCCAAGCGTGACTTTCCCGCAATACCGCAAAAGTCATATGGCGCGGGCGATGCCGAGGGGTCGATAGCTGCCTTGCTATTAAAAGAGTAAATGATGATTGAGAACGGGACGTTAGAGGCAACTTACCCCAGCCAATCCCGCACCAAAGCAATCTGCCCCGCAACATTCAGCGCCGGGGCATGGCCGACGCCGTCGACGTCCACGCGTGTCGCCTTCGGGCCGCGGCGGGTCATTTCGTCGGCCAGGGCCGGGGTCAGCAGGTCGCTCTCGGCCCCGCGCAGCAGCAGGGTCCTGGCTGTGATCGCGTCATAATCGGCCCATTGGTCGCCCAGCCCGTCATTGGCTTCGAACTGGGCGACGATGCGGGGGTCGTAATGCAGGGTCAGGCTGCCATCATCTCGCCGGCGCGATGAGGTTTCGGCCATCTGCCGCCATTCGGCCGCGCTGAGGTGGCCATAGGGCGCATAGACCTGGCGCAGCCAGGTCTCCAGCTCGGCGATTGTTTCAAAGCATGGCGGTTGGCCGACATAATTGATGATGCGCTCCACGGCGCTTGGCGCCAGTTCCGGGCCGATATCATTGATCACCAGATGACTGATCCGCTCGTGCAGGTGCCCGCCTGCGACATGCATGCCAATTGCCCCGCCCATCGAGGTGCCGACCCAACGGCAGGTTTTGATATTGAGCTGGTCGAGCAGGTCCTCGGCCATGCGCCCGAAATTTGGAAGCGTGTATTCAGCCGCCGGGTCTCTGGCCCATTGGCTCAGCCCCCGCCCCAGCGTGTCCGGCGCGAGGATGAAATACTCATCGGCAAGCGCTGCCGCCAGCGTGTCGAAATCCCGCCCCGTCCGCGCCAGCCCGTGCCAGAGGATTAGCGCCGGCCGGTCACGTTCACCCCATTGGGTGACATGGATTTCCCGGTCGCAAAGGGTGAAATAGCTTGAACGCGGCCCGCTCATTCCTCGGTCCCCCGAAACCTGCCGACAATGCCGGTGGGGAAGGTATAAACGCTGATGATGAACAGCAGGCCGAGCCAGAACAGCCAGCGGTCCGGATGCAGGAGATCGGTGACAAACGGAATGTTCGCGGTCACATGGCTCGCCGCCCCCATCACCTCGCGCAGATAGTTTTGTGCCAGCACGAAAATCGTCGCCCCCAGCACCGTCCCCCACATGGTCCCCATGCCCCCGATCACCAGCATCACGAGAATATTGATCATCAGGTCGAGCGAGAGCACCGTGTCCGGCCCGGTATAGCGCAGCCAGATGGCGAATAGCACCCCGGCCAGCGCCGCCACGGCCGCCGAAATACAGGTGGCAATGGTGCGGTAATAAACGGTTTTATAGCCGAGCGCCTCGGCGCGGAAATCATTCTCGCGGATCGCTTGCAGCACCCGCCCGAACGGCGAATTGACCACCCGCAGCAAGACCAGAAACAGCAGCACCGCCCCGACAAACACCAGATAATAGGCGAGCAATTTGCCATCGAGCCGCACATCGAACAGGCGGAAATCAGCCAGCTTGAACGCCGGTGTCAGGATTTTGGGCACTTTATAGCTCAGCCCATCCTCGCCGCCGGTCAGGGTGTAAAGCTGGGAAACGAGAATGCCGAATACCGAGGCAACCGCGAGGGTAATCATGGCAAAAAAGATCGCCCTCACCCGAAGCGAGGCCAGCGCGATGACAAAGGCCAGCGCCATGGCCAGCCCCACGCCGCAAAGCGCGCCCAGCCCGATCGCGTCCCACCCCGCCCCCATATTGGAGCTGGCAATGGCCACGCCGTAAGCGCCGAGGCCGAAAAACATCGTATGAGCAAACGAGACGATCCCGGTATAGCCCAGCAACAAATCATAGCTGGCGACAAGCGCGATGATGATGCAGATCCGCGCGGCGGTATCGAGCGCCCTTGTGCCGGGAAACAGGAACGGCGCAAAGGCGAGGCAGATCACAATGCCGATAATGATCAGCGACAAAAGCGGTTTGCCCGGCCGGTCGCCGGAAAGAATTTTGCTCAACATCGCCCTCACCTTTGCAACAGGCCCTGCGGCCGCCACATCAACACCAGAACCATCAGGATAATGCCCGAACCCAGCGCCAGTTTCGGCGACAGGAAGGCGACATAATTATTGGTCAGCCCGATCAGCAGGGCGGCGAGAAAACAGCCCTCGATCGACCCCAGCCCGCCAATGATGATGGTGATGAACACAAGGATCATCACGCTCATGCCCATTTGCGCGGTGATCACCTCATCATAAAGCCCCCACATGATGCCGCCGAGCCCGGCTAGCGCCGAGGCGACCACAAACACGCCAATGAACAATAGCGAGACGCGATAGCCGAGCGCCTCCACCATTTCGCGGTTTTCCACCCCCGCGCGTACAAGCAAACCGATACGGGTTTGCGTCAGCAAAACCCTGAGCATGGCAAACAGCGCCAGGCCCACCGCCACCGCCAGCAGCCGGTATTTCTCCATCACGATATCGCCGAAAACGAAGGCACCCTTCAGGCTCTCGGGGCGCGGGATGGGAATTTCGTTCGGCCCCCAGACCACAACGATCAGCTGTTCGATGACAATCAGCCCGCCCATGGTGATCAGGATCTGCTTGAGGTGATTGCCATAGACCGGTCGGATCAGGGTGCGCTCGAAGACAAAGCCCAGCACCCCGGCGGCGGCCATGGCCACAAGCGCTGCCAGCAATAGCGCCAAAAGGTTCAATTCAACCGATGAGGACAAGTAAAGCGGGGTCAGCGCCAATAGCGCCGAAACTCCGGCAAAGGCCCCGACGGAAATCATCGCCCCATGGCCAAAATTGAGCACATCCATCAGCCCGAATACCAGGGTCAGGCCCGAGGCCATCATGAAAATCATCAGCCCCATGGCCAGCCCGGCGAGGGTCAGTGTTGCCCAGATCGAGACATTTCCAATGGGCACAAAGGCCAGGATCATCAAAAAAGGCACGGTAAAATAGGCCAGTCGCGCCAGCACAAAGCCCGAAATGCCGGGCTGTTCATCGGTCATCGAGACCGGTCGGTCTGAGGCGCTCATGCTGCATTCCCTTTCATGTGCAGGCCCAGAAACCGGCTCTGTAAATCCGCATCTGCTGCCAGTTCGGCCATGTCTCCGGTATGCACGATGCGCCCATCGTCCATCACCCCCACGCTGTCGCCGACCCGCGTGGCCAGGCCAAAATTCTGCTCGACCATCAAAATCGTCACCCCGGTCTTTTTCAGTTCCATGATCGCCCGCGCCAGCGCATCGACAATCGCCGGAGCCAGCCCCTTGGTCGGTTCGTCAATCAGCAACAGGTCGGCCGGTTCGATAATGGCGCGGGCAATGGCCAGCATCTGCTTTTGCCCGCCGGATAATTGCCCGGCCTGCCATTTCCAGAATTTCTGCATGGCCGGGAACAGGTCAAAAATCCATTCCAGCCGCGCCTCATCAAAATCCCCGCCCCTTGCGGCCAGCACCATGTTTTCCTCAACGCTGAGCGTGCCGAACACGCCCATGTTTTCGGGCACATAGGCAATCCCGCGCCGGGCGATTTCGGGGGTGCGTAGCTTGGTAATATCCTCACCCTTATAGGTGATTGTCCCCTGTCCGGCATGCCAGAGGCCCATAATGGTGCGCATGGTCGTGGTCTTGCCCGCGCCGTTGCGGCCGAGCAGCATGGTCAACTGGCCGCGCGGTATCTCAAGGTCGACGCCGTGCAGAATATGGTATTGCCCGATATGGGTATGCACGCCCGCAAGCGTGAGCAGATTCTCAGTCGCCGCCATTCTCGTGTCCTCCCGAAATGTGTCCCCTGCCCGGTTCTTCCCCCGATGCTGGTAAGCCCCCCTCACCCGGACCTTCGGTCCGACCTCTCCCCAAAGGGGCGAGGTGAATTGGCGTTCGGCACCGGCCCCTCAGCGCGACAGACTCCCTCGCCCCTTTGGGCGAAGCCCGAAGAGAAACACAAATCCCCATCAACTCCCCCCGGTCCCCAGATAGGCTTCGCGCACAATTTGCGAACTCATCACCTCTTCGGGGTCACCCGAGGCCACCAGTTCGCCATTGTTCAAAACCATGATTTCGTCGGCCAGCGAGCGGATCACGTCCATCTTGTGCTCGACCAGGATAATGGTCTTGGTGCTGTCGTCCTTGATCTCCTGGATCAGTTCGAGAATGACCGGTGCTTCGTCGGCACTCATGCCGGCGGTCGGCTCGTCAAACATCACAATGTCGCTTTCAAGCGCCAGCAGCATGGCGACTTCCAGCTTGCGCTGATCGCCATGCGGCAGGTTGGCGGCGCGGTCATGCCGCCGCTCGATCAGCCCGCAGCGTTGCAGATAACCCTCGGCCGCCGCCAGCATTTCGGTGTCGCCATCAGCCAGCGACAGCAGATGCATGGCGCGCTTCTGCCGGGCCTGAATGGCAAGGCGCACATTCTCGATCACCGACAGGCGCGGAAAGAGGTTCGTCAGCTGAAACGCCCGGCCAATGCCGCGCCGCGTGCGTTCGGGCACCGACATTTTGGTAATGTCGCGCCCCTGATGCAGCACCGCGCCGCCGGTTGCGGTCAACTGGCCGGAGATCAGGTTGAAATAGGTGGTCTTGCCCGCCCCGTTCGGCCCCACAATCGCCACCAGCCTGTCGGGCCGGAACTGATAGGAAACCGCATTCACCGCCACATGGCCGCCAAAGCGGATGGTCAGGTCACGGGTTTCAAGCACGGGTGCGGTCATCTCTGGTCCTGATTGTAAATTGCTCTCCCCGTCTCCCTCACCTGTTTCGGGCGGGGCGGGGTCGGCCCAAAGGGCCATTCAAAATCACTGCATGAAAAGGATGGAGTGAGAGGCGGTTAGGAACACCCCTCACCCCGGGCTTCGGAGGAAGCCTTAGTTCCGCACCGGCACGTGCATGTCTTCCGCCTTGATCACTTCGACCAAAGTGGGCACGCCCCAATCGACGCCATCCTGTACTTCAATCTTGAAGTGGAACATGTCCTGCATCGCCTGATGGTCTTCGGGCCTAAAGGTCATCATGCCCTTGGGGGTATCAAACGACATGCCTTCCATGGTCGAGATCAGGGTTTCGGTATCGGTGTCGCCCTTGGTGGTCTCAAGCGCCTTGACCACGGCAGCAGCCGCCGCAAAGCCGCCGGCAGTGAAGAAATCGGGCGGGGTGCCGAAGCGCTTTTCATGCTCGGTCACCAGCCAGTCATTGATCGGGTTTTCGGGGTTCTCATAGTAATAATAGGTCGCCCCTTCCATGCCGGGGAACGCCTTGTAGGCGACGAGCGCGGGCAGGATATTGCCGCCGGTTGCAATCTCGATGCCGAGACGCGAGGGCTCCATATCGTTGAGCTTGCCCAGCGGATTGCCGCCACCGGCCCAGATCACGAAAATGATCTTGCGCCCTTCCTCGCCTTCAAGCGCCTGAAAGATGCGCTGACCGGATGCGGTGAAATCGGTGGTATCAGTTGGCGCATATTCTTCATGCACCAGTTCGGCACCGGTGCCTTCAAGCGCTTCCTTGAACGCGGCCACGCCATCCCGTCCAAAGGCATAATCCTGCGCCAGGGTGGCAATCTTCACCCCCGGCTTGCCAAGCGCCACAGCATTGGAAATTGCGTCCTGCGACGAGTTGCGCCCGGTACGGAAGATATAGCGGTTCCAGTTCTCGCCGGTAATGCTGTCAGCCACAGCCGGCTCGACAATCAGGATCTTGCCATATTCCTCGGCCACCGGCAGCATGGCCAGCGCCACGCCCGAGCTCACCGGCCCGATGGCAATATCAACCTCTTCATCGCCATAGGCTTCCGCCAGCAGCGAACGGCCAATGTCCGGCTGCAACTGGGTGTCCTTTTCGATCACCTCAATTTTCTTGCCGGCAATTTCCATCGTGCCATTGGTCAGATATTCAAGCCCGAGCATCAACCCGTTATGCGACTGGGTGGCATAGGCCTCGAGCGCACCGGTCTTGCCATAGACATGGGCGATCTTGATCGTGTCACCGGCAAAGGCCGAAACACTCATCACACTGCCCAACAAAACCGCCAGACTGGTGACCCCAAACTGCCTGAAAAACTTCATCCATTCCTCCCTTCGGGCAAGTGCCCATTTTCTAAGCTTTCATTTTAAAAGTGTCTGGTTTCAGCCGGGCCCCTATTTCGCCGTCCATCCCCCATCAATCGATATGGATGTCCCGGTAATCGAGCGGGCCCAGTCCGAAGCCAGATAGGCGCTCAGTTCGGCAATCTCCTCAGGTTGCACAAACTGCTTGGTCGGCTGTGGGGCCAACATGATGTTGCGGATCACGTTCTCGGGGCTCATGTTGTGGGTTCTGGCCTGATCATTGAGCTGGCGTTCCACCAGCGGCGTCCACACATAGCCGGGGCAAATGGCATTGCAGGTAATACCCATTTCAGCCACTTCGAGCGCCACTGTTTTGGTCAGTCCGATCACCCCGTGCTTTGTCGCCACATAGGCGGATTTGAACGGTGATGCGCGCAAGCCGTGGGCCGAGGAAATATTGATGATCCGCCCGGCCTTGCGGGCTTTCATGCCCGGCAGGGCGGCGCGAATGCAATGAAAGGCGCTATCGAGACTGATGGCGCGGATGCGGTCCCAGTCTTCGGGGGGCAGTTCATCAATCGGCGCGACCTTTTGCACGCCGGCATTATTGACCAGTACATCAAGCCGGCCGAATTTTGCAATCACCGCGTTGACCAGATCAAACCCGGCGGCCCCGGCCCCGGCCCCGAGGTCTGCCTGAAAATAGGCGACCTGCCCTTCCGCCCCTGCCCCAATATCGACAAGGGCGACGGCAATATCCGCTTCGGGCTCGAAGCCATTGACCGCCACATCATAGCCAAGCGTCGCGAATTTTTTGGCAATAGCCTGGCCGATGCCGCTGGTCGATCCGGTCACCAGAATTGCCTTTTGCGGATTCGTGTCCGTCAAACGTGCCTCCACCCATGCTCGCGGACTTTGTCCCCGGCTTTTGACGCTTACATATCAAGATGCGTGCCAAAGCGGTGAAAGCCCGGAAACCGGGTGGTTTGAAATGACGGCGCGGCGATTGGACTACGCACGTGTCCGGCTATCCGGACGGGGCATCCGGGATATCGGAGGGTTCCCTCTTCTCCCTCCCCGGTGAGAAGGCCAAGAGGCCTATGGCCGAATGGCAAAGGGGTGGGCAGGCACGGAACCAACTCCCTCCCCCTTGAGGGGGGGGGGGGGGGGGGGGTCGGCGCGCAAGCGCCAAAAAAAGACTATCCCCGTTGTCGGCGCAGGCCCCCTCACCCGGCACTGCGTGCCGACCTCTCCCCGAAGGGGCGAGGTAAGTTGGTGTTTGGCACTGACCGCGCAACACGACCTACCCCCTCGCCCCTTTGGGGTGAGGGGTTGCCCGTCAGGGCAATCTCAAAAGTGAACCGCCCAATTCACCCCAGATCATAGCGTTTCAGCTTTTCATAAAACTGCGATCGGGATACGCCGAGGCTTTCAGCCGCCGCGGTTTTTTGCCCTTTTGCGGCCGCCAGCGCCTCCACAATAGCGCGCTTTTCCGCACCAGCCACCGCATCAGCCAACCCGGAGCCGGCAGTTACGGAACCGGCGGTGACCCGTTTCGGCATCACTTTCGCGATCAGGTCGGCATCGAGATGTTCGTCGCGCGCCATGGCCGCCGCCCGCTCCAGCACATTGCCCAGCTCGCGCACATTGCCCGGCCAGTCATGATTCTGCAGCACGGCAATAGCGTCGGCAGCAATCTCCCAGGCCGGCATGTCGGCCATGCGCGGCACCTCCTCCAGCAGCCGTTCGGCCAACACCGGCATGTCGTCCAGCCGCTCGCGCAGAGGGGGCACATTCACCGTTAACACCGCCAAGCGGTAGTAAAGATCGGCCCTGAATGTCTTGTTTTGTAATCTTTCATCCAGATCCTGCGAAGTGGCTGAAATCACGCGCACATCTATCTTCTTGATGCTGTTCGACCCGAGAGGCTCTATTTCGCCCTCCTGCAGCACCCGCAGGAATTTTGCCTGCAGCGCGAGCGGCATGTCGCCGATCTCGTCGAGGAACAAGGTCCCCCCATGCGCCAGCTCGAATTTGCCCTTCCGCGCCTTCTTTTCCGCCCCGGTAAACGCCCCCGGCGCCGTGCCGAAGAACTCTGATTCCAAAAGAGATTCTGGCACGGCGGCCATATTCACCGCTACAAACGGCCCCTCCGCCCGGTCCGAAGACTGGTGGATCGCATGGGCCAAAAGTTCCTTGCCGGTCCCGGTTTCCCCCAGGATCAGCGCCGGTCCGTCGCGCAACGCAAAGCGCCGGATCTGGGCTTTGAGATCCTTGACGACTTCGCTGGCACCAATGAAATTCGCCAGCGAATATTTGGTCTGCCGCTCCCGGCTCAGCGCCGCGCGGGCCCGGTTCAGCTGGGTTTTCAGCGTCTCTAACTTTTTCAGGATCGGTTGCAAATGGTCGACATTGTCGTAGAACACAAACCCTGCCGCGCCCTGCAAAACCCCATCGTCATCGCGAATGGGAAAGCGGCAGACGACGAATTGCCGGTCGTCGAAATCCATGATGTCGAGCAGCATGGGTCGCCCGGTTTCTACCACCTGCCGCATCAGGGAATGGGGGATTACCTCTTCGACCGGCAGGCCGTTTGGATCGAAATCATCCGGCAGTTTCAAGAGCTTGCGATAGCGCGCATCGATCCAGGTAATCCGCGCCTCGGCATCGACACCGATCGCGCCCTGAAAATATTCGCGGAACAGGCTGAAGGCATTCAGCGCTTCCTCGACGCTGGCCGCGCCAGAGGGATGCCGATATGCCGTGCCGATCGGGGTCACCTTGTCCGTCACGCATGCCTCCCTAGCGCCGCACTCAATCCCTTCAGTCTAGTCCCGCAGTGAGGGCTTGTACACGCAGCGCGCGGATCAGAGCTTGGCGTAGTCAGTCCGGTACCAGTCGACAAAGGCCGACACGCCCTGTTCGACGCTGATCTCGGGGGTGAAGCCGGTCAATGCCTTCAACAGGCTGGCATCGGCAAAGGTTTCGCGCACATCGCCCATCTGCATGGGCATCATGTTCTTTTTGGCGTCCTTGCCGAGGCATTTCTCAATGGTCTCGATAAAGGGCATCAAGCCGACCGGTTGCCCTCCGGCAATATTGACCACCCGCCATGGTGCCACCGGGGACAGGGAATCTGTGACACCCTCACCTGTTACCGGTTGGCCCGCCTCGGGCACGCAATCGACCAGCCGGGTAATGCCCTCGACCAGATCGTCGATATAGGTGAAGTCGCGGCCCATCTTGCCTTCGCCATAAACATCAATGGGTTGGTCTTCCTCGATCGCCTTGACGAATTTGAACAACGCCATGTCCGGACGCCCCCAAGGGCCATAAACGGTAAAGAAGCGGAAACAGGTCGTCGGGATTTTCCAAAGATGCGCATAGGAATGGCTCATCGACTCGCCGGCCTTTTTGGTCGCGGCATAGAGCGTCATTGGCGCATCGGTCAGGTCGGTTTCCATAAACGGCATTTTTTCATTGCCGCCATAGACCGAGCTGGTCGAAGCCAGCATCAGATGCTTGACCCCCGCTTCGCGGGCGGCTTCCAGCACATTGAAGGTGCCTACCATATTGGCGCTGACATAGGCTTCAGGGTTTTCAAGGCTGTAGCGCACACCGGCCTGGGCAGCGAGATGGACAATCACATCGGGCTGACAATCCGCGACCGCCTTGGCCAAGGCATCCTTGTCTTCCAGCATGGCGATATGGGCGCGAAAGCCATTGGTTTTCCCGAGAATTTCGTGGCGCTTGTGCTTAAGGCGAATATCATAATAGGTGGTCATGCCATCGAAGCCGACAACCATATGCCCATCGGCGATCAGACGCCGGGCCAGATGAAATCCGATAAATCCGGCCGTGCCGGTGACAAGAATGCGCATGGTCTTGGCTTACTTTCTTTGAGGCATATTTGGGCGGCCAATGCTGGAATAGGCAAAGCCCAGTTTTTCCATCTCGTTGGCGCGATAGATATTGCGCAGATCAACCAGTACCGGCGATTTGAGCGTAGATTTAATCCGGGGCAGATCAAGGGCCCGGAAGGCTTCCCACTCCGTTACGATGACCAGGGCATCAGCCCCTTCTGCAGCCTCATAGGCGTCTTCGGCGAAGGTGACATTCTCCATCATCATGGCGGCTGCCTTCATGCCTTCAGGATCATAGGCGCGGATATGCGCACCCCCGTCCTGAAGCGTCTGGATAATCGCAATTGAGGGTGCATCGCGCATATCGTCGGTATTGGGTTTGAACGCCAGCCCCAGAACAGCAATTGTCTTGCCGCGGATGTCACCACCACAGGCGGCGATGACCTTGCGCCCCATGGACCGTTTGCGATTGTCATTAATGCTCACCGTGGCTTCCATCAGCCGCGAGGGGCTGTCGTGATCCTGCGCGGTTTTCACCAGTGCCAATGTATCTTTCGGGAAACACGAACCGCCATAGCCGGGCCCGGCATTGAGAAATTTTGAGCCAATGCGATTATCGAGCCCGATCCCGCGCGCCACTTCCTGCACATTGGCACCCACGGCCTCGCATAAATCTGCCATCTCGTTGATGAAGGTAATCTTCATCGCCAGAAAGCCATTCGCTGCATATTTGATCAATTCGGCCGTGCGCCGTTCCACAAACAGCAAGGGTGACTGGTTAAGGAAAAGCGGGCGGTAAACTTCGGTCATTACCGCCCGGGCGCGTTCGTCTTCCGTACCAATGACAATCCGGTCGGGATGTTTGAAATCGTCAATCGCCGCGCCCTCGCGCAAGAATTCCGGATTGGAAACGACTGCGAAGTCGGCATCCGGGCGGACCTCGCGGATGATGCGCTCAACCTCATCCCCCGTGCCCACCGGCACGGTCGATTTGGTGACGACCACGGTATATCCGTCGAGGGCTTCGGCAATGGTGCGGGCGGCGGCATGAACATAGGAAAGATCAGCATGGCCGTCACCCCGTCGGGAGGGTGTGCCGACCGCGACAAACACGACGTCGGCCGTGCGGACGGCGGCCTTCACATCGGTAGTAAACGACAATCGGCCGCTCTCAGCATTATGCGTGACAATATGCTCAAGACCGGGCTCGAATATCGGGATTTCGCCGCGTTCAAGCGCATCGATTTTGGACTGGTCCAGATCAGCACAGATGACAGTATGGCCAAATTCGGCAAAGCATGCCCCGCTTACCAGACCGACATAGCCAGCGCCAATTAATGCCAGTTTCATTGTGTGTCCTGTTGATTAGGGCGGACAATGTTGTGGCCGCTTCTGGTCAATATTTGCCCGATCGGACCATGCCTTATAGCCTGCTCGTTCAATTCTTCCGGGCGGCGCTTATCGGGATGACTTGAGAGCTGCCTTGGCCGCCGTCACGTTCAAGCACCAGATCGAACAATATGCGGCGGGTTACCGCTTCGTCTTCCGCGGCCAGGGCCTCGGCGAGCTTGAGAAGGTTTTTCTCGATGGTCTGGCGTTGATTGCTATTGCGGGCGGCACGCAGAATCTTGGGTTGGCGGGTCGGTTTGGCGCTGGCGGGATCGTAGAACAATTCTTCATGGGTCTTTTCGCCCGGACGCCGTCCGATCACCGAAATGCTGATATCGCCCGAGGGGTTGTCACCGCTACGGATGCTGAGACCGGCCAGCCGGATCATGTTTTCGGCCAAGTCACGAATCCGCACCGGGTCTCCCATTTCCAAAAGGAAAATATCATTGCCTTCTGACAAGGCACCGGCCTGGGCAATCAGCTCCGCCGCTTCATGGATCGACATGAAATAGCGGGTCATTTCTTCGTCGGTGACCGTCACCGGCCCGCCTGCGGTAATCTGTTCCTTGAACAGGGGCACGACCGAGCCATTTGAACCCAATACATTGCCGAAACGCACGGCGCTGAATTTTTGCCGGGTCCCGGCTGATTGCGCCCGGTCGGCGCAGTCATGGATAATGAGTTCGGCCCAGCGTTTGGTTGCGCCCATCACATTGGTGGGACGTACGGCCTTGTCCGTGGAAATCAGCACAAAATTCTCCACCCCGGCATCATAGGCGGCCTCGGCAATGGTGCGGGTGCCAAAGACATTATTGCGGACGCCTTCGAGTACATTGGCTTCAACCAGGGGCACATGCTTATGGGCGGCGGCGTGGAAAACAACCTGCACATTCTGGGACTTGAGCGTCCGGCGGACCAGGGCTTCGTCCGTCACGGAACCCAGGATCGGGATGATCGGCAGGTTGGTGCGTTTATTCAGAGTGCGCTCGATCTGGTAAAGGGCGAATTCATTGGCCTCGAACAGGATCAGTTTGCGCGGGTTCCACTTGACGATCAGCTTGCACAGTTCCGAGCCGATCGAGCCACCAGCCCCCGATACCAGAAGGACCCGACCTTCGATCATTTGCTGCAGCAATTGCGGGTCGGCCGGCACCGAGGAACGGCCAAGCACGTCATCAATGTCGATTTCACGGATCTGACTGATCAAATAGCGTCCGGAGGCGAGATCGGCGATCGCCGGCAGGGCCCGAATCTTGACCTGATGCTGGGAAAGTTCGGCAACGATCTGTTGCCGGCGGGCGGAATCGATTGATGGGATGGAGAGAACCACCTCATCCACACCGGTGGTTTCCATGAGATAGGGCAAGAGATCCGGCCCATAGACGCGAACCCCGGCCACATCGCGGCCTTGCAGCGATTTATCCTCGTCGAGAAATCCCACCACATATTTATTGCCGTCGCGTTGCAGCGCTGCGGCGAGTTGGGAACCGGCGACGCCAGCACCGTAAATCACGACCTGGCCTGAATATTTCCGCCGCATTGGTACCCAGAGCAGGTATTTGGCAGCAAAGCGGCTGCCGCCGACGATCAGGATGGCGAGGAGACAATAGATGGCGGGAACCGAGCGGGGCACGGTGCCGATGCGGGACATTTCGAGAAGAAACAGGATGAAAACCCAACACAAGGTCGCGGCAATGACGGCATTGGCTATGGTCCAGAAGGCGCGTTCGGGCAGATAGCGGATGACCGCACGGTAAAGGCCGAAGCGGGCAAATATCGGAATGGCGACCAGACCGGCGCTGGCCATGATCAATAGATGCCTGTCATCCGGCTGAAATAAAGTATTGAGTCGCAAGGAGTAAGCGGCCCAGACGGCGAAGCTCAGCATGGTGAAATCAAAGGCAATCAGAATCAATCGCTTCCAGCGGCGCGGGAGCTGATTGATGAGGGTACGGCTGCGCTCGATTCCGAATTTCGGCAAGGGATGTCTCTAGTTTAAAATGGCATAAAAATACGCCGCAAGTGTTGGAAAACACGATCGGCCACAGATGCACTTATAGTGCTCCAGCAGGTAGTTGAGTCAAGTTATAAGCCCTGATCTAAGGTGTTTGTAAGGCTTACAAACAGCCTGCATTAACCCTTAGTTTACCAAAAAAAGCTGGACAGACTCAGCATGCTTGCGCATCTTCCGACGCATATTAGCCGTTAGACGGCAAAAACAGCGTCGAGGGAATGATTAAGGTGCAGTTCGGACATTTAGCATCGCGGTGCCTTCAATGCGCTAAGGGCGGTCTTTTCGCGCGCCCTGCCCGGTCGATTCCCGTTGTATCTTACTCTGCACCTGTTGCGGGTGCATATCCAGACCGGTCGGTCTTTAATCTGTTTCAGGGAAACCTTTTGGTTTCCGCCCAATGGGGATTTTCCCGATGAATGCGCCGCTCCCCCCCGCCTCTCCGCCCCCGCAGCTTTCTGCCTCGGAACGGATTGGCCAGTATTCGGCACTCTTGTCCGGGCAGCTGCAATTGCTGCGCGAACAGCTTTATCCGCCCGAAGCGCAAAAGACCCTTCGGCAGTTTTCGTCCGTCGACGTGGCCCGGCTGATCGGGGTGTCGGAAAGCACGATTCGTCAGCTTGATCTCGACAATGAAGGACCTTCACCCGAAAGGCTCAATAACGGGCGGCGGTCCTACAGCCTTGAACAGATTAATCAAATTCGCACTGTGCTGGCCGCAAGGCGAAAGCCGGACGATGCCTGGCAGGTGCAGCCAAGGCGCGGGCCCAATGACAAATTGCAGGTGATTGCGGTCGCCAATTTCAAGGGCGGCAGTGCCAAGACCACCTCGTCTGTGCACCTGACCCATTATCTGGCGCTGCAGGGCTATCGGGTGCTGGCGATTGATCTGGATCCGCAGGCCTCGCTTTCGGCCATGTTCGGGGCCCAGCCGGAATTTGATGTGGGTGAGAACGAGACGATTTTTGGCGCCCTGCGCTATGACGAATACCGGCGGCCCATGCGCGAGATTATCCGCAAAACCTATTTCGACGGGTTGGACCTGATTCCGGGCAATCTGGAACTGATGGAGTTCGAACATACCGTGCCGCAGGCGATCGCCAGCGGGGCCAGTACCGGGGAAGATATTTTCTTTCGCCGGGTGGCCAAGGTGATTGCCGAAGTTGAAAACGATTATGACGTGGTGGTCATCGATTGCCCGCCCCAGCTCGGTTATCTGACGCTGGGGGCGCTGTTTGCCGCGACCGGCCTGTTGATCACCGTGCACCCGGCGATGATGGATGTCGCCTCGATGAACCAGTTCCTGGCCATGACTTCGGACCTGATGTCGGTGATCGAGGATGCCGGCGGGCAGATGCAGGTCGACTGGATGCGGTTTGCCGTAACACGGCATAATCCGCATGATGCGCCGCAGACCCGGGTGGTCGGACTATTGCGCGCGCTGTTCGGGGCCGATGTGCTGACGGCGACGGCGCTTGAATCCACCGCCATTGCCAATGCCGGGCTGGAAAAGAAATCACTTTATGAGCTGGAAAGCGGCGCGATTGGCCGCGAAACCCTGAAACGGGCGCTTGAATCCATCGATGCAGTCAATGGTGAAATTGACGGCTTGATGCGCGGCGTCTGGGGGCGGACAGGAGGCCGGTAATGAGCAAGGATCGCAACAAGCGGCTGGATAATCTGTTTGGCGGGGTCTCTCCGGCCCCGCCTGGTGGCGCGTCATCGCCACTACAGCGCCCGCGTGTCGGTGCCGGGGCGGTGGGCGCGGCGGAACTCAATTTGCTGAAGGATGAAAACGTCCGGCTGAAAGCGGCGCTTGAAGGCGCTGAGATTGCCGACCTCGAGCTGAGTGTTATCGACCCCTCCCCCTATCCCGACCGGCTGGATGGTACCGAAGAGAGTGAAGGCTATGCCCAGCTCAAGGCCTCTTTGACGGCGCGGGGGCAGGAAGTGCCGATTTTGGTGCGGCCCCACCCCAATGCCAAGGGGCGCTACCAGACCGTGTTCGGGCATCGCCGGGTGCGCGGGCTTGTGGAACTGGGACATGCCAAGGTGCGTGCGGCCATTCGGGCGCTCTCGGATGAAGACCTGCTGATTGCCCAAGGCGTTGAAAATTCAGCCCGTCAGGATTTGAGCTGGATCGAGAAGGCGCTGTTTGCCCGCAAGCTGGAAGCCTTTGCCATGGCCAACGGCAAGGACGCCACGCAAATGGTGCTTGATGCCCTGTCCATTCATGCCCCCGAAGCCTCGCGCTATCGCACCACGATCGAGGCGGTGGGCGACAGATTGATCCTGTCCATCGGCGCGGCTCCCAAAGTGGGGCGCACCAAATGGATGGCCCTGGCCGAAGCCCTAAAGGCGGACAAGAAGGCGATTGCGCGGCTGGCGCGGCTGACCGAGAGCGAGGCTTTTCACAAAAGCCCCAGCGACACCCGTTTTGTCATGGCACTGCAGGCGGCTTTGCCGACTGACGAAAAGCCGGCACCAGCCGAAGTCACTGGTGAAAACGGCGCGGTGATTGCACGGGTTGAGCAGCGGGCGCGCGCGACGCGCTTTGATGTCGAGGACAAGGATTTTGCCCGTTTCATCCAGACGCGATTAAGCGGCCTTTATGCCGAATTTCGCGGCAAGAACGGCAAATAGACGAGCCAAACCAGCCTGTTAGCAGGTTGGACAGAGATTAACTGACGATAGGAAAGGACAGACCAGAGCGCAAAAAGAAAGGCCCCCAAAAGCGGCGAACCACCTGAGAGCCCTTCGTATTCTCTAAGCAAGATAACGAATAAGCCTCTCCGAATCACTTGTCAATATTTTCGCACCGTTTGAGTGAGCACTTTCGCTTTGCCTTTTGCATCTGCTCAAAAGGAGAGAGAAAATGACGGAACCCGGGCTAACGCCATTCGGGCCGCGGCGGCTTGACGCCGCGATTCTGGCGGCAAACATGCTGGCCAGTACCTGCCCTCAAACCACCACGGCCGACAAATGGGAGGTGCTGCGCCATTGCATCACCGCCAAATCGGCCCTTGGTGTGTCCGACCGGGCGCTGACGGTGTTGTCAGCGCTGTTGTCCTGCCACAAGGAAACCGAATTACGCGGCGATGAGAGCCTTGTCGTGTTTCCCTCCAACCGTGAACTGGCGCGGCGCGCCCATGGCATATCCGAGCCGACCCTCAGGCGGGCGCTGGCGCAGCTTGTGGCGGCACGCCTGCTGGTGCGCCGGGATAGCCCCAATGGCAAGCGTTACGCGCGCCGTGGCCAGGGTGGGGTGATTACACGGGTGTTTGGCTTCGATCTGAAGCCCTTGCTGGCCCGTGCGGCCGATATTGCGCTGATGGCTGAGGATGTGGAAGCGGAGCGCCGCGAGATGGTTGATCTGCGCGAACGCATCACCCTGTTGCGCCGCGACATTGCCAAAGGCTTTATTCTCGCCGAGGAAATCGGGCAGCAGGACGTCGTTGAGACGCTGCGTGAGGCCTATCTGGCGCTGAAGGCAGGCAATATGCGCCAATATAGTGCTGATGATCTGGGTGCCCTCGCTTTTGATCTGGAGCAGCTTTTGTCCCGATTGACCAAGGCACTGAATAACAAGCTTATTTCAAATAATATGAACGCCAATGACCATCATATTGAGCGGCACAAACAAGATTCAAACCAGACTCTCATTTCTGAATCTGAAAGCTCATGGAAAAAAGAGCTTGAAGGAAAATCCGCGGCTCGAAGGCTGGCATCGGCTAGCGCTGAAGCTGAAGGAGCAGATGGGGCAAAACCAGAGCCCCTGCCCGAGAATGCCAGTGCATTGCCTTTGGGCAATATTCTTGAAGCCTGCCCCGCGATCCGGGAATACGGGCGCCATGGTGTCGGCAATTGGGCGGAGCTGGTGGCGGCGGCTCGGTTGGCGCGGGCAGCACTGGGGATTTCACCTTCAGCCTGGGATGATGCGGCCGGAGCTATGGGCCAGGGCGGTGCCGCGGTGACGGTGGCAACCATTCTGGAGCGGCATGCGGAGATTTCCTCGCCGGGCGGTTATTTGCGGGCCCTGACCGACAAGGCCACGCGGGGCAAGTTCACCCCTGCCCCGGTGATCCAGGCGCTGTTGCGCCGGCGGCTGAAGGAAATGGAGAGTGCGTGAGGATTGAGCGGCCGCGGTGCTTTAGCGTGGGCAGACGCCCGCCAATTACCAGATGGTAATTGGATTGCGGGGATCTGGCCGTGCTGAGGAATTACCACATGGTAATTTGGCAAGTGGTATTGGTTTTGCCAGCGAGGCTTCCCGGTGAATTGCCATCTGGTAATTGCGTTCAGGACTTTGCGACGGTTTGGTTGGCTCGATAACCGCGACGACGTTTGGCGTCGGCCAGTTTCTGCAAGGCCTTCAGCGCAGCCCCCTGCCCGTCATGTAGTTCGACAATCTGCTGCCCCGTTGTGCCCAGACGTCCCCAATGGCGGACAAGGGCAATGTCGCCGAACAGGGACGGCTGCAGCGACAGGCTGTAATAGCGCCGCATATTGCGGCCCGGATCGATGCGGTAAAGGGTAAGGGGCAAATCCATGCTGCCATGGAAACCGGAAATTTGTCCGGGGGTCCAATGAGAGTTTTGAATCGCTCCGGGACCATCGATTCATTCTGGTGATGGGTATTTGCAAGCATGGTCTAAACCAGTGTTGGCACCCTGACCCGCTTGATCTGGCGCAAAGGATCGTTTGGGGGAATGCTGTAAGATGTGCGGGTTATCCACTGGAAACAACGCCATGATCTCTCGTCGCGGATTTGTCGGGTTCGGCATTTTGCTTGTTCTGCTCGCTGCGGCGGGTGCGGTGTGGACTAGCTATGCAAGGGACATGGCGGCGGCCCGGGACGCGTTGGTGATCGGCAAGCCGCAAGTGATCGCCAGCCGGTTCGGTGATCTCGAATTCGCTATTGCGGGTACGGGTAAACCATTGCTGATGATCCATGGCGCGGGCGGCGGTTATGATCAAAGCCTGTTTTTTGCGCAACGGCTGGTCGAGGCGGGTTATCAGGTGATTGCGCCGTCGCGCTTTGGCTATCTGGGGTCGGCATTGCCTGCAGACGCTTCATCAGAAAATCAGGCGGATGCCTTTGTTGATCTGCTCGATCATTTGCAGATCGCCAATCTGCCGGTGATTGGCGGTTCGGCCGGGGCGCTGTCGGCAGTGCAATTGGCCATCCGGCATCCGGAGCGGGTGACGGCGTTGATCCCGGTCGTGCCGATTGGCTATTATGAAGGCTATGATAGTGAAGCGGTGACGCCGCCATTGCTGCAAATGGCGATGGTGACCGTGCTCAGATCGGATTTTCTGTTCTGGCTGGCGCTGACCGTCAGTCCGGATGCGGTGACCGGCTCGGTGCTGGCGACGGACCCAGAGCTGGTGCATAGCGCCAGTACTGACGAGCAGGCCCGAATTGCCGCCGTTAGGCGCGAGATATTGCCGGTCAGTGAACGGGCGCGCGGCATCGTCAATGATACCGACCTTTCAACCCATCCTTATCCCGTGGCGCTCGAGGCCATCACCGCGCCGACGCTGATCATTTCAAGCGAGGATGATAAGTTTGGCACCGCTGCCGTGGCCCGTGAGCTTGCGGCAGGCATTACGGGGACGCAATTGCTGATCTTTCCCGAGGGCGGGCATGTTTATGTGGGGCATGACGCCGAGCTGTTTGCAGCGATTACTGCATTCCTGGCGAGTACGGAACAGGTGAGTTCTGCCTTGCCCGGCGGCTAAGACCTAGTTGTTATCGGCCGAAGATAATTGCGCCATGGCGACGAGCAGGCCGAGGGCCAGTCCGAACAACGCGGTTTGGGGCAGAATGCCAAACATGGCATTGGTCAGCCCGAGGGTGAAATAGCCGGAACTGAGAATAATGCCCCCGAGCAGGACAGCGCGCCGGGTTTGCGGCGCGGTGGCCAGGCGGAAGGCAAACAGGGGGGCGAGGAGCAGCAAGGCATAGGCCAAAAGGCCGAGCACGCCGCCGATGACGGCAAAATCGGCAATGTCGTTATGCAGGTGGGCTGAGTTCTGCAGATTGGGACGGGTTTCGGGCATGAACGGATTGGTTGCCGCGCTGATGTGCCCCGAACCATGGCCAAAGATGGGTGCCAGCTTGAAAGCTTCCATGCCAGCGCGATACATGGCCAGCCGCTCGGCAACGGCTCCATCGGCAGCACCTTCGCCAGTGACGAGCATGGCGATGTCATCAAAGGCAGTGCTGGCACGGGCGAGCTGGGCGCTGTCAATCTGGGTCATGGTCAGGGCCATGCCGATAACACCCAGAATCATGACGATACGGAAGGCGGTTTCGCGCCAGAACCAATAGGCGAGAAAGGGCAGGGCGGCGACGCCCATGACGGCGGCAGCGAGAATGGGGCCGCGCGAACCGGACAGGAGAGCCGCGAAGGTGCCGAGCAGGGGGCCGGCGAGAAATATAAAGCGCCATGGGGAACGCGACCCGAACAGGCCGAGCAGGGCGAGAAAACCAAGCATCAGCGAGAGGTCGCCAAAATGGATGGCATTATTGCCGCCGCCGGCACGTTCCAGTCCCAAGACATAGATATCGTGCAGGCCGAGCGCCACCGCACCCGCCGCGCCGGCGAGGCACAAAAAGCCGATGATTTGGGGATGGGCAAAGCGCGGGTCTTCGCGCAATAGCATGACGACGCCCGGCGCCAGAAACACCGGCATCAAGGCTAAAAATACATAGAAATCCTCAACGCTCTGCATGGCAAAGGGGAGGGTGATGACAAAGACCAGCATGCTGAGCCAGACCAGCCGGAAGGGGCCTGCACCCCAGACCTCCCAATAACGGGGCGTCAGCAAGGCCAGCCCGGCCAGCAGCGCGCCGATGACGGCGTAAACGGCGGTATAGGCGGCCAGCGGCGGGAACAATAGACCGGCGACCAGAACGATCGACAACAGTGGCAGGGGAAGCAGACGGGACATGAAAAACCGGTGTCTTGATGGGACAAAGCAGAAGGGATAATCGAGCCGGCGGGTTTTGGGAAGGGCAGGGGTGGTTTTTGCAGCGGACTGGACAGCGCTGCTGCATGGGCTAAAAGGCTGGGAACGGGTCTTTGCGACCTTTGGCGTGCGGAACGGGGCAGGGTTTGGCGGTGACAGTTTTTGGAATGGTGCTCGCCGCCGTGCTCAGTCTTGCAACGGTTATGCTGGTGCAACGCCAGGCGGCGCGGCTTGGATTGGTGCAGGACGTCAATCACCGTTCATCGCATAAAAATCCCACCCCCACCGGTGGCGGGATGGGCATTGCGCTCGGCACGCTCGTTGGCGGCGGGCTGGTGGTGATGACGGATTCGACGCTGCTGCTGGTGCTCGGCCTGGCGCTGCTGGTGGCGCTGCTCGGGCTTTATGATGACCGGTTTCCGTTGCCCGCCAAATTGCGGTTGGGGGTGCAGGCCTGCCTGATGATTGTGCTGGTGGTTTTTACCGGCGCGCCGGCGGTATTGGTGGGGTCGGCGGGTTGGCTCTGGCTGGGGCTTGCGGGTCTGGGGCTGATCCTTGCGGGGATCTGGTGGCTGAACCTGTTTAATTTTCTCGACGGGATCGATGGCTATGCGGGGACTGAGGCGCTGTTCATGCTGGCTGGCGGGGTGATTCTGGCTTCTGCCAATGGCGCTTTGGAACTGTCCGCGCCGCTGGCTGGGCTGATGCTGGCGGGGGGGGCGGCGACCTCAGGGTTTTTGCTGTTCAACTGGCCGCCGGCACGGATTTTCATGGGCGATGTCGGTAGCACGTTTTTGGGTTTTCTGCTGTTTTCGCTCGCGCTTTTGGGGATCGCGGCGGGCTGGCAAAGCCTTTGGCAATGGGCGATTCTCGGGGTGCTGTTTGCCGCCGATGCCAGTGTGACGCTGTTGCGGCGTTTGCTCAGGCGCGAGAATATTTTGCAAGCGCATAAAAGCCATGCCTATCAGCGCCTGTCGCGCCGCTGGCAGGGGCATCGGCCGGTGACGCTGACGCTGATCGCACTCAATCTTGCACTGGTGCTGCCGCTGGCACTGGCGGCAGGATATTGGCCGGCTCTAGGGTGGGTGATCGCCGTGCTGGCTTATGGTGCGGCTTGTACTGGCGCGTGGCTATTGGGGGCCGGGCGGGCGGACGGCTGAAACTCCTACGAATTCGCATTGCGCTGTTGCGGAAGTTAAAAGCGTGTTAGCTTCCGTTTGGCAAAAGAGCGGATGCGTTAACAATGGTTTACAAATCGTTAGGATTGCCGCTGGAACGGCTGTTGCCGGGGCTGGGACAGGCCGAGGACCAGCTGGCGCGGCTTGACGAGCGGGTGCGCCTGTCGCCGGTGGGGCCGGGCTTTGCCGCCCGGGCGGATTTCCTCGATACCGCGGCCAGCATGTGGATTGCCGGCGAACTGGTGCATGTGGAGGATCTGGTGCTGCATGATGCGCATATGGATGCGCGCACCCCGACCCATGAGCTGACGCTGGCGCATACAATCTTGCGCGCCCGCCGCCGCATCATGCGTGAAGCGCCGGATTGGGCGCTGAGCCCAACAGGGATGGCCGCACTGATCAGCGGGGCGGGCGATGATGGTTTGCAGATGACTGCACCAGAGCGCCGCGCGGAGGAGGAGGCGATCCTGCCTGATCTGGTTGATCCGCTGGCCGAGGCACTGTCCGAGGTGGAAGCGGTGCTGGCGCGGACGCAAAGGCTGGTGGCGGGGCAGGGGGCCGAGCCCTTGAGCGTTGGTGAGCTGGTGATCCGCGATGCAGACTGGAACCGCTCCGAACGACTGGCTGAATGGCAGCAGATGAAAGCGGAGGCCGATGCCTTGCCGCCGACCCTTGGGGCGGCGCTGCTCTGGGATGGGTGGGAAACCCTCGCGCCGCTGGAACGCCAGCATTGGCTCGGGCCCTTGCTGATCAGCGCCTATTTGCGCGGGCGCGGCAAGGTCACCTCGCATCTGCTCGGGCTCAATATGGGATTGAAACCAATCCCCCGTGACCGCCGCCGGTCGGCAGACCGGACCATGCGTCTGCTGGCCTTTCTTGAGGCGTTGAGCGGGGCGGCGGAAACCGGGCTGGAAGCGCTGGCCCGGCTCAATCAGGCCAAGGCGCAAATGGAGCGCCGCCTGACACAACGCCGCCGCTCAAGCAGCCTGCCCCAGGTGATCGAATTGCTTCTGGCCCGGCCGATTGTTTCTGCCGGCATGGTGGCGGCGGCAGTCAACATCACCCCGCGCGGCGCGTTGAACCTGATCGGCGAGTTGGGCGTTCGTGAGATGACCGGCCGCGGCCGCTATCGCGGTTGGGGCGTTGGCTGAGCCGGGCGGGAAATGTTCAGATAACTTATTACCCCTCCAGGGTTCTGATTGGCCTCGCCATGGGACCGTCTGCCATAGTCTTCAGCATGTTCACACCCGTTCCCTGAAAAGTTTGCGCGGGATTTTGCTTTGCCGAAGTCAGATGGGCCCATGCCAAAAATTATCGATATTCACCCCCATGTCATTTCTCCTGACACCGAGCGCTATCCGCTGTCGCCTTTAGGTGGCAAGCAGTCGACCTGGTCGCAAAGCCATCCGCTGTCCCATGAGGATTTGCTGGCGCAAATGGATGCGGCTGGCATTTCCAAGGCCGCCGTCGTACAGGCCTCGACCGCTTACGGGCACAATAATACCTATCTTGCCGAGGCGGTTGCCGCGCATCCGGACCGGTTTACCGGCGTGTTTTCCGTCGATGTGCTGGCCGATGATGCGATCGAGAAGATCAAGTTCTGGCAAGCCAGAAATCTGACCGGGCTGCGCCTGTTCACCACCGGCAGCACCATGCCGACCCAACAGCCCTGGCTGGCCGATCCCAAATCTCATGCCGCCTGGCAATATGCCAGCGATGCGGGATTGCCGATCTGTGTGCAGATGCGCCCCGAAGGCATCCCGCTATTGACCAGGCTGGTGGATCAATTCCCTGATGCCCGCGTCATTCTTGATCATTTGGCCCGCCCAGCCCTTGCCGATGGCATGCCTTATGCGGAGGCTGCGGGCCTGTTCGCCCTGGCCGACCGGCCCAATATCTTCCTCAAGCTGACATTGCGCAATTTTGAGGCGGCGAAGGAAGGACGCTCGACGCTGCCTGAATTTCTCGATCACCTCATTGCCCGGTTTGGGGCGAGCCGGATTGCCTGGGGCTCAAACTACCCGGCTGCAGACCGCACGCTGGCCGAGCTGGTCGAGGCGGCGAAATTGTCTCTCGCTTCATTGAATGAGGCCGACCGCGCGATGATTTTTGCCGGTACAGCCGAAACCCTTTACCCCGCGCTCAGGGATGCCTGAGATGGGTGGGCAAATCCCGATGCAATTGGTGCTGGCCGCACACGAGACCACCCGCGCGTTGACCGATGGTGCGCTCGATACCGGGCCGCTCGATATCACGCACACAAGTTTCAAGCCGATCCATCAGGCTTTCAAGCCAATGGTGCGAGAGCAGAAATTTGACGGCTGCGAGCTGGCGATTGTCACGGCCATACAGGCTCGTGCCTTTGGCAAGCCAATCGTCCTGCTGCCGGTCACAGTGGCCGCCCGCTTCCAGCACAAATGTCTCGTTTGTAATATTGAACGCGGTCAATTGCGCCCCGGCGATCTGCCCGGCAAACGCATTGGTGTGCGCGCCTATACCCAGACGACAGGGGTCTGGGTGCGGACAATCCTGCAGCGGGAATATGGCATTGCCAGTTCCGGGATCAGCTGGATTACCACCGAAGACCCGCATGTGGCTGAATATCGCGATCCGGCCAATGTCATTCGTATGGAATCGGATCAGCAACTGGCCGCCATGCTGCGCGCCGGTGAGATCGATGCCGCAATCTTTGGCAATGATCTGCCAAAGGAAGACTGGGTGCGCCCTGTGATTGCCGATCCCGATCTGGCGGCCCGGCAGCGGTTTGCGCAGGACCAGATCGTGCAGATCAATCATGTTGTGGCGCTGAGCAAGGCTTTTGTTGATGCCCGTCCGGAGGCTGTTGGCTTGTTGTTCGACTTGTTCATGGCTGCAAAGGCGGCCCATCCGTCGCAGCCGGGGATGCCTGATTTGACCCCGATCGGCTTTGAGGCCATGCGGCCGTCAGTGGAAGTGCTTTTGGAAAATGCGCTGGCGCAGGAGCTGTTGCCCTCAGCAATGTCATTTGATGAGCTGTTTGCCGAAAGTATCGAATTGCTGGGCACCCAATCGCGGTCCTAGAGCCTCCAGGTATTTGCTGTGCTGCTTTTGCCGACAGAATAAAGAGGGTTCACCTATTCTGGAAACGCTCTATCGGTCGGCGCAGATATCCTTGAGGGCTTGGACCAGTTCTGTCTGGGCCTGGGTGGGACGCCAATTGGCGCGCACGGTATAGCCGATGGCGCGGGGTAGCTTTTGCCATTGAACCGGTAAAACGATCAATTGGCCGTTTTGCTCTTCATAGCGGATCTGTTCGCGTGACAGCAGCGCCAGCGTGTCGCTTTCAAACAGGATGGCACGCACGGCGATATGTGAAGCCACTTCCAGCAGCAGGGGCGGTTTGGCCTTGGCATCGCGCATCATGTGGTCAAATTGCTGGCGGGCCGGGGATTCCGCCCGGGGTGCGACCCAGGGATATTTCAGCATGTCGACCAGCGCGGTCTTGGGCTGTTGTGCGAGCGGGTGGCCGCTGCGGGCTACCACACAAAGTTCCTCGGTAAACAGTTCCGCCTCGATGACATCGGGCGCCGGCGCGGGTTGGCGCAAGGCACCGATCAACAGATCAATATCGCCTTCGCGCAGCGCCTGCAAAAGCACGGCATAGGACCCCTCCATCAGGCGCACCCGCAGGTTTGGATGCCGGGTGGCAACCGTAACCATGGCCTTGGGCGCAATATAGGTTCGGGCCAGGGGTAAGGCACCGATGGTCAGGCGCCCGCCATTTACCCCCTGGGCCCAGTCAATGTCCTCACGGGCCAGTTCAATGGCGCGCATGGCCAGTTTGCCCTGTTGCGCCAGAATTGCGCCCGCGCGGGTGAAGCGTACGTTCTGCCCGTCACGCGAGACCAGTTTGGTGCCCAATTGCTGCTCGAGACTGCGCATGTTGCGATGCAATGATGCGACGGAAATCCGCAAGGCCGCCGAGGCGGCATTGAGATCGTGCGTATGTAAAAGCGTGACCAGAACGTCGAGTTGTGAAGCCGTCATGAACCGGACCGGATCGGCCAGCACGCTTTTGGACAATGCCGCGGTTGTCGCCTGACTGGCACCGAGCGCCAGCGCATCAAAAGCCTGGATCAGACGTGCCTGCAACAACGTGCCGAACGGGGTCAGATACATCCCTGTCTGATGACGGGTGAACAGATCGACGCCAAAATTCTGTTCCAGCCGGGCAATGGCCTGGGTGACAGCGGGCTGTGACAAATGCACTTGCTCGGCAGCGCGGTTGACGCTTTTCAATTCGGCTACGACCAGAAAGGCTTTTAGATGCCTGAGATTGGGCAGGTGCTGCAGGATTGCGGCATTTGCCTGATGCGTCTCATCTGTATTTTCACCGTAACGCATATCAATGGGAACCTCGTGGGGCATTCTGCGCACGAGCTTACCCCAATCCCTTGAAAATGAGGAGGACAGCGCCCGCCGCCATAAGGACCTGATAGAGCCTGAAGAACAAGGCATTGGGAATGGCGCGCATGGCAAGGCCACCGGCACTGCCCGCGGCAAAAGCCACCGGGGAAAGCAGGGCTGCTTCGAGCAGGATGTTCGGCCCAACGATGTGTGAGCCCAAAAGGATGATGGACCGCCACACAATGATCATGGTGGCTACCAGCAGGATTGTTGCCCGGAACTGCTGTTTTTCAGGACAAAATATCTTGATGTAAAGCGACAGGAAGACCATGGCCCCGGCCCCGATCAACCCGGCAATCAGGCCGGCGAGGGAGGCGGCCAGAGGACCGACAATGGCATTGTGCTTTCGGATCAGCGGTTCGGCATGGCGCAACAGGCCAAAAATTTCGGTTAGCATGATGAAAAGGATCAGCACGCCGGCCGCAAGGCTGAGCCGGCTTGAATCCATTTGCGAAAATACCCAGACGCCAAAGGCAATCGTTGGCACGAAGAAAAATACCAGCCGCAGAGCCAGCCGCCGGTCGCCATATCGGATAGCACCGGGGATGAACTGGACATGGGTGATGAGATTGGAAATGGCGGCGAGCAGCACCGCGTGATGCGGCGGAACGACCAGCGAGCCGAGCACCACCAGTGTTGGCACCGCACCATAACCGAAAACGCCCTTGATGAAAAAGGCGAGCGCATAAATTGCGGCGAGGCCTGCTATTTGCAGTAGCGAGAAATCGGCGAAAGGGGTGATGCCGAACAGGGTCATGAGGTGGTGCCGGGCATGGGGTGGCGGGGATCGCCCCGCTTAGCGGGCCGGGATGTGACGGCCAGATTTTGATCCGGCCGCCACATGCGGGACTAGTTGGGTGCCGCGAGGATGTCTTTGTATTTCATGAGCAGGCTGGTCTGGTCGGAGATCAGCTGCTTGAGTTCATCTGCCGACATCGGCTCGAAGGGGGAGTTCGTATCCTTCGACCATTTGGTGATGTCCTCGGAGGTCATGGCTTTGTCGAAAGCGGCTCCGAAGGCGGCACGGGTTTCAGCAGGCACCTCTGGCGGCAGGCCAAAGGCGCGGATCAGGCCGAGGCTGGCAACAGCCGGATAGCCTGCTGTGTCCGCTCCCGGTGTGTCGGGGAATTCGGCAACCGGGCGGTTGGACATCAACAGGATACCCTTGAGATCGCCAGCGGTGTTGAAGGATGCGGCCGTGGTAATGGGGGTGACGGAGGCAATGGCATCGCCGCGCACAACGCCGAGCAGTGCATCATTATTGCCGGGATAGCCGGTGATGATCTGGCACTCGATGCCCACTTCACTGCAAAGGATACGGTTGGCGGCCAGACCTGAGGAACCATAGCCGGTGAAGGTGATGGTCTTGCCTGCGGCCTTGAGGTCATCAATGGTGTTGTAGGGGGAGTCCTTGGCAACCACGACGATATACTGGTTGAACGCCATAGCGCCGAGCCAGTCGATCTTGTCGATGTCATAGCCGACCTTGTCGCCTGAAATCACCGGCTCGATAATGCCGGGGACGTTGAAAGTGGCGAAGGTATTGCCATCGGGCTTAGCGGTATAGGCCGCTGTTGCGCCCCGCTGGCCGCCGGCACCCGAAATATTGCGCGGGATGACCTGCACGCCGAGCTGCTCGGTCATGACCTGGCCGAGCACGCGGGCATAGGTGTCAAAACCGCCGCCGGGGCTCGAGGGAATGATCATGGTCAGGTTGCCCTGGGGCCAGTCGGCGGCAAGGGAGGGGGCGGCAAGACCCAGAACGGTGGCTGCGACGGCAGCCCCGCCGATCAAGCGCGTGAACAGATTGGTATTGGACATTGGTATTCCTCCTCAGGATTGTTTTCGTTTTTTGGAGTGCGGGAATTACATGAAATCGCCGAACAGAATGCCGCCAAAGATCGGATAGTGGAGCAGGACCTGGAACATCAGGTACAAAAGGGAGATGATGCCCACAGCGGCAATGCCGGCTCTGATCAGGGATTTGCGCGCGTAAAGGGTGAGATAGCAAAAGACGTAAACCGGAATGGCGATGTAAAAGCCGAACAGGATGGAAAGGATGAGAAAGGCCACAATCCAGAAGGCGGCACCGATTTCACGTCGGACGGAGACGGGGCCGGCATCATCTGCACCAGGTAGCCCGGAGCGCCCCACAAAGACGCTGCGCAACAGCGCGCCAAGCCGGTCATCGCGCTGGGCCAGCAATTCAAGCACCAGCAGGATAGTTGTGAGGATGCCGACCGCCATGGGCATGGCCCGGGTCTGGGGATCATAGCTGGTGGCGGTGATAATGAATGTCGCGGTTATGGCGAGAAGAACAATCGCCGGCCCGAACCGGAAGGCGCGGTCTTTCAGGTTCATGAGCGGGATTCCTTCTGGGTCCGGGCGCGCCGGATGACATAGCGCAAAAAGGGCAGGAACAGGCTGACAAGGATCAGCGCGAACAGGGTGAGCGACAGGCCGCGGGAGAAGAAGATGGTCCAGTCGCCTTGCGAAATCATCAGCGACTGGCGGAAATTGACTTCCACGATTTCGCCGAGGAACAGGGCGATGACCAGCGGCAGGCGCGGAAAATCAAACCGGATCATCAAATAGCCGACCAGACCGAACACGACGGCGATAATCACGTCATACATCGAGTTGTTGAGCGCATAGGCACCCACCAGCGACACTGACAGGATGATGGGGACGAGATAGTTCACATCAACCAGGGTGATGGCCGCTAATTGGCGGGCCACAAGCAGGCAGAGCACCGAGGCCAGCACCGAGGCCACGGCCAGCGACAGCATCAGCGTGGTGACGACATCGAGATGGTTGAGCAGGACCGAGGGGCCGGGCTGGATGCCATGGAGGACCAAAAGCCCGAGAAAGACCGCCATTTCGGCGCTGCCGGGAATGCCAAAGGCCAGGGTCGGGATCAGCGCACCGCCTTCACGGGCATTATTTGAGGCTTCCGGGGCGATGACGCCCTGGATATTGCCCTTGCCGAAAGTCTCGGGTTCCTTGGAAAGCTGGACGGTTGTCGAATAGGAGAGGAAGGCGGCAACTGTGCCGCCGACGCCGGGCACGGCACCGACCAGGGCACCGATGACCGAGCCGCGCAACAGGGTGGGGTAATGGGTGAACACCGCTTTCACCCCGTCCATGACGCGGGTCACCTTGACCGCGGCGGGGTTTTCGCTGATCGAGCCGCCTTTGACATAGAGCGAGAAGATTTGCGCAATGGCGAACAGGCCGATCAATGCGGGCACCAGCGGTACGCCGTCCCAAAGGTAATCGGTGCCATAGGCGAAGCGCACTACACCGCTGACATTATCATAGCCGATATAGGCGATTAGCAAGCCGATGCCGGCAGCAATCAGACCGCGCAGGAATTTGCCCTCGGTGGAGACGGCAATGGCGCAAAGCCCGAGTACAGCCAGCATGAAGAATTCGGGAGGCGAGAACATCAGGATCATCTGGCGGGCAATCGGCAGGACCGCGAACAGCACCAGAACGCCAAGCAGGCCGCCAATGGCCGAGGCCGCGCCGGCCGCCCCAAGCGCGAGCCCCGCCTTGCCCTGCTGGGCCAGCGGGTAACCGTCAAATACGGTGGCGGCATTGGGGGCGGTGCCTGGTGTGTTGAGCAGAATGGCGGTGACCGAACCGCCAAAGGGCACGGCGCCCATGATGGCCCCGGCGAGGAACATGGCCGAGGTCGTGTCAATGCCGAAGGTCAAGGGGATCAGCAGCGCCAGGGCCGTGGGGCCGCCAAGGCCGGGAATGATCCCGAACAACAGGCCCACCATTGTGCCCATGACGATATATAAGACACCGCCTGAGAAGAAGAGGCCTCCAAGAGACAGACCGATTGCGTCGAGCATGCGTAACTATATCCCCGGGGCTTGTTCTGGGCCCGTCTGGTTGAACTGGATAATGGCTTTAAAAGCGCCGGATGTATGCTGCGGGAGCTCATCCGGCTCTCCTCTCAGGAATGGGTGTTGTCATTCCACGACATGACCGGCGACGCATCTTGATGCACGTTGAGCCGATCACATCGATGCCTGTGCACTATCATAGCAAGGCGAGCGACGCCCAATTGTAACTGGGCATTGATTATAAGTTTCGTGTGCACCATTCCGGAATATGCCGGCCAGTTTGAAGGGCTTCGGCCATCAGATTCCTTCTTTCTGCAGGTGTGATTTTGTCGACTTAATAGTCTGGCAAAATTGGTATTGTGACGCAAACTCCCGGACATGCTGACTCTCAAATGATGCGTCAGGGAGCGGGCAAATTTAAGATTGGACGTTGGTATTGCCTGAGATTGCCAAGATCATCTTCTTTCACGGTGCCTCCAGTAGCGGGAAATCGACCCTTGCCAAGGGTGTGCAAAATGCCATTGACGCGCCGTTCTGGCATATCTCGATCGACCATCTCAGGGATTCCGGGGTCTTGCCCTCGACGCGCCTGAAGAGCGGCGAGTTCAGCTGGAAAGATATGCGCCAGCAGTTCTTCAACGGCTTTCACCTGTCACTTGGTGCCTATGCCAGTGCGGGGAATAACCTGATAATCGAGCATATCCTCGATACCGAGGGATGGCATGAGGAACTGGCGGTCTTGTTGGCCCCTTATGACATGTTCTTTGTCGGCGTCCATTGCGCGTTGCCGGAGCTCATCCGACGCGAAAAAGCGCGGGGCGACAGGCCGGCGGGGAGTGCTGAACGGGACTACAATAGCATTCATCAAAACGTTCAATATGATTTGGAAATCCAGTCCGAAGGGAACGTTGGTGACAATGTCGATCGCGTTATTTCGGCCTGGAAAGCGCGTAGATCGCCTTCCGCATTTGTCCGGAAAGCCGGTTCTTAGATCAACGCTGGGAGTCTCGATTAAATGACCGTTATAGCGGTCTTTAAGGACTTAATGATTGTTGTATCGGTCATTTTTTGACTTTCAAGCGATGAAAGCGTATAGGAAGGCCCAACAAGCCTTCGAGTGCGCTTTGTTTTTAAAGGACCAGCCATGCCCCCGCGGATCAGAACCTATTCCCGGCTGAGCGAACAGGCGCTGGTGCTGTTGGGTAAACAGGTGCGGCTGGCGCGCAAGCGGCGGGGCATGTCTGAGGCGGCTTTAGCCGAGCGGGTGGGGATTGCCCGCAGCACGCTGCAATTGATTGAAAAGGGCGACCCCAAAGTTGAGATCGGTCTAGTGTTTGAAGCGGCAGTGCTGGCCGGGGTTGATCTGTTTGCGCCCGAGGCGTCGTCGCTGGCACCGCAGATTGAACGGATCGACGACAAGCTGGCGCTGTTGCCGCAATCAATCCGCAAGCCGCGCGGGGAGGTGAAGGATGACTTCTGATTCCGTCGTGGCCCCTGATGAGGCCTTTGTCTGGATCTGGCTGCCCGGCGCGGTGGAGCCGGTGGTGGCGGGGCGGCTGGTGCGGGAGGGCGCGGCCTATATCTTCAATTATGGCCGTTCCTATCTCGAACGGGCCGATGCCATTCCCATCTATGCGCCGGAATTGCCGCTGCGCCGGGGCCCACTTCAGCCCGAACCACCGCTTAATATGGCCGGGTGTCTGCGCGACGGCGCGCCCGATGCCTGGGGGCGGCGGGTGATCATCAACCGGCTGACCGGGCAAAAGGGGCAGACGGCCCGGGATGTCGAATTTGATGAGCTGACCTTCATGCTCAATTCAGGGTCTGATCGGGCCGGGGGGCTCGATTTTCAGGTGTCGGCGACGCAGTATGCCCCGCGCGAACTGGGCTATGCCAGCCTTGAGGAATTGCTCGAGGCTGCCGAACGGGTCGAGCGGGGGGAAGCGATCCCCGAGGATCTCGACCGCGCACTGTTTCATGGCAGTTCGATTGGCGGCGCGCGGCCCAAGGCATTGATCGATGCCGGAACGCGCAAGTTCATCGCCAAATTCTCCGCCACCAATGACACCTATGCGGTGGTGAAGGCGGAATTCATTGCCATGCGGCTGGCCGCCTTGCTGGGGCTGAATGTGGCCCATGTGGAACTGGCGCGGGCGGCGGGCAAGGATGTGCTACTGGTCGAACGGTTTGACCGGGACAAGACGGACAAGGGCTATACAAGGCGGCTGATGGTTTCGGCGCTGACCCTGTTCGGGCTGGATGAAATGCAGGCGCGCCATGCCAGCTATGGCGAACTGGCCGACATGATCCGGGCCCGGTTTACCCGCCCGCAGGCGAGCTTGACCGAACTGTTCGGGCGGCTGGTGTTCAATGTGCTCTGCGGCAATAGCGATGATCATGCCCGCAATCATGCTGCGTTTTGGGACGGGACCGAGCTGACGCTGACACCGGCCTATGACCTTTGTCCGCAGGCGCGCAACGGGCGCGAGGCCAGTCAGGCCATGCTGATTGACGGCGATGACCGGCGCAGCCGGCTGGAGAGCTGCCGGTTGGCCGCGTCCCGGTTTCTGCTCGGCGATGCAGAGGCGCGGGCAATCATTGACCAGCAGGTGAGCGGCATCCGCGCCGCCTGGGAACAGGTCTGTGATGAGGCCGAGCTGAGCGAAGTTGACCGGGCATTTTTGTGGCGGCGCCAGTTCCTCAATGATTTTGCCTTTGAGGATTATGCCGGGGGTCTGCCTGCCGGGTTTTAGGGAAATCCAAAATTTTCCGGCGCGAGCCTGAAAACTTCGGAACCAAATGGTCTGCCATGCGTTAGACTTAACTTGGTTGAGTTTCAGGAGGGACAGATGCGCAGTACTGCAACATCGTTAGGGCAGGAAGAACCGGCCCCAGTTTGGAACGCCGCCGGCGGCGAGGAAGACCCGGTGCAAATTCCGCCCGGTACGCCCGATGAAGGTCCGGTGGAAGAACCGAGCCAGGTGCCGGGTACCGAACCGATTGAATTGCCGGATGACGCCCCCAATGAAACCCCGGTCAATCCACCCAATGAAGACCCCATGCCTTCCGTGCCGGATGGTCCGCCCAGTGCGGAAATGTAGCCTGATTTCATAAGCAGCGTCGCGTTGCCCGGCCGCCAGACAGATAGCCGCTGATCGCAAGATCAGCGGCTTTTATTTTGGGAGGTCGAGAGCGGCAATGCGGACGGGATAAGGGCTCGGCTGCCATTTCGTTGGCCAGAATGGGAAACCGGAAAAACCAGACTGTTCCCTATGCCGTCATGTCCGGTTGACACACCTTGCCGTCTCTTGAAGGGAAAATGCGCGAGGGGTGGCATTGGTTCCCTTATTCATTGGACCAATCTTTTTAAGGAAAAAACGGTGCTGCCGGGTGTCTACAGGAACCCCGCAAGGGCTCGTACGTTTTGCAAAAAGGGCGGGACGAGCCCGTCCTTAATCGGCAAAGGAGTTTGAAAAATGCCTGCCAAATCCAAATCACAGCAACAGGCTGCCGGTGCCGCGCTGGCGGCAAAACGGGGCGAGACCAAAAAGAGCGAGCTGCAAGGCGCGTCGAAATCGATGTATGAATCAATGAGCGAGAAAGAGCTTGATGAAATGGCCTCGACTTCGCGCAAGGGCAAGCCGGATCACGTAAGTGATGAATGAAATATGTTCTGGCGGCCATGGCCGCCAGAACTGCCTGAAAGCCTAGAGCCAATAGGGCGACACGCGGTAATAATCATAAGAGCTGTCGCGGGCGGCCAGACCATCATTCTTGGTGAGCTCTTCCACCGTATCGCAGGGGGCGTCGGCCAGCTGATCCTTGGTGAAGGGCACCAGATAGGCGTCTTCCTCATCGGAATAATCCAGTGCCGACCAGGGAATGGGGTGGAATTTTTCACCCATGCCAAATACCCCGCCAAAGCCGACGACAGCAAACATGATGGTGTTATCGGTCTTGTCGAGAATGATGTCTTCCACCTTGCCGACGGTATCGCCGCTCTGGGTCTTGACCTTGGTGCCGATGGCCCGTGTGGCCTTGATGGCGGTTGTATGTCCGGATGCTGTAGGCATTTGCGTTCTCCTTCGTTCCGTTGAGTGACAGGAACGCAAAGGAATTGGCAGAGGTTCCGCAAAAATAGTCGCCGGTTTTGGGGGAACAGCAGCTGTCCCGCAGCGTTGTTTGGGTAACAGCACAAGTGACAAGGAGACAGCAAATGCCTGTGAAACCGCATGCGGATTATCCCAAACCCCCTTACCCCTCCCAAAAACAGGACATGCCCGGCAAGACCCAGAAAATGGACCCGGTGCCTGACCATGGCGAAGACAGCTATGAAGGCGCAGGCCGGCTGACCGACAAGGTGGCGATTATCACGGGCGGCGATTCCGGCATTGGGCGGGCGGTGGCGATTGCCTTTGCCCGTGAAGGGGCGGATGTGATCATTTCCTATCTCAGCGAAAATGACGACGCCAAGGATACGGCGGGGATTGTCGAACAGGCCGGGCGCAAGGCAGTGTTGATGAAAGGCGATGTGCGCGACGAAAGCTATTGCCGGTCGCTGATAGACCATGCGGTCGGCGAACTGGGGCGGCTTGACATTCTGGTCAATAATGCCGCGCATCAGGCGAGCTTTGACGCCATTGAAGATATTAGCACAAGCGAATGGCGGGCGACGGTCGACACCAATCTGACGGGGATGTTTTTCCTCTGCAAGAGCGCGGTGGCGAAGATGAAGCCGGGAGCGACTATCATCAATACCTCCTCGATCAATTTCAAGGACCCGAGCCCTGGCCTTCTGGTCTATGCGATGACCAAGGGGGCGATTGCCAATTTCACCGCCGGGCTTTCCGGGCTGATTGCGGAGAAGGGCATAAGGGTCAATGCGGTCGCGCCGGGACCTATCTGGACGCCGCTGATCCCCTCGACCTTGCCGAGAGAAAAGGTGGAGAATTTCGGGGCGGATACGCCTTTGGGCCGGGCGGGACAACCCGCTGAACTGGCCCCGGCCTTCGTCTATCTGGCATCGGAAGAATCGAGTTATGTGACCGGCGCGGTGCTGCCGGTGACCGGCGGCCGGCTTATGCTTTAGGCCCGCCCCAGACCGGACGGTCGGCAAGACTGACCCGGCCCTTGTCATAGACGAGGCCGCCGGGCCGGTCCTGTTGCAATAATAGCGGGCCATCAAGATCGACCCAATCGGCGAAGCCGGCGAGCATTAGCGCGGGGGCCATGGAAAGCGATGTGCCGACCATGCAACCGACCATAATGCGCAGGCTGGCCTGTTGCGCGGCGCGGGCCAGCGCCAGTGCCTCGGTGAGGCCGCCGGTTTTGTCGAGCTTGATATTGATGGCGTCATAGCGCCCGACAAGCGCATCAAGCCCCGCCAGATCATGGGCGCTTTCATCGGCGCAAATCGGTAGGGGGTGGGGGAAGGTGGCGAGTGCCGAATCGGCGCTGGCGGGGAGCGGTTGTTCGACCAGTTCCAGGCCGAGATCGGCGGCTTTGGCCATGAGTTCGGTGAGGGTCGCCTCACTCCAGGCTTCGTTGGCATCGGCGAGCAAGCGCTTGTCCGGCGCGGCGCGGCGGATGGCGCGCAACCGGGCACTATCGCCGTCACCCCCGAGCTTTAGTTTGAGCAAAGGATAGTCGGCGGCGGCGCTTGTGGCCTTTGCCATGTCGTCGGGGGTGCCCAGGCTGATGGTATAGGCGGTGACGATGTTTTCGGGCAGGGTCAGGCCGAGTAATTGGGCGACGCTTTTACCCTGCAATTTTGCTTCCAGATCCCAAAAGGCACAATCGAGCGCGTTGCGGGCGGCACCGGGCTTGAGGGCTGTTTGCAGCTCTTCGCGAGTCAGGCCGTCAGCGATCGGGTCGGCGAGAGTGGTGATGGCGGCCAAGGTTGCGGCGGCGGTTTCGCCATAATGGGCGTAGGGCACGCATTCGCCGTGACCGATTACACCGTCGCGGGTGAGGGTGACGTGGATCACCTCAGCCTCGGTCTTGCTCCCACGTGAAATGGTGAAGCTGCCGGCGATCGGGAAATGCTCGATGGCGACGGTCAGTCTTGTGGTCATTCTTCGAGGGTCAGCTCGGCGACGAAATCATAGCGGTCGCCACGATAGGCGGATTTGGTGATTTCGATCGGGCGGCCATTGGCCAGAAATGAGCGGCGCTCGATATGCAAAACCGGACTGCCGACAACGATATCGAGCAATTTGGCCTCGCGCGCATCGGCGAGAGCGGCGTGCAGGCGCTGCAATGCCCGAACCGGCATATGGCCGGTGCCGCGCATGGCCTCGTAAAGCGATTCCCTGATCTCTTGCCCTGCCACCGCATAAAGCGGCACCACGGCGTGCTCAAGGGCCAGCGGATCATCTTCCGAGAGGCGCACGCGGGTGAGGCGCAGCACCTTGTCGCTGGGGGAGAGGCCGAGCTTTAAAATTTCGTCCGGATCGGGCAGGCCGATACTGTTGTCGATGACGATGGAGCGGGCATTGGCACCGCGCCGTTTCATGTCGGCGGTGAAGCCGAGGAGGACCGAGAGCGGCTGATCGATTTGCGGTGAGACGAAAGTGCCCGCGCCATGGCGTTTGGAAATCAGGCCGTCGCGGAACAGATCCTCAATGGCATGGCGGATGGTGACGCGGGAGAAGCCGGTGGCTTTTGCCAGATCGCGTTCCGAGGGCAGGCCGGTGCCGCCGCGCAATTCGCCGCGTTCGATCAGTTCGCGCATGGCGGTGGCGAGCTGGATGTAAAGCGGCTCTTCGCCACCGGTATGGTTTTGCAGCGCCTCGGTGATGCGCACCAGCAAGGCGGAGGCCGGCGCGGGCTCTGCCGGCGGGGTCAGCTCTATATCCATATGTTCCGCCATGTCGCCTAGTTCTCGGTTTTGAGTCGGGGATCGAGCGTATCACGCAAGGCATCCCCCAAGAGGTTGAAACCAAAAGACAGAAACAGGATGGCAAAGCCGGCAAAGACCGCCGGCCAGGGCGAGAGCAGCAGAAAATTGCGGCCCTCGGACAGCATCAACCCCAGCGAAGGGGTGGGCGGCTGCGCGCCAAGCCCGAGAAAGGACAGCGAGGCCTCAACCAGAATGGCGGCGGATAAAAGGATACTGGTTTGCACCAGCACCACCGAGACCAGATTGGGCAGGAGATGCAAAAAGATGATGCGGAAATCCGAAGCGCCAATGGCCCTGGCCCCCATCACATATTCGCTTTCGCAGATCACCAGAGCGGGCCCGCGCAACAGGCGGGCAAAAATCGGCGTGTAGACGATGGCAATGGCAATGGCGGCGCTCCAGATATTGGGGCCGAGCACGGCGATGACGCCAATGGCGAGCAAGAGAATGGGGAAGGCAAAAACGATATCCATCAGCCGCATGACGATACGGTCGAACCAGCCGCGATAATAGGCGGTGAGGAGGCCAATGGTGCCGCCAACAACAAGAGCGAGGGTGACGGCGGTGACGCAGGTCATCAGCGAGGTGCGATAACCGTGAATGATCCGCGCCAGCACATCGCGGCCCAATTGATCGGTGCCGAGCCAGTTGAGCGCGTTGGGGCCTTTCATGCGCTGCACCATGACCTGATAATAGGGGTCTTGCAGGCCCAGAAGCGGGGCGAACAGGGCCAGCAGCACTTGCAGGATGACAAAGCCCAGAGCGAAGGTGAACAGCTTGTTGCGTTTGAGGAAAGTCAGCATCAGCGTGTCACCCGCGGGTCGATGGCGGCATAGAGCATGTCGACCAGAAAATTGACGATGACGAAGGTGCCGGTCAGCACCAGAATGGTCGCCTGCACCAGCGGATAATTGCGTTCGGAAATGGCACCGAGCACCAGCCGCCCAAGGCCGGGAATGGCAAAGACCTGTTCGATGACAATGGCCCCGCCAAGGAGATAACCGGCGGAAACACCAACGCTGGTGATGAACGGGATCAGCGCATTGCGCAGGGCATGTTTGTAAACAATGCGGCGTTTGTTCGCGCCCTTGGCCTTGGCGGTGCGGATGTAATCCTGCCCGAGTGCATCAAGCATGGCCGAGCGCACCAGCCGTGACAGATTGGCCAGCATGGGCAGCGATAGCGCAATGACCGGCAACACCATGCGCGACAGATTGCCGAGCGGGTCTTCGGTGAAGGGGACATAGCCAAGCGCCGACCAGCCCGGTGCATATTTGGCGACCATGAAAATGGCGACAATGCCGAGCCAGAAGGAGGGAATCGTCAGCCCGGCAATGGCCCCGATGCGCACGATAACTTCGGCAACATTGCCACGGGCCGAGGCCATGAAGGCCCCGATGGGAATGGAAAGGCCCGCGCCCACGAGAATCGATAAAAAGGTCAGTTCCAGCGTTGGCCAGATATTGGCGGCGATCTCGCCAATGACCGGACGGCCGGTCCAGATCGAGGTGCCGAAATCGCCGTGCAGCACGCCCCAGATCCAGTATCCGTATTGCTGATAGACCGGCAGGTTGAGCCCCAGCCGCGCTTCCAGTTCGGCAATGCGTTCCGGGGTGATCTCGGTATTGGCACCGAGCATGATGGCCACGGCATCGCCGGGGATCATGCGGATCATCAGGAACACGATGATCGAGACGCCGAACAGGACGAAGGCGAGATCGAATCTCCGGCTGAAAAGGAAACGTGGGGTCACGGGCGTCTGATCTGTTTTTGGGTCCGGGAAAATTCAAGGCTCCGGCGCGGCAGACAGGCCACCGCGCCGGAGCTGGGAGGATTACTCGTCGATGGAGACATTGATCAGGCTGGTAAGCCGCCCGTTCGGGAAGATTTCAAAGCCTTTGACGTCATTATTGACCGCTGTGGAGAGCGTGCCATAGGCGAGGTGGGCGACCGGCCCTTCGCAGGCAAGCCTGGTCTGCAACTGGTCATAAATGGCCTTGCGGGCCGCCTGATCGGTTTCGATCCGGCCTTCGTCGAGCAGCTTGTTCACCTCGGCATCGTCATATTTGAAAACGTTGGTGGAGCCGCCGCCAAAGAAGGTGCGGTAGAAATAAAGATCGGGATCAGTCGAGCCGCCATTGACCGAGACGAACAGGTCAAAATTGGAATTGCGCCAATCCTGCACGAACTGGCCGATTTCCTGATTGATCAGGTCCACCTCGATGCCGCCAGCGGCCAGCTGCTGCTGGACGATCTGGGCGATGTCGCGGGTGTCCTGACGGGGCAGGACATTCATGGTCAGTTTGAGCGGTGTGGTGAAACCGGCTTCAGCCAGCAGCGCCTTGGCACCTTCAACATCGGGTGTGTAGCAATCGTAATCGCTGGTATCGAGCGCCCATTCGGTCAGCGCCGGAGAGAGCGGGCCGCCGGGAACGCCGGCACCGAACAGGGCACCATCAATGATATCCTGACGGTTGAGCAGCATGTTGACCGCCCGGCGCACGCGCGGATCGGTAAACGGCTCGCGGCTCGCATTCATGCCGACCAGCGTATAGGAAAGATCACGGGTTTCCTGCACGGTGACATTGGGCTGGGCCTTCAGCTGCAGGGCGGTTGCCGGATCGATGCCGGGCAGAATGCCGTAATCGCCAGAGCCAAGACCGACCTGACGGGTGGCGGCTTCCGGCACGAAGTCGAAACGCACCTCATCGAGCTTGGGCAGGTCGGCGTCACGATAGCCGTCGAATTTTTTCAGGCTGATAAAACCATTGGGCTGCCATTCATCAAACTGGAACGGGCCGGTGCCGTCCGGGGTCTGCTGCAGGGCGTCCTTGTCGGCTTCCATTTCCGCGGGGACAATGGCGATGCCGGCGAGCGACGACAGGATTGGCGCAAACGGCGCATCGAGCGTGAAGGTAATGGTCATCGGATCGACGATGGTGATCTCGGTGATCGGGGAAATGCGGCTGGCCAGCGGCGAGGCCATGTCTTCGGACTGAACCCGGCGGATCGAGGCGGCAACGTCATCCGCATCCATGGCCGAACCGTCGTGGAAGGTGACGCCGTCGCGCAGTTTGAAGGTATAGGTCAAACCGTCCGCAGACACGTCCCAGGAAGATGCAAGGCCGGGCACCACGGCCAGATCCTTGTTGATGGCCGTCAGGCCTTCATAAATATTGTCCTGAACGATCAGCACCGAATTGAAGGCGGTGATCAGGTGCGGGTCGAGCCCGGCGGGGGAAGAATCGATGGCAATATCGAGCGTTGCTGCCACAGCGCCCCCTGCCATCATCGAGCTCGCCATGAGGGCGATGCAGAGCTTTTTCAAAACCATGATGTCTCCATTTGTTGGGCGCCAGCACTGAGAGGACCCATCCGGGCCAGCGACGGAAACCGCCCGATTTGCGATAGATCCAGTTTAAAACCACTATAGACAATCAAAACGCTATGGTATTACTCTTTTGATGGCAAGAGGAACCTTGATCCGTCGCTGACCCCCGCAAAACAGGGGGATTTCGGGGGTGGAACGGGTTTGTCCTTTATGGGAGACCACATGTCGGCGACGCCGCTGCTGCATATTGAAGACCTGTATGTCGACGTCGGCGGACGCGCGGTGATTGAGGGTGTTTCGCTCTCGATCGCGCCCGGTGAAATGCTTGGCCTGGTTGGGGAATCGGGTTGCGGCAAGTCGGTGACGGCGCTCTCGATCATGCGGCTTTTAGCCGAACCGCCGATGCAGATTTCTGCCGGGCGGATCGGTTTTGAGGGCCGCGATATTCTCGGGCTTGATGAGGCCGAGCTGGAAGCTCTGCGCGGTGATGACATCGCCATGATCTTTCAGGAGCCGATGACCTCGCTTAACCCTGTGTTTACCATTGGCGACCAGATCACCGAAGTGGTTTACCTGCACAGGAAGGTCGACCGGCAGACCGCCGATGCCCGGGCGCTTGAACTCTTGCAGCGGGTCGGCATTCCCGCTCCTGAGGCGGCGTTGCAGCGCTATCCGCATCAATTGTCCGGGGGTCAGCGCCAGCGGGTGATGATTGCCATGGCGCTCGCATGTGATCCGAAACTGCTGGTGGCCGATGAGCCGACCACGGCGCTTGATGTGACCGTTCAGGCGCAAATTCTTGACCTGATCGATGACCTCCGCCGGGAAACCGGCATGGCGGTTTTGCTGATCACCCATGACCTTGGCGTCGTCTCGCAATATTGCGACCGGGTGGCGGTGATGTATGGCGGGCTTGTGGTGGAAGAAGCGACCGCCATGGAACTCTTCGCCCATCCCAAACACCGCTATACCGAGGCGTTGTTGCGCACCATTCCCGCCTCCAATCCGCCGGGGGTGGAATTGCCCGCGATCATGGGCACGGTGCCCCCACCCGGCCAGCGCCCCGTGGGGTGCACATTCCATCCGCGTTGCCACGCTGTTGTCGAGGCCTGTCCCCGTCTGATGCCTCCGCTCGAAGGTCAATCGCATCTTGTGCGTTGCTGGAACCCTGCCGAATGAGCCTTCTGGAACTCCGCCATCTGTCGAAAACCTATCCCGGGCCCAATGGGGCCGTGGTGCAGGCCGTCTCCGATGTGTCGCTGACCATTGAAGCCGGCGAAGTGCTGGGCGTGGTGGGGGAAAGCGGCTGTGGCAAGTCGACCCTTGGGCGCGCGCTATTGCGGCTGATTGAGCCGAGTGGCGGCGAAATCCTGCTCGATGGCAAGGATTTGGTGCAATTGAGCCGCCGGGCGATGAAGCCGGTGCGCCGCGATCTGCAGGTGATTTTTCAGGACCCGTTCGGGGCGCTTAATCCGCGCCATACGGTCGGCGGCATTATCGGCGAGCCCCTGAAAGTGCACCGCATTGGCACCCGTGCCGAGCAGCAGGCGCGCATTGCCGAATTGCTGGATCTGGTGGGATTGCCGCAGGATGCCGCCGGGCGTTATCCGCATGAATTTTCCGGCGGGCAGCGCCAGCGCATTGCCATTGCCCGCGCCCTGGCGCTGAACCCGCGTTTGCTGGTGGCCGATGAGGCGGTGTCGGCGCTTGATGTCTCGATCCAGAGCCAGATCATCAATCTGATCGCTGATCTGCAAAAGCGGCTGGGCCTGTCGATCCTGTTCATCAGCCATGACCTGTCGGTGATCCGCCATGTCAGCGACCGGATTGCGGTTATGTATCTGGGGCGCGTGGTGGAGACCGGGCCGACCGAAACCATTATGCAGGCACCCAAACATCCCTATACAAAGGCGCTCCTCTCGGCCATTCCGCGCCCGGGTGTTGCGCGGCAGCAGCGCATCGTTTTGCAAGGCGAATTGCCGGACCCGGCCCATCCGCCCGCCGGTTGCGCTTTTCATACCAGATGTCCGAGCGTCATGCCGGTGTGCCGCCAGACCCGGCCGGCATTGCAGCCGCTGGATTCAAGTCAAAAAGGCGAGGTCGCATGTCATCTCTATCCGGTTCAATGATTATTGCAGCACGTCTCGACAGGGCATTTGAGCCGCTGGCGACAGCGATTGATGCGGGCCGCATCCCCGGCGGTGTGCTGGGGCTGGTCACTCGTGATGGCACCCGCGCCGTGCGCGCTGCGGGCCATGCCCAGATCGTGCCCGACAAGCGTGCCATGCAAGAGACCACCTGGTTTGACCTGGCCTCGCTCTCCAAGGTGATTTTTACCACGCCGCGCATTCTGGCGCTGGCGGAGGCGGGGGCTATCGATCTCGACCAGCCGTTGATTTCAGTGCTGCCGGACCTGCGCCAATATGATGCCAGTGCCTGGGTGCGGCGGGTGACCTTTCGCCAATGCCTTGGTCACCAGACACCGTTTCCCGCAGTTGAACCGATCTATACCTATGGCCGCGACCCGGACCTGTTGCGCACCTTTATCCTGCAGCGCGACTGGCGCGCCGGGCCGCCGGTTTATTCCGACATCAATTTCATTCTTTTGGGCTTTGTGCTCGAGCGGCTGAGCGGCAAGACCATTCGGCAGATGGATCCCGGCCCCGGCTTTGCCTTTGCCGGTGACCCCAAAGAGACAGCGGCGACCGAGGATTGCACCTGGCGGCACCGGATGCTGTGCGGTGAAGTGCATGACGATAATTGTTCCGCGCTTGAGGGGGCGGGGCATGCAGGCCTGTTCGGCACAGCGGCTTCGGTGCTCGATTTCGCCCAAGGCCTGCTCGATGGCAGCGGCGCGGGACCACAAGCAATTGAGCTGATGCGCACCCCATTGTCGGCCAGCCGCACCCATGGTTTTGAATGCGCCCGTCCCGGCTGGCCTGGCGGCGACAAGGCGAATGCCGAGACCATTGGCCATACCGGTTTTACCGGCACCGGGCTCTGGATCGATTTTGCCAATGGTTATGCCTGGACGCTGTTGACCAATCGGGTGCATCCGACGCGGCATTTTGATAGCGGCATTGCCGAACTGCGCCGGGATGTCGGCGACCTTATGAACGCGGAACAGGACTAAAAAATATGGAACCGGTTTGGGCGGTTGGCCTGATGACAGGCACGGTGCTGGACGGCAATATTGATGTGGCGCTGCTCAAGACCGATGGCGAGCAGGG
>Ga0209344_10000409_pt1 | contig 78355 bp, 75 predicted proteins | sample Cruoilmetagenom6_FD_187293 | JGI IMG/M metagenome (GOLD analysis project Ga0209344, IMG submission 187293) | Oil polluted marine microbial communities from Coal Oil Point, Santa Barbara, California, USA - Santa Barbara Oil Seep Sample 6 (SPAdes)... | ecosystem: Environmental > Aquatic > Marine... | reverse complement strand
CTAATGTTGAAGATAATCGTGAAGTTTGGGCGTTAGCTAGTGCCAAAGGTGATAAAAACTGTGAAAATATTACCTTCAATAAAGCCGATACCATAAGAACTTATCGCGTTAACGTGCTGGATAACAGTTATTATGCTTACTTTTCGCCGTTAGACACCAAAGCGCTAATTAAAAATATCGCCTTTAAAAACGACTTCTCCCTATGCGGTTACAACTTTTCATTAAAAGGTAGTCAAGCAACTTTAGGAAAGTCTAATTTCTATGCCAATTTAATTGAATATTAAATAACATATATGTAACTAACTAGTTGTATTAATTATTAAATAACAAAGTAGTAGACAATTTAAAGCTGTTGCAATTCGAAAATAATTAGTGCGATTGGCATTTCTATGACTGAGTGAAATTTAGACGAAAAAAATGCGACTCAATGAATCGCATTTTTATAACTAGCTTATATGCTTCCTGCATAAAAATATAATGATCCCGCTTCATCCATAAAGAGCTATCCTTAGCCTTTCCTAGCAAATCATTTGCTGTCCATATTATCCTTAAAAGTAGCCATTCTAGCTACATCAGCTGTCTTTTCTCATCTTCCTGATGACAATTCCCTGACAACTTTTCCTTCTATCCTTGTGAGATATCCTATCTCTTCGCTAAGCTAAGCTTCCTTTTTGGCATTCCGTTACCGTTCTTCATAATCCCTTTGTCTCCTTGACAGATATAATAATAGACTAAACGCTAATTTTTCAAAGCAGATAATTTAAAATAAATAACTGCAATTTAGTTACAGTAATAACCAAAAACAAATAAAAATTAAAAATCAACGACTTAAATATATTTGCATGAGTTTAACTAGATATTATCACTTTATATCCTACAGCAATGTCAGACATCTCCTACATTGTGTGAGCGCATTCGGTCGTCAATTATCTACAGGTTGTCTTCGACATGTTCAATACGAGGGTCGAGATCTACGGCGGGAGAAATTGCTGCACTTTGCATGACAAACGCTTCCTGCTCATCAACTGGTAGTGGCTGGCGTGCCAACATACGATAGACAACGAAAGCCGCGAGAAATAACTGTATTGCCGCTAAAAAATAAAACAGAGCATCTGCGCCATAAATCTTCATCACAATAGATGTGCTATAGGGACCAATAATACCACCTAAAGCAAATGCCAACATCATACTACCCATTGCCGCGACCATTTCACGTTTCTTTAATCTATCAAAAGCTTCTGAAATACTTAACGGGTAGGTACAAGCAATAATGCCACTGGTAATTGCAGTCATGAAAAACAGTGCTGGCATCATGTTAAGTGAGGCTAGCTGTGTTATAGCAATATCGGCTAAGGCTGAAATCAATAACAAAAACAGTATCACCGAGCGTCGGTCAAAGCGATCAGATAAATAGCCAACCGGAAATTGCAAAATAAAGGCACCGAAGATTGCCGCGCCCATATATAATGAAAGTTGAAAATCAATAATGTTATATTGCTTGGCAAATACTGGCAGTAGATTAAATATTGCTGAGTAAATCAAACCAGAAATAAGACAAGTCACTACGCCCAAAGGCGATATTTTATAAAGACTAACCAATGACATGGGGTGAACTTCGTCAATAACCGGGCCTAAATGACGGCTTAACACCACAGGAATTACTGCGGCACAAAACAAGATACCAGCGATAACGAATAAGGTTGATTGTTGTGGCTCGGCAACATTCATAAAAAACTGTCCGCCAAATAAACCACTCAGTACCACAGCATTATAAACGGCAAGTACTTTACCTCGGGTGCTTTTGCTTGAGCTATCACTTAACCAACTTTCCATCGCGGTAAATGCGCATGCATTACAAAAACCCAAAATGATTTTCATTCCCCCTAAGAGCAATGAGGTTGGGTAAAGGCTACAAATAAGAATACTCACGGCGCCAAATGCTACACAACCAGCAAACATGCGAATATGGCCAGCACGCTTGATCAGATAAATACTATATATAGCGCCGAGTAAAAAGCCGACGAAGTAAAGTGACAATACCATGCCGATGGTATCAATATTTACCCCATCAAGCTCCATACGAACCGGTAGCAAGACATTAATTAAACCATTGCCTAACAGCAAAATAAAACAGCTGACAAACAGCGGCAGTAATGAAATAAACGTGGTACGCATAACAAATCCTTGCAGATAAAAAGCACAGCTCATTTGCTTCTTTTCATCAATAGCAATATTGATAATTTGGCTATAAAAAACAAAAAAAGCCAGCAAAGCGCCGGCTAATTTATACTCATACAATTTCAGATGACAACACACTTGCAAGTGTTGCAACAACATTACGTGGTTAACCAGCTAGGCTAGCCACGAAGATTTAGCTAATCAAGCTAGGGTGCTAAGTTTGATGGCAACAAAGATATAAAACAATGTTTTTCTTTATCAAAAGCTTTATTTTTCAATATAGCATAGCCTGTGTTTTTTAACTAAAGCAACGTTATGCGTTTTGACTTGCTTAGCTACAACAATAGCGTTTGATGAATAGCTTGCAGTCGTTGATGTGATGATAAAATAACCATAAAAACCATTAGCCTTCACTATCCTCACGATAATATACCATCAAAGAGCCTGAGACATTACCAACCTCAACCTCCTTAATAAACTGATAATTTACGTCATTAAAAAATGCTTTATACTTTTTACTGGTCGCATAAACAGCAACACCTTCGCTATCTTTATGTTCAGCTAAAATGGTATTAACTGCCGCCATTAAATAATGGCCAAATCCATGATGTTGATGTAACGGGTGGATGGCAATAAAAGATAACATATGAAATTTTTTCAAAGGCACAGCCGCTAAAACAATTCTTTCTTTTTCAATCATTTGTTTAGTGCCAAAGTAACCGGCACCCAGCAACATTTTTAAGCGCCAATGCCAAAAACGTTCAGATGATACACCTTCTTCAGGGTTATTTAAGCAAGCAACCCCCACCATAGTTTCACCTAGGTATAAACCAATCATTGGCTGTTTCGCTTGCCAAAACGCGTTCAACTCTTCGCGTATGGAGGCACGTAAACGTTGCTCGTAATCGACTTTATCGGCAGAAAAAATTTCCAGAAAAATCGGATCGTCATGATACGCTTGATATAATAGTGATGCTGCTAATTTCAAATCTTCAGCCGACAGGTAAGCAGCTTTTATATCGACATTAGTTTTATCAATGACAGATGACATCCTGAATTCCTCATAAAGATACAAATAAGATACAAATTTTTATTATTTTTATGCATTCACCATATCAGGATAGTAGAAATCAGGTCAAACTTTATTGCTCGTTCAAAACACAAGTCACGCTATTTTCGCTAATCAAGCGCTTTATTGTCACTAAATAACGTAACTTTGCACAAGCCCTGCCTGCTTTGATTTATAACTTGAATGCATTTCGACCGCGATACCCTAATACAATCAAGGTACTAAACAACAGCCAGAGGCTACCACCACCGTGGGCATGATAATATTCATCTTCTACTGCGATATATTCAATATCATAATCACTACTTTCCAACGGTAAGGCATAAAGTGCATTACTGTCGTTTGAGCTATAGGTCGCTACTACCTCACCATACCCCACTTCGTAGAGATCAATTAACACATCATAATGTTCAGGGACATAACCCGAGTCGAGTTGAGTAACAACCTCAAATTCATCATCACTATCTTCACCTGTGATGGTAAAGCCATCGGTAGAAAAATATAATAACCAAGGACCACCATTTTGACTTAGGTATAAATCGGCGTAAACAAAAGCCTGCTCATGTGCCATTGGCGATAAAATATCAGCATCAAAGCTGACACTAAAACTCTGAAAATAACCATCTTCATCAATATCGGCAATCAATTGACTATAAGCGGTATAAATTGAAAAACTATAATACACAGCGGCAATACTCTGAACATTGTCACTTGATACTGACGATAGCAGTCCTGGTTTTGATTGTTTTTTGCGCGCCAGAATAACATCAGCCCTGTTCATTCCTTTAAGTGACATATTGCGTTGAGCGCTCTTGATTTTCACTTCTTGCGTTTCTTTCGCCATCAATTCGATTTTACTCTGCGCGTTCTCAGGTGCGTTGTTTTTTAGCTGGCCGATAGAATGACTGTCGCTAGCAACTTGAGCAAATGATAGCTGGCTTACCGTCAACAAAAACGCCACAGATAAGTTTCTTGAAAGTTTTTTATTAAATATTTTATTAAACATAAGCACAACCTCAATATATAGTATGACGGCTATTTAACAACAGCCATACTGAACCGAAACTGAACATTAATCGGCTAGTGTTGACATTAACCAAAGCTTAATCGTACTGATGATTAACTAAATAGATCAACAGCCTATTTATGTTCAGAAAGCATTCAGCTTAGGTCTTTTAAACTATCCGCTACTTGGATTACATCCATCATTCTTTTACACTGTTTGCTATTGTCGTTTTGATTAGGTGCCACAATGAAGAAACAATTATTAATTTTAAGCGTAATAGCGTCATTTCTAGCATTTCCTGTGACTGCTACTATTGCGCCTAATAGCCTAATGATTGTAAAGGCTAAATTCGGCCAGTCCAGCAACGCTAAAGCGCTGAGCGCTCAACAAGCGGCCCGGATAGTCAAAAGTAAATTCGGCGGTAAGGTATTGAAAGTCAGTAATAGTGGCTCTGAAAATAATCCCAGCTACCGAGTAAAGTTACTAAAAGCTAATGGTCATGTCATTTCTGTCAATGTAGATGCCAAATCTGGCCGTGTATCAGGATACTAATCAATGCGAATATTGCTCATTGAAGATGATGTAAATCTTCAACAACATGTCAGAGAACACCTTGTCACGGCTAAATTCAGTGTCGATGTTGCCAGTGACGGTGAAACTGGCTTGTTTCAAGGCCAAGAGTTTCCATACGATGCGGCAATCATTGATTTAGGTTTACCCAAAATTGACGGAGTTAATGTGGTTAAATCCTTACGCGAGCAAGGCTTTACTTATCCTATACTTATTCTAACTGCGCGTGGCAGCTGGCAAGATAAAGTCTCAGGGCTAGATGCTGGCGCGGACGACTACCTGACTAAACCTTTTCATATTGAAGAGCTGATCGCTCGCTTAAATGCCTTAATTCGACGTAGTGTCGGCCAAGCAAGTCCACTGATTGAAAATGGCCCCTTTGCCATCAATACTGCCAGTATGCAAGTTAGTGTTAATCAGCAAGTGGTCTCTCTTAGCAGTTACGAATACAAGTTATTTGAATACTTAATGCATCACTTAGGTTCGGTAAAGTCAAAATCTGAATTAACTGAACATATCTACGATCAAGACTTTGACCTCGACTCGAACGTTATTGAGGTGTTTATTCGTCGTTTACGCAAGAAACTAGATCCAAATAATCAATATCAATTTATTGAAACCTTACGTGGCCAAGGCTACTTATTAAAAGATTTAACACAGCTCAATGCTGATTAATTTAAGCCCCTATAAATCAAGTTAACCTGATCTTAATACTGCAAGTAAACAAGGTAAATATTGTTGCTAAATTCACTAAAAAAATCACTGAACTCATTAAAAACTAGAGTACTTTTTAGTGCTTTATTGATGATTTTTATCTTACTACCTATTGTCGGATTAATTATTAGTAATGCTTATGAAAAACATATGGTTGCTGGCATTAAAAATGAACTTTCTGCTTATTCCTACTCAATATTAGCCATTATTGAAGTCGAAGATAACCACCTTTTGATGCCCGAACAGCTACTAGAAACACAGTTTAATGTTAGCCAATCAGGTTTATACGCTGTGCTTACCACTAGTAGAAAAATAAAAGCCAACAGCAACGACGATGTTTTATCAACATGGTCAGAAAAACTGTGGAGCTCGCAATCATTATTGGCGCCATGGCAAGCAAATGACTTTTTACAACCACAGTTAGGAGAAAGTACTTTTTATCAAGTGGATTTAGCGACACAGCCACACTTTGTCTATAGCCTAAGTGTCAGTTATGGCAGTGAGCTACAACCTTTCCCGATGACCTTGCATATCATCAAGCAACAAAATGATTTAACAACAATGATGGCTGAGTTTCAGCGGCAACTTTTACTGGGGTTAGCGGGCTTAATGCTGGTACTTTTAATGATCCAATACCTTTGGTCATTATGGACTTTAAAACCGTTAAAAACCTTAACGACTGAATTACATGATGTTGAACAAGGTAAATCTGAGCGTTTAACCGGAACTTATCCAACTGAGTTAAGTCAGGTAACCGAGCAGCTAAATTTATTATTAAGTGCCGAACAAAAACAACGCCAACGTTATCGCAACGCACTCTCTGATCTCGCGCACAGCCTAAAAACACCGTTAGCCGTGATGCAAACCCAACAAGAGCTCTCGCCATTGACCCAAGAGCAACTCAATATTATCAATGCCATCATTGAGCATCAATTGCGCAAAGCGCAAAGCGCTGGACAATCCTCATGGTATTTAGGTACCCCAGTAGCGCCAGTAGCGAAAAAATTACTCAACAGTTTAGAAAAAATTTACCGCGATAAAAACTTATTATTTAAAGTTAAGCTGATGCCAGAATGCTGTTTTAAAGGTGATGAAGCTGACTTATTAGAAATACTCGGCAACTTGTTAGATAACGCTTGTAAAGCAGCAAAGAAAGAGATCCAGCTAGATATTAACCATCAAGCCAATCACCTAGTGATAACTATTCAAGATGATGGTACCGGTATCGCTCCTGCAAAGCGAGCAGAGATACTACAACGGGGTACGCGTGCTGACACCTATCAACATGGTCATGGTATTGGCCTGGCCATTGTCAGAGACTTGGTGAACAGCTATCAAGGAAGTATACTCATTGAAAGCTCAGTGCATTTAAAGGGGGCCAAGTTTACCCTTAAATTGCCGATATAGAAATTTAATAGCAGCAATCAATACGCCTGTTCAGCTAACGTTCAGTTTACAACGGTTAATATGGCCAGCATAACTTAAAAAGTCACATGATAAACTTTATATCAACGACCTTTTAATCATCCGCAATAAGGAGTGCTAACATGCAAAACGGCAAATTTAGCAGGTCATTAAACTATTTAATGCTAACACTATCAGGCGCCCTAGCGTTTTCAGCATCCACCCTTGCCGCTGACAGCAGCAGTACAGCTCAGTATCAAGTAAACACTGATAAAAACGTCGCTGAGCAAATAAGCAATCATAATTTCACAGCCGCTGAGCTCGAACAGATGCTTGCGCCTATCGCATTATATCCTGATGCTTTACTTACCCACATACTCATTGCCACAACTTACCCTATCGAGGTTGTCGATGCCGAGCGTTGGTTAAGTCAAAACTCGCAATTGAATACTGAGCAACTTGCGGACGCCGCGGAAGATAAAGATTGGGACGCTAGTGTCAAAGCCTTATTACCTTTTCCCAATATTTTGAAAAAATTAAGCGAAGATCTTTACTGGATGCGTAATTTAGGTGATGCTTTTTTGCAAGATGAGGCCCAAGTACTCGCTAGCGTACAAATATTACGTCAACAAGCAGACCAAACTGGTAACCTAGAAAGTATGAGCAATGTCAGAGTTGTTCGTGAAACAAAAACAATCATTATTGAACCAAGACAGCCAGACATTATTTATGTGCCTTATTACGACACGCGTGTAGTCTATGGGCATTGGCGCTGGTCACATTACCCGCCAGTGTTTTGGCACCAGCCTGTGCACTATGTTTCACATCAGGGTCCTTATTATTGGCACAACCCCGTACATCTCAGTATTGGGCTATTTTTCGGCGCTGTTCACTGGAACAATCGCCATGTGATAGTGCATCATCGTAAGTCTCGATATTACAAACACCACAGTAATAAAAAGGTCGCTACGAATTATCAAGCACAACGCTGGCAACATAATCCTCGTCGTAGAAAAGGCGTGGCCTATAGAACGACAAACATGCAGAAGAAATATCGTGGCCATTCACTTAGTGTGCAACAACATAAAGTGCTGAGATCACAACAAAAGCACTTTGTCGAACACAATGTCGGCGCGACAAAAAATAGCAGTCGGAAACATCAGAGCCTACAACAGAAATTAAAAGTTAATAAAGCAGTCAAAATTAACCGACATAAAGTGAAAAAAGAGTCGCACACAAAACATCAAGCAGATAAGCGCGCAAAATGGCAACAAACGAATAGGGTCGTTAAAAATCAACACCACAAGGTAAAAACGACTAAGGCATTGACACCCGCTGCTAAGCCGTATGCAAACAAGCAGAATTTAGCTAAAAGCTATCAACAAAAAGGCCAGCGTTACCGCGCTCAAGTTAACACCAACAATAAGGTTGTTAAGCAAACTCAGCCCAAACCTGTGCAAGTGACTAAAAATACTTATAAAAAGAGCGAAAGCTCAAAAGTTGAAAGGCGCACAAATAAAGCTTCAAATGTAAAAGGAAGCCATCATAGAAAGCGTCATAGCTCTAAAACACAACAACGCCGAGCAAAGCAGCATAATTAGTGGCTTTTAAGGTAAATGACAACGTATGCTGATTGCCAAAGTAATATTAGCTAACCAACCACAAGCTGGTAGATATAAAAAGGGGAATAACAAGCATGACATTACCCTTTTTATTTAATTCAATTGCCTAAACTCGTAAAATAACTAGCGACTTAACGGCCTTGTTCTATTGCCGTCAGGCTATGATTTACAAAAATTAATTTGGTACATTCATCTTTGGTAGTTAAGCCATCTTTGTGTAAACGGTGCGTACGATAAAAAAGCACATTAACCGTTTTACCATCATCCAAATAGCTTTCATTGAAGTCAGCTACTCCCATTTCAGCAGAGACATCAGCAAAGCCGCTATTTAATTGCAGGCGAGCAATTTTTTTTCTATTTTCGTATTCTCGGTCTTCAAAATGTACTGAGTTTGAGTTGCCATCTTCACCACCAACGGCAATAACGCAACCGGTTAAGCTCAAACTTAACGGAGCCACAACAATTAATGCTAATATTGATTTTTTCATTTTAGTTTTCTCTCATTAAAAAAGTGATAGTTTTGTTAAACTTTACAGCTAGTAGCAAATGCCAAACCACTTTCGTAACCTATTGATTAAAATAAAAATAATGAAAAAACATAAAAACACTTCAAGACAAAGTTAGTACTTTTCGCTAAAATATTGTTTTTTATACACTCGAGATATGTATTATGACTATATCTGATGAAATTGCCGTCATCGCCAACCAACTTGCCAACGAAGGTAAAACACCAAGCGTTGCCCTAATTAAAAGCCAGTTAAATAAAGCTGTCCCGCTGCCGAAAATAATCTCGGTTTTAAAAAGCTGGCAACACGAGCCAACCTTTATCAAAACTCAGGGTAAAGCGACAAAAGACAGTGCTGACGTAAAGCCAGATAATCAAACAATAAACTTACAAATAGCAGCAGCAATAGCGCCACTGCAGCAAGAAATCAGCGAATTAAAGCAGTTGATAAAACACCTGTTAGACAGCCAACAAATTAAAAAATGACAGTCACTATGACGGCAAGAACTTGCCCGAGAATTCAGCGCTTAATGCTCTAACTCTTTAGGGGGGATCCGCGGCGTTAACTGTGCAATAAATTCAGCCAGGGTATCGGCTAACTTTTTATGTGGCTCACAACCCACTTTCTCCACCCAAACAGCGCCAGTATCATTGTCTAATGAAATAATATGATCGTCATCATCGGTAATCGCAAAAAATACCGTTAATTTCTGTTTTAATTTCCTTTTCATTAAAATATGACCAATGATATTTTCCTGAAGGCGAGCAAAATCTTTTTTATTCCACGCAAATAACAGTGATAAGTCCCCTTCGACACAGCTTGCGTCTAAACTGTCACTATACATGGTGGTAAAATATTGTTTAATATCACTATCAAGTTTCACTTCCAAAGCCGCTTCAACATTATCAAAAGTAAGTGCTTCGGCCACTTGTATCGGTTGCCATAAAGAAAAGGTTTCTTGATGTACACCTTGCTCACAAGGAGATGGCCAGTCGACTATTTTCTCAGTAATAGGTAAATGTTGAAACCTTTGCTGATAGTCTTGAATATAATCTTGAGAAAAACGCCACACCAGCTCAGTAAGCGAAAAATTTGATATTTTCATCTAACTACAAAATCCTATAAAATAAAGAAAAGTCTTATCGACATTGTTACAACCAAAGAAGAAATCACTCAAAAATGAGCACTTATACAAATGCAAAAGAGTTAAGTAACTTAACACTTGGCAAAACAACAAACTATTGTAGCCAATATAACCCAGAATTATTACAAGCGGTACCCAGAAGCTTAAATCGAGATAGTTTAGGCTTAACGGCTAATCATCTGCCGTTTACCGGCGAAGATGTATGGTATGGTTATGAGCTTTCTTGGTTAAACGATAAAGGCAAACCTGTTGTTGCCGTTGCTGAATTTAGCTTTCCCTGCACTAGCCCTAATCTTGTTGAGTCAAAATCCTTTAAATTATATTTAAATAGTTTTAATCAAAGTCAATTCTCTTCATGGCAACAAGTTGAACAAGCACTAAAACAAGATTTATCTACTATCGCTGGTGCGCAAGCACAGGTAACGTTATTCCCAGTCAATAATTGCCCTGCACTGGCTATATCTGTTGATACCGCGGTTTGTATCGATGATTTAGATATTGAAGTAAATTGCTATCAACTCACACCTGAGCTACTAAAAACGGCGAGCGCTCCCCAAGCCGAGCGTGTTACAGAGTATTTAGTTTGCCATTTATTAAAGTCGAATTGTTTAATTACCAACCAGCCCGATTGGGCCAGTGTTTATATTACCTATACTGGCAAACAAATTTGCCATGAAACCTTATTAAAGTACTTAGTTTCGTTTCGTCAACACAATGAATTTCATGAACAATGCGTTGAGCGAATTTTTTGTGATCTCAAGCGTTATTGCCACGCCGAAGACTTGACTGTTTTTGCGAGGTATACTCGTCGTGGCGGTTTGGATATCAACCCTTTTCGCTCAACCAAGCTAAAAAAAGCACCAAAATTAAGAACACTCAGACAATAAAAGCAAGTAATGTCTACTTTTTAAGCGTTCAAGTGCTCGATACCCACTTATGCTAGCTTTTTATGCGCTTATGTTTATTATTAGCTTATAATTAAAATGTAGCTTTAGCCTTGATGTTAAAGCCATATTTTTTAAAAGCATTATCACGCGCCTCTTTTACAGCAATTAACATATATTTTGGGAAGAATATTTTATGGGCGATAAATCTGTCGCGGATAAAACCATCAGTCATCTAAAATCACGGCTTGATAGCGCCATTAAGGCTCGCTGCGAACTAGAACAAGAGTTCAGCACACAATCGGTATTATTAACCGAGTTTATTGGTAAATTATCACAAGCTTGTAAAGGCACAGATATATTCCTTGATAATAAACTAGCCAAGTTACGATCTACGTTAAAAACATCGGCTAACTTTGCTGATTTAGAAAAAGAAATTAAAACGATATCTGCGCTTTTACAACAGCATTCTGTGAAAAATGACAAAAAAATCAACAAGGTACAAGAGCAAATACTCTCGTCAGCTCTTAGTTTACAAAAAGCTAAAATTTTCTCTGCCAATGAGCAACGTCAATTAACTACACTCATTGATAAAACTAAGCAAAGCCAAACAGCATTAATGCATTATCTGCCGTTAATGAGCGAGTTTATTATACTCTATCAAAACACCTTGCAAGCGAACAGTAGCCAATTCCGCGCTGAAGCAAGTAGTAGCAAACCATTGATTGCAGCAAAAAAAAGCAATGAAATTACTGAGAATAACCTATCAGCAACTAGTACAGCGGATGAACAAAGTGCCTCTCAAGAGTTGCTTGACCGTTTTAATTCAATATTAAATACTTTAGTCACATCAACTAAACATAAAGCTGATATCAAAAAAATAAAATCGAGTTTAAAAGGCAAGGTATCAAATCATATTTTAATGACAAAATGCTTGCATGCTTTTGATCTCATCATCGACGACTTACAACAAGAACGTAGTACAGCTAGAGTCTTTTTATCGACATTAAGCGACACCTTATCTTCTGTTCATAACTCAGTAATTTCGACAATTGCGAGTACCGCTGAGTCGAATGTTCAAAATGATAAAATCAATCAAGAATTAAAAGACAAGATAAGTGACATGAACGTGTCAATAAATGGCGCAGATTCGCTAACTGAGATAAAAGCTGTTGTGAATGGTAAGTTGCAAAAAATCGCAAAAACTTTAGAGAAAAAAAGTCATTTAGAAGAAGTACATCGCTTAGTATTGCAAGAAAAATTCAATGAAATGTCAGTACAGGTCGAGCGTTTAGAATCACAAAGTCAACATTTTGAAAAACGTATTAAAGAACATCAAACCAAAAGTATGCAAGACGCTCTAACTAAATTGGCTAACAGAGCAGCATTTGATGAACATTTTGCCAAAGAGATTGTCCGCTATCATCATAAAAAATTTGATTTGGCGATCACTGTAATCGATATAGATAATTTCAAACGCATAAATGATAACTATGGCCACACTGCGGGTGATAAAACCCTACAAGTGATAGCTAATACCTTAATGAATATTATCGCAGAAGATGCTTTTATTAGCCGTTATGGCGGTGAAGAATTTGTTTTAGTCTTTAAAGGTTTCGATAAAATCAATGTCATAAATAAACTCAATGTTTTACGTAAAAAGGTTGAAAGCTTACCATTTACCTTTAAAGGCAACCGGCTCAGCATTACCCTGTCCATGGGCGTAACCTTGATACAAAAAAATGATAATGTTCATTCAGCCTTTGAACGTGCTGACACCGCACTGTATCGCGCAAAAAATGATGGAAAAAATAGAGTTATTTACGGATAAAATAATAATGAGGTAGTTAAACTATGCACACCCAAATTAATCCCGTTGGCAAGATGAATTTGCTGTCTCAAGCAGAGGTTGATCATCTACAGCAATCAGCAAGCAGTGAACTCTATAATCTTTATCGTAATTGCTCTTTAGCAGTACTTAACGCCGGCAGTCACACCGATAACGCTGAAGATATTTATCAACAATTTTTAGATTTTCAAATCCAAGTGCTACGTCGCGAGCGCGGTGTTAAACTCGCGTTAGATAACCCTCCTGAGCATGCTTTTGTTGACGGCGTAATTATCAAAGGCATTCAAGAGCATCTTTCCGCCGTACTGCGCGATATCTTGTTTATAGCAGACAGCTATAACTGCGATGCCAAGACAAAAAAAACCAACGATGCGACTAATATTATCTTCGATATGCTGCGTAATGCTAACGCTATCATCCCTGATAGCTCTCCTAATTTAATTACTTGTTGGGGCGGACATTCGATAAATAGTACTGAATACAAATATGCCAAACAAGTTGGCTATCACCTGGGTCTACGTGGTTTTAATATTTGTACTGGTTGCGGACCAGGCGCAATGAAAGGGCCAATGAAAGGGGCAACCTTTGGCCATGCCAAACAGCGTAATGCTATGGGCCGTTATATAGGATTAACCGAGCCCAGTATTATTGCTGCTGAGCCACCGAACCCCATTGTGAATGAACTCGTCATCATGCCCGATATTGAAAAACGTCTAGAAGCCTTTGTGCGGATGTCGCACGGTATTATCATCTTTCCTGGCGGCGCGGGTACGGCTGAAGAGTTACTTTATATCTTAGGTATCATGCTGCATGCAAAAAATCAGTCACAAAAACTGCCTATTATTTTAACCGGCCCAATTGAAAGTGCTGAATATTTTCAGCAAATTGATGACTTTATTGCTGCAACACTCGGCAAGACAGCACAACAGCTCTATACCATAATCATTGACGATGCAGAGCAAGTCGCAAAAACCCTGAAAACCACCACAGAAGAAGTTGTCACCCATCGAAAACTAACTGGCGATTCATATCACTTCAATTGGTCATTAGTCATTGAAGCTGAATTTCAACAGCCATTTGAGCCTGATCACAAAAACATGGCATCGTTAAATTTACATTACAATCAGAGTATTGCTTCATTAGCGGCTAATTTACGACGCGCTTTTTCCGGCATTGTCGCCGGTAATGTTAAAGCCAGTGGCATAAAAGCTATACGCGACCATGGACCATTTGAAATAAGTGGTGACGGCAAAATGATGACATTGATGGATACACTTTTAAAGTCTTTCGTCAAACAACAAAGAATGAAACTGCCAGGTAGTGAGTATATTCCTTGTTATCAGGTCATTGAAGGTTAAATGATATGACGGTTCACTTGGTATTAATTGATGCGTTAAATTTGATCAGAAGAATTTATGCTGTGCAAGAACGCCCCTTTTTGCTAAACAATGAATTAGCTGAGAACACCAAGAAACAAGTATTGTTTAATACCTCTGAGGCTTGTGAGCAAGCGTTACAAAAAATTATTGAGCAATTACGGCCTAGTCATGCCTTGGCGGTTTTTGATTCTCAAGCGCCATGTTGGCGCTATGAAATTTATCCTGACTATAAAAAAGGCCGTAAAAAAATGCCAGAGCATTTAGCGGAACACTTAACAGATATTCAAGACCGCTTTATGAAAAAACATGTCGACTCCTTAGTTTCAGAAGCCGATGAGGCCGATGATTTAATTACCACGCTCGCGATAAAGGTCGCCTTGCGGGGCCAAAATGTCACTATTATTTCGACCGATAAGTGCTTTTTATCGCTACTAAATCCACATATACAGGTATATGACTATTTTAATCGCCGTTACTTAGACCAAGAATACGTGCTTAACAAATTTAGCGTCAAACCTGATAAGTTAATGGATTTATGGACGTTAACCGGCGACAGCACCAATAAAATACCCGGCGTAGCTGGCATTGGCCAAGTAACGGCTTCGCAACTGCTTAATCAATATGGCTCCATTAAGGGCATACTCAGTGCGACCGACTTAAAACGTAATATCAGTGATAAGCTAGCACAACATGAAGAGCAAATAGCGCTCAGTCGTAAACTACTGACCTTAAAACGCGATATCCCGTTGGGTTTTAATTTAAAAGACATCAGGCTACCCTATGAAAATGGACTTGCCAGTAGTTAACAATCTGGTAACATCGCTTGGCTATATTGGTCATTGTCGTCATTAAAATACGCTAGAATTGCTCAGTATCATGAAGATTTAAACGGTTATGAGCATACCTTATTTGTAATGGTAATCTAGCACTCAGCAATTAGACCCGTGTAGTTATACTGACAATAAGTCAAATTAAAACAATTAATTAAAGAAAGCTTCAAGGAATTAAATTGAATAAAAAAGTTATTGCTAGAATATTAGTTGCATTAGCAGCATATGGCGTTTTTGTCGCCTTAGTGGTCAACTTCTATGACGATAGCCCTGCAAAAATGCAATGGGAAGACCGTGAAGCCTACAATCGACAGTTTATTGCCAAGCTTGAATTAAAAAAATTCAATTTTAATAGTGCTATTGAGCAGCTAGGTAGCCCTGATATTACTGAGGCGAAAATCGTCAACGAAAATAGTTATCAAGTCAGTTTTTATCGCACACAACACGTAAAATCTGACGGGATCACCACCCAAGATGAGTGTACAGCCTTGTTGTTTACTAATGGTATTCTGACCGCCATTGGCAAAACAGCCTATCAACAATTTCAAGCACTATAAATTAGCTTAATGACTTATAACCCCTTTGCTGCTATCAAATTTAGCTAATCCTCTCCCACCGAGTCTAAAATAGCTGGCTAAGACCTGTTCAATTCATCTCGCTGCTATTACTAGAAAGGGTTTCAAGCAAAACGCAAGTTTGCTAAATATGCTGTATCGAGCTTAGAGTTGATACCTACGGTAGGTAAAATCATATTGCTCTTTTTTATTTAAACAGACGAAATCGCTAATTGAAAATCTAATACTAAAGTTTGATGCTAAAACTTACTAACTGCTCCGATTAGTTGCTATAATTGCCGCTATTAACTTAATTAAAGCAAAAATAGCAGTATCACATCAAACTTATTGATTGATTATTGTTGTATATTCAACCAACAATCTCAATTCTCGCTATTCTAGAAAAGCACGACTGAAAAAGGTAATTAAACAATGGCTAAACAAACCATAACAGTGATCCCAGGTGACGGCATAGGCCCAGACATTATCGATGCTACCATTAAGGTATTAGATAAAGCCGGCTGTAATTTTGAGTATGAATATGCAGATGCAGGCCTCACAGCTTTAGAGAATCACGGCGACTTAGTTCCAGAGTCGACATTAGCGTTAATTAAAAAAAATAAAATCACTTTAAAAGGACCGTTAACCACACCTGTGGGTGAAGGCTTTACCTCGATAAACGTTACCTTACGTAAGCAGTTTCAGCTCTATGCTAATGTTCGTCCGGTCTTATCATTTAAAGGCACAAAAGCGCGCTACGAAAATATCGACATAATTACCATTCGTGAAAATACTGAAGGTATGTACTCCGGCTTAGGGCAAACCGTATCTGCTGATGGTACCCATGCTGAAGCAATGAGCCTAGTGACTCGCGAAGGCGCTGAGCGTATTGTAACTTTTGCGTACGAAACCGCTATTAAAGAAGGTCGTAAAAAGGTTACTGCCGTTCATAAAGCCAATATCCTTAAATCAACATCTGGACTTTTTCTAAAAGTAGCTCGTGAAGTGGCTGCTCGTTATCCTCAAATTGAATCAACAGAAATGATCGTAGACAACTGTTGTATGCAGTTAGTGATGAATCCAGAACAATTTGACGTCATTGTCACGACAAACTTATTTGGTGATATTCTCTCAGATTTATGTGCAGGTTTAGTTGGCGGCTTAGGTATGGCGCCAGGTGCTAATATCGGCAATGGTTGTGCGATATTTGAAGCCGTTCACGGCAGTGCTCCTGATATAGCAGGTAAAAACTTAGCTAACCCTACCTCTGTTATTTTAGCGGCCATTCAAATGTTAGAATATTTAGGTATGGCGGATAAAGCCAATAATATTCGTCGCGCGATTACCGATGTTATCGAGTCGGGCGATCGTACAACACGTGATCTTGGTGGAACACATGGCACCACTGACTTCACTCAGGCGGTGTTAGAACGCTTATAATACAACCTAAGTTACAGATAAAATTGAAAACCAAGCTACTGAGCTTGGTTTTTTTTGGCTAAAACTTGCTATTAAAGATCTCGACTTGATGAATTCGCATTTATCTAAAGCACAGCTATACTGTGAAATGTTTCTAGCCTCTGTAGGGTTTAAGGGTCTGAAATGCTGTAATACTATACTGCTCCAAGGACGAAAGTGGTTGTATTATAAGTTGTTAATAGCCTGTTCTTATAACTAAGCTTGCACTTCTTGAATATTATTTTTTATAAAAAAGGATTTTTTATGAACTACCTATATCTAAAACTCATCTTTGCATCACTTATTTGTCTTGTGACCATCAATAGTTATGCCGCACTGATAAGTTATGATCTCTTAGCCGCTGACTCATCGGTGCAAGTTAACTATACCAACCCACTCAATGATGCTTTTTCAAGCACCGAAGATGGCTTTCAAATTTACCAACGTCATATTGATACTGATGTCCCTAATGCATTATTAGATAACAGTGATATTGCCACGTCTGATAATTTTGGTGTTATCACAAGCAGTAATAGTCATGCTTTTTTTGGCATTGCTGATACCGTCAATTCCGATAACCCAAGTGATGATGCTAAAGCCTATTGGCAAGTAGATATCACGAATTTATCGACTATAACGCTATTGATGGAGATTGCCGCTATGGGTGACTTCGAAAGCAATGATGGGTTTATCTGGCGCTATCAAATTGACAAAAACCCATTTACCACACTTTTTCAAGGCATAAGTGATGAAGTGTCTTTAAGCTGTTATCGACTAGAAGATAATAGCTTAAAGACACTTAACGATCCCATGACGGTAAATGCTCAATTGCTCAGTAACAAATTCCAAGCATTCTCTTCGCCACACCTGGGGGTCGGGAAGCTTTTAAGGCTTGAGTTAATCGCTAACACTAATGGTGGCAACGAAGCGATTGCCTTTCAAAATGTGTTTATTCAAGGGCAGTCTACTATCACTGCGGTTAACGAGCCACAAACCTACACATTACTATTGCTAGCCACCGTATGGTTGTTTTTGAAGAGTCCATTTAGTCAGTCGATAGCAGTTCAAAGAAAACCTGCACTTTAGTAATAAAAAGGCCCTAACTTTATAGAAGATTAGGGCCTTTTTATTGCTTTGTAATACTCGTTAACCAGCGTAGATATCTAGCGGTGCCGGCGAGAGTAATCTCGCGTGAACCGTGACCTCTTCACGATCATAATACAAATGCTTAGCATACAGTTCGTATTTTACTTTATGCTGTGAGAAGGCATCTTTAATGCTTTGCAAATCGTCATTAACTTGCTGATAGCGCCCTTTCATCGGTAATTTAAGGTTAAACATGGCTTCTTTACATTGCCCTTTTAATAACCATTCACTCATCAATTTTGCTACCCGCTGTGGCTTTTCAATCATGTCACAGACTAACCAGTAGACGTTTTGCTTTTGCGGTACATATTTAAAACCGTCCATCATTCGATGCTTCACTTGACCGGTTTCCATTAACGACTCTGCCATCGGGCCATTATCAATAGACGTGACCATCATGCCACGACGCACCAGCTGATAGGTCCACCCGCCTGGCGCTGCCCCTAAATCGACGGCATTCATACCTGAGGTTAAACGTGTATCCCATTCATCTTTCGGGATAAAATACAAAAACGCTTCATCAAGCTTCAAAGTCGAGCGACTTGGTGCGGCATTAGGAAATTTTAAACGTGGAATACCCATCACATGCGGCGAGGTATTACGGGCCAATGAAAAGCCAAAAATAACCTCTTTACCTGATAAAAATAATGCATGTAATACCGCGCCATCTTTATTACCTTTTTCGGTCAATACTTTTTCTTTTCTTAACGCTTGTCGTAATGGTACCGCTAATTTACGACAAAACTTAGACAGTTCTTTGCCATCATTAGTATCAGGGGTTTCCATACGTAAATCAGCATATTGCCATTCATTGCCTAAGGCTTCGCAGATAGCTTCAACACGATTGTAATCTGGTAAGGCAATTTTTTCGGTGACGCTAACAAACCATTGACGAGCGAAAATAAGCCGACGTAATGGAATCTTTTCCATTAAGGCTTCGCCTTCTTCAGGTTTATTCAAATGGAAATAGACTACACCCTGGTTTTTACTTAGCTCCAAATAACCATACACTTCATTCCATGAAGCTTTGTCTTGAATTTCTGCGCCACATTCTTTTTCGAATCCAGGGCGACAATATAAAACTATTGCAGTCATTACGATTAATTACCTAACTTATGATCAAACATTTTAGTACCTGCAACTCCAACCAATAGCCATGCAAGTGCAAATGACAGGCCGCCAAATGGCGCCAACTTTCCAATACTCAAAACATCAAATAGCGTTTTGATATACAAGCTACCACTAAAAAACACGATACCAAGCGCAAATAGAATACCTGCGGCTAATATTAGAAAGTGCTTGTGAAGCTTATATAAGGTAATGGTTAGCATCAGTGCCAACGTATGAAAAAATTGATACGTTAATGCGGTCATGAGCCGCTCTTGTGACGCTAAAGGTAGTGATTGTCCACCATGGGCTAACCAAGCGCCGAATAATACAGAAAAACAACCACTGATACCAACAAATATCATCAGTAGTTTAGCTAGAGGCATTAATTTCATCGATAAAGCTCCTCATTTTATTAACAGCAGCAACTTGATGTTGCTTTAAGTTGTAACCCGATTTTACCCGAGGTTTTAAATCGTGATCGCCATCAGTAAAATAATGTAGTTGGCAATGGGAAGATATTTCGTAATCATTAATTTCACTCTCACTACCCAGCGCATCTCGTTGACCTTGTAATACCAGCACAGGCAATTGGGTTTCTTGTAGTGGCGCTAAGCGCAATTTATCCGGTTTTTTTATTGGATGAAACGGATAACCTAAGCAAATAACGCCGCGAACTTGCTGAGCATTCATCAGGGCGTTATCGCCCGCTAAGGTTGCCGCTACACGCCCCCCCATAGATTTACCAGCAATAAAAATCGGTAATTTAGTATCAACACTCTCGATAACGGATTGATAACAGGAAACTAACGCGGGCATACGATCCGGAGGCCGCCTTTTACCATCAAGTTGTCGCTTGTCCATATAAGGAAAATTAAAGCGCAGCACACTTAATTGTTGGGCATTCATCAAAGCCACAAGCTCGTCAAGATATGAATGATTCATATCTGCCCCCGCGCCATGAGCAAAAATAACTAATGCTTTGGCGTTTTTGGCCGTATCAAACACGCTACTTACTGACAAACCTTTACTGTTCATAAGGCTGCTCTTCATCAAGAATTGTTTGCTCATCCGCCACCGTTTGTAAAACCCATTCACGAAACGCTGCTATTTTACCGATTTCAAGTTGTTGCTCGCGACAAACAATGTAATAAGAATTTTTACTGACCAATACCTCTTTAAATGGGCATACTAACCGTCCGGTATCTATATCAGGCTTTGCTAATACACTATGCGCAAGCGCAACCCCTTGGCCATGTATCGCGGCTTGGAGCACCATAGCGGAATGACTAAATATTGGCCCATGGTTGACGTTGCTGCCTCTGGCATTAACAAACTTAAACCATCTTTTCCAGTCCCTTCTTGAGGTGTCATGTAATAAGGTATGTTGTGCTAAATCTTCGATTTTACTCAAAGGCTTTTTGCCCGCTAATAACAAAGGTGAACACACTGGGATTAAATATTCGGTATGCAATTGTTCAGCATGAATACCGCTCCAACGTCCCCGACCATAATATATCGCTAAATCGACATCTTCGGTCAGCGAGTTTTCAGGTTGATCCACCGCCTTAATCCGCACATCAATATCCGGGTGTAATAAGTTAAAGGTGTTCAACCTAGGCACTAGCCATTGAATGGCAAAGCTTGGCTGCATGCTTACCGTAATAGCGCCTTTTTCACCACGAGCTAATAATCGCTCGGTAGCGTCATGCAAAGCATTAAAAATATCTTTGATATCGAGATAATATGACTGGCCTTCTTCTGTCAATAATAATGCCCGATTTTTACGCATAAATAACTTTATGCCTAAATTGTCCTCCAAGGCTTTTATTTGATGGCTTATTGCCGCTTGAGTGACGAATAATTCTTCAGCTGCCCGAGTAAAGCTCAACTGTCTTGCAGATGCTTCAAATGCTCTTAAAGCGTTAAGTGGCGGGAGTCTCTTAGCCAAGGTTCACCTATACAATAAAATTAAGTATGAATAGTCCTGCATAATTCATCACATTATCGACATAATCATGTCGGATTAGTTTTTCTAATAGATGACATTATAATTTGTCATTTTAAAAGTTGCCAGCATTACCGTATTATACTCGCCATAGATGAAGGACTTCATCTTTATCCCGAAATGTTCGGGTAGTAATCAAACAGGCTCCCAACCCTTGTTTGCATGTTAAAAGAAAGAGTCCCAAAACATCTATACGGACTATTGACGTTTAATTACAGGTGACTTATGAACAACATTTTAAAATTAACAGCTATTGCCATGCTCGCTTTTGTGGCAAATAACAGCCAAGCAACACAGTTAGTTAAGGTACAAGCAATCAACGCAGTTGAGCTAATAGAGATTACTAAACTACACTTGGCACAATCAATCAAATTAAATACGATAGCCATCAACCCTATCGAAAAAACGGCTCGTGCTCAAGTAGCGATGAATCGTGTACATGATAACAAAGGCCCTGAAAGTACGGCTAAAGCGGTCACACTTGCTGAATAGTGCTAGGATAACGGCTAGTAAAAACAACAAACAATTAATTTCTCTAGAATTAATGTTAAAAAAGGTGCTAAATAGCACCTTTTTTGTTGTTTATAACTTCTAACAAACCAAGCTGCGACTAGCGAGCATGTTTGATGATATAAAGCTTCTCAAGTAAGTAGTCCACCTCAAATGTACGTTGAGCGAATTGTTTATCCTTAAGTTCATTTTCCGCAATACACTCAATAGTAAAGCCGGAAAACAAACGTTTTATCGCAGCGTTATTGATCGAAAATGGTGGCCCATTTAACTGCCCTTCAGGGTATTCTAAAGTGACTAAAAATAATCGTGTTTGTGACGTAAAAAACGTTGTTAAATGCTCAACATATTGTTGTTGCATTGTTGTGGGTAATGCAATTAACGCGGCGCGATCATATATCCAATCTACGCGGTCAATGTCATCAGCGGAAAGTTTAAAAAAGTCACCTTGCCATAAGGCAAGTTGCTGACAAGCATAGTGCTGAAAATCGCCTATCGTTTGCCTTTGATACTGGAGTTTGTTATCCAGAAAAAAGTCACGACAGGCAATTGCACTTAATTCGTTGCCCGTTACTTGCATAAACTGCGCTAGATAGGCCATATCAAAGGTTTTACCACATAAGGGTACAAATACGTGCTGATCTGAAGGTAACACCATTTTATTGAAGTACTGAGCTAATAAAGGGTGCACATCACGCTGGTGAAAGCCCAATGTGTTGCGCTCCCAGCACCTATACCAAAAGCTACTGTCCATAGTGCAGACTTAACATCAACAACCTTCCCCTATGTTGCATCACGTGATTAGCCTGGAAAGATACGATTGTTCTGCCAAACTTTACTGATAATGGCATCAAAGGATAAAGACGCAGCTTTTGAGAACTTTTCTGCTAAGCCTTTTTTCATCGCGTACTTAATTTGTACGACTTTATGTGATTTAGCGCGTGCTTGCAGGTAATCATCACTGGTTTGTAGCTCATCAACTAAACCTAACGCTTTAGCTTGCGTGCCGAACCAATGTTCGCCAGTTGCCACTTTTGCGATATCAAGACTTGGACGATGCTCGCTAACAAAGTTTTTAAATAGCATGTGGGTTTCTTCTAACTCTTCAATAAACTTTTCACGCCCTTTATCGGTATTCTCGCCGAACATAGTGACAGTACGTTTAAATTCACCGGCAGTAAACTGCTCAAAATCAACATCATTTTTCTTTAACAGTCGATTAAAATTCGGAACTTGAGCAATAACGCCAATAGAGCCAATAATAGCAAACGGTGCCGATACTATTTTATTCGCCACACAGGCCATCATATAACCACCACTGGCTGCAACCTTATCAACTGAAGCAGTTAGTGGAATATTGTGTTGACGAACTCTGTCAAGTTGCGACGCGGCCAAACCGTAGCCATGCACCATGCCGCCGCCACTTTCTAAGCGCACAAATACTTCATCTGTTGGCTTGGCAACGGTTAAAATGGCACTGATCTCTTCACGTAATGAGCTGACTTCTTTAGCATCTATACTGCCATTAAAATCGACAACAAATAAACGCGGCGTTAGCTCTTTTTCGTCTTCGCCTTCTTTGCTGGCTTTTTTGGCAGCTTTTGCTTGTTCTTTTTCGGCCTTTTTATCTTTTTTCTCTTTTGCTTTTAATTCTTCTTTGTTTAAAAGGTGATGGGTAATATCTTCTTCAACGTCACTAAATTGCTCAGACAAGTCGGTAATTTCTAATTCACCTCTTTTACCGCCTTGTTTCATTGCCGACGATGCAATAGCAATAATAATCGCAATCACCGCCACGACAAAGGTGATCGTCTTCGCTAAAAATAATCCGTATTCATACAAAAATTCCAATGTTTGCTCCTAATCGACAAGTTATAGCAAGCGAACATAATTAAATCGCCTAGTACTTATCATCGTTACTGTTAACTACTCATTTAATACTAAGTTAATAAAATTTAGTATTCCTATGGTGTTTAAATATCTTGTTTGCCCTACGCTCGCTAATGAAGCGCTAAAGCGGTAACAAACTTAATACTATTACTATATATAATCTACCTAACGATATGGGGTATATCGTTAGAAAATAAAGGCCTTATTATTGAATAAAAGCCAAGAGAAAGCATCACAATATTTCTCTTCTTTCACTTCACTGCACAATTACTTATAAAGATATTAGCCAATGGAATAGTGCCAGCGCAATTACCGAGATCTCTGAGAAAAATCATGTGCCCCTTCATCGACATGCATGGATGCACTAATGCCTCGAAAGACTGTTCATACAAGGAGGTAAGTCATTAGAGCAATGCAGGAGATTGCCGAGAGGCCTGAGAGAGGCCTGAACAAAAAAGCCCTCAAACGAGGGCTTTGTCAGTCTTAATACCGGCTATGGGTTATTTTACCACTGCTGCATCGGTAACTTTGATTAATTGCCCCATTGAAGCAAAGAATGTCGCGACTTGCGTTTGCATTTCTTGCGTTGCTCGAGCACTTAATTGAGCGTCCGGTGATGCTGCGTTAGGGCGCGGATCAAGTATTGAACTATGATGACCTTTAACAAATCGCACGACTCCCGAGCCTTGAGTCGTTTCACTAACGCTTGGCAAGCCTAAAAGTGCTGCGATAGGTTCAGTGCCGCCCATCGGGGTGAATGGCGCAGTATTGGTTACCACTTGATCAGCAAGGTTATCAGCACCATCACCAACCACTTCAATTAAATGCGTCGGCGTTTGTGTTGCCGCTAGTGTCTGCACATAGGCAATCGGGTCACCTGAGTCTGTCACTGTTTGCGCAGCAAAGGTAAACTGTGCAAAACCGCCATTTAAGGTCGCTTTTTGCTCGACTGTTAAGGTGTCATAAAAAGCAAAATAGAAAGCACTTAGTTGCTCTTGAGTATAATTTTCAGGTAAATTTACCGCTACCGCCGCAGCAAATTCAGGCGATAACTGTAACGTTAAATTAGATTTCGCTAAACCTTCAAATGCTGGTGAGTCTAAACCAAAGTTTGCCAACATTAAGCCGGGCATCGCTAAAGAGGTGCTGGCAATGTTAAATAAGCCATCAACTTGTGGGTCAAGTGCCGTATTGGCTAAGCCAACGGCATTTAAGCCATAAATTCCGCCTAACGAATGACCTAAAAGATGTACTTTACTGCTATCAATTTTGATCGGGTTGCCATCGCTGTCAACGCCACCTAAAAAGTTTATCCCTAAACGTAAACCTAATAAATCAGCGGTGCTTTGACGCGTATTATCACGCATGGTCAGCATGCTGCCTAAATTGACGTAATGTAAGGTAGATATAGTGCTAGTGTTAATTTCGTCAGTACCGTCACCATCTAAATCAAAACCGCGACTGCCGTGTAAAGGCTGATCAATGGCAATGGTCGCAATACCGTATAACGACAGTAAGCCGGTAATCGGTAGCATTTGCTCTTTGGTTGAGGTGACGCCGTGCACTAACATGGCAACTGGCCAACCATTAGCAGGCTCTTCTAGTGCAGGTAAGTCCATACTTGCACGCACGGCATTAGCTACCGCGATATCAGGCGTGGTCATTTGCACGTCGATTGGCATCATCGCACTGGTTGCTGGGATCGGGTTAAACTTGGTTAAGTTTCGTTCTGTGTCAATTGCCACTACTGAGCTTAAATCACGTAAGCCAAAGTTCATACAAAAGCCATCATTTGCATCTAATGGACCTGCTGGAATTGCTGCTGGATTAGCTGCTGCTAGACCAGCCAATGTAGCTCCTGAGTCACAACGCGCACGCCACCAATCGTTTACAGGGGCCTTTGGGTTTTCAGCCGATGGTATGCCTGAGTAATAAGGCAATGTAATTTCGCCTGTCATATAATTAGCTGCTGAATACAGAGGCACTAACGACGCTGGAATTAAATCACCTAAAACATTCGCTACCGACATACCGGTATCATCGACACCAATAGCGGGGTTGCCTTGTTGAGCATTAGCGACCATTTGTGGTATCCCTGCTGCCATTAGCGATTTAACGGTACTTAATACCCGTGTCGTCGATTGCGTGGTCATCGCCGCACTATAAATAATAGTATCGCTGTCAACGCCAGCCGCAACAACCGCCGCTTCATAGCTGTTAATCACACCTTGTAGGCCTAATTGTGAGGCATTCCCTAATGGTAAGGTCTTAATGTCTTGGCGCGCTAATTCATAGGTGCTAGAGCCGGCTATTGCTTTGCCGTTACTATCGCGCAGATTATTCGTCATCACCATGATATAGCTAGTTTCAGCCTTAAGTGGCTGAGTGGGTATTACCACTACATTGTTACCTGATTTTTGTGTGACAAAATGTTGACCAAAAACCAGCTCACCAACAACTTTACACGCTAAACCACGCGTGACATCAGTACAGTCAGCATCGTTTGCATCCCCCCCCATAACAGCTTCAAAAATACGCACCGACGCTGGCTCTGAAGCACTATCACCATTTAGCGAAGTACCTGCTGGAAATTCAATGGCAAGCGAGAAAGGTTGGGAGATAGACCAACCGTCAAGTGCACTAATAGCAACAAAAGGGTCTGAGCCATCAGTTGGATCGGCAACGGGGATTTCTAATGTTCCGTCTTTGGTGTTTTGAAAAATCAAATCATTTGGAATGGAAAGCCCGGCAGCGCCAGCACTTGGATCAAATTTAACACGAGCGGTTGCCGTAACGGCAGTGCCGTTTTCAACAACTTCTTTTTCAACATCTTGTATGGTTTCGTCGCCACAAGCACTTAACCCTAAGGTACTGGCTATTGCGAGACTGAGTACTAGCTTTTTCATTTTATCTCCCCACTGGCTAATCTTTATTTTTATATACTTAATGCTTTCTAAGCATATATTTATTATTTTTCATTCTTATTGTTGATTTTCATACCTATCCTAGCATTAATTTCAACTTGTTCGACCAGTCAAACTTAACTCAAGAATAGAACAAGTGCTAGTGATATTTTGAATTATTCGTTGTTTTTATTAACCAAAGCTAGTTTTCTAACGAAAACACTCGTCAGCATAGTGCTGAAAGTAGTAGAATTATGAACAAATTTTTTTAGCAATTAATCCTATGTTTGACTACTCAATAAAACCACAAACTTTAGTGAATAAAACCATTCTCATTACTGGCGCAGGTGCTGGCATTGGTCGACAAGCGGCAGTAACTTATGCAGAGTTAGGCGCTACGGTTATTTTATTAGGTAAAACCGTTGCAAAACTCGAAGCGGTTTATGATGAAATCCTCGCTAAAGGCAATCCAGAACCAGCGATTGTGCCACTCGACTTAAAAGGTGCGAGTAAACAAAACTATATCGATTTAGCGGCTACTATTGAAAATCAATTTGGTAAATTAGACGGTGCATTACTCAATGCCTCAATGCTAGGTGAATTAACTCCATTTAATCAAATTCACCCACAAATTTGGCAAGACGTCATGCAAGTTAACGTCAACGCACAGTTTTTATTATCACAAGCATTGCTACCTGTGCTATTAAAAGCTGAAAGCGCATCCTTGGTGTTTACCTCGTCTGGTGTCGGTAATAAAGGTAAAGCGTATTGGGGCGCTTATAGTGTTTCGAAATTTGCCACTGAGGGGATGATGCAAGTTATTGCTGATGAATATGATAATAGCTCACTTAGGACTAATGCAATTAACCCTGGCGCCACTAACACCAATATGCGCTCAAGTGCCTACCCTGCTGAGAATAAAGCGACCATAGCGACGACTGAAGACATTATGCCACTCTACGTCTATTTAATGTCGGATGACAGTAAAGCGGTTAATGGTCAAAGATTAAACGCCCAGTAAAGCATATCTCACAAACAAAAAAGACCAACAATTGTTGGTCTTTTTTACTAGATAACTGAACAGTTATCAATGCACCGCTACGATATTAACGTAATTCACGTCGTAAAATTTTACCGACATTGGTTTTTGGCAACTCGTCACGAAATTCAACCCGTTTTGGCACTTTGTAATTAGTTAAGTTAGCACGACAATGCTTAATCAAAGCTTCCTCAGTCAAGCTTGGGTCTTTGCGTACAACAAATAATTTCACCGCCTCACCACAGGCTTCATGCGGCACACCTATAGCAGCCGCTTCTAACACCCCAGCATGGCTCATCACCACTTCTTCAATTTCGTTAGGAAATACGTTAAAGCCTGAAACAATGATCATATCTTTTTTACGGTCAACAATTTTGAAAAAGCCATTTTCATCCATACAAGCAACATCACCGGTCGCTAACCAGCCGTCTTTTAAAACTTCATCAGTGGCTTCTTGGCGTTTATAATAACCTTTCATCACTTGTGGACCTTTAACCCACATTTCCCCTGCTTCACCAATCTCAGCATCACTACCATCGTCTAACACAATACGAATATCGGTAGAAGATGCCGGTAAACCAATATTACCACTGTAGTGGGTTTGATTATAAGGACAAAGCGTGACTAATGGCGCGCACTCAGTCAAACCATACCCCTCAAGCAAGCGTGTCTTGGTGACGCTTTCCCACTTTTCAGCCACTGGACGTTGCACGGCCATGCCGCCGCCTAAAGATAATTTTAAATTGGTAAAATTAAGCTCACTAAAGCCTGGTGTATTGAGTAAACCATTAAATAAGGTATTTACGCCAGTAATGGCGGTAAATGGGTATTTAGCTAGTTCTTTGACAAAACCTGGCATATCACGTGGGTTGGTGATCAGTAAATTTGTCCCACCTAAGGTAATAAAAGTTAAGCAATTCGCTGTTAAAGCAAAGATATGATAAAGCGGCAGCGCGGTAACAACTAACTCTTTACCTTCGTCAAGTTGTGGTTTAATCGCCGCCTTAGCTTGCTCTAAGTTAGCTACCATATTGCGATGGGTTAACATCGCGCCCTTTGAAACCCCAGTAGTACCTCCGGTGTATTGCAAAAATGCTAAGTCTTCACCACAAAGTGCCACCGGACTAAAGGTTAATTTATGCCCCTTCGCTAAGACCTTATTAAACCGATCAACATTGGCAAGCTTAAACGCTGGCACCATTTTTTTAATATACTTAACTACACCGTTGACTATGGTACCTTTAACCATACCTAAACGATCACCAAGTGAAGTCAAAATAACTTTTTCAACCGGTGTTTTATCAATGACTTTTTCCAAAATACTGGCAAAGTTTTCGATAATCAAAATCGCTTTAGTATCAGAGTCTTTTAATTGATGTTCTAACTCACGTGCTGTGTATAAGGGGTTAACATTCACTACCGTTAAACCTGCTAACAAGGCACCAAATAAAGCAATAGGATATTGCAAACAGTTCGGCACCATAATGGCAAATTTATCACCTTTAACTAAACCTAAATCTTGCTGTAAGTAGGCGGCAAAGGCTGTGGCTTGTTGGGCAAGTTCACCGTAACTTATTTCCGCGCCCATATTAATAAATGCCGCGCGATCAGCATAAACTTCGGTATATTTATGAAACATATCGACAATTGATGCGTACTTGTCAGGATCAATTTCATATGGAACGCCAGGAGGATAACTCTTCTCAAGCCAAATTTTTTCCACAGTGCCTTTCCTCTTTTTAATACTGATACTTAATTTTAATGATACGTTTTACCAAATTTTCACTGGTCGATCCAGTAAATTTAAACACTTGTTTAAATTTTACACTTAATAACTAAAGCCATTATAGTTGAACCCGTTAAAAATCTTGTTCATAATTCCTTTAATGTGGCGATTTAATAAACTGATTTATTAGCTGTGCGGCATGCTCCGCTTGCTCCATATGAACATGGTGGCCGCCCAACAACTTATGCACTGTTAAGTGATTAAATAATGGTCCATAGTGTTTTAAACCTGTAGTAACCATATCCATGCCTTTGCTGCCATAAATTAATTGCACCGGAGCACTGATATTAGCAATGAGCTCTTGAGCTTGCTCTAAAGTAAATCGGTACGGAGAAATCGCCCGCAAGCGATTATCGGAGCGCCAACTGAAGCCCGCTGAGCTTTGCTCGATAGCGCGCTTGACAATTAGCTCGGCATTTTTTTGATTTAAATCTGACACTAACACCCTAGCCTCAATAGCAGAATCTAAACTCGAGTGATACTTTGTCAGCTTATTTTGTCGAGGTAAACGACTAAGTAAACCTTTGCGTAGTTGCCTAGTGGTGTTTTTTTCATCGGCCGTTAAAAAACCAATCGCATCAATTAGCGTTAATGATTTTACATGTTCGGGGAATGCTGCGGCAAATGCAGACGCGATTATTGCGCCCATCGAGTGGCCAATGATATCAATATCTTGCCAGTGCTGGGCACGAAACAAGCTAATTAAATCATAAACCCAATCTAAAAAATGATAATGTGCATCAGCGCTGCGGTGACTAGATAAACCATGGCCTGGCCAATCAATGGCAATGACATGATAGTTGGATAAATAGGGGATCAGGGGCTGAAAACTCGCCGCATTGTCTAGCCAGCCGTGCAAACATAACAGCAAAGGTTTCTGGTCGTTACCATTGCTAATGCCGCTAATCTTATGGCCGTTAACATCAAATTCGATGGCGTTGAGGGAGAGCGTTGCTGACATAAAAATCCTTTCTTAAACTGACAAGCTTGAAAAATAACCATAAACTTGAGTTAATAAAATTAGCGCGACTAACGCCTCTTAATTGATGACATTTTACTGAGGCGATAGGTGGCAAATAGTGCAATGGCAAACCACATAGCAACCCAGAGTATTTCGGGGATATAGGTCATACTAGCTAAGGCTGCGCCATCCCCTCGTGCTTGACCATCAAGCAAGTAAAGTGGACTCATTAAGCTATTAAGTAACACTAATAAACCAGTCAATTGTAGTAATTTTTGTAAATATTTTTCTGATGAATATTTTAATTGCACTAGTACTAAAACCAGTAAAACTAAAACAATAAATAAGGTTAATAAATCTCGTACCCATAACAAAATACTCGCCACTAATAAGCCAAGCAATAACAGAGAAAAACCTCGGGCAATGCGGCGATGAGTCGTGGCAATAGAGAAGATCAAACAGCCCCACAATATGGCACCGCCGTAGCCCATCAAGCTAATAAAAAACGCTGAGCCACCACGTGTGGTACATAAACCGGCACCATTAGGGAACAGCTGAATTTGTACGATACTACCGCCCGTGATCAGCGCGGTTAAACCATGACTAATTTCATGAAAATAACTTTCTAACCACTTAAATGGAATGGAAATAAAAGGCAGTTGTAAAATAATTACCGCGATCAGTAACATCAGCCAAAATTGATATTTATTGCTAAAGCTCATAGATGATTTTTCAAAATTGTCGGTGAATTTTTACAGGATGGTTAGGCAAATAAATCAACGCCAAAAACTTGCTCAATACTATCGCGCTGGGCAATAGTATTAACTGACTGGTATGCAGCTACAGCTAATTGATTCTGATTAGATGGTGCATCATATGCCCTATGATAGCTGTTCTGCTGATTATTATGTTGATTACTTTGTGATTGATTATTGCGGCTATCAACTCCAGCAGACTGCTCTCGTTCGATTAGCGCAATCGCCTGCTCATCGATATCTAGGCGTTGCCGGTTATCGATATCAGCTTGCGATCTTTGCCGTTGACTTTCCTCTGCGTTAAATGTTTCACGTGCAGCGGCTCTAGTACCTTGCTGTTGAGCTTGTACTGGAGCACTATTTCCTAAGGCGCTAGGCGCTTGGGAGAGAAAGTTGGCAGAATTATTGATTTGCATAAAAGTTAATTTAACAAATTTTTAGCCAAGGTGAAATCAATTTTTTATATCCCCGATCATAAAGTAATGTTAATCAGGCGCTTTATTATCGCCCTGGCAATTTTTTCCACGACACTGTATCACGAACATACTTAGGTTGAGCATGCTCAGCATCAACACTGTGCTGCTGAAAATCTACTTGGCCAATGGTTAACATCGCTAAAGCAGTTGGAAATAAAATATCTGGTGAGTCTGCATTGGCTTTTAATGCCGATAATACTGGGTAAGCGTCCCAGCCGGTGCCGACCCCATAAGCCGGTAGTGCTAAGTCTTGATAATACTGGGCAACTAATTCGGGTTTTAATACTGTCTCATCAGTTTTTGCTTGCATAATACCCGATGCATCCACTTCAAAATAGCAGGTATAAACTTCTGACATCCGCGCGTCGATTGCGGCAATCACTTTATCTTGACCTTTATCATTGTAGGCTTGTTGAGCCATAGCTTGTAACGTCGAGACACCACGTGCCCGTAGCTGTGCTGAGAACGCTAAACCTTGTGTGACGCCAATACCAATACGCACACCAGTAAAGCTACCCGGGCCTTGGCCAAAAATAATACCATCAAGTTCCGCTAACTTAAGGTTAGCTTGCGTTAAAACGCTGTCGATCATCGGCAATAAGCGTAAACTATGAGACTGAGGACATAACTCATATTCACTAAACTGCTTACCGTTAATGTTAATTGCTACTGAACAAGCTTCAGTTGAGGCATCAATGGCCAAAAAATTCACGTCAAAAACCTTATTTAATTACTGTTATCGTTTATCAGGCGAGTTTAACATTATTTTAAAGCTCGCATGTTCTATCTTTATCTTAAAGGTGTTTATTACCAAATGGCATTACTAAGTCAGCTCAATCGGGCTAACCAGCTGTGCTAAAAATGTTGCGGCTTGCTCAATATCCCGGCTGCGTTTCATGTCTGGTAAGCTTTTAAGAAAAACTTTTCCGTACGGGCGATTAACCAATCTGTCATCACATATCACCAGTATGCCATTGTCATTAACATCACGAATTAAGCGCCCCACGCCTTGCTTTAAAGCAATCACCGCCTGCGGCAATTGAATTTGGGCAAACGGGTCTTTACCTTGGCGCTTGACATCTTCGCTGCGCGCTTGCAGTAAAGGGTCATCCGGTGAAGCAAAAGGAAGTTTATCGATGATCACACAGGTCAGTTTATCACCTCGGACATCAACACCTTCCCAAAAACTGGCTGTAGCCAGTAACACCGCGCTGTCATGTTCAATAAACTCCGCTAATAGTTTTCGTTTACCCATCTGCCCTTGCACCAATAAGGGGTTATCAATTCGCTCTGCTAATAACTCGGCCACTTGATGCATCACGCGGTAACTGGTAAATAACATAAAACAAGCACCGTTGCTGGCGGCAATTAATGGTATCGCCAGCTCGCTTAATGCTTTAGCGCGGTTTCTATCATTGGCGGCTGGCAAATAACGCGGAATGATTAATTGTGACTGTTTAGCATAATCAAACGGACTATCAAGTAATAAACTTGCCGAGTGCTCGATACCTAAGTGACTAGAAAAATGTTTGAAAGCGCCATCAACGGCCAATGTTGCGGAGGTAAATATCCAGCCCGCGCCTGAGTCTTTCACATAACTGCCAAACTTATCCGCCACCGATAATGGCGTTTTATGCAGCACCACATGTCGCGGTGTGGTTTCATACCAAAAACTCATGCCCATGGCATTAACATCCGCCATCACTTGATACTGGCTTAATAAATTTACCGCACGGTCAAAGCAATTATCAATCGCCTCATTGCGCGAGACACAAAGTTTGATCACTTGATAGAGAAAGTCTAAATCGGTTTTTATTAAGCTAAAGGCATGAGCGAAGCGCTGTTGTTGATGCTTCTCGCGCCAATTACCGCGCTCAGGATCATAATTAAACAGCAGACGAAATTCTTGACTGGTTTTTAATAATTTTTCAGCGGCTTTAGCTAATTGCTTTACGTCGGTTAATTCTGTTCGATAAACCTGCAAAACATCGTGACAAAGGTCAAGCAACTGTCGAGTGGAGAATGCCTCGCCAAAGTATTCACTGGCGATATCAGCAATTTGATGAGCTTCATCGAATATCATTACATCCGCTTTCGGGATTAACTCACCAAAGCCAGTATCTTTTAGCGCCATATCGGCAAAAAATAAATGATGATTGACCACCACCAGATCGGCATCAATGGCTTTTTCTCGGGCTTTAATTAAATAGCAGTCTTCGATGTTTGGACAGTCTTTACTTAAACAATTATCGGCGGTACTGGTGACAAAAGGGAAAACTGCCGAGCCTTCACTGACATTGACCAGTTCACCAATATCGCCGCTATGGGTGCCGTTTGCCCATGCACGCACTTTTACAAAATCCGCCAAGGCTTGGGCATCAAGCTGCCCGCGCGATTGCTGATATTGCTCTAAACGATATAAGCATAGATAGTTGGCTCGCCCTTTCAGCAGCGCGATTTGCGCATTACTGGCCAGCGCTTGGCGAATTAATGGCAGGTCTTTATGAAATAGTTGTTCTTGTAAGTTTTTTGTTCCGGTCGAGACAATGACTTTCTTCTGTCCTTGGTCATTTTCAGCGTTGGCTTTATTGGCGAGCAAGGCCGGAATTAAATAAGCAAACGTTTTGCCCGTCCCTGTGCCCGCTTCCACCACTAACGAGCTTTTTTGCTCAATCGCTTTAGCCACTGCCAGTGCCATATCAAGCTGAGCTTGGCGCGGAGAAAAGCCATGGATAGCTTTAGCTAAAGCCCCTTGATGGGAAAACGCATGTTCAACAGCACTCATGGCGATAAGACATTAATAAATTTGCGCTCATTATAATCATCATGGCTAAAAATAACAGAAGAAATACCGCCAAGTTTACTCAATCTAGGCATGCTAAGCGGCTGAGATAAAGCACGGATAAGCCGTCAGCGAAAATATAAACTCATGATTTAATGACTCAGATTACACAAAAAGATCTAAATGGGGTTTGCCATCTTTAGCTTTGGTCACTTCGTCCGCACTCGCATCGCTATCATCAAAGATATCAATATTTTGACCAATATGGTCTGCGGGTACAGGCGTCGCTTCAATAACCTCAGAATCGCTATTGTCCGCGGGCTTTTCTTTCTCTTGTTGTTTGTTAGGCGATTCGTCAGCAGACGGTTTCTTATAATAATATTCATGATCTTCTAAGCCCTGTACATCATCAGAAACGCCATGACTCGCCGCTGCTTTTGCTAAGGCTTTGATCTTGAGATCTGTTGGTTTTATCGGCACGGGCACAACCCGTGTTAATGCAGTCGTGAAAATGTCCATGGTTGTCCCCCTTAAAAATTTGTTAGGATGATCACTCTTTATCGGCTATAACAACTTAAGCTTTAACTTTGCGGCCATGTACTCCCTTAGATCAAAATAACACTAACTTAGTTCAAAAAATCATATCGAGTTAACATTAAGCCCTTGCTCTGAGCGCAGAATCAACGTAATGTAAAATCGTTAATTAAACAAAGTCCTTTAATTAACTTATCGTGACTAACTTAACGCGATGAAACAATATTAACTTACACCTAATTAAAACCATAACAGAGAATAGAACAAATGATATTAAACTTGATTGCCATCCATCATCACCATCATCACACGGATTAGCTGCTCAAGTTTATTCGCTGAGGGGCTATGAACCTTTCAGCGGTGTAAGATAAATAAAAAACTAATTTATAAACCCCCGAAAGAGTTCTGCTCTCTCGGGGGTTTTCGCATTTTTAGGGCCTTGAAATTGTATATACATGATATTTTTTCAGCCATTTTGAGTGCAGAGCAAACGATTTATTAACGATTAACTAGACTATTTACTAGACAAAATTTAAGCATTAATAGGAAAACAAGATGACAACAGAACCCCGTTTACGCATCGCCATGCAAAAATCAGGTCGCCTAAGCGACGATACCCAAGCGCTATTAAAACGCTGTGGTCTAAAACTAAATGTTTCTGATCGGCGCTTACTTGCTCATGTCGCTAATATGCCGATTGATATTATGCGCGTACGCAGTAGCGATATCCCTGGCCTGGTCATGGACGGCGTTTGTGACTTAGGTATTGTCGGTGACAATACCTTAGAAGAAGCCGCGTTAGAGCGCGCCTTAATGACACAAAAATCACAATACATTCGCACCTGTGGCTTAAACTTTGGTGGCTGCCGCTTATCGATTGCAATGCCAGAAGGTTTTGATTATCAAGGCATTGATAGCCTAAATGGTTTGCGCTTTGCTACAACCTATCCACAACTGCTTAATCGTTTTGCCAAAGCCAACGGCATTAACGTCGAGTTTTGTTTACTCAAAGGCTCGGTCGAAGTAGCGCCACGTGTCGGCTTATCGGACGGCATTTGTGATTTAGTTTCAACCGGCGCCACACTTGAAGCGAATGGCTTAGTAGAAGTGGAAGAGATTTTTCGCTCAAACGCCTCGTTAATTCAAACCGTCACCGCTTTATCGCCAGAGAAACAAGCCATACTTGATACCTTACTACCACGTATCCAAGGGGTGATGAAAGCCAAAGAAAGTAAATACATTATGTTGCACGCGCCGAAAGATAAAATTGCGCAAGTCAGTGCGCTGATGCCAGGTAAAGAAACCCCAACCATACTGCCGTTAGCGGGCCGTGAAGACATAGTTGCCGTACACGTTGTCGCGACAGAAACCTTTTTTTGGGAAACCATGGAGCAACTTAATGCTTTAGGTTGTAACTCTATTTTAGTGATGCCGATTGAAAAAATGATGGGATAACAGATCACGTTAGGGCAAATGAGCTTAAAACACATTTGCTTGAAAACTAATGATCTTTCTAAATGAACTTATTAAAAGTAGTATGAGATGAAAAACGAAATAATCAATTGGTCAAACTTATCAGACGCGGAGCGTAAATTAGCGCTATCACGCCCGGCGATTAGCGAGAGCGCTTTATTATCACAACAAGTGGCAAATATTCTCAACCATGTCAGTGAAAATGGTGATAAGGCCTTATTCGATTTTACCGAAAAATTTGACGGCGTTAAACTTAACAGTTTAACGGTCAGCCAAGCACAAGTAGCTGCGGCAAAAAATCGACTCAGCACTAAGCGATTCAACGCCATTGCCAGCGCATATGCAAATATAAAACGTTTTCACCAAGCACAAATAACCGCCGATATTCGCGTTGAAACCACACCGGGTGTGGTTTGTACCTTAAAAACTGAAGCGATTGAAAGTGTTGGTTTATATATTCCAGCCGGCAGCGCGCCACTCCCTTCTACCGTACTGATGCTAGGGGTACCGGCACAATTGGCAAACTGCCCGCGCAGAGTATTGGTGTGTCCGCCCAATAAAGAAGGTCAATTAGCCGATGAAATATTGGTCGCCGCCGCCTTGTGTGAGATAGATGAAATATACAGTGTCGGTGGCGCGCAAGCCTGTGCAGCCTTAGCATTTGGCACTGAAACGATTGCGCCGGTAAATAAAATTTTTGGCCCAGGCAATAAATATGTCACCGAAGCGAAAAAACAGCTGTCACAACAAGTCAATGGCTTTGCCATTGATATGCCGGCCGGCCCTTCTGAAGTACTGGTGATAGCCGATGCCAATGCTAATGCCAGTTTTGTCGCCGCCGATTTATTATCGCAAGCCGAGCATGGCCCCGATAGCCAAGTGATATTACTCTCTGATAGCCAAGTGCTAATCGAAGCCGTACAAGTGGCATTAACCGAGCAACTAAGCACATTATCGCGCGCCGACATTGCCCGTCAAGCCTTGCAACAAAGTCGCTTAATATTAACGAAAGATTTAACTCAGGCGGTGCAAGTATCCAATACTTATGGTCCTGAGCACTTGCTCATTCAAACCGATAATGCCCCACAGTTATTAACTGAGCTACGTAATGCCGGTTCGATTTTTGTCGGCGCCTATACCCCAGAATCCGCCGGTGATTATGCCAGTGGTACTAATCACGTGCTGCCCACTTACGGTTATTCAAAGGTCATTAGCAGTTTATCGTTGGCTGATTTTTCCAGACGCTTCACGGTGCAAGAAATTAGCCGTCAAGGTTTAAGTAATTTGGCCGAGTGTATTTGCGAGCTTACCGATGCAGAAGGTTTAGACGCGCACCAACGTGCCGTTACTATTCGCTTAGAAGCCCCATTAGCAAGTTCGATGAATAACAACGCGGAGGCATCATGAGTATTGCCAATAAACTGGCTCGTCAAGAGCTGATTGAAATGGTGCCTTACCAATCGGCGCGTCGACTGTATGCCAGCGCTGGTGCAAGCCAAGGCAAAATTTGGCTCAATGCCAACGAAGCCCCAGGAGCTGGTACTTACCAAGTTAACAGTGACAACATCAATCGCTACCCTGACTTTCAGCCAGAAAACTTGCTCAATGCCTACAGCGCATATTGCGGCTTAGCAAAGGAGAATATTTTAGCGACACGTGGCGCAGATGAAGGTATTGAGCTGATCATTAGAGCTTTTTGCCAAGCCTATCAAGATAGTATAATTATTTGTCCGCCAACCTATGGCATGTATGCCATTAGCGCGGAAAATCACGGCGCTGGTATTATTACCGTACCGTTAACAAGCGAGTTAGGCTTAGATTTACCTGAGCTGACAGCACAAGTTGGCCGTGCGAAAGTGGTGTTTTTATGCTCGCCAGGTAACCCAACTGGTAATTTACTGTCAAAACAAGAAATAGCCAGCGCGCTTGAATTGTTTAGCGAATCTGCCATTGTTGTGGTCGATGAAGCCTATATCGAGTTTTGCCCTGAGCAAACCGTGTTGAGTTGGCTGGCAAAATATCCGCAGTTAGTTATTTTAAGAACGCTATCAAAGGCCTTCGCTTTAGCGGGTTTACGTTGCGGCTTTACGCTAGCCAACCAAGATATTATTACCCTACTCAGTAAAGTGATCGCGCCTTACCCAATCTCCGCGCCGGTTGCCGATATTGCGAGCGCGGGCTTAGCTCCCTCTGGCCTTAAGCAAATGAGCAACCGCGTGCAAGAAACGACCAGGTTGCGCAGACAATTAAGTCATTGGTTAAGTCAGCAAAATTGGTGTCGCCAAGTGTTTAACTCTGATGCCAATTTCGTGTTATTTCGTTGTCAAAGTGCAGCACTAAAGGACTATATTTTTCAGCGCTTAGCGACGCAAGGCATTTTAATTCGCGATCAATCCAAGCAACAAAATTTAGCCAACTGTTTACGTATTAGTATCGGCAGTGAACAAGAACTTTCATTATTACAGCAAACGATTAGTAATAGTTTTACCACCACAGCAGCGCCAAAAGTGGCAGAAGAGAATTAGTATGAGCCAAGAAAATATTTTATTTATCGACCGCGACGGTACCTTAATTGAAGAGCCTATTAGCGATAAACAAGTCGACAGTTTAGAAAAATTAGTCTTTGAACCTAACGTTATCCCTGTCCTCATTGCCTTGCAGAAAAAAGGCTTTCGCTTAGTTATGGTGTCAAACCAAGACGGCTTAGGGACTACAAGTTACCCGCAAAGCGACTTTGATTTACCCCATGATAAAATGATGGCGATGTTTGCCTCACAAGGTATCAGTTTTGACGAGGTGCTGCTTTGCCCGCATTTCGAAGCTGATAATTGTAGTTGCCGTAAACCTAAATTAGGCCTTGTCAGTGACTACCTGCAACAAGGTAAAGTCAATTTTGCTAACTCATATGTGATTGGCGATCGTGAGACCGACATACAACTTGCGGCTAACATGGGCATAAAAGGCATAAAGTATGATAGAAAGTCGCTTAACTGGAATGATATTGCCGAACAACTTTTAACCGCATCACGGGTGGCAAAAGTCACCCGCACCACTAAAGAAACTGACATTAATGTTGCCATTAACCTAGATAAAGTGGGCGATATCAAGATTAACACTGGCTTAGGCTTTTTCGACCACATGTTGGAACAAATTGCCGCGCACGGCGGCTTTAGCATGGATGTTAATGTTGATGGCGACTATCACATTGATGAACACCACAGTGTTGAAGACACCGCATTAGCCCTAGGCCAAGCACTTAAACAAGCCTTAGGTGATAAACGTGGCATTGGTCGTTTTGGCTTTGTACTGCCGATGGATGAATGTCGCGCAGAATGTGCTATCGACCTTTCAGGTCGCCCTTGGTTAGAGTTTGACGCACAATTTACTGATAACAAAGTGGGTCAAATGTCGACGCAAATGGTCTCGCACTTTTTCCGCTCTCTCGCTGATTCAATGGCGGTAACCTTGCACCTGTCAACGACTGAGGGTAATTGCCATCACCAAGTGGAGAGTTTATTTAAAGTCTTTGGCCGTGCCCTACGCCAAGCAATCGCTGTTAAAGGCGATGATTTACCGAGCACCAAAGGATGTTTGTAATATGAGTCAAAACCAGCAAACACATTTTGTCATTGTTGATACTGGCTGTGCAAACTTAGCCTCGGTAAAGTTTGCCGTAGAGCGTTTAGGTTTTGCAATTACTATTTCTGATGACGTTAATATCATTAACAATGCCGATAAAGTGATTTTACCCGGTGTTGGCAGTGCTCGCCATGCCATGGAAAACATAACAGCTAAAGGCTTAGTGGCAACACTGCAACAACTGACACAACCGGTGTTAGGTTTTTGCTTAGGCATGCAGCTCATGGCGCGCACCTCAGTTGAAGGCGCAAGTGAAAATGAAGTGGTGCCATGTTTAGGCTTAATTGCGACCGATATTACGCCTTTACAAGCACACGATTTACGCCTGCCCCATATGGGTTGGAACACCTTAACTCAAGTGGACGACCACCCTGTTTTTGCCCGTATTAACGCGCAAGATTATTTCTACTTTGTCCATAGCTTTGCTGCGCCAGTATCTCAATATACCATCGCGCGTTGTCACTATGGCAGCGAGTTCTCTGCCGCCATAGCCAAAGACAACTTTATTGGTTGCCAATTTCACCCTGAACGCTCGAGCGCGCTGGGCAGTAAAATAATAAAAAATTTCTTGGAGATGTAAGTGATGATGATCCCAGCAATCGATTTAATCAACGGCGAAGTCGTGCGGTTATTTCAAGGTGATTACCAACAAAAAACCCACTATCAATTCAGCGCCAAAGAGCGACAACAAGCCTATGCAAAAGCCGGGGCGACTGTCATGCACTTTGTTGACTTAGATGGCGCGAAAGACAGCACCAAACGTCAGTTAGCTTTACTTGCAACGCTGGTTAAACATGACAGCATGATCATTCAAGTCGGTGGCGGCGTGCGTTGCAAAGCAGATGTCGAGCAATTACTTGAGTTAGGCGCAGATCGCGTGGTTATCGGCTCGCTTGCCATTAAAGAGCCAGCATTAGTGCGCAACTGGCTTGAGGAGTTTGGCGGCGAAAAAATAGTTTTAGCATTGGATGTTAAAATTGACGCTCAAGGCAATAAAACGCTACCTACACACGGTTGGATAAAAGACAGTGGTGTTAATTTAGAGGCCTTATTAGATGATTACCTCGCCGCAGGCTTAAGCCATGTATTATGTACTGACATCAGTAAAGACGGTACCTTAACCGGCAGTAATGTCGCACTATATCAAGAGCTATGTCAGCAATACCCAACCATAAAATGGCAAGCATCTGGCGGCATTGGCTCATTAGCGGATATTAAAGCCCTGATCCCAACTGGGGTCGATGGCGTTATTCTTGGTCGTTCATTACTGGAAGGTAAATTTACCTTAGAGGAGGCAATCGCATGTTGGCCAAACGTATAATTCCTTGTCTTGATGTTCGCGATGGTAAAGTGGTCAAGGGCGTGCAATTTCGCAATCACGAAATTATCGGCGACATAGTACCGCTTGCGCAAAAGTACGCAGAAGCGGGTGCAGACGAATTAGTTTTTTATGATATTACCGCCAGCTCAGATGACCGCGTAGTCGATAAAAGCTGGGTTAGCCGTATTGCACAAGTGATCGATATCCCCTTTTGCGTGGCCGGTGGCATAAAAACTGAAGACGATGCCAAACAGATTCTGATGATGGGCGCGGATAAAATCTCGATTAACTCACCGGCCTTACGAGACCCTAACTTAATATCACGCTTAGCGGATGTTTTCGGCCAGCAATGTATTGTTGTTGGTATAGATAGCTTTTTTAATCAAGCAGCGAATAATGGCACTGGTGAATACCAAGTCTATCAATTTACCGGCGATGAAGCTCGCACACAAAAAACCAAATGGCGCACGCTAGATTGGGTGCAAGCAGTGCAAAAGCTCGGCGCCGGTGAAATAGTACTTAATTGCATGAATCAAGATGGTGTTCGCCAAGGATATGATATTACACAGCTTAGCCAAGTAAGAGCGGTATGTAAGGTGCCACTCATTGCCTCGGGTGGTGCTGGTGAAATATCACACTTTATTGAAGTTTTTAAACAAGCTGACGTTGATGGTGCTTTAGCCGCCAGTGTTTTCCATAAAGGTATTATCGCAATGAATGAATTAAAGCAAACCCTTAAAAATGAAAAAGTTGAGATACGATTATGCTAATTACACCAGATAATATCGGCCAATTGGCATGGGATAAAATGGCCGGCATGATCCCCGCCATTATTCAACATCAAGATACTGGCGCTGTATTAATGCAAGGTTATATGAATATTGCCGCATTAACACAAACCTTAGCCTCTGGCCGCGCCACATTTTACAGCCGCGCTAAACAAGCACTTTGGTGCAAAGGTGAAACTAGCGGTAATTATTTACAGGTTAGCCAAGTCGTCACCGATTGCGACCAAGACAGCTTACTTATTGCCTGCAGGCCTGATGGCCCAACGTGTCATTTAGGCACAGAGTCTTGTTTTCCTGAGCAAACCATCAGTCAGCAAAATTTTCTCAGTCAACTTGAACAAGTGATCGCCAGTCGGAAAAATGATGCACCAGCAGACAGTTACACTGCGCATTTATTTTCCCGAGGCACCACTAAGATTGCGCAAAAAGTGGGTGAAGAAGGCGTTGAAGTCGCATTAGCCGCCGTGGCTGAAACCAAAGACGACTTACTCGGTGAATGTGCTGATTTGTTTTATCACACCTTAGTGTTACTGCAAGATCAAAACATTAACTTAAGTGAAGTCATGGCGGTATTACAAGCAAGACACCAAAAAAAATAAGCCTAAAACATTGCATCTGTTATGTCATAGCAAAGTAAAGCCCGCACTCCATATTAATTAATGACGTGCGCGCTTTCATACTTTTCACTACGATCAATATTTGCGCAACTTGACGACCTCTAGCTTGATAATTTCTAGCTTAGGGTAACGTTTAGTGACTATTGCTTAGCTGTTACTTTAATGGTTTGCATTTACGGTTTATCGGTTATGTTAATGACGAGCAGAAGAAAAATTGACGCTTTACCGTAATAGGCATTTTTTACTTTGCTTGCTATTATTACCACATGACCAGTTATTTTCCGTTATGTTAGCCTAACGAATATTAATTGAAAAAAGCCCATCAAGAGATACATTTTATGGATGATAAATTAAGCCCGTATGAAGAATAAAATACAAAATCGCTCCCTCGAAGTTAAGGTCCTCCTAACGGTAACAGCTGCGGCGGTGTTAGGATTATTACCTTTCTTCATATTAAGTATTCAAATACAAGACCAAGCAGAGGCGATCATTGCGCTTGTTGCTATCCTCGGTCTATTTAGCATTTTTCTGGGGATTTTATTCACGAACAAAACAAAATTGTTTAGTGCTTTACTCGCTGTTTTCTCGCCAATTATCATTTTAGCCGCCATCTATATAAAAGGCGCAAGCTTAATTTATTGGATTTTTCCTGTCGTCATATCTAGCTTTTACCTACTACCGACCGTTGTAGCGGGAGTTTTTAATGCTTTATTGATCACAGCGGCTTGTTTTATGACCTATCAACAGCTCGATATCTTTACCCTGTACCGAATTCTTATCACGCTCATTTTAACTAACCTATTTGCCTTAGCATTTTCAATGTTTATGCGAAATAAAAACCAGCTATTAACAGCAAGCGTTAACATCAGCCAACGACGTAACAACTTGCTGGAATTGATTGCCAGTTCAAGTAAGTTATCAAAAGCATTACCCGCCATTGTGCTTGATATTGAATATGATTACCCTGGGGCTATCGGCAGTATTTTATTACTCGACGAATCCGCTAAACATTTAACCATAGGTGCAGCGCCTAATTTACCAGAGTTTTTTAACCAAGCCATAGACGGTGTTGCTATAGGTCAAGGCGTAGGCTCGTGTGGCACAGCCGCTTTTACCGGAAAAAGAGTCATTGTCAGCGATATTGCAACACATCCATATTGGGCACCTTGGGCAGCATTAGCAAAAAAAGCTAAACTCGCGGCCTGTTGGTCTGAGCCAATAATTGACAGCGCAGGTAACCTGCTTGGCACTTTCGCTATCTATCATGATAAGATTTCAACACCCACCGCCCGCGACTTCACGCTGATTGAACACGTGACTAACCTTGCGCGCATTGCCATTGAACGAGATAAAGCAGATCAAATCATCTGGCAACAAGCCAATTTTGACAACTTAACCAATTTACCTAATCGTAACTTATTACACGAACACCTAATGAGCGCAATCGCTAACGCTCAACGGGAGAAAAATCAACTCGCGATTATCATGTTAGACCTTGATAACTTTAAAGATGTCAATGATTCCTTGGGCCATGGCACAGGCGATCACTTACTTATCCAAAGTTCAAAACGCATCAAGAGCTGCCTGAGAAAAAATGATATTGTGGCCCGTTTAGGTGGTGATGAATTTATCATAGTGCTTGTCGGCACCAATACGGCTGAAGATATTGACAACATAGGGCAAAAGTTATTAAACACTCTGGCTCAACCCTATAACATTGAGCAAAAAAGTATTTATTGTACGGCAAGTATTGGCATTGCACTGTACCCTAACGATGGTTTGAACATTGACGCGTTATTAAGAAATGCCGACCAAGCAATGTATGGCGCTAAAGTGCGCGGGCGTAATAGCCTTCACTACTTTACCGAAAATATGCGCACAGAATTTATCAATCGTATGGAAATCATCCAAGATCTACGTATTGCTATCGCTCAGCAGCAATTTCATATGGTTTACCAACCTATCGTTAACTTAACGAACAATAAAATATCTAAAGCCGAGGCGCTTATTCGTTGGCAGCATCCGGAGAAAGGCTTAATTTATCCATTAGATTTTATTGCTATTGCCGAAGAAACTGGACTCATTATTGAAATCAGTGAGTGGATATTTAATGAAGTATCTAAGCAAGTGAAGCATTGGAGAAAAACACACTGCCCAGACTTAATGATCAGTATTAATACCTCGCCGGTGCAATACCGAAATAATGGTGAACAAATTGCCGCTTGGGCTGAGTCACTTAACACCCAAGAGATACCTCATCAAGCAATCGCCATTGAAATAACCGAGAATTTATTGATGGAAAATCAAAGCCAAGTTGTCAAGGTACTTGATAAAGTTCGTCAGCAAGGTCTCGCTATATCGATTGATGATTTTGGCACTGGCTATTGTTCATTTTCTTATCTTAAAAACTACACCATTGATTACTTAAAAATCGATAATAGTTTTGTGCAAAACATATCTGCTGACAATAAAGATGTGGCACTTTGTCAAGCTATCATCGTCATGGCAAACAAGCTAGGTATAGACGTTATTGCAGAAGGCATAGAAACCGAACAACAGAAACAATTGCTGATACAAGCCGGCTGCCTTTTAGGCCAAGGCTATTTATTAGCAAGACCACTAGCTCAAGAGGACTTTGAGCAATTATTAATTAACGGTAATAGTAACTAAATACACATGAAAAAAACACAATTTACAGCTATAGACTGGCAAAACAAAACCTTCTTAGAGTTAACCACAGATGAACTTTACGATTTACTGAAATTGCGTATCGATGTCTTTGTGGTTGAGCAAACTTGTTTTTACCCTGATTTAGATGATCATGACCGCCACCCAGAAACTCGCCATTTATTTTGCTATCATAACGGCATTATGACGGCATATTTACGTATTTTACCCAAAGGTTTAACCTACCCTAACTACCTAAGTATTGGTCGTGTGGTTACTGCTACTTGTGCTCGTAGCACAGGGCTTGGCCACGAATTAATGAAGGTTGCCTTGGTCGATTGCCAAAAACACTTTCCAAACGATAAATTAAAAATTTCAGCGCAAGAGCACTTAGAAAAATTTTACAACCAACATGGCTTTACTCGGGTAAGTGCAAGGTATTTAGAAGATGATATTCCCCATATTGCCATGCTACAAAACGCTTAATATAAACTTAGGTCGAAAAAAATGCCAAGCTGTGAATGTTGGCATTGTTAATCATGACTAAAAACTACTACCAATTTTATTAAACTATTAGCCACTTGTGCTGGTTAAAAATACACCATAGCTTACAGCTCACATACAGGTGAGTACTTAGCTTTTGTCTGGCACTAGAAACCTGTGCTCTCAATTCCAATTGCCAGCCATTGCCCAATCACGCACCTTGCCCTGATTTGTTTTTCCTAGCCGCAACAAGCTCACAAACTTACTGAAACCGCCATAACCATGACTTAGGAAAAAACAAATAAGCGAATATTTTCTATCGCTAAGACTAATATCACTAAAAATGTTGAAAGCATACCGATTTGGCGCTGTTTTGATGCCCCAATGGTTTTATTTAAACCAATCACATGAAATATACGCCCTAAGACTAATATGCTACCAATAGCGTGTAACATCATAGCTGATGCTGCATTAAGCTCGTAACACGCCAACAATATTAACGCCAAAGGTACATATTCTGAAAAGTTGCCATGCACACGCATTGCCTTAGCTAAGGTTTTATTGCCGCCAGAGCCAATACCAATTTGTAGACTCAAGCGTAGACGAATAATATTAATCGCTAAACCTATATATAAAATTCCTAATAAACTGGCATAGAAGCCAGTGAATGATAACGCTACCATTATATTTCCTTATTATTATTTTCTGATTAATGATTGAGATTATTATTTACCGAAATCATACTGATTAAGGCATTAGATTAATAGCGGAATTTAAGTAAATAACTGGCGTAAAAAGGTCATATTATGACTTGAACTGCATGTTCTTTAAGGTATGTAAGCCTTGAGTGAAATACGCGAGCAATTGCCAAGATATATGAAGAAGCCAGTGCATAAAAATAATCCCCCATCAATCCTCCCTCTAACGAAATCACTATATGTAGTGAAAAACCACATGAAAAACACCACATATAGACTCACTTTTACTATAAATTGATCTTGATCAACATAAAAAACGCCAAGAGTACTATATATTGTGCCAACCAAAAAACAAATAACTATATAGGTTTAGATATGAAATTTAATTGCCTGCCTCCGTCGATTGTCTTCCAGGAAGTACCAAATGAAATCAGCCTTTGCTTTAGCATTACCGGCTGTAAAGTGGCTTGTAAAGGTTGTCATAGTACCGAGTTATGGAATGAAAACTATGGTACTCATCTATCAAATATAAGCTTTATTGCTTGGCTAACTAAATACCAGAACTTAATCAGTTGTGTAGTTTTTTTTGGTGGTGAATGGCAAGTTAAAGCATTAATTGACAAGTTACTTATTGCTAGAAACTTTGGCTTAAAAACTTGCCTTTACTCTGGTGCAAAATACATCGACATTAGTATCTCTCAGTACCTGAATTTTTTAAAAACAGGCCCATGGCAATCAGCGCTTGGTGGCTTAGAAAGCATTAATACCAATCAAGTTTTTCGCGATATAAAGACGGGCGAAAAACTCAATCATTTATTTATAAAAAATCATCATAGTAATTTAATAAAAGGAGTTAACAATGTTGCAGCTTAGTGAAACACAAATTAGCGATAAAAAAGATTTCATCCATAATTATTTTCTCGCTCAGAATGCTGCCGATGGTTCAAAAATGGATGCCAATGCGAATGTTGGCCAAAAAAATATTGCCACATTAGAAGCTGAATTATTAAAAGACTGCTTTGTACAAATAAATCGGTCACTTGTACAAGACAAAATTCGTCAAGCTTTTGGCAACGAACTAGCGCTTGAATATTTACGACAAATTGAAGCACATGAAATTTATGTACACGATGAAACCAGTTTAAAACCTTACTGCACTTCTATTAGCATGTATCCCTTTTTGCTCGATGGCTTAACTAAATTAGGCGGTGAGTCTAAAGCACCTCAGCATCTAGAATCTTTCTGCGGCTCTTTTGTTAATTTAATTTTTGCTATTTCTGCACAATTTGCTGGTGCAGTTGCCACCGTTGAATTTATCACTTATTTTGATTATTTTGCTCGTCTTGAATATGGTGACAACTACTTAACTACCCATACAAAAGCCATTAAAAACCATTTACAACATGTCGTTTATGCTATCAACCAACCTGCTGCGGCACGTGGTTATCAAAGTGTATTTTGGAATATTTCATTGTTTGATCAACATTACTTTGCTGCTATGTTTGAAAACTTTGTTTTTCCTGACTTCTCCAAACCCAACTGGCAAACCGTTGAACAATTACAGCAATTTTTTCTTCATTGGTTAAATAAAGAACGTGAAAAAGCAGTGTTAACTTTTCCTGTCGTTACCGCCGCAATGTTAACTGAAAATGGTCATTGTAAAGATAACATTTTTGCTCGACAATTAGCCGAACAAAAAGCACAGGGGAATTCATTTTTTATTTATTTATCTGATAGCCCAGATTCACTTGCGTCATGTTGTCGTTTACGTAATGAAATTTCTGACAATACCTTTTCCTATACTTTAGGCGCAGGTGGCGTGGCAACAGGGTCAATTAATGTTATCACATTGAACATGAATAGGCTTGTACAAGACGGACGCGACTTACAAAGTGAAATTGAAAAAATTCAAAAATACCAAGTTGCCTATCGTAAGTTAATGGCAGATTACCAAGCCAAGGGAGCTTTATCGGTTTACGATGCTGGCTTTATCTCACTCGATAAACAATTTTTAACTATTGGTATTAATGGTATGGCTGAAGCAGCAGAGTTTTGTAATATTCCTGCTAATAATAACCAAGCATATAAAGACTTTGTCTGTAGTAAGCTGCAAGTGATTTATAAAGCTAACCAAACAGCTAAAAAGCGTTATGGCTATATGTTCAATACCGAGTTTGTTCCAGCAGAAAACTTAGGTGTAAAAAATGCAAAATGGGATCGCAATGACGGCTATCAAGTCAATCGTGATTGCTATAATTCATATTTTTATTTAGTGGAAGATAATGATACTAATCATCTAGATAAATTTGTTTTACATGGCAAAGAAATCACTCAATATTTAGATGGTGGCTCGGCACTGCATTTAAATCTTGATGAATCATTATCAACCGAAGCTTACGTAAAGCTCTTCAACGTTGCTGCGGCAACTGGCTGTAATTACTTTTGTGTTAACGTCAAAATTACTATTTGTAACGATTGTGAAAAAATAGATAAACGCACCTTAATGCATTGCGATGCTTGTGGCAGTAAAGATATTGACCACGGTACACGCATTATCGGCTATTTAAAGCGCATTACCGCATTTAGCCAAGGCCGACAAAAAGAACACGCTTTACGTCATTACCATAAAAAGAGTGCGTAAATAACCTGTTCTCAGATTGAGCCGCATAAAAAAGCTCGCCAATGCGACGAGCTTTTTTTGTTGTCAATTTAAACTAGAAGCATTAGCTTAAGTTAACTGCTCATCTAATAAAGAATTAACTTTTTCAACGGCTTGTGTGCCATCAATGGTTATATAAACGCACGAGCCCGCTTTGGCTTCTGCTTGGTAGTAGGCTACTAACGGTTTAGTTTGTTCGTGATAGATACCTAAACGCTTGCGTACCGTTGCTTCTTCATCATCTGGGCGAACTAATAGTTCATCACCGGTTTCATCGTCTTTACCTTCCTCTTTTGGCGGGTTATAAACGATATGATAAACACGACCTGAACCGGCATGAACACGACGTCCCGCCATACGTTCAACAATCACTTCATCTGGCACATCAAATTCAATTACGTAATCGACAGCAACGCCGTTTTCTTTCATGGCATCTGCTTGCGGGATCGTACGAGGAAAACCATCGAGTAAAAAACCTGCTTTACAATCGTCTTGTGTTATACGCTCTTTAACCAAACCAATAATTAATTCATCAGAAACGAGTTGCCCAGCGTCCATCACTGCTTTAGCTTTTTTGCCGAGTTCAGTACCTGCTTTAATTGCAGCGCGAAGCATATCACCGGTAGAGATTTGCGGAATGCCAAATTTAGCCATTAAGAATTGTGCTTGAGTACCTTTACCAGCACCCGGTGCACCTAATAAAATAATGCGCATTTACTATAACCCTATTTAATTAATGAATTGGTTTTTCGGAAAGCAAACACTATACATATTCAAAGGGTTGCAAACAAGTAGCAAGCCAGGTAAATCAACAAAAAAGGAGCTAAAAAGCTCCTTTTTTTGACTAAAGTCTAATCACTATTGCCGTTATCAATCAAGACGCCGAGTTCAAAGCGCCATGAATGAGCACGATTAAATGTGATCTAAAGCATTATTTCGTTAAGCTCAGCATCAGTTTGTTTAAACGTGCGACAAAACTGGCTGGGTCTTTCAAGCTGCCACGCTCTGCTAACATTGCTTGTTCAAATAACACTTCAGTCCATTGTTTGAACTTCTCATCGTCTTGTTCATCAGCAACGTGCTTGATCAAGTCGTGCTCAGCATTAATTTCAAAAATTGGCAAGGCATCTGGCACTTCTTGGCCAACCGACTGCATCAACTTCATCATTTGGCTGCTCATGTCATGCTCGTCAGCAACGATACATGCTGGTGAGTCTGTTAAACGCTGTGAAATTTTAACGTCTTTCGCTTTGCCTGCAAGTGCTGTTTTAATACGGGTAACCACTGAGTCGAATTCTTGCTCAAGCTTTTCTTGTGCTTCTTTCGTTTCAGCGTCATCCATATCACCTAAATCTAGGCCGCCACGCGTCACTGATTGTAATTGCTTACCGTCAAACTCTGTTAAATGGCTCACTAACCACTCATCAATACGGTCAGACATCAATAATACTTCAATGCCTTTTTTGCGGAACACTTCTAAATGCGGGCTGTTTTTAGCCGCTTCAAAGCTGTCTGCAACTACATAGTATATTTTGTCTTGGCCTTCTTTCATGCGCTCAACGTATTGCGCTAAAGAAGCACTTTGTACGCTAGTATCTGCATGGGTTGAAGCAAAACGTAATAAGCCCGCAATCGCGTCTTTGTTAGCCATATCTTCAGCTGGGCCTTCTTTTAGCACTTGGCCAAATTCGTTCCAAAACAGTTGATATTGGTCTGCATCTTTTTTGCCTAATTTCTCAAGCATTTTCAATACACGTTTGCTACAACCTTTACGGATAGCTTGGGTGATTTTGCTGTCTTGTAAAATTTCACGCGATACGTTTAATGGCAAATCGTTTGAGTCTAATAAACCTTTAACAAAACGTAAGTAAGCTGGCATGAATTGTTCAGCATCATCCATAATAAAGACGCGTTGCACGTATAGTTTTAAACCGTGTTGTTTTTCACGATTGTACATGTCAAACGGTGCTTTTGATGGAATGTAAAGCAATGAGGTATATTCTGTTTTACCTTCAACTTTATTGTGCTCCCAAAGCATAGGGTCAGCAAAGTCGTGTGATACATGCTTGTAGAATTCTTTGTATTCGTCGTCACTTACATCTGCTTTTTCACGCGTCCAAAGCGCTGTGGCTTTGTTGACTGGTTCCCATTTAGCAGGGACTGCGTCACGTGCTTCAACCGCAGGGGTGGTGACATTGCCTTCATCGTCTTTCACTTCTGCAACCGCTTCAACCGCGGGTACTTCTGGCGTTAACATTTCAACGGAAACAGAAATATGATCTGAGTATTTAGTGACGATAGACTTTAAACGCCACTCATCAGCAAACTCTGTTTCATCTTCTTTCAGGTGTAAAATAATATCAGTACCACGACCGGCTTTTTCAATCTTAGCGGTAGTAAATTCACCCTCACCTTCTGAAGTCCATTCAACACCTTCAGACTTATCCACGCCAGCTGCACGTGAACGCACAGTGACTTTATCAGCAACAATAAATGCTGAGTAAAAACCAACACCAAATTGGCCAATTAACTGTGAGTCAGACGCTTGGTCGCCTGATAATTGTGAGAAAAATTCAGCGGTACCTGATTTTGCAATGGTCCCTAAATGTTCAACGATTTGGTCATGCGTCATACCAATACCGTTATCAGAAATAGTGATGGTGTTGGCTTCTTTATCTGCACTAACACGGACACGCAGTTCACCGTCACCTTCATAAAGGTCAGCATTAGACAAGGCTTTAAAGCGTAACTTGTCTGATGCATCGGCTGCGTTGGACACTAACTCACGTAAAAATATTTCTTTATTGGAATAAAGTGAGTGGATCATCAACTGTAATAGTTGCTTTACTTCGGTTTGAAAACCATGAACTTCTTTTTGGCCTGTCTCAGACATCTGAATATTCCTACTCTAACTAACATTAAAACGATTGTTTATCGTGAATACTAAGCATCATTATTCAATACTCACTCGATAGTTAACATGTGGGGGTAGCGAAAATTTTTTCAAGCAAAAAAATTAAAAAAATATCAAAGTAAATTGCTAGCATTAACTTAACCCTGACCGCGCTTTAGTTTTATTGCTCATTGTTTTTTTTAACTTAGCTATCAAAAATAATGATTTGCTTTTGCTTAACACTGTCCTTTACATTAGAAAGCTGACAGCTTCAATTTTCTCCAGCTAACGCCGGCTCATCTACTCAATAAGCGATAATACAAGGATTTACTGTCTTGCTTGACCGAAACAATAATTACGCAATTTTATTAGCGGGTATTTTAGCCCTAGTAGTCGGTGTTGGTGTTGCGCGTTTTGCCTTTACCTCGTTACTGCCTGCCATGTTGGAAAACCACCTCAGCATTGCCTTTGCCGGCGTGCTAGCTTCGCTCAATTATGTTGGTTATTTATCTGGCTCTATTTTCTCCATCTTTATTAAAGACATCCACGCTAAGGTTAAATTTTTCAGGTTTGGCTTAGCCTTATGTGTTGTTACTTCATTAATACTTGGCATTAGCGAAAACCAAATTATTTGGTTAGTTGCTCGGTTATTGGCCGGTTTCGGCGCTGCTATGGCGCTTGTAGTTGGCTCAGCCATCGTGATGTCAAAATTACAAAACATCAATAAAACCAAAGCGATGGGGATTCACTTTAGTGGCCTTGGCTTCTCTATAGTGCTTTCAGATTTAGTGATGCGTGCGGTTTTTGACTTTAGCGATTACTGGCAGCATGCTTGGCTTGCCTTAGCGATCACCGGCGCCATATTCGCTAGTTATTCCGCTTATATTTTGACCTTTGAAAAGCAAAGTGCGGATAAAGTTATTAAGCATAAATTTGATAAGGCATTATTTAGTCCTTTGGTGGTGATACTCGCCCTTGCCTATTTTACTGAAGGTATTGGCATGGTGGTACAAGCAACATTTCTGCCTGATATTGTCAATTCACTACCGGGTTTAGCAGGTTATGGCGGCTATGCTTGGTTAGCGGTGGGTTTGGCGGGGATTCCTGCTTGTATTATCTGGATGCGCTTAGCACATCGCTACAACAGTATTGATATGATGATGTTAGCCATGACACTACAAGTTGTCGGTATTTTAATACCAATATTCTCCAACAATATAGTACTTAATTTAATCAGCGGTATTTTATACGGCGCTACTTTTATTGGTCTTGTGGCACTGTTTATGAACTTCGGCGGGCAATTAGCCGCTAAAAACCCGGTGTTTATTATGGGATTAATCACCGCAGCGTATGGCGTTGGACAAGTTGTTGCGCCACTGTATTGTGTGGCATTAATTGAGCAATTTGGCAATTATAATGCCGCACTGTATCTAACAGCCTTTATTGTTTTTTGTGGTATTTTATTGCTCAAATACGCAAAAAATCAATTAATGGCAAATGACGAGCTAGCGCGAAATTTATAACTATTTTTACGATGATTAATCTTTAACTATGTCAGCTACAAACAAGCTTATTGGGGAAATATCAACCAATTACCAGCAAATGTAAAGGGTTTCAACTGAGTTTAAGTTTTTAGATAACCTGCCTTGAGATAGTGGAGCGAAAGCAGGGTACAGTAGATAAATAGCGCAAAAAATAACGTCACTAACACGATTAACTCTGCCGTGTAAAATGAGTCATACCATTGAAACTATGCTAAAAACTCACTTCCTCACCTTCATTCAATATATACAAAGGTATTGGCGAGTTCATTTCTTGATGCATTTTTAATAAACGCAGTAAGGCCGAGTGCGAGCTATGGTCACCCATTTGCCAGCTGTTATTGCCGTAGCCCCAAGGGATCATCACTTTACAGTTGAGCTCTTGCGCCGCTACTAACGCATCTTCGGGCGTGGTATGAACATAGCGATACCAGTGGCTGTTTTCTTTATGGTAATAGGATGCAATAGGAAGCAAGCACACATCCATATCACCGTAACGCTGTTGAATGTCTTTAAAGTGCTTTGAATAGCCGGTATCACCAGCAAAAAACACTCGCTTACCTTGCTGCTCGATAACCCAGCCGCCCCAAAGTGTTGCGTCGTTATCTTCATAAATATAAGGCACTAAAACTCGGCTACTAAAATGATGGGCAGGCACAAAGTTCAGGCTTAGCTTGGCGAATGACGTTTTTGAGAACCAAACCATTTCAGTAATGTCGTAGCCGTCATGGGGAAAGTGTTCAGCAAAACCTAACGGCACAAAATATTGCGCCTTGTTGCCGATTCTTTCAATATCAGCCTTGTTGAAATGGTCATAATGAATATGCGAATACAAAACGGCATCTACATCGGCAAGTTCATTAGCCGACAACCATTTAGGCTCATGACGGAAAATGCCACCGGCTAACTTAAAAGCCCAATTCACTGGCCAATCAAACTGCTTACTGACAGGGTCAAGTAATATAGTGCTTCCGTCAGGGCTTTGCAGATAAAAACTTGCGTGTCCTAGCCAGCGCACAGTAAAGCCGGCAGTAACCTTTACTGGCGATTGTTTGCCAACGAAACGACAATTTTCAGCAGACGTTTCACAGACAAGCGCTGGCGATGGTTGGTAACAATCTGCTTGGCAGGTAATGGCATAGCTTTTTTTACCTGGATACAAATTCGCGTAACGAGCCGGCTTAGCTGAATTTTCTTTATATTTGATAATTGCATCAGTAGGTGCAATTCGCCTTAGTTGATTATTTGACGCGCAGCCAAAAACAAATATCAGGCTGAAAACAAAGCTAATTCGCATCGCGCTGTCGATGGTTTTATTGATGTTAGTTATCTCAGTAATTGATGTTGTATCATAAGGCTATTGCGACTAAAAACTGTAGTTTTTACGGCCCGACAAGGCATGCGACAAGGTATTGCCATCAACATACTCCAGTTCGCCACCCACCGGCACGCCATGGGCAATACGGGAAATTTCAACATCATAAGTTTGGGTTAGCTCTGCAATAAAATGTGCGGTTGCTTCGCCCTCTACGGTTGGGTTTGTCGCTAAAATCACTTCGCTAAATTGCCCTGTTGCTAATTGTTTTTCTAACACATCTAAACCTAAATCGTCTGGACCAATACCATCAAGCGGTGACAGGTGCCCCATCAGCACAAAATAACGGCCTTGAAACTCACCGGTTTGTTCAATGGCAATAACGTCCGCGGGGGTTTCAACAATACATAACTGTGTGGCTATTTTTCGCTTTGGGCTCTGGCAAATATCGCATAACGCTTGTTCAGTAAAGTTGCGGCACTGTTGGCAATGACCAATATTTTCCATCGCAAGCGCTAGGGTTTGTGAAAGTTTATTGCCGCCATGGCGATTTCGCTCAAGTAAATGAAATGCCATACGCTGCGCAGATTTTGCTCCAACGCCAGGTAAACATTTTAGTGAATCAATAAGTTCTTGAACTAACGGACTAAATTTCATTTCGACTCTTTTTTATACCCATTTAATTAATTAATTAAGTGTTCTGCTTTTTCATTTTAACCATTAAAAATGAGCAGCTAATTAATTAACTTGGTATTACTAGGTTAATTTTTGCAAAGTGCAAGTTTATCACTCGCTTTAAGGATTGATAATAACTATTTAAAAAACAATTTTTCACCGCTATAAAAGCTAAGTTTACCCAAAGCGATAAAATTTAAGTATCATAGTATTTAAAGCTACTTTTCATGCTAATTTCAGCCAACAAATCATTAAGGGCAATTAATGCTAACCAATATCTTCATCACGCTAGCGCTATTGCTATTAAGCTTGTTTGCCTTACAACGACTGTTTACCTTACCGAAAAATGTCTGGTTACTTTTTTTAGTGCAACCGTTAGTGATGGCGGCATCACCGGTGATCGTGTTTATTGGCGGTATTTTAGCCACTAGCATGGGCGCTGATCCGGCGCTAGTTACCTTACCCGTTACTGTCATGATACTCGGCGTGGCTAGCGCAGCGATTCCTGCGGCGCTGTTAGCGAAAGCCAAAGGCCGACGTTTCGCAACATTTACCGGTTTCAGCTTAGGGTTTAGCGGCACGCTGTTAGCCTGCTTTGCCGCGTTAAACGGCAGTTTTGAATTGCTGGTGTTCGCCAGTTTATTATTTGGCATTAGTACCGCTTTTATCCAACAATTACGTTTTGCCGCCATCGAAAGCGTTAACGACAGCAATGAAGTACCGACCGTACTTTCAATTTTAATGTTAAGTGGTATTTTCTCGGCATTTTTAGGGCCGGAAATAGCCGTACTCGCCAAAGATTGGTTAGCTTCTCCTCATGGTTATGCGGGCTCTTTCTTATTACTTTCAGCGCTTTTTCTGATTGCTATGGTTTTAATGTTGAACTTTACCAACCCCGAAATTAAAGCGAGTGATAGCCAAGGGGAAATAAGGCCTTTAAGGGTAATCATCAAACAGCCTATTTTCATCATCGCAATATTATCTGCCGCCATCGGCTTTGCTCTCATGAGCTACCTAATGACGGCAACCCCGTTAAGTATGCATCACTTACAAGGCCATAGCTTAAACGACACTAAGTGGGTTATTCAAAGTCACATTGCTGCGATGTTTATCCCGTCACTATTCACCGCATTATTAGTAAAACGTATCGGCTTGAAAAATTTAATGCTGATCGGCACCATTATTTATGCCGTGGTCACGGTTATTGCGTTATCGGGTGAGCAAGTGATGCATTATTGGTGGGCCTTAATTTTACTAGGCATTGGCTGGAATTTTCTTTTTCTAACCGGTACCTCCTTATTGCCACAAAGTTATCGCGCTAGCGAGCGCCATAAAGTACAAGCCATTAACGACTTTATTATTTTTGGCTTGCAAGCAACCGCGTCATTATTAGCCGGCTGGATATTATTTAAAGCCGGTTGGCACCTGGTGGTATTATCTAGCATACCTTTTATTGTAATTTTGTTCGTTGTCAGTGGGTTCTACTTTAAAAAAGAGCGTGAAAAGAGTCATCAAGCGCTTGCTACTAACCTTCAACAAGACAACACCTTACCAAGCGACATACAGCCATGAACACCTTAACTATTTTACAACGTGGCGCGCCAGTGTTAGCCGCCATCGCAACACCGATAGACAATATTCATGCAGCAGAAATAACCCGCTTAATTGCCGATTTAAAAGTCACTGTTACGCAAGCAAACGGCGTGGGGATTGCAGCGCCGCAAGTAGGTAAAAGCCTGCGGCTATTTTTAATGTGTTCTGCGCCAAGTGAACGCTACCCCGACGCCCCTTTACTACCGCTTACCGTGGTTATTAATCCCAAAATCCTTAAGGTAAGTTCTTGCCAAGCATTAGGCTGGGAAGGCTGTTTGAGTGTTAAGGGCAAAAGAGCTTTAGTCAGTCGTTATGAAAATATTGACGTCAGTTACTTTGATGAAACTGGCATTAAGCACAATAAAACCTTCACAGGTTTTCTTGCGCGCATTTTTCAACATGAACTCGACCACCTTGATGGCATTACATTTATTGAGCGATTGTCTGATGAAAGTGACGCCATTGACGAACAACAATGGCGAGAACAGCTGTTAAATACTTAAGTCCTGAACATTAAATCTAAGTCATTAAGTCTAGCGTTTATTTTCGGCGAGCTGATTAAAAAGAGCACAAAGACGCAACCTAATTGATGGAGTAATTAACATGCTACAAGCCATTATCGGCTATCACCTCGATGACGAAAACCATTGGGTTGCTCGGCTTAGTTGTGGGCACTTTCAGCATGTCCGGCATCAACCGCCCTTTATCAATAGGCCTTGGGTGATAGCAAAAACGACAAGAGACGCTATGCTAGGTCAACAGCTTAATTGTATTAAATGTGACACGGGTACTATCGCTGACTTTGCTTTGAAATAGCCTTTAATAGCCATTTGACATAAGGCTTAGTAATAAATTATTACCCATTATTTCTACGTTATGGGATATTAGCCCCTGCTGAAAAAGTTTGACCTGAGTGCTTTTACCCTGCAACAGTAACTAACGGATTTTTCTTATATGAGCACTGAAATTGAGATCAAAACCGCCGCTTTTAAATGTCAGACCGATGAAGATATTTTTTATCAGCGATTAGCAAAAGTTGCCGGCATTAAAAAAATTATCACGCAAGATAGGCAGGTATGTTTATCAGTAACTGACGAGAAAAAAAGCCAGGCAATCGCCGATATTGGTGAAATTTGCGACATCTGGCACACGTCATTTCGCATAAAGTCTTAAGTAATATCGCCCAAAATAAGGCCATAGCTTAGTAATTTCAGCCTGATTTAATTATAATTACGAATTTTTTAACGTATTGACACTGTGCTTTAGCAATTAAGTGTTTAGCAATGTTCACTCAAAAATGCACAAATTAACCGTGCAATATTATTAGCAATTACAGGAAATGATGTTTTAAATGATTAAAGTAGTTTTTTCTAGAATGAAGGGCGGAGCTATCTGCCCGCCACGAAAGCCGATGTCGAAAGTTGTCTGGTCTTGGTTAGGGGCGTTTATCGGTATGTATTTGGTGGCGATTTTAAGTCGTCTTACCGAAGTTGATATTTTAAAAAGTATGTTTCTTGTCGGCTCATTTGGTGCCTCTGCAGTGCTGATTTACGGCGCCCCCCAGGCTGAATTCTCACAACCGAGAAATTTTATTGGTGGTCATATTATCTCGGCGTTAATTGGCGTTTCCGTGCAAAAATATTTAGCCTTAGATATCGCCTTGCTGGGCGCGCTTGCGGTGTCATTTTCAATCGTGGCAATGCACTTTACCCGAACGTTGCACCCGCCCGGTGGTGCTACGGCACTCATTGCTGTGATCGGCACCGCCCAAGTGCACAGTAATGGCTATTGGTTTGTGGTGTCTCCGGTGGCAATAGGCACATTAATCTTATTAGCCATAGCGTTAGTGGTAAATAATTTATCTAGAAACCCACAACGACATTATCCACGTTATTGGTTTTAGCGGACAATAACGCTGCGGCTGAAGTTATACCAAGCTAATTAATCAAATTGATATTAGTTAAATAGCCCGTTAATGAATTATCTCTAGTTGATAAAGAGTCTTAACTAGGTAAACTGGCAGGCTAAGGTTGAGTAGACAGAAAGCCTTGCACGCTAAACAACCGCGATTATCTTTGTTTTTAAAAATGACAGTTGCTGGGTTTAGCTGACCATTATAAGTATAAGGAAGTTCGATGATTGATTTTAATAACAAAGGTTTTTTTAAACTTAAACAAGCCCCTGACTACGCTGAAAAAGTAACAGACTTATTGTTAGCAGATGAAGAAATAGTGGCTGCCTATAAAACCATGCGTGACGGCGTAGTATTTACCAACAAACGCATCATCGCGGTCAACGTTCAAGGCATCACTGGCAGCAAGAAAGACTTTACTTCACTGCCTTATAAGAACATTGTTGCCTATTCCATTGAAACATCAGGCACCTTCGATCTCGATTCTGAACTCGAAATATACTTTTCCGCTTTAGGTAAAGTCAGGTTTGAATTTACCGGCAAATCGTCTATGTTAGAAATCTCAAAAATTATTTCTCGCCACTTATTATAATGTTAATAAAGTTAGCCTGTTAACTCGCTGAGTTACTTACCGACAAAAATCACCGCTTCGCCACTGTCTAGCCAAAGCGGATGTTTCGCCATCACTTTGGTAAACATCACGCTCTGTAGATAGCTGTTTAGCCATTGCTTAACTTTAGGATAAGGTGATTGCAAATACCATTGTCGCTCTATGCGGGCAAATTGGCGAATAAACGGCAGTAAGGCAATATCGACTAAACTTTCCCGCGCTGACATTAAAAATTCATGCTGGGTTAAACGGCTTTCTAAACGCTGAAGATAGACTTCACAAGCTTCTCGACACTCAGTCAGTGTGCTTTCATGGTAGCGTTTTGCACATTTATACGCTTCAAGACGAACTTTAAATTCAACGTCAAACTCGTTAATTAACGCCAACATGGCGTTAAGCATGTCAGGCTCATCACTATGTAGCAGATCCAGTGGATCTGATTGATGTAACGCCCACAGCATAATATCTAAGCTTTCATCAATTACGTTAGCGCCATGTCCTGCCCTACTTTCATCGGCAAGTTGCTCTGATTCATTGAGTACGAGAATGGGTACCGTCGCTTTAGGAGAAGCTAAAATCATCTCTGCGGGCTTATTGCTTAAGACCACATCGCGCAGGGCTACTGCCTGATGGGATTTAAAAATGGCGATCCTCGCTCGCATGGCATACGGACAATTTCTTAACGAGTACAGGATAGGGTGTGCGCTAACTTTTGACATATCTCTCAACTATTGCATGGCGATTACATTGACATTCTTGCTAAACAACAACTTTAACGGTATTCATTACTGAAATATACGGGTAAAATCCCTGCTCTTAAATTTAGCGAAAAATAAGTTGTATAAATGGATCATAAAATAGAGTTATTAGCGCCAGGCGGCGATGTCGATGCAATTAAAGCGGCGATAATTGCTGGAGCTGACGCAGTATATTGCGGTTTAGACACGTTAAATGCCCGTAATCGCGCTGCTAATATCTCTTTTGAGCAGCTTATCGGCATTATCCGCTTAGCCCATCAATATAACTGCCATATATTTTTAACCCTCAATGTTATTATTTTAGAGCGTGAATTTAAGTCCATTGCCAAATTACTCAGTAAATTGGTTAACACCACGTTAGACGGCGTTATCGTGCAAGACATCGGCATGTTTAATATCATCAAAAAACATTTCCCGACTTTAGATATTCATGCCTCAACCCAGTTAACCACCCATAACATTGGCCAAATTCCGTTTTTGAAAAAACTCGGTGCTTCTCGGGTTAATTTATCACGTGAGTTAAACCTACGGGAAATTACCGCAATTACACAAGTCTGTGAAGAGTACGCGGTATTAACGGAAGTTTTTGTGCATGGCTCACTGTGTGTTGCTTTTTCTGGTTTGTGTTACTCAACCTCTGCCAGTGTCGGTAACTCAGGCAATCGTGGCCGTTGTAGCCAAGCTTGTCGTGAAGAGTATGAAACTACGCCATCAGGCCATAACTTCCCGCTAAACATTAAAGATAACTCTGCTTTTTTTGATTTACCGGCATTAATAGATGCTGGAGTGCATTCGTTTAAAATTGAAGGCCGCATCAAAGGTGCTAACTATGTGCATACCGTGGTTGATAGCTTTCGTAAACAAATTGATGGTTTTCTCAATACCGGTGAATTAACCCAAGACGGTGAGCGTTTATATAAAGTCTTTAACCGCGACTTTTCCAATGCCTTTTTACGTGGTGACTTGAACCAGTCGATGTTTATTGATAACCCGCGTGATAACTCCAAAGTTCATGCGGTTAGTAAACTTAAAGCCGAAGATAGTCAAAGTATTTCAGTGGTACAAATTCAAGATGTTGAGCAAAACCTACAAGCAGATAAGAATACCATTGAAGCCGAAGTAGTGGAGAAAATTAAACACTTAAGCATTGAAAAACTGCCCTTAACTTTGAGCTTTTCCGGCCAACTTAATCAACCATTAACGATCACGGTGACCACGACAGGTTTTTCAGTTGCACAACATAGCTTTACCGTGCAGTCGGTAAGTTTATTACGAGCCAGTGATAACGCCAGTATTGATAAAGCCACAATAGAAAAGCGCTTTAAAAGCTTTAATAATGCCGAGTTTTTATTACAGGCCTTAAACTGCGACAAGCTAGAGCAAGGTTTAAGCATTCCTTTTAAAGAATTAACTGCCCTTAAAAATGACATTGCTCGCAAATTAAATAACTCACAAGCTGTTTTACCAGAAGTGATTTTACCAGCCTTGGTAAGTCACCCTAAAGCCGATAACAAAACCAAGTTATCGATTTTAATTTGCGATGAAGCCGATGTTGCATTAGCCAATATTACTGATGCTGATATTTACTTTAAATTGCCCGATGCCTATAAGCGTGGCTGTACAAAATATATCGGCTTTCTACAGGCGAACCCGCGTTTAATTCCCTGGTTTCCTGCCGTGCTCATTGGTAAAGACTATGACGTGGCCGTGACCATTTTAGCGCAGGTAAAACCTAAACTCATTGTCACAAACAATACGGGTATTGCCTATAAAGCCAATGCATTAGGCATTAAGTGGATTGCGGGACCATTTTTAAACACCACCAACTCTTATGCACTATTAGCAATGAAAGAAGACTTTGATTGTAGCGGCGCCTTTATCTCTAATGAAATAAATGCCATGCAAATGAAAAATATTGCTCGGCCTGAAAACTTTAAATTGTTTTACAGTATTTACCACCCGATTTTATTGATGACCAGTCGCCAGTGTTTCTTTCAACAAAGTGTTGGCTGTGAAAAACCCCGTATCGATAATGGTTGTATGCTCTCGTGTGATAAGTCTACGAGTATTACCAACCTTAAAGGCGTGTCGTTCGCCATTGATAAACAAAAAGCCGGTTATCCGAGTATTTATAACCAAGATCAGTTTTTAAATATGGAAATTATTGATGACTTGTCGCACTTATTTGACGGTTTTATGATTGATTTAACCAACATTGGCGCCGGCGATAAACAATCACCTGATAAAGCCCTTTTGATCAGCCACTTTGAAGAATTGCTAAATAATAAATCAGCCGTCAAACAACAGCTCAATAATTTAGTGCCCGAATCCACCAATATTCAATACCATAATGGTTTGTAATTAAAGCATTTAAGCAGTAGAAACGTTAAAAATAAAGCGCTTATTGGTAGCCAATAAGCGCTTTATTTGCTCTTCAGGTAAGTTGACAGTTGCTATTAATAATAGTTAAGTGACACTAAAAGTAATGGTGTCAGCTTGGCAATGATAAACGCTGATCGGCATATCATTTTCAATCACTTGTAGAGTCTTCTTATTTAATTGCAATTTATAATCGCCCGGAATAAAGTCATACACCAAACTTAAATCTAGCAAAGTCGCGACATGGCCTCTTGCTCTGATCAATAGGTAATCGAGTGATGTCGGTTGGCCACGTTTAACCATCGGCCCTTGATAAGGGAGTTGTGCACCATATTGATCGGTAATGATAAAAAGATTGCCATAAAAACCTTCTAATGGCGTATACCAAGTCAAGACAGATAAGTCATTATCACTATGATTTAATAAAATAAAATCAATAAAAATACCATTCACTACTTGTTGTTCAGTGGCAATATTAAGTTTACAACTGATAATCGGCAATTCTATTTCAACAACAGCTACTTGAGATTCATTCCGCCTAATTCCTTCCATATTACAGTACTCCATGTATCGCTAATAAAACCCCTTCGACATAAATAAATACACGCTCAGAATACCATGACAAAGGACCTAAGCCGATAAACTGCGCGTAACTGTCGGGGCTAATATTTACTTGTTGTAACGGCTCAATATTAATAACAATTTAAAGCCAATGGCTAAATTCCCTTTCACCATTAAGTAAAGCACCAATTTCAGGAAACAGCACAATTAATTAACCTCAACTCATAAAACGCTTTTATACTCAAACTAACTTAGCGTAAGCTGGTGTTTAAAAAATAAAAATAATTATTACAAAAGGACCACTTGTGAGAACGACAATAAAATACCGTTTAATTTTTTGCTTATAGCCCTGACCAACTACTACTTGGGCTTTGCTTTTATACCTGAGTCCACTGCCGGTGTGTTAGGGCTTTACCCGGTAATTTTTGCTAGCGTGATTTACTTTGCACTCTTGCCAGTGCTGTACTGGTTTATGATCATAAAAGCTGGCAAACAAAAAGCTTGGAAACTAATAATTATACTCAGTCTTTCCAGCGCCGTAGCACGTTACAGCTTCCCTGAAGATATCGCCCAATATTTTGACTTTATTCTCTGGCTGCGTTACGCCATTATTGCCGTTTTATTGCTCATTGAGTTTTACTTGATGTTTGTCATTGTCAAAGGGCTTTGGTAAGCACGCAATTTATCAGGCGATCCGCGTATTGGCGCCATTGAAAAATATGCTGATGAGAAAAAACAAGCCCTAGCACTCACCGTTGCCACTGAGCCAGCAAGTTGGTATTACGCCATTCCGCGCTTATCTAAACACCATATAAAGTGATTAACTCACATCACCTTACTGTCTGACAAAGCCTGGCACTTCGCGATTATCATATGCGCTTTAATTAGTCTGGCGATCATAAGTTACCAGTTACTGATTAATTGGAGCGAAGCCGCTGCAATCATAGCGGCAAGCTTTATTTTATACGGCTTTATTTTACTGCTGGCAAACTACCGTTTGTCACGCCATTATTCGCTTTACCTAAAAGATCAAAAGCTGATCATTAACAATACCATTTTTAACTTTATGGTTATCCCGCTTGCCGATATTAAGTCAGTGTCATTAATGCCGGACAATAAAGGTGAAACCGAGAAAACAACCGACAATGAGCTACTCAAAATAGGCCGCAGTAAGCAGCACAATATTAGCATCATCTGCAAACAGCCGATAAAATATTGGGGTATGATGGGCGCTTTTGTTGAGTCATTTGAGCAAGTTTTAATCAACGTTGAACAACCTGATGAAGTCATTAAGGCATTAGCAGAAATTAATTCACCGTTGCAACAACTAGCTTGATAGAATATCGGCAAATAGCGAGCTACTTGACAGAAGTGGCGCGCGAAATATACCTAACATTTAACATCAGCAATATTAAGGGTGACGCTTTGCAACATTTAGTTTGGGACCTAGATCCGGTATTTTTTTCCATTGGACCATTAACCATACATTGGTATGGTGTGTTATTCGCGGCAGCGATTTTATCTGGCTTGCAAGTCATGAAATGGATTTTTAAAAACGAAAAGCAAGATTTAGCAGCACTGGATAATTTGTTAGTTTACATTGTTATCGGGGTTATCGTTGGTGCACGTTTAGGTCATTGCTTCTTTTATGAGCCGGGTTATTACTTTGCCAACCCGTTAAAAATACTGGCCATTTGGGAAGGTGGCTTGGCCAGTCACGGTGGCGGCTTAGGGGCGATTATTGCTGCCGGCATTTATAGTAGAAAACATCAGATGAATTTTATCTGGCTACTTGACCGACTAGCGATTTGTACGGCGCTATTTGGCTTTTTCGTGCGCTCGGCAAATTTCGTTAATTCAGAGATCCTCGGTACGGCCAGTAATGTGCCTTGGGCGGTAATTTTCGCGCGTATTGATAACGTTGCTCGCCACCCTTCTCAACTCTATGAAGCCTTTGCTTACCTAAGTATATTTTTTGTTTTAATGTTGTTCTATAAACAGAAAAAAGCGCAAACCCCGCAAGGCTCAATTTTAGGTGTGTTTTTAATTTTAATATTTAGCGCACGTTTTCTCATTGAAATGTTAAAAGAAAAGCAAGCCGCCTATACCGCAGATATTGCCCTAACGGCCGGACAAATGCTCAGTATTCCGTTCTTTCTTGCCGGGGTCGCATTAGTCATATGGTCCATTAAAAACAACAACAAAATTAAATAGCGCGCGATTTACATTGTGAGTAGCGCCATAAGCAAAGTGATGGTTAGAAATTTATGAGTAAGAAGTATTACGTGGTTTGGAAAGGCGCAAAAACCGGTGTTTTTCAGCACTGGCAAGAGGTTAAAAATCACACCCAAGGGCGAGCCGACGCCCAATATATGGGCTTTGAATCAAAAGCTGAGGCTGAAGCCGCTTTTCAATCAAGCTACACTAAAGCGTTAACTAAACGCGCGCTGAGTAAAAGTAGCAGTAGTAAAGCTGCCGCTTCGGCGAGTTATATAAAAACATCAGAGCAGCCATCATCGGCAAAGGCCACTGCCGATATCAATATTTATTGCGATGGCGCCTGCTCACCCAACCCGGGTAAATCAGGTACTGGTATGGCGGTTTATCAACAACAGCAACTTATTGAGCTATGGTATGGCTTATATGAGCCGATGGGCACCAACAATACAGCTGAACTTAATGGCATGCTGGCGGCATTTAAATATGCTCAAGCGCCAATTAAACAGGGTAAAACCGTGCAAGTGCTGTCTGACTCTAAATACTCAATAGATTGCATCACTAAGTGGGCAAAGGGTTGGCAAGCTAAGGGGTGGACTCGCGGCAAAGGTGAAGAAATTAAAAACCTTGCCGTCATCAAACAATGTTTCACACTCTACCAAGCATTAAAAACTAACTTAATTATTAGCCATGTGAAAGGTCATGCCAACATCGAAGGCAATGAACTCTCCGACAGAATGGCGGTATTAGCCCGTATGAATCGTACTAAGGGCTTAGTACAATATACAGAAACTTTAGATATTAAAGCTATTTTAGCTATGCCTTCAGGCTAATTAATTTAAAGAACGTATAAAATTCAAAGGCAGCTTATTGCTGCCTTTGTCACTTTTTTTAACGCTTTAATAAGTTAAAATACAACATTTATAACGCCGCAAGTGCAGCAATAATCGCCTCAGGCGCCATACGAGTTTTATAATCAACTTCCGCTTGCATGGTGCGTATAATGCCATTTTTATCGATAATAAAAGCCCCTGGCGTTGGTAAACCTTTACGCCCCTCGCCATTGAACGCTTCAATATCTAAACCATGCTCTTTATATATTCTCATTAGGTCGTTTGGCAGTTCAAAATACAACTGATAGGCTTTCATGACACTGGCTGTGCTGTCACTGAGTACTTGAAATGGAAAGCCATCTTTTTTAACTTGCTCTGCTGATTTATCAGGCGACTGCGGCGTGATGGCAATAACTTGCGCACCATACTTTTCAAACTCAGCTAAATTGTTGTTCAAGGCATGTAAGTGCAAATTACAATACGGGCACCAAGCGCCGCGATAAAAGATTAGCACCACCGGCCCTTTCGCCAGCTCTTGCTTTAATTCAATGGTTTGCCCAAAGGCATTTTTTAAGGCAAAGTTTGGCGCTTTATTTCCGGCTTTAAGGCCGGGGTTAGGTAATTCATTGGCCAATTTATCACTGGCCGCTTTCATGATCGCTTTATCTTCTGCTGTCCAGGTGGTTCTTTTTTCTTGCATTGTCGCCATGCTTTGTTTAGTTTTTTCCGCATAACTTGCTATCGACTGGGCCGCGAATGAATTGACACTACCTAACGTTAAGGCAATAAATATTGGCAGTGATAGCATTGATACTAAATTTATTCTGTAACTGTGCATTAGCTTTCCTTTGAAGTAATTAATTAGTTTGCTTCGGGCTTAACTGACTTAAGCTTTAAAGGTTAAAATTCAAATTGCTACTAAAAATTGCCACTAAGAGTCTAAAAAGCCCTTGCTTAGCGCTTGATATATCAGTATTCTACGCGGCCTTTTTCTCTTAGGACCTTAGCATGATCGGATTTGATTACGGTACGTCAAATTGTGCTGTCGGCGTTATGACCGACAATCAGCCAACACTTTTATCTTTAGGCGATCATGGGCGTTATATCTCATCAACCTTGTATGCGCCAAGTCGGGACGTTATTGTCAACTGGTTGCACAAACAATTGACCTTGGCAGAGCAAAAAAACTTTCAACAGCAGCGGCAACAACAATTACAAAAAGGCCAAAACACCTTACGAGAGCTTACCTTAGATGGCTACCCAACCGAACTATCGTTTGGCAAGCAGGCGTTAAATAATTATTTACAAGAGCCTGATGAAGGCTACTACATCAAATCGCCAAAATCTTTTCTCGGTGCCAGTGGTTTATTGCCTCAACAAATGGCGTTATTTGAAGATATTGTTGCCGCTATGATGAGTAACGTTAAAACCCTGACCGAAGCCACGCTTGGCAGAGCGGTTAGCGAAACTGTGATTGGTCGGCCGATCAACTTTCAAGGTCTACGCGGTGAAAAAAGTAACCAACAGGCGTTAAAAATATTAACCAATGCTGCAAAGCGTGTCGGCTTTAAAGCGGTTGAGTTCCAATTTGAACCGGTTGCCGCCGGCTTTGAGTTTGAAGCTAGCTTAACCAAAGAAAGTAAAGTACTGGTGGTGGATATTGGCGGTGGTACCACAGATTGCTCTATGCTGTTAATGGGACCTAAACAAGCAATATCTACTGATAGAGCCAGTGATTTATTAAGCCACAGTGGCGAGCGGGTTGGCGGTAATGATTTTGATATTGCGCTAGCACTAAAAGGTATTATGCCAAGCTTTGGTATGGACAGCGTGCTAAAAAGCGGTAAGCCGATGCCCAACAATAGTTTCTGGCAAGCCATGGCGATTAATAATATTAACCACCAAACTGAATTTTATAGTGCCGGTAATGCGCGCTTTTTAGCGCAACTTATTCGTGATGCTGAGCAGCCTGAACTATTAACGCGCTTACTAACCGTGCAACAACAAAAATTGAGTTATCGCGTCGTTAACGCCGCCGAGCAAAGCAAGATTGCGTTAACCGAGCAAACTAAGCAGCTAATTGATTTATCCGATATAGATGAAGGCCTAAGCGTTAACCTTGATAGAGCATGCTTTGCCAGCGCCTGTAAACGTGAACTCAGTACTATCGCCGCGTTAATGACTGATGCTATGGCTCAAGCTAACTGTCAGCCTGATGTAGTATTTGTGACTGGCGGCACTGCTAAATCTCCGGTATTACAGCAATTTTTACAACAGCAATTACCCGATACTGACATTGTTATTGGCGATCATTTTGGCAGTGTCACCGCCGGTTTGACCCGTTGGGCTAAAAAGATTTATTCTTAACAAAGAATTATTGCCCAAATAAGCGCCTAAGACAGTCGCCTAAAACAATCGCTTAAAACAGTTGCCTAAGACAATAACTCAGTTTATTTTATTGTCTTAGGCTAGCAATATTTTTTGATTATTTTAGCGAAGGGTTATTTAATATCTGTGGCAAACTCAGCCAAAGTTTTACCGGTCATGCGATAGCCGACCCACTCTGCTTGCGCTTTTGCGCCCAACGAGTGATAAAACTCTCTTGACGGTGTGTTCCAGTCCAAACAATTCCATTCAAAGCGCGCACAATCTTTATCTTGGGCAATTTTTGCCATGGTTTTTAATAGCTTAATGCCGGCGCCTTTACCACGGTATTCCGGCATAACGTACAAGTCTTCTAAAAACAGTCCTGATTTTGCTAACCAAGTAGAATAATTAAAAAAGTAAATAGCCGAGCCGATTGCCACGCCATCAAGCTCGCAAATTAACGCGTAAACATGACTGTCCTTGGCAAATATTGACTGCTTTATGGTTTGCTCTGTGGCTAATACTTCTGCTTCTGCTTTTTCATAAATCGCGAGATCTTTGATAAATTTAAATAATAGCTTGGCATCATCTGCTATCGCCTCTCTTACCACTAACTTACTCATATTCTCTCCTGGTATTTTATTGTTAAATATTAAATTTCTTACTGTTTTTATTACTTACTGATTGTCTAATGCTTGTTGTGCGCGCTGAACTATGGCATTTGAAAACTGTTTAAATAGCCCTTTTAGCAGCACCCAATGATGCCAATACAGCGTTCTAGTTACGGTATTTTCTGGCATTAAGTTTATCAAGGCACCGGATGAAAGTTCCGCCGGTATTTGCAGTTTTGGGATCAAGCAATAAGCTAGCCCTTGTTTAGCAAAACCGACAAATGCTTCGGACGAACGTACCGTGTGACAGGGGTATGAGCCCCCCTTTAAGCCAAAGGTTTGTTCAATATAGTTGATATGCATATCATCCTTTTGATCATAAGTAACAGCTGGTGCTCTTGCCAATGATTGCGGATTAATACCTTGGGAGAAATAGCGTGCGACGAAACTTGGCGCGGCCACTAATAAGTATTGCATATCGCCTAATTTATCTAGCGTACAGCCGGGTAACGCATACTGATGAGCGCTAATTGCGCCAAAGACTTCCCCATCTTTTAAGTAATTAATGGTTCTATTTTCATCGGCAAGGCGAAAATTTACGGCGACATTATAGTGATGACTGACATCACCAATCGCTGCGATCAGCCAAGTCGCTAGACTATCGGCATTGCTGGCGATATTGGCAGTGATGATTTGGTTTTTATTATTGCCAGAGATATCAGGAATAATATCTTGCTCAAGTAATTTCACCTGTTGATAGTGGGCAAGTAACTTTTTACCAATGGCGGTTGCCACTAACGGTTGTGCACGTATTAATACTGGTTGGCCTATGGTTTGCTCTAGGCTTTTGATACGCTGTGAAACCGCCGACTGGGTAATAGCAAGTACCGAAGCGGCTTTGTCAAAATTTTGTTCATCAACCACCACGCTAAGGGCGTGCAATAGCTTGTAATCTAGCAAGGTCACTCACTCCCAATGTGATAAGTTGTTATATGCGCCAAGCCACATTAGCAAAACTAATTAAAGATGAAAATCATTAATTATATTTATACTGGTTTATTTATTACATTAGCCCCCAACAACTCGACACATGACATGAATAATTTGGAGTAAAAATGATTTCCCCGCTACTACAAGGTTTGTTTATCGGTGCAAGTATGATCATTCCCATTGGCGCACAAAACTCTCATATCCTCAATCACGGTATCAAAAGAAATCACCACTTTTTAGCCGCAACTATTTGTATGTTGTGTGATGTCGTCTTGATTGCATTAGGGGTGTTTGGTGGCGCAAAGCTGATTGCCTCATCACCAAGCTTAGTGACCATTATCTCTTGGGGCGGTATTTGCTTTTTATTGGCTTATGCCAGTTTATCCTTTCGCCAAGCTTGGCTTAACAACTATCAGCAAGCACATGAACTGGCCGCAGGCATTAACAAGAAGCCTTGGCTAGTGGTGGCCTCAACATTAGCGGTAACGCTTTTAAATCCCCATGTTTATCTTGATACGGTCATGATATTAGGCAGTGTCGGCGGCCAATTCGACGGCAATGAAAAAATCGCCTTTGCCATGGGTACTATGTTGGCATCAATACTTTGGTTTTATAGTTTAGCTGGCGCGGCAGCAAAAATGTCACCTTGGCTCAATCAAGCCAAGGTGAAAAGAGCCATTGATTTACTGGTTGGGCTGATCATGTGCGCAATAGCATTCTCACTCTTTAATACACTCTAACTATCTTAAGACAGTCTTTTACGCCAATTACCTGCGTGCTGCGCAGTACAGTTTTCTTCGCTGTCGAGCACGATTTGTTTTTTTACATCAGCAAGCACTATGCCTACTTCTGCAAGGCTGCTTTCAATTAAGTTCATCAAATCTTTACTGCTTGATGACTTTAAACAATTGGCTAACGCGACATTGCTATTAAACACACAAGTAACTATTAAACTGTTCGGAAATTTTTCAAAATTAACCGTATGAGTTAACCACTCAAAGCCTGCAATATCTTCAAGGGCGGATTCGCACACTTGAGTTAGTACTTTGATGATCTGGTTATCAATTTTTTTATCTGATTTACGCATTATTTTTCAACCATTACTTAAACATCGCCTTTATATGGTGCTGATTGCAAAGCTGTTTGGAAAGTTATCGGCGGTAAAATCATCGCCCAAATAATTATTTTTACCTAATTTTTTACTGGCTAATAGAAATTCATCGGCCGCTTTAATTAAGGCATCAAAGTCAAAGTTTTCGCTTTTATCATGCAAAGCGTAACCCGCCGATACCGTCACTGTAAGTAATACCTCGTCATATTCTATCACCATATCACTAATGCTACGGATGATTCGATCAGCAAGTTCACGCATTTGAATCAGAGTGACTGACTCACAGATAAGCACAAATTCATCACCACCCCAGCGCAGCAAGAGATCATGCTCCCTAATTTGAGTACTTATTGTGCTGACAATCGCTTTTAAAGCCTTATCACCACCTGCGTGCCCAAAGGTATCATTTATAAATTTAAAGTCATCACAATCAATGATTAACACGCCTAAGGATGATAAATCATCTGATTCTCTTTCAAACCGAGATTGTACGGCCGGTAAGTAACTTTTTAAATAACTTCGGCAAAATAAACCGGTTAATTCATCCTTCATGGACAAGACCATTTGTGCTCTTAACATACGCTGACGTGCAATAAATATCATCACTAAAAAGCAAAAAAACAGCACTAATGCGATAATGATAAAAATAAAAAATTGTTGCCTCTTTTCACTCTCTTGTGCGGTAACTTTATTGATAAGTAATGAGTTTTTCAATTCGGCATGCTTATGTTGAGTTTTTATATTGCCAATACGCTTGTCCATTGAGGTGATTAAACTAACTGTATTTTTTTCACGAGCTAACAGTTGAAAGTTTGCATAATCACGTAAATACTTCAGAGAGTTTTTATCATCGCCCATCTGTTGATAAATATTACTGAGCAAATAATGGATAGCGGCACGATTATTCGCGTGCGCCATTTGCTTATTATACGCTAAACTCTTGGAGGCATAATCAAGTGCTAACACAGGCCGATTACTTGCTAAATAAAACTCTGAAAAACTCTTACTGACCATTTGTAATAAACGTACATCATGACTTGATTCTGCCCTAGCTTGTGCTAATTTAAACCATTGCTCTGCCACTTCTACGTTACCTAACTGTTGATTTATCACCGCTTTTAAACGCAACAAGTAACCATCATCAGTATTAAGCTTAGATGATATCCTTTCAGCAGCTAAGAGTAAGGTTAAGGTTTCTTGCGGATCTATGTCAGGTAGATTAATACGTGCCTTGATTAAATAACGACTTGCTAAAAATTCGCTATCATGATTCTCTGTTTGACGAGCTAGCACTAATGCTTTTTGCAAAGGTTCAATCGCTAATTGAAAAAGCTCTAATTCGATATAACTTTTCGCTAAGCGATTTAATGCCGCAATTTGCCCCCGGCTATTGCCCGTTTCAAAGGCATGCTCTGCCATTTTTTGGACATAAAATATCGCCTCTGGATAGTCTCCTCGCATAAAAAATATTGAGCTAATGCTTTCCAACGTATCGATCAATAAATTGTCATTTTCTACTTTATCTAGTGCCACAATGGCCGAGTTAAGGTAAGGTTTTCCGCCTAACCAATTGCCTTTATTAGTTTTGAGTTCAGCGATATAAGCATAAATGGGTGCTTGATATTTAACGAAATTATTTTTATTTACTTGGCTAACTAGTTGCTCAACAAAGCGACGATTTTTATCGCTATTTAAATGCTGTAATTTTTTCAATTCGCTATAATACTCAACAGGCTCTAGAGCATAGGTTTTTACTACGAAAAATGCGGCCAATAAGAAAGGAATGCAGATTAAGCGATTGAGTAAATAGCTTCGACTAATTAAGTTCATTTAAAAATTCCATTTTGTACAAACGTTCCATTGTTTGAGCAATAGCTTACCCTATATTAAAATATAAGTAACCTGAATTAGGCCTAACAAGCCTCTTACTAAGCGATATTTCCAGCTATTTTTGCTTTAAAATTAACCACAACACAGCACTATGGATGGTGGAGATAACATCAGAATGAAACTAAACTATAGTCCTGTTATTAAGATATAAATATGCTTAGACAAACTAAAGTGCTCAACATTGAGTTTAGTTGCCTCTTTTATTCGCCTTTTTATCGAATTTTTTTGCCATACAGTGTCAGAATTTAATGCTCAATTAGCGAGCAATACTCGAATAATTAAATAATTAAAATGAACATGGTTTGTAAAAAGGCGAAAATATTCTTCCGCGTATAAATAAATTAGTGTAAACATGTTATATTAATCATTAATTTATCACAAATTCAGGCTGATGAATTCAACTAAAAACTAAATATATTGTTAGCTGCATAACCTATACTTAATCGATTCATACTTGGCAAAAAGCACCAACAAGGAGCAGAGGATATAAGTGAAAAACATCAAACTCACCCAAGATGAAAACCTTTCCATAAAAGTCAGTTATCAATTATTGCCTACTGATCATAAAAGACTCGATTTATATTTTTCACTGCCGATTGAAATGGGTATAGGCCCTCAAACCTTAACGGAAGAGCATTATTTTCATAGTAGCATTGAAAATCATAGTGCCTATTATTCAGATCAGATGCACTTACCTTTAGTGCGGAGCCGATTTGTAAGCCAAAAAAAAGGACAACTAAGCGACTATCGTTTAAATCTAAACCTTTTTTCTTATCAAGTTCTTATGGCACTTGATAACGATATAAAACAAACAATTAAGCTCAAAGAAAGTGAAGATTTTTATCCACAAGCTATCGTTTTAGCAGAACAAATCACCGGATTACTGAAAAAGCTAAGAAGATATACGCCACCGGATAAAAAGCTCAAACCATTTTTTGAAAATGCCGATAATTACCTGAGTTGGCAAGTAGAGCAATCATTTTTAAAGTTACTATCACGCGGGCCAAGAAGTAGTGACTTTAGCACCGAAAGAAATTTCTTATTCGCCTTGTGCCGCAGTGAAATAGAATACCGTGAAAGCAATCAATATAATTCGCAAATTACCTTAGACGATCCTAATCGCATCACCAATAAAATGCGTTTGCTGCAACGGTTAATCGAATACGGCGTGGTTCTGCAAAAAGAAGTTAAAAGCCTCAACCGCAATTTAAAACGTGTGGTCCGTGGCACAGTTACCGCTATCATTATGGCTTTTGTTATGGTGTTAGTGCTCAATGCTCGCGCTAACTTTACCGAAGTAACCATTGCCCTAGTGGGTATGTTGGGCGTTATATATGGCTTGAGAGAGATTTTTAAAGACGATATTACCCGAGTGATTTGGCGTAGCATTCAAAAAGGCTTGCCGAAGTGGAAGGCTATCTACACCAATAGTTTCAATAAAGCGACTATCGCAAGCCAAACACTATGGCTTGAATACATTCGCGATAAAGATCTGCCCAAAGTCGTTGATAAACTATTTCAAACCCGGCGCCATCAAAACAAGCAGGCAGCGCAATTACTTCACTTTCGCAGTGATACTAAGGTCAATGCCAAAAGCTTTATGCCTGGTTATGATGAGATTCAGCAACGAATTTACTTTAATTTAACGCCTTTTATCCGCTTTCTAAAAAAAGGTGAAGGCCGACTGTATACACTTGATGGTAGCAAAGTCACCAAACAAGCCGTGGAACGACGATACCAAATCAATGTGGTTTTAATGCAAACGAATAAACAACACCACCAACAAGCTCAGCGTTTTAAGATCACTATTAATCGCTCAACCATTATTAATATTGAAGCGATGGAAAATAATGACGATGTTGATGATGAATAAGCCTTTATTTACTTAAATAAAAGCATAGATAACAGCTGAAATCCTTGAAAGTAAGGCCATGAGAATATTGACTAGGCTTTATTCTTTACTGCTGAATGCAACCAATTAGCAAGTTGAGGAAAGTGATCATCCACTGACTGTGGATGCGTTAAAATATTGATATGATCATAATCTACTAGATTACCTGACTGCTTTGACAGCACGGTAAATTTTGCCTGGGTATTGCCACACTCATTGATAAACAATTGTACATCCTGCTGGTGACCTAATGCGTAATCTTTAATGCCTGTAAAATGCCAAGTGGGTGGCCAAGTTATATTTTGCGCGGCACTAAAGTAGTCAAAATCATCATACTGGTCGCGCCAATGGCCTGGCTGAACCCAGGCTAAGCTTTCGGCTAGTGATTGTTTAGTTTCATTATCAGAGCCCAAGCGGTATTTTTTTGCATCTAGATAACCTTGATGCTTTGCTAGCAGTGGTGCAAGATAACGCCAGACAACGCCTAACTTGACATAAGCCTCGAACGTTTTAGCTGTCACCACTCGTTTCGTACCAAAGCAGCTTTTACTGACCACTTTGTCAAGCCACTGAGGGTAACGCGCCAAAAAGCTCGCCAATAAAACGCCGCCCCATGAATGTCCGATAAGATGAATTTTCTGTGGATTCAAGATCTGTATTTTTTCTAAAAATAATGGAATATCTCGGGTAATAGCTTCAAACTGTCCAAATGACGACTTAGCGTCAATCAATGGGCGACTTTTTCCTCGACCACGCAAATCGCCAACATAAACATCAAAGCCTTGCTCAGCAAGAAAACAGGCTAAACCTTTGCCTTTTTCGGAATAAAAAATACGACCGTTTTCAATCGAGCCATGCAACATAAATATTGGCATGCCGCCTTGGCGCTGCCAAATATGTCGTAAGTGAAGTTGCTGCTCACCGTCAGCAATAAAAATAGACGCTTGCTGCATTAACGCTTATTCCTTAACTATTAACTAAAGTTAAATGACCATCTAAGCAGTTAATTAAATGGTCAGACCAGAATATAGAGTACTAATTTTTAAATGAAAGAACAATCGCCAAAAATACTCATTGTCATATTAAAAATATCTTTTAGGGGCAATCACAAGAACGGCCCCACTTTTTAAATGACTAAGGCTAAGGATAGTTGATTAAAGGTCCCTTTGGTTAACTTGAGTGCTTCTTTTGAAGGTAATTTTCTTGCAAGATATACATTCGTTTCACATCTCGATATTGACCATTAATGAAAATATCTTTGACAAAGTGCCCTTCTTCTATAAAGCCACAGTCCTGATAAAGATGCACTGCCTTTTCATTCTCTATCGCAACAACTAAATAAACTTTATGTAAATTCAAAATAGTAAAAGCATAATCTAAGGCTTTATGAATTAACTCTCTGGCAAAACCTTTACCTTGATGCTGGGTATTAATGATAATTTGAAACTCAGCTCGGCGGTGAATGTAATCAATTTCTATTAATTCAACTAAACCAATTAACTCTTTTTTAGTATTTTCAACGACAAAACGACGTTCTGCATTATCATGAACATGGCGATTGTAAAGCTCTTCAAGTTCATCAAATGACTCATAAGGCTCCTCAAACCAATACGACATGATATTTCGGTTATTATTTAAATTATGCACAAAGCGCAGATCGGCTCTTTCAAGTGCTCTGAGGATTAACTGCTCTTTCATACCTTTACCTTACTATTTAAAACTGCAACAAAAACCATGATATCGACTTGGCTTACTTGTGCGAAGCAATAATCAGTTAAAATTAACCATTATCATTGAACTTCTTCAAACTCGAATTCTATACCACTTAGGCACGGTATAATTTTGTTATATACCAGATTCCGAATCTCACCATAATATAGGCGATGACGCCTGAAAATATTAACTTGGCCAGAAATATAACATTAAATAACCACTGATGTGATCTCCTCCCGTATTGCAAGATTTAACTTATCGATAACAGCAATAGGATTACCGTCATATATAAGGTCTTTTTAAAAGCTCAACAACAACTAATTGAGGATATTTCGCAGAACAAACACCTGAAAATTAACGCCAATTAAACGGGTATATTCACTACCAAATAAAATGCCTCAAGCGTAGTAATAAAGCACGAATATTTGTTCAAGTGTTTTATAGTTTTTCAGCAAAAACTTCAAGAGTAATTTGTAAAATAAACCGCTATAAAATAGCTAAACACACTAGCGCGCCGGCGTAGCATCTTTCGGAGCAGTGCAGTGATTTTTCGATTTGATTTAACTAGCATTAACTAAATTACGCTTACAATTAAGGTTGAAAAATGCGACTCATTGCTACCAAAAAAGAGTATTTTGTTGATAATCCCAACACAATTTGTTGCTTTAAACATCAGTTCCGACTTTATCCATTAAATTATACTTTATCACTTGCGTTAGGCGATTTTACACGTATTATGCCGCCCTATTTTTATGTTTTTATCGTAGGAAATTCCTGTTTCATGAGAAAATTACTTACCTCGCCAAATGCTATGTCGCTTAGTGCTACCGAACAAACTATATACCAAAATGCTTTATCGTTTGTTGCGGACCTCAGTCTTAACTTAATGGCAGTAAAAGTAGCAAATCATCCTGATAATTTCCTTAGTTGGTGTAGTGAGTTATATCGAATTTGCTTACATGACGTAAACCGTGATTTATTAGAGCCTAGCCAAGAAAGACCGTTAAAAAAACTGCAAGACACTTTATCTAACGGTGTCAGTGCCTGCCAATTAAAATTAGCAGGCACTGACACCGTTAGATAAAG